>TARA_R110000772_G_scaffold15072_42_pt1 | contig 22071 bp, 19 predicted proteins | sample TARA_R110000772 | Tara Oceans TARA_R110000772 (sample SAMEA4397948) | marine metagenome | biome: Polar Biome; feature: [SRF] surface water layer (ENVO:00010504); material: water (ENVO:00002006), including particulate matter (ENVO:01000060) such as... | depth 5 m | reverse complement strand
TGCCCGACAAGCCAACTGGGCAGGGCGTCCATCCGATCAAGGATTTCTATCTGACCAACAGCATCGCCCGAGCCAGCGCGACGATGCAGCGCTGTTCCGCGGAATTGCTGCATGCCGATGATGAATTGATGGAGGCGGCGGAGTGATACAAACTGCTACCTTTTTTCCTCCTTGTGCGAAGCACGGGGAGGGGGACCATCCGCAGGATGGTGGAGGGGCATATCGCCTCCTCACTTCGTTCGGCCCCTCCGTCACGCCTTCGGCGCGCCACCTCCCCAAAGCTGCGCTTCAGGGAGGAAATATCTGATGACCGAATTTCTTCAATCCACTTTTCTCGGTGCCGAGCTCGGCTGGTTTGTCGGCACGCTCGCGCTGATCCTGCTGATCGCGCTGCCACTGATGCTGGCTGTCGCGATGATCATCTATGTCGACCGGAAAATCTGGGCGGCGATGGCGCTGCGCAAGGGGCCGAACGTGGTTGGCCCCTTTGGATTGCTGCAATCGTTCGCCGACGGTCTGAAAGTATTCCTGCAGGAAACGATCATCCCGTCGAGCGCCAACAAGGGCCTGTTCCTGCTCGCGCCGATCATCACCTTCACCGTGGCCCTGCTGGCCTGGGCGGTGATCCCGTTTGGTGAGGACATGGTGCTTGCCAATATCAATATCGGCCTGCTGTACATTCTCGCGATCAGCTCGCTGGGCGTCTACGGCGTGGTAATTGCCGGCTGGGCGAGTAACTCCAAATATCCATTTTTCTCGGCGATGCGCGCCGCCGCACAGATGATCAGCTACGAAGTCTCGATCGGCTTCATCCTGATTTCCGTGGTGCTGTTTGCCGGAACCTTCAACCTGTCCGAAATAGTGCTTTCGCAAGAGGGGCATATTTTCGGCATGGTCAACGCGTACGGCCTGAACCCGCTGCTGTTCCCGATGGCGGTGGTGTTCCTGATCGCCTCGATGGCGGAAACCGCGCGCCATCCGTTTGACCTGACCGAAGCGGAAAGCGAGCTGGTTGCCGGTTACCAGACCGAATATAGTTCGATGTCCTTCGCGCTGTTCTGGCTCGGCGAATATGCCAATATCCTGCTGATGTGCGCGCTCAACGTCATCCTGTTCTGGGGTGGCTGGCTGCCGCCGCTCGATGTCGACTGGATTCCCTGGTTCGATATCCCGGGCATCATCTGGCTGTTCGGCAAGATGTTCTTCTTCTTCTTCATCTTCAGCTGGGTGATGGCTACGGTACCGCGCTACCGCTATGACCAGCTGATGCGTCTGGGCTGGAAAATATTCCTGCCGCTGAGCCTGCTGTGGGTCGTTCTCGTCAGCGGATATGTGATGATCGACAAATTTGGATTGCCGCTATGAGTATCGCACAACATATCAAAGCCTTCACCCTTTGGGAATTTCTCGGCGCGCACATGCTGACGCTGAAATATTTCTTCAAGGCGAAGAAAACGATCAACTATCCCTATGAGAAGAACCCGATTTCTCCGCGGTTCCGGGGAGAGCATGCATTGCGCCGCTATGCGAATGGCGAGGAACGCTGCATTGCCTGCAAGCTGTGCGAAGCGGTCTGCCCGGCGCAGGCGATCACGATTGAGGCCGAACCGCGCGAAGACGGTTCGCGCCGCACCACGCGCTATGACATCGACATGACCAAGTGCATTTATTGCGGTTTCTGCCAGGAAGCCTGCCCGGTCGATGCTATCGTCGAGGGCCCGAATTTCGAATATGCGACGGAAACGCGCGAAGAGCTGATTTACGACAAATCGAAACTGCTGGAAAACGGCGACAAATGGGAGCGGGCAATCGCGGCAAATCTTGCCGCCGATGCGCCGTACCGGTAATGGGCGCTGTGATGATTGAGATGGGGGCACTTTTGCAAAATTGCGCTGTATATTTCCTCCCTGTGCGTAGCATGGGGAGGGGGACCAACCGCAGGTTGGTGGAGGGGGCGAGTGCGCAGCGCTCGCTTCGTTCGCAGCCACTCCGTCACGCCTTCGCCAAGGCTTCGGCGCGCCACCTCCCCAAAGCATCGCTTCAGGGAGGATGTGTATAATGCAAATATTCGCTTTCTATCTCTTCGCATCCGTCGTGCTGGCCAGCGGTGCCATGTGCATTTTTTCGCGCAATCCGGTGCATAGCGTATTGTGGCTGATCCTGGCGTTCTTCAACGCAGCGGGCCTGATGGTCCTGGTCGGTGCCGAGTTTATCGCGGCGCTGCTGGTCATCGTCTATGTTGGCGCGGTCGCGGTCCTGTTCCTGTTTGTCGTGATGATGCTCGACATTGATTTTGCCGAACTGCGCGCAGGTTTCATGAAGCATCTGCCGCTCGGGTTGCTGCTCGCTCTGGTGCTGGTGGTCGAAATCATCTTTGGCGTCGGTGCCTGGCAGTCGTCGGGCATGGGGCAGGCCACCGCCGCAGTCGGAATTCCGGAAGGTGCGCCGTCCAATATCGAGCAGCTGGGTGCATTGCTCTACACCAAATATGTATTCCTGTTTGAAGCCGCGGGCATGATCCTGCTGGTCGCGATGGTCGGTGCGATCGTCCTGACCCACCGGACGCGTAGCGGTGTAAGAAAACAGAATGTCGCCAACCAGGTCGCCCGCCGGCCCGAGGACGCGACCCGCAACACGCAACCCGAAGTCGGCAAGGGAGTGGAGCTATGATCGGCATTGAACATTATCTGGTCGTCAGCTCGATCCTGTTCGTGATGGGCATGCTCGGCATATTCCTGAACCGCAAGAATATCATCATCATCCTGATGGCGATCGAATTGATCCTGCTCGCGGTGAACCTCAATTTTGTCGCGTTCAGCGCCTTTCTCGGCGACATGACCGGGCAGGTGTTCGCGATGTTCATCCTGACCGTTGCCGCAGGCGAAGCCGCCATCGGGCTGGCCATTCTCGTGATTTATTTCCGTCAGCGCGGCACGATCGCCGTCGATGATGTCAACCGGATGAAGGGGTGAACATGAGTTCGTCTAAAAATACCGTTCGCCCTGAGCCTGTCGAAGGGCAGGTTGCGTCCACGCCGTTCATACTTCGACAAGCTCAGCACGAACGGCTCCGGGGGTAATCGTGAACAGTATCACTCTCATAGTTTTCCTGCCCCTGCTGGCAGCGATAGTCGCCGGTTTCGGTAACCGTATCATCGGCAATGTGCCGGCCAAGGTCATCACCACTGGTGCGCTCTTTGCCGCCTGTGCGCTGAGCTGGCCGATCTTCATCGGTTTTGTCAGCGGAACCAGCAGCGCCGAAGTCGTGCCGGTCATGACCTGGATTATCTCGGGTGACCTTAATTTCGACTGGTCATTGCGCGTCGATACGCTGACCGCGGTGATGCTGGTCGTGGTGACCACGGTCTCCGCGCTCGTCCATCTCTACAGTTGGGGCTATATGGACGAAGATCCGGACCAGCCGCGCTTTTTTGCCTATCTGTCATTGTTCACCTTTGCCATGCTGATGCTGGTGACCGCGAACAATCTGGTGCAGATGTTCTTTGGCTGGGAAGGCGTCGGTCTGGCCTCCTATCTGCTGATCGGTTTCTGGTTCAAGAAGCCGAGCGCCAATGCCGCGGCGATCAAGGCCTTTGTCGTCAACCGCGTCGGTGACCTTGGCTTCATGCTCGGCATCTTCGCCACATTCCTGGTTTTCGGCACCGTATCCATTCCGGAAATTCTTGAAGCCGCACCAGGCATGGCCGGATCGACGATTACCTTTGCCGGCATGCGTCTCGACACGATGACCATAATCTGCCTGCTGCTGTTCATCGGCGCCATGGGCAAATCGGCGCAGCTGGGTCTGCACACCTGGCTGCCGGACGCGATGGAAGGGCCGACCCCCGTGTCGGCGCTGATCCATGCGGCCACCATGGTGACCGCCGGTGTGTTCATGGTCTGCCGTCTGTCGCCGATGTTCGAAACCAGCGATGTGGCATTGACGGTGGTAACGGTGGTTGGCGCCTGTACCGCGATATTCGCCGCGACCGTTGGTCTCGTGCAGAATGATATCAAGCGGGTGATCGCCTATTCGACCTGTTCGCAGCTCGGCTATATGTTCTTTGCCGCCGGTGTTGGCGCCTATAATGTGGCGATGTTCCACCTGTTCACCCACGCCTTCTTCAAGGCGTTGCTGTTCCTCGGTGCCGGTTCGGTGATCCACGCGATGCATCACGAGCAGGACATGCGCTATTATGGTGGTCTGCGGAAAGAAATCCCGCTGACCTTCTGGGCGATGATGGCCGGTACGCTGGCGATCACCGGCGTCGGTATCTATTGGCTTCACGCCGGGTTTGCAGGCTTCCATTCCAAGGACGCGATCATCGAGGCGGCTTTCGCTTCGGGCAGCCAGGTTGGCCAGTTCGCCTTCTTCATTGGCGTACTGGCGGCCCTGCTCACCAGCTTCTACAGCTGGCGCCTGATGTTCCTGACCTTCTGGGGCAAGCCGCGCTGGATCCAGTCCGAACATATCCAGCACAGCGTTCACAAGACACCCGAACAGGCTGGCGACGACACGACCGGCGGCTATCATCCGCATGAGAGTCCCTTGACGATGCTGGTGCCGCTCGGCGTCCTGTCCGTCGGAGCCGTGTTCGCGGGCTTCGTCTTCAGCCATGCCTTCATCGACGACGGCGGCTTCTGGAACGGCGCGATCGCTTATGATGCGGGATTGATGCACGCCATGCACGAAGTACCTTTGTGGGTGAAATTGTCGGCGACCGCCGCCATGCTGAGCGGCCTCGCGACCGCCTATTTCATGTATTTCCGCGGCACCGACCGTCCGGCGCGTCTCGCCGCGACGTTCAGCCCGCTTTATGCATTTTTCTTCAACAAATGGTATTTCGATGAGCTTTATGACCGGATATTCATCCGCCCCGCATTCTGGTTCGGACGACTGTTCTGGAAAAAGGGCGACGAAGGCACGATTGACCGCTTTGGTCCCAACGGCATCGCATCGGTCATTGCCAGTGGTTCCGGCGTGATGAAACGCTTCCAGAGCGGATATCTCTATACTTATGCGCTCGTCATGTTGCTCGGCCTCGCTGCCGCCGCGACCTGGATTATCGTGCAGGGAGCCAGCTAATGAACCAGCTCGATTTCCCGATTCTGTCCCTGATGATGGGGCTGCCGATGGCGGCAGCGATTATCTGCCTGTTCCTCAACGCGCAGGCTGCGCGCTGGCTGGCGCTGGCAACGACTCTCGCGCTGTTCGTGCTCGGCATTGTCCTGTGGGCCAATTACGACATCGGCGGTCCGCAATGGCAATATGTCGAGCGATCCGATCTGTTCGGCAATTTCGCCTGGGCGCTGGGTATCGACGGCATTTCGATGATGCTGATCATGCTCACCGTCTTCCTGATGCCGATCTGTATCGGTGCCAGCTGGGAATCGATCCAGACGCGGGTCGGCGAATATATGGCTGCCTTCCTGTTCATGGAGGTACTGATGATCGGCGTCTTTGCGGCGCAGGATATCTTCCTCTTCTATATCCTATTCGAAGCGGGCCTGATCCCGATGTATCTGATCATCGGTATCTGGGGCGGTGCGAACCGGATTTACGCCAGCTATAAATTCTTCCTCTACACCTTGCTCGGCTCGGTGGTGATGCTGATCGCGATGCTGTGGATGGTGCAGGATGCGGGTACCAGCGACATTCCGACCCTGCTCAACTATGATTTCGCGCCCGAGGCGCAGACCTGGCTGTGGCTGGCCTTCTTTGCCAGCTTCGCGGTGAAGATGCCGATGTGGCCGGTCCACACCTGGCTGCCCGACGCGCACGTTCAGGCGCCGACTGCCGGTTCGGTCATATTGGCCGGCGTGCTGCTGAAAATGGGTGGCTACGGATTCCTGCGCTTCTCGCTGCCGATGTTCCCCGAAGCGTCCGAACAGTTCATCTGGCTGGTCTTCGGCCTGTCGATGGTGGCTGTCATCTACACCTCGCTGGTGGCGCTGGTGCAGCAGGACATGAAGAAGCTGATCGCTTATTCGTCGGTTGCCCATATGGCGATCGTCACGCTCGGCCTGTTTGCATTCAACCGCCAGGGCATCGAAGGCGCGGTCATCGTGATGCTGAGCCACGGCCTTGTATCGGGTGCGCTGTTCCTTTGCGTCGGCGTGATCTACGACCGCCTCCACACGCGGGAAATCGACCGCTACGGCGGACTGGCGATCAACATGCCGAAATATGCGATCCTGTTCTTGCTGTTCACCATGGCCTCGATCGGCCTGCCGGGCACCAGCGGTTTCGTCGGCGAATTTCTCTCGCTGATCGGTCTCTACGAGGTCAACAGCTGGGTCACGCTTGTCGCGACAACGGGGATCATCCTCGGCGCAGGCTATATGCTCTATCTCTATCGCCGGGTTGCATTCGGTGAACTTGTTCACGAGGATGTCAAAGCGATGCCGGATCTGTCTGCACGGGAAATGGCGCTGCTCGCGCCGATCGCCGCTGCTGTAATGTGGATGGGCGTCTATCCCGAAAGCTTCATGGCCCCGATCCGCGGTGATGTCGGCGCGCTGGTTGCGCGTATCGACCGCGCGGCTCCGGAAGGCGATGCGCATCTCAAGATGGGCGAGGCAAAAGCCATCGCCAAGGACCATGCTGAAGGGGAGGCACACTGATGGGTATCGGAAACTCCCTTTGGCTGGTTTCGCCGGAAATCTTCCTCTCGATCTCGAGCCTTGTCCTGCTGATGGTCGCTGCCTGGGGCGGTGACAAATCGGCCCGTCTGGTGACGATATTGTCGGCTGCGGCGCTGTTCGGCGCGTCGACCCTGTTGATGAGTCTCGCCCATATGCCCGAATTCAAGGGCGGCGTGTTCGCTTTTGACGGCCAGTATAGCATGGATGCTTTCGGCAGTTCCGCGAAGTTCCTGATCTATATCGCTGCGATTGTCTCGTTGATGATCGCGCCGCGTTTCTTCCAGGCCGGCGGAAAATATCGCGCGGAATATCCGATCCTGATCCTGTTTGCCTGCATCGGCATGGGCATGATGGTATCGGCAACCGACATGATGACCCTCTATATCGGTCTCGAACTGAACAGCCTGTCGGCCTATGTTCTGGCCAGCTTCATCCGCACCGATGTGCGGTCTTCCGAAGCGGGCCTGAAATATTTCGTCCTCGGCGCCTTGGCCAGCGGCATGCTGCTGTTCGGCATCTCTCTGGTCTACGGCTTTGCCGGCTCGACCAGCTTTGCCGTAATCGGCGAGACGCTGAGCGGTGATCTTTCCACCGGCCCGCTGATCGGGCTGGTTCTTGTCCTGTCGGGACTGGCGTTCAAGATCAGCGCCGTGCCGTTCCACATGTGGACGCCGGACGTCTACGAAGGCGCGCCGACTCCGGTCAGTGCATTCTTCGCCAGCGCACCGAAAGTGGCGGCTATCGCGCTGACGGCTCGGGTGATCATCGATGCCTTTGGTGGCCAGACCTCGGCCTGGCAGCAGATCATCGTATTCGTTGCCCTGGCGTCGATCATTCTCGGCGCGGTTGCCGCAATCGGCCAGCAGAATATCAAGCGTCTGCTCGCCTACAGCTCGATCAACAATGTCGGCTTCCTGCTGATCGGTCTCGCGACCGGTACCGCGCAGGGCATTTCGGCGATGATGTTCTATCTGGTCGTCTATGTCGCCATGACCCTCGGCAGCTTTATCTGCGTACTGGAAATGCGGGACAAGGACGGCAGACCGCTGGAAAGCCTGTCGAGCCTCGCCGGACTGTCGCAGACCCGTCCCGGACTGGCTGCTGCCTTTGCCGTGTTCATGTTCTCGCTCGCCGGCATTCCGCCTTTGTTCGGTTTCTGGGGCAAGTTCCTGGTCTTTGATGCCGCCGTCGCAGCCGGCATGTTGCCGCTCGCGGTGATTGGTATTGCCGCGTCGGTGATCGGCGCGTTCTACTATATCAAGGTCGTCAAGATCATCTATTTCGATGATCCTGCCGGCGAGATCGTGAGCACAGGTCACAAGACCGAGAATATCCTGATCGCGATTCTGGCATTGTTCGTTTCACCGCTGGGCTATCTGGCGATACCCTTCATGGCGCCGGTCGCCGATGCAGCCGCGGCGTCGCTTTTCTGACTATTCGCATAGAAACAATCGCGGAAACCGCGTCCACCAATGCGGACCTGAAGGCGCTCGCAGGGCAGGGTGCTGCTGTCGAAGGCTATTGGCTGCGGGCAGAAACACAGTCTGGCGGGATCGGACGTCTGGGCCGTAAATGGGAAAGCCCCCGGGCCAATCTCTATTGCAGCACCGTGGTCGACATCCGGTCCGGTGATCCGTCGCCGTCGTCCCTGTCCTTTGTTGCCGGACTGGCGGTCTATTCCGTCATCCGTTCCTGCCTGCCGGGTACCGAGATGATCCTGAAATGGCCCAATGACATATTGGTCTCCCAGTCGAAGGTCTGCGGCATCCTGCTCGAGCGGGTGAAGGATCAGGTCGTCGTCGGCATCGGCGTCAATGTCGCGGTTACACCAGAGGTCGAGGGCAGGATATTGACCAGCCTGGCAGCCGAGGGCGCGAATATAGACGCAGCCGGTTTTCTCGAACGACTGTCCGTTTCATTCGCGGATTTCGTCAGGGACTGGCGCGACAACGGAATTTCGCATATCCTTTCGGAATGGCAAAAACTGGCTCATCCGCTCGGCAGTACCATTACCACCAGCGATGAGAGCGGCGAGAAAACCACCGGCGAATATGCCGGGCTTACCGCGGATGGCGCACTCTGCTTGAGAAAAGCCGATGGAACGCTTATCGAAATACGCGCCGGTGATATTTCCATCGGATAGAAAGAAGAGACGCTCATGCTGTTGGCCATAGATGCCGGAAATACCAATGTTGTGTTCGCTCTTTTCGACGGCGACGATATTCGCGCGCGCTGGCGCATCGCAACCGACGCTCGCCGCACCGCGGATGAATATGTCGTCTGGCTCCGGCAGTTGCTGGAACTCGAGGGGCTTGAACTCAATACGGTCGACGCGGTGATCATCGGCACCGTGGTCCCGCGCGCTCTTCATAATCTCACCGTTCTCTCGGAAAAATATTTCGGCGTAACCCCGCTAGTCGCTGGCCGTGGCGCAGCCGAATGGGGCGTTGCGCTCGACGTCGAGCAGCCCGATTCAGTGGGGGCGGATCGCGTGCTCAATGTGATCGCCGCGCACCAGAAATATAAGCAGGATATCGTTATCATCGATTTCGGCACCGCGACGACCTTCGACGTCGCCGACTATGAAGGTGCCTATAAGGGCGGAGTCATCGCTCCGGGAATCAATCTTTCGCTCGACGCGCTCGTCGGCAAGACCGCGCAACTACCGCGTATCGCACTGGAATCCCCCGAAAGTGACAATGTCATCGGCACCACCACCGAAAGCCAGATGCTGATTGGCATTTTCTGGGGTTATGTTGCGATGATCGAGGGTCTAGTGGCACGGACCAAGGCACAAATCGGTCGTCCGACCAAAATCATTGCTACCGGCGGCTTAGCCGTACTTTTTGACGAACATACAGACGTATTTGACCATCTAGAATCAGACCTGACTCTTCAGGGCCTGCATTTCCTCTATCAGCGAGCAACACACGCTAAATGACAAAATCTAAAAAAGAACTTCTCTTCCTGGCCCTTGGCGGGTCGGGTGAAATCGGCATGAATGTCAATCTCTACGGCTGTGACGGCAAGTGGGTGATGGTCGATCTGGGCATGACCTTTGCCGACCCGAGCTATCCGGGGATCGACCTGATTCTCCCCGACCTCGAATTTATCGAGAAAAACCGCAAGGATCTGCTCGGGATCGTGCTGACCCATGGTCATGAAGACCATATCGGCGCGGTTCCCTATTTTGCCGCCGATCTCGATGTGCCGTTGTTTGCAACGCCGTTCACCGCCGGCCTGATCCGCCGCAAGCTGGAAGAAGTCGGGCTGGAGCATCAGGTCAAGCTCAACATCATTCCCAACGAGGGCAGCTTTGATCTTGGCCCGTTCGGTTTTCGCTATTTGCCGATCGCGCACTCTATTGCCGAGGGCAATGCGATGCTGATCGACACGCCCTACGGCAAAATTTTTCACACCGGTGACTGGAAGCTGGATGACGAGCCGGTGCTCGGCGTCCCGTCTTCGCCGGAAACGCTCAAGCAGATCGGCGATGAGGGCATATTGGCGATGGTCTGCGATTCGACCAATGTCTTCAACGAAAAGGCCTCCGGATCGGAAGGCGAAGTGCGCCGCAACCTGATGCGGGTGGTCGAGGATATCGACACGCGGATCGTGGTCACGACCTTCGCATCCAACGCTGCCCGATTGCAGACGCTCGGCGAAGTCGCCATCCACGCCGGACGCAAGCTTTGTGTGGCCGGCCGCTCGCTCGACCGGATCATCGAAAATTGCCGCGAAAACGGTTATCTCAAGGATTTTCCGCCGACGGTCGACTTCCAGGAGGCGATGAGCCTTCCGCGCGACAAGGTTATGATCATCGCAACCGGCGGACAGGGCGAGGCGCGGGCCGCTCTCGGACGGATTGCCGGCGACAGCCACCAGATCAAGCTCTCCGAAGGCGATCATGTGCTGTTCTCGTCGAAGCAGATTCCCGGCAATGAAATTGCGATTGGCCGTATCCAGAACCAGCTCGCATCAAAGGGCGTTGTGATGATTACCGAGCGTCAGGAACATATCCATGTTTCCGGCCATCCCGGACAACCCGAACTCGCGCAGATGTACGACTGGATCAGGCCGGAAATCCTGGTACCGGTTCATGGTGAAATCCGCCATATGAAGACCCAGGCCCGTTTTGCTCTGGACCATGGCGTTCCAAAGGCGATCTTCCAGCAGAATGGCGATGTCGTCCGACTGGCTCCCGATGGTCCCAAAATATTGGGGCAGGAACGCACTGGACGGCTTGTTGTCGATGGCGACGTGATCATCCCGGCTGACGGCAGAACATTAAACGACCGGCGCAAGACTGCTCATAACGGCATGATCTCGGTGGCCATCGGTCTCGACCACAAGGGCAAGATCTTCGGGCAGCCGGTGCTGAAAATGCACGGCGTACCGCTCGAGGAAGACGAAGAGGATTTCCTCGACGAAGTCGTCGACAAGATTGTCGCCAAATATTCCAAGCCGGTGGGCGATATCGACAAGTTCAACGAAGCCATCCGCTTGCTTGTTCGTCGCACGGCGACCGAGTGGACCGGTAAGAAACCGATCGTATCGGTGCTCACGATAGAGGCCTGATCCATGGAACCCACGTCCGTCATCGCCATTTATGTGCTGTTCTGGGTGATGGCGGCGTTCATCGTCCTGCCGATCGGCATCCGCAATCATCATGAGTCGGGTGAGAAGATGGTCAGGGGGCAGGCGGATGGCGCGCCGGTCAACTTCCGCCCGCTGCGCGTGTTGTTGCTGACAACATTGCTCGCAACCGCCGCGTTCGGCCTATTCTATCTCAACTATGCCAATGGCTGGATCACCCTCGACGATATCGACTTTTTCAACAGCCGCGAACGGATGCGCTAGCTGCGCAGCCGTTCGATTGCCTGGGCCAGGGCGACATAAAGCTTCCCGACGTCCGACGACAGCAGGGTAACGCTGATTGCGCTGCCATCGCGGGTGGCGAGCACGCCGCGCAACATCGCTTCGAAGTCATGGATATAGCGGTTCACATGTTCGCGGAATTCGTCATTGGCTGAATATTGGGCGAGCACTTCGCGCACTTCCCGGTTGTCGAGCAAGCGAACCGCCCGCCGGGTGAAGATACCGCGATCGCCCTTCAGATAGGCAGCCCATTCGGTGTCGGTGACATCGTTCGACAGAATCTTTCCGACGTCGATCGAGATGGAATTGAGCGACTCGGTCAGCTGAGCCACCCGCCGGGTGAAATTCTCGTCGCTGCTCTGCTCTGACTTTTCCTTGGCAAACAATATGCGCTGCTCGAGCTTGGTCGTCATGTCCTCGATGGCGGCCAATTGATCGGTCAGATGCGCTGCTGTCGACTGGGTCGTTTCAACCGCGCTCGACACAGCCTTCTCCAGCTTCGGCGCGATCGATCCGATCTTGTCATCGATGATCCGGTTCAGGGCTTCCTCGCTTACGCGTTCAAAAGCTTCGGTTGATCCGGCAATCGACTTTTCAAGCACTTCGCGCGAATGTTCGGAAGCCTGTTTTGCCGTGTCCTTGACCCGCAACAAAGCGCTGATCAGTTTCTCGCCGGCGCTTTCGGCAAGCGATTCATTCTGCTCGCGCACCTCGTCGAGAGACTTCGAGATTTCCGCGATCTGTTCCACAATCGATTGGCTTGCAACATCGCCATCTTCGCGCAATTTGCGGATTTTCTGCTGCTGTTCGCTGATCGAAAGGTCGGTACGGGCAATGCGTTCCGCGACTTTCTCGGCATCGTCCTGCGCCTTGGTCGCTTCGCCGGCGATCTGGCCATATAGCGCCAGGCTTTCCCTGGACTTGTCCGAGACCCGCTCGAATGCGGCGGGCAGGGTTTCGTCCAGTTCCCGCGCGCTGCTGTCGAGAGCGACCAGCAGTCGTTCCATACGCTGGATCATGCCGTCTGCGACACCATGGCCGCTTTCCAGTGAAAGCTGCAGAGCGGCACTATTTTGTTCCATTGCCGACATGGCAAATGCGAGCTTCGCGGTCTTGTCACCGCTTTCATTGTCGAGCTTCTCGATATTTTCCGCAATGTCCGAGACCGTTCTGTTGAGCGTTTCGGCCAGCGCCTTGAGCCGGTCCTCTTCCTCGTCGGCAACTTTTCCGGCACTAGCCAGAGCCGCTTCCAGGCCGTCGAGTTCTGCGCGCATCGCGAGCGCCGATTCCGACGTCTCGGTCGCAAGATCGGCTCTGGTCTTGCGCAGTGCTTCGATGGTTTCCGCGGTCGTCTTTTTCAACAGGTTTGCCAGCTGGGTCGATCCGGCTCCGGCGTCGTCGAGCTGTTTCGTCAGCCCGATCTTGATCTTTTCGGCTTCGGCGGCGAGCGTTTCAACAGACAGGGCCGATTTGTCCGTCAGTTCGTCCAGGCTCTTCTTGGCTGCTGCCCCGACGTCTCCGATCTTTCTGAGGGTCCCGACCATGGCGGCCATTTCGGTCTGGGCGGTCCGTCCCGAATTGCCGATCTGATTGGTTACATCCTTGGCCGTGTTGATGACCACAGGCAGATGTTCGCGCAATTGTTCGAGATTCTTGTAGGCGGCTTCACCGACCTGATCCAGCTTGACCATCTTGCCGAGACCGTCTTCCAGCGAACTTCTCATCAATTCGGCCGCACTGACCAGCTTGACGGACGACTTGTCGCCGAGAAATTCGAGTTCGCGGCTCTCGTGGCTCAGAAATTCGCGAGCGACGCTAAGCTCGTTGTTGACGGTCTTCAGGCGTCCTTCCAGTAACTCCGACTCTGCCCGCAACGATGTCGCCACATCGGTGAAGCGATTGGCCTCCCTGGTGCTGTTGCGCATGTAGAGCAGATAGGCGACCCCGAGCGTGGCGATCGGCAGGCACCATTGGGTCAGCAGGTCAATCCCGGCCTTGGGGGTTGGCAAGCTGGTAAAAATGTCGCGATTCGCCCAGATGAAAAATCCGGTCCAGCCGATTACGGAAACGGCCAGCAATAATATCGGAACATATCGGGACAGGCTGGCCGTGGCTGCCGTATCATCGGCATAATGGCTCCAGCTGTCTTCCGCCGGATCATCGCCATTTTGCTGGCTCTCGGCCAGCATGGTCTCCGGCTCCGTCTCCGGTGTGGCTGCTTCACCCTCCACCTGAGTCGCTGCTTCTGCCTGGTCGCTGTCGGGACTGCCATCCCTGTCGCGCCACATCCCGATTATCTTGTTCTCACCTGCCATGACTACTATTTAGCACAATATTGAATCATATAAACCATAAGTTAACCATATCAGCTGTATTGGAGGGGAATGTCATTTGATTACGGGGCTTTGGATGCCGCTCTGGCGGCCGCAGTGGGAGACGATCAGTCGCTCATCGCGGAACTGCGCGAGGCGTTTCTGGAAAGCGCGAAACGGCAGGTAGACCTGATGGGCAGAGCGCGTTGCGATGCCAACTGGGAATATGCGGCCTGGCGTCTCAAAGGACTGGCCGCGAGCTTTGCCGCGACCCAGATCCTGCAACTGGCTGACGAGGCGGCCCATTCCGCACCGGGCGATCCGGTAATATTGCGGAAGCTGCAGCGCGCTGTGGCCGCAGTCGAGGTCCACAGGGACTGACTTGTCGCTTTTGGCGCACGGACTGCGCCAGCTTCACCAGAATATCGGTTGGCATGTTTGCACGTCACCATCTATGGACGGGAACGACCTTCCCATCCATCGATCAGGACCCCTATATTCGTGAAACTGGCACTGATTTCTCTCGCAAAAGACGATCTCGACGGCAATGGTCCGATTGCCCTGCTGCCGTTGTTCGCCGGCACGCTGCTTGATCTGCAAATTAGCGCCGCGCAACGCATCGGCTGCGAGAAATTCATATTTCTTTGCCCGGTAACCCATGGCGCCCTGTTGCAGAAAATCGACGCAATGAAGCAGCAGGGAATGGACGCCGAATATGTCCGTAGCCCCAGCGATCTCGTGCAATATGCCAGCGACCAGGATCACATGATCTATATCGCCGATGGCATATTGCCCAATGAGGAGATTGTCGATCAGCTGAGCGGGGCGCCGCAGGAATTGCTGTTCACCGTGCTTCACGGCGATGAATATCAGGAATTTGAACGGATTGATCTCAACCAGAGGTGGCTCGGCATCGTCTCGCTCAACGCCGCCCGGCTCAGCGCGATGATCGATATTCCCGACGAGTGGGAAGTGGGGTCCGCCCTGTTGCGCACAGCCGTTCAGGCAGAATGCCCGCGCGCGATAATATCGGATCGCAAAATGGGCGCAGGAGCGATCGCGCATGTGCAAAGCGAAGTCAGCGCCGGGCAATATACCCGCCGACAGTTGAACGCGATGCCTGCGCGCGAGGGCAATTTTCTGAACCGCTTTCTGTTGCAGCCGCTGGTCAAGCGCAGTCTTCCCCGGCTCTGGAAGAAAAAATCCGCGCCGCAATATCTCGGAATTTCCTCGCTTACCGCCGGATTCGCAGCGGTCATCACCGCAGTCCTCGGCTATCCTGTGGCGTCGCTGATCCTGCTCCTGACCGGCAGCGCCGCGCAATTTGCGCGGGCCGCCATGGTGCAATTTGGCAGCGCGGCAAAAATTCGAGACTGGCCTGGACTTGCGCTGGATTTGCTGGCGGTAGCGGTGGTCACGATCCTGCTGGTACAGGTGTCTGGCGGGACGACATTGGCACCAAATCTGGTGATTATGGCATTATTGCTGGGCCATTTGTTAACCTTGAAGGCCGGGCCGGTAGACCGACGCCTGGCGCTGGTGAAACCCGATTTGCGACTGGTTCTGCTGGTTCTGCTATTCGCAGCCTTCTTCGGACAATTGGCTGTCGGCCTGTACGGAGCAGCGCTCTATTCCGGCTTGATTCTCGTTCTCGACCGCTATCTGGTGAAAGGTTTGTCTGGAAAAACGGTCTTGCAGGACGAATAATGGAATGGCCCGCTTAGCGGCTTGTTAACCACATTGGGTTACGGCCAGACTATGGCACAGCGAGTTTTTTCGATGAACGAGACGATGAATAACGATATCATCCGGCATGCGTCTGCAATGGCCGGTAAAGCCTCGTTTATTGCCGATGATTTTGCTCAGGCGCTGTTCCCGCGAACCGACGTGTCCTTCAACGACCGCATGCGGTCCAATGCGCGGCAATATCTGCGCGCAACGATCGGACAGATCGAACAACGCATCTGCCGGATTGCGACGGACGAAATGGGCGTATCCCATGAAACGCTCGCAAAAATCGGGCAGGGCAGCGGCGGCCAGAGCTTTCGCTTGCTGGAGAATAGCGGCCTGCTCAAGACGACCGAGATCGTCCAGCATCTGTTCGTGAAAGCGCAGCAAGGCGAGCTGGCGGCCCGACTGTTGCAGAAAATCTCTCAACAGGATCTTGAAGCGACGCTGACGCGCCATCTGGATCATGCCGATCCGGTTGTTGCCGAAGCTGCGATGGGGCTGCTCGTCGCTCAATCCAAATCCACCGGCGCGGCAGGAGAAATTTCCGCGAGCCTGGCCGATCTGCCCGCCGAGATTGCCTTTGCTCTCGCCTGGCCGGTAACCGCTGCGCTTGCCAGATTGTCCGGCCTGCCCGGATCACAGCTGCAACAAGCCACCGAGCGCATGCTTGCCGCACATGACGAAAGCGCCAGCGTGGCGCGCAAGTCGGACCGTCTCGCCCGTTTGCTCGAGCAGACTGCAGAGACCGGGGACGCCATTCCCCATCCGATGAAAGATGGCCTGTCCCTTTTCATCGCCCGGCTTGCACGGCGATCCGGCCTGACCAGTGACCAGATCATCGGCTTCACCGCCGAACCGAACATGGTGCGCTTTGTCGTCGCGATTCGCGCGGCCGATTTTCCGACACAGGACGCCCTGTCGGTATTTGCGGCTCTCGATGGCGACGATCATATCCTCACCGCAGCAACTTATGGCGAGACCGACCAGGACCGGTGTCTCGCCTTGGTATCGAGCTGGGCAGCGCCCGGCGCCTATCAGAATGCCGAGCGGATTCTGGCCGACGATAGCCTGGGCGATCAGGGAAAATGACGACGGCGGGCAAATTGGCCGATCCGGTGCGCGGAAAGGTCGATGCCGATGGCATATTGCTGTCGGCCGATCCGCGTCTGATGCGGCTCCATTTGCGTAGTGGCGGCGCTGAAGGCGGACCATTGGCCGTGCCTGAACTGGCAGAATTATGCCGGCTTAGCCGGCGGCTGGGGATGAACCTGTCGCGACCGGCGCAAGCCTCCGATGACGAATGCCGGATCGATATGTGGGTCGAGACCCGACTTGCCGCGGCGGACAAGGACCAGCAGCTCGAACTCGAGATCATGGACTGGAAAGAGCGGCCGCATGAGGAGCCGGATCAAATGGATCCCGCCCGTGCACGTGATTTTGACCGTCTTGAAGGTCGCGGCGTGATCAGAACCGATGCGGCCTTGCGGATCATCGCCCGGCAAATGCCCGGCGATGCGGCTCAGGCCAGCGATGCCATTGGCCAGTCGCTGCTCGATATATATGACGTCATCCCGCCTTCTGGCCACACGAGATTGATCGAGGCGGTGGCCGAGCGTCAGCCGGTTCGCAATCAGCGGGTACGGGAGAAGAGCGGCAGCCAGCAGCTTTATCTGCTGCAGGGGCAGCCGCTGATCGACAAGGTCGGCGTTTTTGCCGGATATCGTTTTTCTGCCACGCCCGAGAGTCCGGAAACCGGAGACCAGGCTGGCAAGCCGGTCGCTTCCAAGCTGATCAGTGACAGTCTGTTCGGTTTCCAGCTCGGTCCCGCTCTGCGTCAGCCGCTCGGCAAGATCATCGCCAATGCCGAAACCATCAGCAGCAAGCTGGAAGGCCCGCTGCGCGGTGATTATGCCAGCTATGCCAAGGATATCGCCTCTGCGGGCCGCCATTTGCTCGAACTGGTCAACGACCTGTCCGACCTCGAGGCCATCGAACGACCGGAATTTACCGTTGCTGCCGACGATATTGATCTTGTCGACCTTGCCCACCGTGCAGCCGGTCTGCTCGCGGTCAAGGCTTCCGATCACCAGATCCGGATTGATCTTCCCAAGGAGGGCGAGACATTACCGGCGCGCGGCGAATTTCGGCGCTCTCTGCAAATACTCGTCAATCTGATCGGCAACGCGATCCGCTATTCGCCCGACGGTTCGGTAATCAAGCTGCGCGTTTCCAAAGATCAGGAATTTGCCCGGATTTCGGTGTCCGACCAGGGCGACGGCATCGCACCGGAGGATCAGGACCGGATTTTCCAGAAGTTCGAACGGCTCGGCCGCTCCGGCGACGGCGGTAGCGGGCTTGGACTGTTTATCTCCCGCCGCTTGGCAGGAGCCATGGGCGGCAGCCTGACCGTGGCGAGCGCAGCCGGCAAGGGCTCTACCTTCACGCTGGCGCTTCCCAACCCGGAATAGGCAAAAAAAAGGGGAGCATGAAGCCCCCCTTTCTCTGGAATTTCTAATGTCTCTAGCGCTTGTCGATCGGGACAAAGTCGCGCTTGGCCGGGCCGGTGTACAACTGGCGCGGACGGCCGATGCGCTGGCCCGGATCGGAAATCATTTCGTTCCACTGCGCAACCCAGCCGACGGTGCGGGCGAGGGCGAACAGCACGGTGAACATCGATGTCGGGAAACCGATCGCCGACAGGATGATGCCGGAATAGAAATCGACGTTCGGGAACAACTTCTTGTCGATGAAATAGGGATCGTTGAGCGCCATTTCCTCGAGCTGCAGCGCCACTTCAAAGACCGGATCCTTGACCTTCAGCGTATCAAATACTTCACGCACCGTTTCCTGCATCACCGATGCACGCGGATCGTAATTTTTGTATACGCGGTGACCAAAGCCCATCAGGCGGAACGGATCGTCCTTGTCCTTGGCGCGCTTGATATATTCCGGAATACGGTCCGGATGACCGATTTCCTTGAGCATGTTGAGCGCCGCTTCATTGGCGCCGCCATGGGCAGGGCCCCAGAGGCAGGCAATGCCGGCCGCGATGCAGGCAAACGGGTTGGCACCCGAGGAGCCGGCCAGACGGACGGTCGAGGTCGACGCGTTCTGCTCATGATCGGCGTGAAGGATGAAAATCCGGTCCATCGCTTTTTCGATCGCCGGGTTCACTTCATATTCCTCGGCGGGAACACCGAAGGTCATGCGCAGGAAATTGCCGGTGTAGGACAGTTCGTTGTCGGGATAGACAAACGGCTGCCCGATCGAATATTTATAGGCCATGGCGGCAATCGTCGGCATCTTGGCGACCAGACGGTGGCTGGCGATCATCCGCTGGGCGGGATCGTTGATGTCGGTGCTGTCATGGTAGAAAGCCGACAGTGCGCCGACCACGCCGCACATGATTGCCATCGGGTGCGCGTCGCGGCGGAAGCCCTGATAGAAACCGCGCAGCTGTTCGTGCACCATGGTGTGGCGGGTGATCGTGTTGTTGAAATCGGCATATTCATCCGCGGTCGGCAATTCGCCACGGAGAAGAAGGTGCGCGACTTCCATGAAGCTGCTCTGCTCGGCGAGCTGTTCGATCGGATAGCCGCGGTGCAGAAGCACGCCTTCGCCGCCATCGATGAAGGTCAGCTCGGATTCGCAGCTGGCGGTCGAGGTAAAGCCGGGGTCATAGGTGAAGGCACCGGTCTGGCCGTATAATTTGCGAATATCCACGACGTCGGGGCCGACTGTGCCCGTCAGAACCGGATATTCGTGATCTTCACCATTGATGCTGAATTTTGCGTTATCGCCCACGATATTGTCCTTTCTGCTCCTGAAAACTCAGGTTTTTTCTATTTGATCTGCAAGACGGCCTAGCGATTCTTCTTTACCAAGAAGGATCAGGACGTCAAAAATTCCGGGTGAACTGGTGCTTCCTGTCAAGGCGGCGCGCATAGGTTGTGCGAGCTTCCCCAATCCCAGTTCGGCAGACTCCGCGATCGCTTTTATGACTTCTTCCGTTGCCTCGAGTGTCCAGTCTTCCAGATCAGTCAAGCCAAGGTGAATCGATTTAAGCAGCGTCCGTGCGGGATCGTCTAGCAGATTTTCTGCCCGTTCGTCGAGGCCAAGTGGTCTCTTTTTAAAGAGAAAAAGACTGGATTCGGCCAATTCGATCAGATTTTTTGCCCGGCTTTTCAAAACCGGCATCGCCTGACCCAGCAATTCCTTGTCTGCTGGCGTCAGGGCCTGCGCCAAATCCTGCTCGATCCAGGGGATCGCGAGGCGAACCAGATCATTGTCGGCGGCATCGCGCATATAATGGCCGTTCAGATTCTGCAGCTTCTTGGTGTCGAAACGCGACGGCGATTTGCCGACGCCCGAAAGGTCGAACCATTCGATGGCCTGCGCGCGCGAGATGATCTCGTCGTCGCCATGGCCCCAGCCGAGACGCAGCAGATAATTGAACATCGCGTCGGGCAATATGCCCATGTCGCGATAGGCTTCTACCCCCAGCGCGCCGTGCCGCTTGGACAGTTTCGCGCCGTCATTGCCGTGGATCAAGGGGATATGCGCGTAGAGCGGTTCCGGCCAGCTCATCGCACGGATCAGGGCAAGCTGGCGGAAGGCGTTGTTGAGATGGTCATCGCCGCGGATCAGATGCGTGACGCCCATGTCATGATCATCGACCACGACCGCGAGCATATAGGTCGGGGTGCCGTCGGAGCGCAGCAGGATGAAATCGTCAATCTCGCTATTCTGGACCGAAACATCGCCCTGGACCATGTCGGAAATGGTGACCTTGCCGGCCATTTCCGTCTTCAGCCGGATCGCAAATGGCGCGCCGTCGGGCGCTTCCGACGGATCGCGGTCGCGCCAGCGGCCGTCATAGCGCATCGGCTTTTTCTCGGCCCGCTGCTGTTCGCGCATTTCGGTCAGTTCTTCGGATGTCGCGAAACATTTATAGGCGTTGCCCGATGCCACCAGTTCATGGGCGACTTCGGCATGGCGTGCAGCGCGTTCGGACTGGAAGACGGTTTCGCCATCCCAGTCGAGCCCGAGCCAGTCGAGCCCTTCCGAAATCGCGTCAATCGCTTCCTGGGTCGAGCGCGCCTTGTCCGTGTCCTCGATCCGCAGCAGCGCCTTGCCGCCGTGATGGCGGGCGAAAAGCCAGTTGAACATGGCGGTACGAGCGCCGCCGATATGGAGAAACCCGGTCGGGGAAGGCGCAAAACGGGTTACGACCATATTTGTCTGTTTCGGCTGATTGGCATCATTTGAATTCACGCTTGCTTGGCCCCTGTGATAGGTTTGGGAAATGCGGGATGGATTGAGCCCGAATGGCACCATGGGTACCGGTTCCGGTTCGATTGGTCTCGCCCTTAGCATGCTGTTTCATCCGCGACAATTGCTTGAATGGCTGCGGCGAAAAAGGCCGCTCGAAACGCTCGAGAGCCTGCTCGAAAAGGAGCGCGACCAATTGCCTCTATGGTTGCCGGTGGCGCTGGGATGCGGGATTGCCGCATGGTTCAATCTGGCTTCTCCCGCTCTGTGGCTTGCCTTCGTCTGCCTTTGTATTTCGCTCTGTCTGTTCGTCCTGATGCGGGGGCAGGGGAGCCGCACCGGCAGCGCGCTTGTCCGGTTTTTCCTGTTCGCGGCTTTGGGTTGCGGTCTGATCTGGCTACGATCCTTTCAGGTTGCTGCTCCGGTGTTGGACCGGCCCCTCGTCACCCGTTTCAATGCCGAGATCGAGCGGGTGGAACCGGTATTGGCGCGGGACATGGTGCGGCTGGTGCTGGCAACCGGAGAGGATTCTCAACTGCCGCCGCGTGTCCGCGTCAATGTGCCGCTCGAGCGGGCCAAGCCCGAACTGCAACAGGGCGCGGTGATAGAGTTGCGCGCACGCCTGATGCCACCAGCAATGCCGGCGCTGCCGGGGGCTTATGATTTCTCCGAACGGGCCTGGTTTCTCGGCCTCGGCGCGACCGGCCAGGCACTGGGCGACATCAGAATATTGCGTCCGGCCGACCCTCTCTTCGCATTTTCCGCCTATCGGCAGCGGCTGTCGGCCCATGTCCAGGAGCAAATGCCCGGGGCAGCGGGCGCAATCGGGGCCACGCTGGCAACCGGCGACCGCGGCGCGATCAGCGAGGCCGATGCCGAAGCGATGCGGCGCAGCGGTCTGGCGCATCTGCTCTCGATCAGCGGGCTGCACGTGACCGCGGTAGTCGGCGCGATCTATCTGCTGGTGCTCAAGACACTAGCCCTGTCGCCGCCGCTGGCGCTGCGTTTTCGCCTGCCGATCGTGGCCGCAGCCTGCGCGGCGCTGGCGGCGGTCGGCTATACGCTGATGACCGGGGCGCAGGTGCCGACGATCCGGGCCTGCGTCGCCGCCCTGCTGGTGCTGGTGGCGCTGATGATGGGGCGCAGCGCGATCACCCTGCGGATGGTCGCGGCGGGGGCCATGTTCGCGCTGATATTCTGGCCGGAATCGCTGGTCGGGCCGAGCTTCCAGCTCA
>TARA_R110000772_G_scaffold266919_2_pt1 | contig 22115 bp, 27 predicted proteins | sample TARA_R110000772 | Tara Oceans TARA_R110000772 (sample SAMEA4397948) | marine metagenome | biome: Polar Biome; feature: [SRF] surface water layer (ENVO:00010504); material: water (ENVO:00002006), including particulate matter (ENVO:01000060) such as... | depth 5 m | reverse complement strand
TTGTTGAACCTATTGTTGAACCTATTGTTGAACCTATTGTTGAACCTGTAGTTGAACCTGTAGTGGAGCCTACACCAGAGCCTATCGTTGAGCCTACACCAGAACCTGTAGTAGTTGAACCTACACCAGAGCCTGTGATAGTTGACCCTATAGTAGAGCCTAACCCTAGGGTGTCGGTAAGTTATAGTGTCCCTTCATGACTTAGTAATAATAAATCTACTATAAATTAAAGGGCTTGTAAAGGTAACACTTGACAGGCCCTTTCTTTTATGGTATAAGGGTATCATAATATAGAGGATAGAGAATGAGCAAGACTAAAGAAGATCTGGTAAACCAACCCTCTCACTACACACAGGGAAGTATTGAGTGTAAGGATGCAATGATTGCAGCGTTCGGTAAAGAAAAGTATGAAACCTTTTGTAAGTTAAATGCCTTCAAGTATCTATGGAGGAGTGACCATAAGGGTAACTCTACACAAGACATAGCTAAGGCTAAGTGGTACATGGCTCAGATAGATACAACACCTACAAGTGTAGTAAAGTATCCAAGAAGAGGGAATGAATTTGATGTTGACCTTTAAGCGAACAACAGATGAAGATAGTGGAATGGATCTATACACCTCTTATAGTAGCAACGGTGCCATCCTGGAGAAAGACTTAGATCATTGGACAGTCACAAGAATAATGAAGTACCTAGCTATTTCAAATGTAATCTATAAGGAAGAAGAAGAATGATGAATGACTATCAAAAGTTTATAGCTATCAGTAGGTATGCCAGGTATAAAGATGATGAAGGACGAAGAGAAACCTGGGAAGAAACTGTTGACAGGTACATGGAGAACATGCACGTACACCTAGTTGACAAGATGAATTATAAAATGCCAGGAGATATGTATCATGAGTTACGTGAGGCAATAGTTAACCATGAGGTTATGCCTAGTATGCGTACCCTAATGACAAGTGGACCTGCCCTTAACCGTGATCATACCTGTGCTTATAACTGTGCCTACACTGCAGTAGATAGTCCTCGTGCCTTTGATGAGGCACTATACATCCTGATGTGTGGTACTGGTGTAGGCTTCTCAGTAGAGAGACAGTACATTAATAAACTTCCTGAAGTAGCAGAACACTTTGAAGAAACTGATAGCACCATACATGTGGCAGACAGTAAGTCTGGTTGGGCCAGGGGCCTTAAAGAATTAGTCAGCATGTTGTATGCAGGACAGTCACCTAAGTGGGACCTGTCAGCAGTGAGACCTGCAGGAGCAAAGCTTAAGACCTTTGGTGGACGTTCATCTGGACCAGAGCCCCTTGATGATCTATTTACTTTTACCACTAAGATCTTTAATGAAGCAAGAGGACGTAGACTTACATCTATTGAGTGCCATGACATCATGTGTAAGATTGGTGCAGTGGTAGTAGTAGGAGGGGTCAGACGATCCGCAATGATATCCCTATCTAATCTAAGTGATGATAGGATGAGACATGCCAAGCACGGGCAGTGGTGGGAACAGCACGGTCAGAGAGCACTGGCTAACAACAGCGTAGTCTATACAGAGAAGCCTGATATGGGTGCGTTCATGAGAGAGTGGGAGAGCCTATATGCAAGCCAATCTGGAGAGAGAGGAATCTTTAATCGTGAAGCGTCACGAAAGAAAGTTAGTGAAAATGGTCGCAGAGATAGCGAGTATGAATTTGGAACTAATCCCTGTAGCGAAATCATACTCAGGCCACAACAGTTTTGTAACCTTAGTGAGGTTGTTGTCAGACCTGACGATGACTTCAAAAGCTTACAAAAGAAAGTTAGAATTGCTACAATCCTGGGTACATTCCAATCAACCCTGACAGACTTCAAGTATCTACGTAAGGTATGGACTACAAACACTGAGGAAGAGAGACTGCTTGGTGTTAGCATGACAGGTATTATGGACAACACTCTTACTGCCAGTGCTGGTGGAGTTAGGTCACCCAACCTCGACACAGTGTTAGTTAAACTTAAGGAGACTTCTGTTGAAACAAATAAAAAGTTGGCTAAAGAGTTGTCAATCCCACAGTCTACTGCTATTACTTGTGTTAAACCTTCTGGTACTGTCAGTCAGCTCGTTGATTCTGCTAGTGGAATCCACCCAAGATTTGCAGAGTACTACATCCGAACTGTTAGAGGAGATATCAAAGATCCCCTAACTGACTTTATGATTAGTCAAGGCATACCATGTGAACCTGCTTTTGGAGCAGAGCAGAGTACTGTTGTGTTTAGTTTCCCACACAAGTCACCAAAGAATGTAGCTATCCGTGACCAGGGTACTGCCATTGGGCAGCTTGAACTGTGGTTAACATATCAACGACACTGGTGTGAGCACAAGCCATCTATTACTGTCTATGTTAGAGAGCATGAGTGGATGGAGGTTGGTGCATTCGTATGGAAACACTTCGATGAGATGTCAGGAGTTAGCTTCCTACCCTATGACAATGGTACCTATAAGCAAGCACCCTACCAGGAGTGTACTAAGAAAGAATATGAGGCAGCCCTAGCTCTGATGCCTGAGGAGATTGATTGGAGTACATTCAAGGAAGAGGAGGACAACACAGTAGCATCACAAGAGTTAGCCTGTGCAGGTGGTGTGTGTGAGGTTGTAGACGTATCATAAATAAATACTAAAGGATAACTATAATGAAAGACTCTTACGAAGTAATAGATGTGGAGCAGGGCAATAAAGACACCACTGTTATGGAAGATTTAATCCACCGCCCAAAGGTTGAGATGCAGTATCATGATGACCTTGATGGACGTACAGGGATTACAATAAGAAAGACTTATCTTAATAGAAACGATATAGTTAAGGGTTCAGTAGTTACAAACCCCTCAGTAACAATAGCCCTAAAGTTTATACAAGAAGCATTAGCTGCACTCAACAAGAAGGAGATTTAATGGTAGACCTGGCAAGAGTAATATGTAAACCGAAGATACCTCATCAACTTAAGATGATGGCAAAGAAGATACTTCGTAAGCAGAATGGTACTGCCGATGATTGGCGAGACCTAGTAGATCAAACACAGGAGGAGGTAATGAATGTCCCTGACAGTAACAGATAAAAGAAACCTGGCAGTTAACTTAACCAAGTGGTACCTGGAGGATGGTAAAGGCTTAGAGCTGTACGTCCTTAAGATGTTGTCTGGTAGGTTAGAAGTAGACGAAGAAAGCAAACAAGAGATTATAAAAATGTTACCTAGAGTAGAGCTGACAATGGGTAATACTAATGATAAAGGATTGAAGTATGGATGAGCAGCCAAACAGAAAAGCAGAGATGGTAACGGGGATGACCTCAAGGCAGTCACGATTTAGACGAGACACCCTTAACTATCATCTACAAGTCTTCGATGAAAACAGGGGTGTTAATTCTGTAGAGACCTACAAGTTTCTAATAGAAGAGATAGGACTTAGCCTACGTAAGGACCTGGGTATTACCAAAGCAGACTTAGCAGATAAAGTTAAACCAGTAGTTAAGGAGAAGCCTATTGAAAAAAGTAAAGATAGAATTACGAACAAAGTTATTCCATCAAGAGGCAAAAGACTTTCTAGATAAGTGTATGAGAAATCACCCTATAGGTACAGAGTTTTACATTGATGTTGTACAGACAGGCTATCATCCCTTTACCAATTTAGAAATAGAGGATCAGGTTAGGGCTTGTTATGGCTCACTCAATAGAGATCTTTCTTTTGCAAGTATCAATAAACCAAATGAGTCCTTCCGATCTGCCTTGTTAAACTTAACAAAGGAGTCAGAAGAACTCATTCAAAGATTCTTCATAGAGAATGATGACTTAAGTAATAACGAAGTACCCTCTGAAGTCTACCACTACCTTCAAACTTATAAGGGTAGGGCTAAACAATTGAGTGAGTACTTAATTAAAGAAGCAAGTCAAATATTTTAGTAGCCCATTTTCTTTTTAGCGGGCTTCTTCTTCATTGGTTTTTTCTTGTTAGCAGGTTTCTTCATTGGTGGCCTACCCATTGTCTTTCCGTATGTACCTTTACCTTGTGGCATATCTTTTCCTTTACCATTTAACTTTATCAGCCCAGTAGGCTGCACTCATCTTACCCTTCTTGATGTTCTTACCATGCCTAGCCTTGAAAGACTTACGCTTGGCCTTCATCTTGTCGGATTCTCCTGACTTAGGTTTACCTGCAGTAGAAGCTCCCTGCTCACCAAACCTAATAGTCTTTACCTTATCGCCCACCTTGGCTACTACAACATGTGATTTCTTAGGATGTTTAGGTGTTCTCTTTGGTTTGTTGTAACCACTCACACCTATTCTTTTTAAGACACTATCCTTTGTCATGCTCTCGTCCTTCCCTTATGTAGACCATGACTGGCGAACTGCTTACCCTTAGCCGTGGCTGCTCTCTTCTTTTTATTTGCTGCTGCTAGTTTGCTCTTACCCTTTGCAGTTGACTTAAGCTTTCTAATGGTTGCAGCTGGTGCATAAACCTCTCCAGTCTTGGAGGACTTCTTACCACTAGGAGTTCTCCACTTCTGTTTAGTCCATTTCTTTAAAGACTTCTGAGATTTTGCAAGTGCCATTACTTTTTATTCTTTGCTTTTTTCTTAGCAGTTTTAGATAGTTCATTGAAGTGAAATAACTTTACACTTGTTTTAGTGTGAGACTTGTTGGTATGTACTGAACCGTTAGGCATCTTATGGCTGCTTCCCTTGTACTCAGTTCCATCCTTCTTATAATGTTTAACGCCCTTCATTTATATCCTCCACCCTTAGCTTTATATTGCTTGGCAAGCATCTGAGCTTTACGAGCAGACCATTGTCCTGGCTTGCCTCCCTTACCCCCTGCCTTTATTTTATTAAACAAGCTCTTACGCATTGTAGGTTTAGTGTAGTTACCTGCTGCGTTAACTTTACTTTTTGCTTTTGCCATTCTTCTTTCTTTTCTTTTTGGGTGGCTTGTACGAAGTAGCACAGGCACACTTCCTCTTAGTTCTCTTAGTCATCTTATCAGACAACTTGGCAACCATATCTCCACCAGTGTGTGTGAAGAAGAAGGGAAGGAAGGCATGGATCAAACATACGAATACAACTGCAGCCAGGGTAGCAGAGAATAACAAAGCCTCAAGAAGATGTTGCAAGTAAGTCTCTCCTAGTTCCTTAGGGTGTTCAGTAAATGATATCTTCATTTCTTTTCTTTTGCAACCCCCTTTGTCTTTTCGTAGGACCTCATGGCACCCATACCTAACATGCCCATTAGGACGGGAGTGAGCAGAGAGGGGTCTACAGTAGGAACCTCATACCATATAGCCAGGAACTGTGACAAGATTACATTATACATTAAACCGATTCCGCACACCCATCCCACGAATGGTCTCCATCCTCCAATAAATAGAGAACCTGACTGGGCTTCAGCCTTGTTAACTTCAATTTGAGCAAGAGCATTTTCAGCAGCTGCCTTCTCACTCATTGTAGCTATCTCGTGGGCGAGGCGATTAGCAGCGTCCTTATCGGGGATGAACTTATCAAGTAGTCCAGTGACTGGTCCTATTAGTGATGCTAACATTTTCTTTCCTTTAAGTAATAGACTATGAGTGGTAGACTAAGGTAAAACTATCACAGTTAGGGCAAGTAAAGTTACTCACTATTGAATGCTCGTCCTCTAGAACACCCTCTCCTTCGTCACAGTCATGATCGCCACCCCAAATTAGTGACTCATTACATACATAACAATCCATAAGGTTTTCCTACTAAGTTAATAACTACTTGTTATACCATACTTTGAGGTAAAAGTCAAGTCTAAATCGTATAAACTTTAATACCTTTGGTCTTACCCTTAACAAAGATTTCATTTACAAATCGTAAGCTATAATCTGTTACCCATTCCTGCCTCTGATCAAGCTCTAACATAGTGGCTTCACTTATAAGCAAGTCTACTTTATATTCTTTTGTAGAGCTTTCTAATCGTGCTGCTGTATTAACAGCATCTCCAATAGCCGTGTAGTCAAACCTTGATTCACTACCCATGTTTCCTATCACTGCTTCCCCAGTATGAATACCAATACCAATTACTATCTCTGGTAGACCCTGTTCTTTTAGTTCTACATTAAGATCAATCATGTTTCTCTGTATCTCTAAGGCTGTCTCTACTGCCCTTGTCTGATGAAAGTCCTGGTCTAGTGGAGCATTAAAGATAGCCATCATTGCATCACCGATGTACTTATCTACCATGCCACCATTGTTCTGTACTGCTGACTGTTGTGCAGTGAGTGCCTTATTCATTATGTAAGTTACTTGTTCAGGTGGTAGGGTCTCTGACATACTGGTGAAGCCACGAACATCAGTGAATAAGAATGTTGCATGTCTCTTCTCACCCCCAAGTACTAGTAGTCCAGGGTTATCTTGCAGTTGTTTAACCTGTCTTGGATCTAAGTAATGTTCAAACTGTTTCTTAATCTGTTGTCGTAACTTATACTGCTGCCTAAACCTAAGATAGAAGGCTATAGTTGCAGTAATAAACTGGCTAATCACCGCCCAGGTTACATCGATTAAGATACCCTGTTGTACCATGTAAGCTCCTAGGAAGCCCGTCAGGGCCATGAGAGATCCTACTAGGGTAACCCCCCATGAGATACCTAACCCATGCAGTAGGGCCCATGTGAGGGCCACTGAGGTGATAAGTATAGTCAGCTCTGCAGCTAGGGCATAGTCAGGTATGTGAGGACTGTTAGGAATTAGCATTGACTCTGATAGTGCAGCCTGTATGTAGTGTGGCTCTAGTAGTCCAACGGGTGTAGCTAACTGAGGCATGACACCATTAGCTGTTATACCTACAAAGACATACCTTCCAAAAACATCTAACTCTTTCAGGTTAGTCTCGTGTGGCTTGACCCAGCTAATCCACTTACGTCCTAGACTATCTGTCTTAACAGGTGGCAGTCCCCTTACTGCTATCTCTTGTATGCCATTGTCATTAGTTGTTATAATATAACTTTTAGATCCTGTTATTGCTTTAAGAACTTGAGTCCCAAAGGATGCAACCCAACCATCGGGTGTCCTAAAGAGTAGTGGTATCCTTCTCACTAGGTTATCCACCTCAGTGGGGGCAACAGCAACACCCTCTAGTGCAGCATAAGATAGAACCCTAAGGTTTGTCTTGACACCAGTGCTAAGAAGGCCACCGACATCCTCACCCTTGATGACTGTACCTGTAGGCTTAGGGTATTCTCCCTTACCATTCTCAAACATAGCAATAACACTTGGACCAGATGCAAGCTCTACACCAAAGTCTACATCACCACCAAGCCTATCCCTCTGAGGAAAAGAGATAACCCAGCCAACACCTAGTGCCCCCTTATCCATGATACTCTTGTGTATCTCTGCAAGTCTCTTCCTGGGGAAAGGGTAACCACCCTCACGCTCTACATCATCCTCAGTAATACTTAACACTGTAAAGTTTCCACTGGCTAGTGGAGTATCTATCAAGGCATCAAAGGTTCTAAGTTTTAAAACCTCAGTAGGAGTACTCTGCATTACCAAAGGTATGCTTAGAATTATTAGTATCAGTAGTATATATTTCTTCATCCACCCTGACTCATTTTAATTGTACTGTCTCCACCACCATTAAGAGTGACCACTCTAGTCACCCCATCTTGCATTAAGATAACCGTGTAACCTGTTGTTTTATCTACATCTATTCGGATAAAGCTACTAAGATCTCTCTGTAAAGTTAGTACTTCTCCGTTAATAAATGTGGTAATCTGTGTGTCTTTATCCTGACCAAACTCAGTACCTGTAATCTTAACTGAGCCTGTGCTTTCTAACTCATCCTCCTGCTTACTAACTGCAAGGGCATCTATTACATCTAGTAAATCTTCCAGGAAGTTACCATCAAGGTAGTTAATATCTAGCTCTGTAAATTCTAGTTCATCCTCACCTAAGAAATCTTCTGCAAGATAGTCTATATCAAGGCCATTAAAGTCTAGTATGCTTTCTACTTGTGTTACTCGTTCTTCTGTTATCTCTGCCTCTTCCCTAGGAGGGGAAACGATTAACATATTATCTATCATATCTAGTGACAGGTCCAGGATTACAGGACTACTAGGGGCTGATTCAAATACAGATACTGTGGTAGCCTGGAAGGGTTTGTTTAGGAGGACACTACCCATTGCAGTAACAACTTCTATCTCTCCACTTGAAAGACCAAACTCATCAGGCAAGAGTATAACAAGACTACGCCCTAACTCATCTACTGTTGCAGTAAAGTCAGTACCACGTATAGCAATATTAGCGGTGGGTGTTCTTAGTTTAATGTTCTGTTTGGAAATACGATTAAGGTTGCCTGTTATAAACCTGGCAGTACCTAACCCAAAGGTCAGTGCCATCTTAGACTTAGAGGGGTCAGGATCGTAGATGTATTCATCTATATAGAGCTGGGAGTGCTCAGTTAGTCTGACTGTACTATCATCTAGAAATGTAATAGACATTCTACCATCAGTAGTAACAGCCTCATCGTTACTCTGTATGGCAAAGTCTACTGCTGCATCATATGGTTTGTCTCTTAGTACCTGTGCATTACCATTTAACTCAGAGACACCCCCAATATCAACAGCTAACTGTTGTGCCCTGGTCGTTCTGAATGACACAGACAGTGCCACTACTACCAGTAGAATTAATCTGAACCCAGTCATTGTTTAGTGTACTCTGCTGTTCTATGTTAAAAGTTCTGCTGCCACCAGTGTGATCAAGATACATGTATCCTCCTGCACTAGCTGAAACACCATCACCATCATAGGTTACAGTGTTATCAGAGCCATCAATATCCATAAAGTTTGTAGCATTATCAATATCTATGTTGGCTGTGATAGTGTTGTTACTTCCCTGCACTAACCAGTCAAGATCCAGGCTGTCTGCTAAGGCTGCAGTACCCTGGTTTAAAATAAAAGTATTGCTGCTACCTGTTACCTGTACATTCTGGTTACTACTATCAGCACCATAGGTATTAGTAGGGTCAACTGTTAGAGTAAATGTATTTGTACTACCAGTAAAGTTATAGTTACCTATGAAAGTATCAGCCCACAGATCCCCAAGGAATTTATTAGTATCACCAATCATGTTGATGTCTAGTGTCATTGATCCACCATCAAGGTCTAACGCTGTAGGTGTACCTGATACTCCTGATAAGCCTGTAATAAGGTTACCTGTACCAAGCTGCTCAAAGTCTATGTTTGCTGTTGCACCAGACTGGTCTACGTAGATCTCGTTGTCTTGTGCATATGCTGTTACAATACTTAAAATTGTAAACACTATAGTTAGAAGAACAATATTATTTAGTGTGTGTGTCATGACTCCAGAACTTCCTCTCATATCCTACATTAATTAACTCTAAGACAGCACCCTCTATTGCCATCATTAAACTTACTGTTACTGAATCATTGCGTGAGTTTCCTACCTCTACCTCAAGGAGTTCAGTTCCCATTTCCAAGAATATAAATACATCTTCGGATTGTCCATAGCTGAAGACAGTCTTATGGGTCAGTACTTCTATCAGGATCTCTCCTGTTGCAACTGACACCATCCTAAGGGATACTGTCACGTTGTCTTCACGGTACTGGATGCTCTTGCCTATCCCCAGGTACCTTGCTCCGACACCACCTGTTGTCAGGTTTGTATCGTAAGCAATAACAGAGCCCTCAAGTAGTACACCTGCAAATAGCAGGGGCTGTAGAGGGTTACTTGTTTCTTTAAATTGTTCTCGTGCAGACCTTATAAGCTGACGCTCTTTAGTTAGGTTGTCTAGTCCAACCCTCTCCACTACTCTGAAGAACTGCCCACCACTTGCATGCTTCAATGCTCTTATAAGCAGGGCTGCAGGGTCTTGTGTTACAGCCGTACTGAACAATGCAAACTCTGAGTTGCTTGCTCTCTGTCCAGTCCTATCCGTAAAGGATGTACTATAGACAGCTACAATAGGTTTAACCTTAGGCACTGGAGCACTAAGTAAAGCCTTAGAGTGAAGCTCCTCTACCTTTACAACATTGTTTTCTTCATATCTTTGTTGGTAAGTATCATCAAAGTTACTAAAGATTGCACAACTAGAAAGTAAAAGAACCAATAGGCAAAGAGATATCAGTCGTAGTGCCATCCGAATCAACCACCGTTAGTGTTATAAGTTCACCATTACTGCTATAAGAAATAGTATTACCCTCAAGGTCTATCGTACCCTCTGTCTTTGGAGTCTCACCGAATAGATTGTCTACCATTTGTCTTGATAGCTGTGCATAGACACGACTCTCCAGGTTACGAATGAAACGAGCTAGGGTTGTGTTGTCCTTGTCTCTTTCAATCTCATCTAGTAGTGCCTGTACTTCTTCCTTAACAGCCATCACCCTGTTGTGTTCCTGGTTTTCAATAGTCAAGTAGTGACTGGAAGTATTTATTCCACTAAAGGATGGTGATTTAAACTTATGAATAAGAGTATCTGCCAGGGCAGCCTGTGAAAGATAGACTAGTACACCTAGTATAAGGATAGTCAACAACATATCTCTTATTATATCACGCATTATCTTCATACTGATCTTGTACCTGTATAGCCGTGTTAAGTTTCTCTTGTAGTCTTATCATGTCCTGGTCTAACAACCTTAGTTGGTCTGTTAAACGTATGATAGTTACCTTCATATCCTGTACTGCAGGGTCTATCACATTAGTAATAGTCTGCCAAACAAAGTATACAAAGTAACCTAAGCCACCTGCCATAACAACAGGGAAGCCAAACTCAGAGACTACCTTTACAATATCCATTAGTCTCGCCTTGCGTCTATCTTACCATCCTCAACAAAGTTCTCAGCCCTGGCTATCCTTGCAATGTCTATGGGGATCCTCAATGCAGCACATATAGTTGTATCAATCCTAATCATATCGTTGTTCATGATGCTTGCCCTAGTTATTAACATCTTTGATATAGCCTGTACTGTTTTTATCTCACTGACAAGACCAGACATAAGCTGCTTCATGACCAGGAAGATAAAGTAACCCATGACTAACCCACTTGCAACAGGCAGACCAAGGTCACGTACTAGGCTAAAGAAGTCCATTCTAATCTCTTAATGCTTGTATAGTTTTATCAGGATCAAACTGTTGAATACCCTGTTGGTACTGAAGAAGGAAGTGAGTTTCCATTTCTTCTTGTAAAAGAAGTTGTGTTCTCTTTTCATCCTTATCTATGTCTGTTCTATTCCTGATAACGCTTTTGTTTGTTGTAATCTGTTGAAGAACTTGTATTACTTTTCTAGTTAGTCTTGAAGTTTCTTTTAGTTTAACTTCACCACCACTATAATCTTTAACAGTTGCATTGCCAAGAGTAACAAGAAATTCTTTACGTACAGCCTTATCTTTAAAGTTTAATCCACTTACTAAGTTATTCATATCGTAGGCAAAACTCTCAAGGGCTCTTCCTGCAGCAGGGCTGTCAAAGAATATGTTGCCCATGTTCTGACCCATGTAAGTAAATAGGTCTGCTGACTTAGAGTTATCACCAAAGAACGACTTAGGCACTTCACCCTTTATTGACTCTCTACCAGCCTCATCTAACATGTTCTTACCATAGCTTGCAAAACCTACAAAGTATTGATTTAAAACATAGTCTGCTGCAATAGGAGTAAACCAGGCATCACCTGCATCACCAAAGATAAAAGCATCTACTGCCTTTGACCATTCAGATAATCTTTTTCCAAACTCTCCTGTCGATGGACTGACAACCATCTCTTTATTAAATGGAACTCGTTGGTCTTGCCTTAAGATATCTCTTCCATCGTACGAAGATTTATTAATTCCTATTTCAAGAAGGGGGGAAAGAAGAGTTGGAGTAACTAAAAGAGTAGACAACATAGGAGTAAGTCCCTCTCCTAACTCTTTAAAGATAGACATACCTGTTCCACTATACCCTTGCTTTGTTAAGAGAGAGTAAATCTTTTCCATACCCCTTGATAAAGCTTGAAGCTCGTGAACAGCAGGTACAGTAATCCAGGGAGTTTCTTTATCTAGTGCTGGAGGAGGACCAACCATACCACCCTGCATATAAGCAAGAAGTTCAGCGGAATCAACATTTGGAAAATACGTCCAAAGGTTTTTATCTTGTTCCGTTTTAGTTTTATACTCAGGATATAGAGAAGAGACAGCTTCAGAAGCATGAAGAGTAGTTGCCATAGCTGTTAGATATAGGGCAGACTTTACAGGATTGTTTACGAAAGCTTCGCCTGTCTTTGCCATACCCAAATAAGTAGGACGGAAAAAGACTTGATGATCTGTAAACATTCGCCAAGCAGAGCTAGTTCCTGTCTTACCAAAGTTAACTAAAGTTTCCTGTCCCATAAATACAGCAAAGTCATCACTTGCTCCTGCACCCTTAGCAACTATATATTCTCCAACACGACTTGCCATTTCAGAATTGTTTACAAAGTTAGTCCACTTAGTAACACTGCCTGATGCCAAACCTCTTAAGAAGCTTTGTCTCTCTGCCTTGTTAATGTTTTCAGCAGTATCTCCTGCAGCCCTTAAAGCATTTGCGTTCTTCCAACCCTTTTGTATCTCAAGGATTTGTGTACCACCACTCCAGCCAGCCTCTCTCATTTCTTTTATAAGTTTAGGATTGGCTGCAAGAGCAAATAAGCCCCTTACTGCTCTAAACTTTGGAAGTAAACCAATAGGAGAAATCATTTCTGCAAAGTATCCATCCCTCACTATTGACTTAACAGCAAACCAGGGAGTCTTTGTAATGAAAGACGAGTAGGTTCTTGTTAATCCAGCAGTTGTTTGAAGAATACTTTTTAAGAATCCACTCTCCAGGGCAGCCTTTGCCCCCTCAGACTCAACCATACGTGCAAGAGCAGGGTCTGTTATCTCTACCATTCTTCTCTTACCCTGATCAAAGAAGATATCATATGTTTTATTACTACCTGCAGCCTTAAATTGTATATTCTCTCCTGCAACTTTAAGAAGATCATCCCACTCAAGGTCATCTAAAGAACTCTTTAACAAAGTTCTAGCCTTATCTGTATCAATAACAATAGATTTATTAAGTGCTGTTAGTGCCTTTAGGTGCTCTCTAAGTCCTGAAACAATACCACCATCTATTGCAACTTGTTTTCCTAGATCTACTTCTTTAGTTAGTCTTTCTGCAAGTTCTTTAACCTTAGGAGTTCCAAGTCTTTTAGCCCTTTCAATCATTTTGTAACGAGCCGCCTTAGTTATATTAGCCTGTCCTTTATATATCTTACTAGTAATATCTTCTACTACATCAAGGTAAGGGTCTCTTAATTCTTTAGTTGTTCCGATCAAACCTTTATAACCAGTACTGCCCCTTGCAAAGCCTTTCGCCTTTTTTGTTAGACCTTCAAGTTGTCCTTCAGCTACATTACGAGGAATATAAACGTACATGCCATCCTCATTGAGGGCAGCAGCTATCATACTACTGGCCTCCTTCCTAGAAATAGTTCCTGATGCAACACTATAGTCCAAGATTGATTTTTGAAGAGCTCCATAGTCAGCTAGTGCCTCAACATAGGTTGGATTTGCTCTACCCTCATCAATAATTACTCTAAGTTCTTTTTTTGTTAACTTACTAGGGATAGGAACCTTTTTGTTCCAATCAAGAAATAGTTTCTCAGCCCTTACATAACTTAAAAATTTATCAGTGTCTTGTGTTTTCCAACCAAACTTTTCTGCAATATTCCCAAGAGAAAGAGCACTTGTCTTTGACACCTTACCTGCAGATCCAGGAATAACAGGAGAAAACTTCTTACCAGATAGGATAAAATTGTTAGCATGACCCTGAGATCTCTGCATTTGCAAAGACTTAAGAACGTAGGGAGACTGAGAAGGGTCTGTAAAAAAGTCAGTCTTACTACCTGTCTCCTCAAAGACTCTCCATATCTTAGTAGCATTACCACCAATACCTGTGAGAGCATCCTGCATTATACCATCAAGAGTAGCAGCATCGTAAGCACCTACCTTAACTCTTTCCATTTTTCTTCCAATAAGAACAGACTCTCCCTCTGCCACATTCTTCCCTAGAAGACTAACAGACTTAGCCTCAGCTCCTCTTGTAAGTTTATCACCCTTAGCAGCAGCCTGTGCCAAATAGTCTGCAGGTTCTGCACCTGCTATCTTACTTATAGTTTCGTCAAGGGTTCCCTTTGCTTCAAGTCTGGTTACATACTCAAAGGCTTCATCTGGTGATCGCTGACCTGTTGTTTCTAAAACATTTCTTGCAGTAATTCTTTTTAAAGCAGATGGATCATTCATAATAATCTTGTCAACTTCAGCCTGTTTAACTAGAGAGCTAAGTGAAGCACCCGAATCCATATGGTCTCTAACTCTGGCAATTGCAGCCTTTGGAGAGTACCCTGCCACAGACACAAGATATTCTTCTATTCGTTGTCGTTGACTTAGAATGGAATCACCCTGTCCTGTTAAGTCCTTAGCTAAACTCTTAACATACTTTGGATCCCTAAATCGACTGAGGCCCTTACCAACTGCCATAAATAAAGCAGAGAAACCTGCCCCTATAACAACACTTTCTGTTGCCATCTTAAGTCTACGTAGAGAATCAGGGTCTGTAATGTTACCCTCAAGGTACTGATTAACAGAATCTTTATCTACTCCAGGATTATCAATAAAAAAGTCTTGTAGTAAAACTTCATCAGGTCTGTGAGTAAACTGTGAAACACCTGCGTAAGTTGCTTCAAACGCAAGAAGAGCAGGGGCAGTTCTTTTAACTGCTCCACCTACTCTAAGGAGTGCCTGGGAAAGCCTACTAACTCTTGCTGTCGTCACAGCTGCAGTAACAACAGCTGCTGGAGCACCTACACCTGATGCTGTTAAACCTGCAGCAGCAAGATATCCTGCAACAATTGCTGGAATTTCAGTACCAACTATTGTTCCAATTTCTTCAGCAGTAGAACTAGCAGGGTCAAGCTCAATGTCAGCAATATTTATATCAGAATCAAAGGTATAGTTAATAGCATCCTCAACAGTATCTATTGCACTGCCTGTGGCCTTTATTAAACCTCTTCCAACTAACCCATAAGTAAAGTCTCCAATTGCACTGAAGATCCCACCTGCAACTGAGCTACCATTTTCTTGAGTATCTAATCTATCTTCTACAGAGTCTAATAATTCTATTTCAGAAGTGTTCCTAGAAAGTCTATCACCAATTGAATTAATTAACTTAACAGTATCATAACTGTTCTGTGACTCCCTATTAACCATTCTATTGTAAACAGATACAAGTCGTTCTGCTTGTTGCCTCTTTTGAAAGTTAGTTTGATAAGGATCTATTTTTTCAAACAAAGCAGACTGAACAGATGTTTGTTCTTTATTCTCTTCTGGTTTTTTAACAACAGGTTCAGTAGGCTTGTTAAGAAGACTATCTGTTTCTGTGTCTATAGGTGCTTTTGCTTTAACAATAGGTTCTTTTTCTGTATCAACAGCATCAGTAGAACCAACAGTAAATGGAGGAATATTAGATATTATTTTATCAGTATCTTCTTTACCTGTACCTAGTATGGTGTTAGTTACTGGAAGTAATTCCATCATATAGCCTCTTTCTTTATTTATTTAATTCGGCTAAGTATTCTCGAAGCATTTCTTTTTTCTCTTCAGCTCTAGGAGATGTACCCATTTCAAGAAGAGCCTGATCCCAGTTGTTATCTTTAATTGCCTGGATAAATAAAGGACTTCCCCCCTCTTCACCAATACTTGTAAATTTAGGAGCTCCTGTATTGTAAACGGTGTCAATTAAAATACTTTTAATAACTTGTGGATAACTCTCGTACTCAGGGAATATATTCTTTAATTGTGCAACAGTGTTTTCAACAACAATATCAAATACTTTATCTCCATCTTCTAGAAGCAAGGGCTCTTTTCCCTTAACAACTAACTCATAATTTACTTTACCCAGAACAGACCTTAAAGCGTCTTGCACTTGAGGTTCTTTAAGTCTAAATCCATAACCAATTGCTTTTGGAATAGTAAGTACGCCATCTTCATCCGTGTCATCTTCTTTATTCCTTGACGGATCATCATATGAGGAAGTTTTATAACCTTCTTTGTCTTTCATAAAGTCTTTTATAGTTTCTACCCCATACTTACCATGCTCTAAAATTTCATTTAAACTTTCTTGAAGAGATGGAGATAAGTCTTTTACGCTGTCAGGATTTTGTGACACATATCTTTCAACTTCTGTAACCATACGAGAACTACTCCCTTGATTCCATGCCTCTTTTATTCTTTGTGTTCCTCCCATACTGTACGGAGCCATTCCTCCAGGTGCTGCTGATCTTGCATCTTGGATATCTTTAAGATTAGTTTCAATGGAAGACATAGTTCTTTCAACTATTTGTGAAAGAGGAGTTTCCTTAGGTTCAGGGACACCAGCTTTTTTACGTAATTCAATTTGTTTTCTTTCTTCAGTATCCTGTCTAATCAAATCCTCTCTTTCTTTAGCCTCCCGTTTATCCAACTCTTTTTCTTTTTCAAAGTCGCTTAAAAATCCTTTATATCCTCCTTCATTTACAGGATAGACTGGATTATCTATAGGTCTTTCAAAAACTTTAGTGCCTTCATCAAAATTAACATCAACTCCCTGACCGTCTGCCTCTACTTTTTTAAACTCCTTGTCTAACTGGTCGTCTGCAGCTTTACGTACAAGGTTGAAGACTTCTAGTTTTTCTTCTCTACTATAAAAATCATTTGTTTCTATCTCATCTACAAAGGTATCTATAGCATCCTTAACCCCTCCGTCTATAACTTTGTTATAAAGCTCAACTGCTTTATTTGCTTTTATGGTACTTTTAAATTCTTTGAAGTCAAGTGGCGACATAAGAGAAGATGCTCCAACAAGGAAATTTGCATGTGCCTGTTTATCTCTAACGGTTAATGAACCTATCTCATATAAGTTTTGTAAATTTGGATCCTCAGGATTTGCTGTGCTTACATAGTTGCTTAGTACAGGAGAAGAAACCCCAGCTGTTTGTGGACCATTAAGTCTTGAAACATCTGCTGGACCTCCAGTAGTAGAACTATTAAGATGTCTTTCTATAGAAGAGTTTAACTCTGTTACCTGTGATGAAACACTATCAAAAGCATCCGTAACAGTTGTACCAGTATTTCTAAGTTGATCCATCCGAACTAAACTAGTTGCTATAAGATTAGAAGTCTTATTAGCTTGTGCTGCTTTTCCTCTAGTTTCACCACCACTAGCTACTGATAGTGGGTCTGACATATTTATATCACCTGGTAGTATAATTTTTTGTACGTTCTCATTAAGGTATTTAGAAATAGATCCTATAACATCTGCCTTGCCAGGACTTTCACCCCTACCCTTACCAGGAAGAACAGGCATACTAGAATTATAAGTTTTTTTATTAAGGATTTCTCTTGTTCCTATTTCCTCAGATGTAAAGTAATTGCTTTCATACTTGGCATTAAATTCTTTTCGACTTAAACCTTCTCGTTCCATTCTTCCTGCTGCCTCTACACCATAGTCTTCTAAAACTCCTAAGTAGTCTCCCTCTGCAGACTCAAATGAGGAAAGGTCAGCATAGCCTTTTGAATAAAGTCGAACTAGTCCAGGCCTCTTATAACGATCAAGGACAGTCTGCTTTAAAACCTCCTTATTTATTTCTTCTTGCGAATATGTAGCCATAGCACTGTTAAACTTTTGTAAACTAGTTATTCTATTTTTGTCCCAGTAGCTTTTTTTCTGAGGAATTGGTTTAGCAAACTTCTGATTCCAAGATTTTTCTAAGTTATTAAGCTCAACCATTGCCTGATTTTCTACTACTGCAGGGTTTTGTTTTTTGTTTACGGGTGCAACAGTGCCTCCAGAAAGATTGTTATCTACCTTTGAAGTTAATAACGAAGCAGGATCATTAGCACCTTCTTGCTTTACAACAGTGGTTGAGTCTAGTCTTTTAATAAGATCAACAGAATCTATTTCTGTTTTTGAACTATCCATGTAGGCTTGAAATTCAGCTGCCTCATGCTCTCTTTCTTCTGCAGTTAATGTCTGAGTTCTTTTCAGGATAAGATCAGACCTAACTTTTTCTAGCTCTGTTTGTAGTATACCCGTTCGTTCAGAAGCTAGTACAGCTTCTTTTGATGTAAAGTTATTCCGAGCTTCTTGAACCTTCATCTGATTCTGAAGATTAAGTTCAGCAGCCCTAGTTAGTTTTTCTTCTGCAATTCTAGCTTCTTTTTTCTTGTCTTCGTTCTCCATTTGTCTCTTGGAGAAACCACCAGCAAGACTTAAACCAAATGATACCATTACATAATTCCTTCTTTAGCAGGTGGAGACATTAGCCCCATTGTTTCTACTGGTTTTTCCATGATAGGTTCTTCTGTCATTGCTTCCTCTACAGGAGCTTCCTCTACAGGAGCTTCCTCTACAGGAGCAACCAAACCTGGTGATTCTTTTGCAATTTTAGCAGCCAGTCTTTCTACTTCTAGAGGATCTGGTTCAGTCCACTCATCAACCTCTTCAGTGTACTTTAACTCAACACCTGCAATACTAGCCATACCCTCAACAATAGATGTTACAGCTGGCTGCATAACCATTAAAGCCTGAGGGCTAATAATTCCCTCACCTAATAATAGAGTACCTAACCCATCTACTACAACGTCAATTGGAACTCCACCCCTTAGAGTTCGTACAAGTCTACGTGCAGCAAGTGGTTGAGTAATTGCATCAAAGACTAATTGTATACCCTCTTCAGGGTCTGAAGTTTTAGCAGGTCTGTCAAAAGGAAGCATTCCCTTAGGTTTCGTCATTGACGATCCAGGGACTGTATTTTTTATTTGTTCTGGTGTCATTATAGCCATTGCTCTATGCTCTTTCTGTTGGTAGATTAAACCAAGACGATGCTGTTTTTTGTAAACTGTAGGGATTAGATCCCTGAGCTACTTGAATTGAATCTTTAAGTTCAGATACCGTTGAGGGGTTCATAAGTCCTGTAACATCTAGGCCAGAAGTTTTACTTGCCACTTGTGCATTCTGTTGATTATCTTCACCCTTATCACCACTACCGTCAGCAATAGTACCTAAAGTCTTACCTACCTTAGCACCTAATAAAGGTTGACCCACGGCAGTACCTACGAGTGTTCCTCCTACTGTACCTACTGTTGTCCAAAATCCCATATCTTTTTCCTTTACTGTGGCTCTGAGCCATCTGTACTAATTATCGCATCACCTAAGTTTGATTGTGAGTTAGAACTAAACTTACCACTTATCCAACCATCAAGAAGCTTTCCTCCCATGTCAGAAAGAAACCCTCCTATGTTCTGAGCATTCTCATTCTTAAGTGCAGCATCCACCCTGTCCATTGCACTACTTGCATTAAGAGAAGCAATACCATAGTTGTTAGCTCTGTCACTTGCATTCTCACTTGCCTCAAAAATCTTCTGTAGTTCATCCCTCTGTAGTGTCAAAGCATTTGCAATCTGAGTGTTACTAATGTTTAAAAGGTTCTGAGAGTTAATCATATTCTGTTGATTAATACCAGCAGTGTTAGCTGTATTAACAGAACGAAGATAGTTAATATTATCTTTTTCAATCTCCAGTGACATCGATGCGTTAAATTGGCTCCTGGCATTCTTAACTGAAGCATTAAACTTGTCTGCATCTAGTGTCAGCCTTGCAGTACTATCAGCAGCCTGAAAGGCTAACTCATCATAAAACCTAGTCATCTCAGCTTCTGTAGTAAATGAAAGATTGTTGGCTACATTTATAGCAGCAGTATCAGTAAATAACTTCTGAACTTCATTAGCATTATTAGTTGCAGCCACTACTCTTTCAGCAGAAACATTATCCATATTCATCTGAAAGAATTTATTGGCACTATCTACTGCTCTGCTCTGTGCAAAGTTAAGGTCTTCTACATCAAGCATTGCAATATGAGATAATTTAGCCACACCCATTGCAGTCTTTGCATCAAAAGCTTTAACCGATAGTGTTTGCATAAACTGTGCATCAGCCATAGCAACTGGCATCATAGACTCCAGACCTGCTTGTGTTATTGCAGCAGCAGCCATTGAAGATCCACCCATACCCCTGGCTGCCATAGCCTGGTTTGCAGCAGTAATTGCTCCCCTTGCATAGAACGGTATCTTACTCTTTCCATCCATGCCTGTCCAGTCATCCTGGAGAATAGCAAACTGTTCCTTAACAGAGCTACCGTAGAAAGCCTCAAAGTTTTCTACTGAAGCTTTTGCTTCTTCTTCAGCCTTAAGGTATCTTTCAGATAACTCAGAAGTAACTTCTGCAATTAAATTCTCATCTGTCATTTCAGCTGTTATTGCCTCAAGTGTTGGAAGAGGGCTTACTTTATTTACATCAGGCACACCCATGTCTTTTAAGACAGCTGTACTAATCTTTATGTTTTCTGTACTAACCCTTACACCTTCATCAAGGAGCTTACCATCAGTTGTCCCCAACTCACCCTTGCTTACAGCTTGTGGAGTGTAGTTAAACTTTGTGCCATCTGCTAATTTTACTGACTGTCCTGGAAGTGTAGTTACTGGATCAGTTGTTACTACTTCATTACCACTATCGTCTGTAGTCTGAGCAGCAGAAGAACTAATTTGAGAACCAAAGGTTGCTTCAGCTGTAGCTCTCTGCTCACTTAAAGGAGGAGCATATGGACCTGCATAGTCTGTACGTGTTCTATCTTCGTTGTACCAGAGGGAGTTATCACCCGTCTGTCTCCAGGATTCAAACTCTGCCTTACCCTGGGGGGAATTATTGTACTGCTCTGCCTGGTCTATTTCATAGTCTTTGTCCCCTTGATCACCCTGCATAATGTTTTGTTGAGCTATCTCTGCAGGATTAGGAGGGGGTGACTGGCTCTGTAAGTACTCATCATCAGACATACTTGCAGGTTTATTGTTTGGAATACTATTAAGTTTTTCCATGATAGGAGCCATCTTCCTATCCTGTTTAGCCTTCTTAAGTTTGGCAATATTAGCCTTACCACTTGGCATACCTGTAAGACCCATAATAAGAGGAAGGGCAGCAACAGCTCCTGCAACAGCTGGGGCAGCAGCAGCAGAAGAAGATAACGGTGCACCTAATCCTGAAGCAGAATAACCTATTCCATGAGGAGTTATTGTGCCAGTAAGTGCAGCAGCTTTAGCCGCAGCAGCGGCAGCAGCAGCAGTACTAGTAGCCCCTAAAGCACCAACTCCTGCAACTCCTGTAGCAGCTTTTAATTTCTTATTTGTATGCAGCGGCATTTGATTTTCAAGATTAAAAAGCATTCTATATATTCCTATTCATCTTAGTGGTGTCCTGTCGAATCCCTAAAGGTACCATATCACATTTAGAAGAAAAAGTCAAGAGTCTTCTTCCAGTATTGTAATCCGATCTGATTGACGATCTATTCGTCTATTGATTATTTCTGTATCCCTAATAGCATCTTCTTTAGTATACCTTAAAGAAGACTCTAGTTGAACGGAATCAAGTTGTACCTTAATGCCTTCCATACGTTCTGTAAGAACAGCTACACTGGTGGCAGTAAGGTTGGTTGTGTTAGCCATCCATAAGCATAGGGCTGCTATTAGGATTTGTATTAGAGATTGCCCATGCTTCTCAAAGGGAGTTCTTTGTTTATCAGACATTATCTTAATTCCTTATGTTGTAAATACTGTGTAAGTTTTGCTACCATATGCACCCATAGTTGCAGTACATGTGTACCCAGTATCTTCACTACTACCAGTTGTTAGTCTAGCTTTTAGAGTGTCACCATTAGAACAAGTTTGACTACTTAAAAATGGGCCAGAGTTATTCTTTTGTAGAAGAGGGGATGATCCTGTACCTCCTGCTGTTACAGCTAAAGTACCAGAAGATATATTAACTGTAATTGCTGAAGTACTTGTAAAAGTTGTAAGTTGATCTTGGTCATATAATGTATTAAATGTTCCACTTAACGATGCTGTAAAGTTAGTATAAGCTAACTTCCAAGCCCCACCTACTCCGACATAGACTTCACTTACAGTCTTCCAGGCACCACCAACTCCAACCTGTATAGAGTTCATTGCCTTCCATGCACCACCAACACCTATC
>TARA_R110000772_G_scaffold267971_1_pt1 | contig 22185 bp, 30 predicted proteins | sample TARA_R110000772 | Tara Oceans TARA_R110000772 (sample SAMEA4397948) | marine metagenome | biome: Polar Biome; feature: [SRF] surface water layer (ENVO:00010504); material: water (ENVO:00002006), including particulate matter (ENVO:01000060) such as... | depth 5 m | reverse complement strand
GGACCCTGGATCGTCTCGCCCTGGACCCTGGATCGTCTCGCCCTGGATTGCCTGATATCCAGCGCACTACGCACTCTCTATTAATGAAAAAGCCCTAAGCCGTAACCCGTACAGCATACTACCTAGGTAGTATTCCCTACGTAGTCTTGCCTTGCAATGATCATGCCATCCGTACGTGGCAAGCGTCTTGCCTTAGCAATTACCATGCCAGTCGTACGTGGCACGGGTTGTGCATTAGCACGAATCATACCAACCCGTAACCCGTCATGATTATGATTATGAGAATCATTCTCAAGACGTGTGATAATGAGAATCATTCTCAAGACGGGGTGGGGTAGGTGAAATACCTAAGGGTACCCCCCTACACCTTAACCTGGTGCCTCAACTAACGAGAGAAATTAAAAGGGTAAACCAAAGTGGTCAACACTGGATAGGTATTCGGTTCCTCGTTCGGATGGTAACGTAATTGATTACGGTACCAAATTCTGTTCAGAAAATCGAGCTGTTCATGATTCATGAACATTGTAGACCTATACATATACAACTGAGCGCAGTTTGTATACCTTTAAGTCCACTTTAGTCCATTTGAGGGGTGAATATATCGAATCACATATAATCGTTGAAAAATATATCGAATTCTATATAATTTTTAGCAAAACTCGCTACTTTTACTGAAAAACTACCTAAGTACTTGACATTAGGGTTTCATACCTGGTATAATTCCAATAATGAATAAAAAGATCGTCCCAGCCGTAGGTGCAGGTGCAAAAATCAAGGATACCGCACCGGAACTTGACGATGTACGCACAATTGCTTTACAGAACCGCGAAACCCCTACGCCGTACGACTTAACCCTCATTGAGGGCATCGCCGCCAATCACATCCCAGCCGATGAGGTGTGTGCGATTATTCGTATGTCAAAAAGTCGTTTCGAAAAACATTTAGAATGTCAAGCAGCGTATCAACGAGGCTGGCTTCTTGGTAATGCGAATTTACGCCGGATGATGACGGTGACAGCCAAGACCCAACCTGTGATGCAAATCTGGTTGTCCAAACAACATTTGGGCATGACGGATAAAGTCGAAGCACCTCAGGGGGAGAGTCAAATTGATGCATACAAAGGATTCCTTAATAAACTCAACATTATCGTTAACGTACGGGCAGAGGGACAACCTGCTCCAACAGTTGTCGGATCAGGAAAAGGAGATAGCGACATTCTTCTGGAAAATGTGGGCGAGGTCGTCGCAACTCCCACCGAGCCGCCACGAGTGGTTGATGCAGGAAAAAACAGCGAGATGGATCGAGGAGTGGGCAGCGACCCATCCCGAGCAAACTTTCACCGACTCTTGGAGGACGTGGTTGTTTCTAGCGGGAAGGGGATCGGGAAAGACGAGAGCAGGGGCTGAACAAGTTCGCACATGGGTAGAAGAAGATGGCGTGGGACGTATCGCGTTAGTGGCTCCAACAGCGAGTGACGTACGAGATACGATGGTCGAAGGTGAATCAGGCATCTTGGCGCATTCCCCAGCATGGAACATGCCGCAGTATATCAGCAGTAAGCGCAAACTAGAGTGGCCGAACGGGGCCACAGCGCACATGTACTCCGCAGAAGAAGGTGATCGGTTGCGTGGTCCGCAACACGAAAAAGCCTGGTGTGATGAGTTAACGTCATGGAAAGATCCCGAAACGTGGGATATGTTGTTGTTCGGTCTGAGGATCGGAAAACTTCCCCAAGTGATGGTGACCACCACAGCCAAGATCGGACATAAACTTCTCAAAGGGATTATCAAAGACCCGTATACGTTCATGACGAACGGGCATACGTTTGATAACGCCGACAATCTTCACAGTCAGTTCATTGAACACATCAAGAAGAAGTACGAAGGGACTCGACTTGGAAGACAAGAACTGGAAGGAAAATACATCGAAGAAGGTATTGGTGTCCTCTGGAACGAGGACTCGTTTCAGTACCTTACAAAGAGACCCGACGATGCGCTTAATCGCGTCATTGTGGCCGTTGACCCAAGCATTTCAGACACAGCCGAGGGTGCCGAAACAGGCATTGTGGTTGTTGGGCGGGATGAGGAAAACAATGGCTACGTCCTGGCGGATCATAGTGGCCACTACTCACCGAGTGGATGGGCGACGAAGGCAATTGACCTCTACAAACTTTACAAAGCGAATGCCATTGTTGCAGAAACGAATAATGGTGGTGAAATGGTTATCGCCACCATTAAAAATGTTGACCCAGGAGTCAAAACCAAAAAAGTCGTAGCCACCCGAGGAAAAAGGATCAGGGCGGAACCCGTCAGTATGCTCTATGAACAAAATCGCATATGGCATGTTGGCCACCACCCACAGCTTGAAGAACAGATGGTGGACTTTAATCCAGAAGATACGAAGATGGCATCACCGGATCGCGTGGATGCGTTGGTCTGGGGATTAACGGAATTGATCATTACACCAAGTGAAGTGAGGATTCGCCACATATGACCGATCCGAAACCACCAAGCATAGAAGAGATGCTGAATAGCGACTCCCAAGTTGAGAAGCTGTTTAATGAGTGGAACAAGCGGTTCATCGGACGACAAAAAGAGCTAGACGATGTCGCAAAGAAAGTACTGAAAGATAATCTATGGGAATTGATGGAATGAGCATTGTCAGAGACATTTTTGATCAGACAGTGGCCTATTTCAAAGCTCTTCCCGTAGGCCAACGAATTTCAGACAGCGAGTTCATCAACGGAGATCGTATCGGACGCATCTTTGGTCTGGACCGTACAGGTGATCGGGAAAATAATATTTACGCCACACACCCTTGGGTGTATGCCGCAACGAATACGATTGCTCGAAATATTTCAGGTGTCCCATTTGTGTTTCAAACATCAGGCGGCGTAGCGAAGAATCGTCACGGCTTTGCAGAGTTATTTGAAAAACCGAATCGGTGGATGGGTTTTGGACAGTTTATTGAATCGATGGTGTCATGGCTTACCCTTCATGGGGAAGTGTTTGTTATTTTACGCCGGAAATCAGAAAACGAAGTGCCAAAAGAAATGTGGCCGGATGACCCGAGCGCATGGGAGCCTGTCATTAACAAAGAGACCAAACGATTAATCGGTTGGGAAAAAGCGTTAGAAAATGGGAAGAAAGTACCGTTCAGGCTCCATGAAGTCATCCATATTAAGTTTTGGAATCCATTAGACCCGTGGCGAGGTTTAAGTCCTATCTCTGCCGCACGACAAGGGATTACGCAGGATCTGTTGGCGAATCAGTTCAACAACAGTTTCTACCGCAACTCTGGTGCGCCAGGTGGTGTTGTCGAAATCGATGAGACCTTAACGGATAGGCAATTCCAACGTCTTGTCCAGCAGTACGACGACAAGCATGGTGGACCTGGAAATGCTCACAAACTCCTACTCTTAGAGGGTGGAGCGAAGTGGAAGCAGACCTCCTTCTCACAGAAGGACATGGAATTCCTTGACCAGAAGAAATGGAACCGAGACGAAACCCTTGCGGTGTTCAATGTACCCAAAGGTGAAGTCGGGATCTTAGCTGATGGGGCCAATCTTGCCGTAGTGAAAGTTCAAGCACGAGAGTTCTGGTTGAAGAACCTCATGCCGAAAATGAAATTAATTGAGTGGGGCTTATGGTCACAGCTATTCTCCCGTATTAACGGGGGCAGAGTATGGGGCGAGTTCGATCACAGTGGTATTGAAGCCCTGTGGGATGAGTTTCACGAGAAAGTGTTGTCAGGACGAAGTTTATGGGAAATGGGCTACACAGTCAACCAGATCAACAAAAGGCTGAATCTCGGACTGCCAGAGAATTCTTGGCAGAATGTTGGGTACATTCCAGTCAACGTGACACCTCTTGCGGTGGACGTGGACGGGACACCGATTCCACCGGACAATCGACCTCCAAGCAAAGATCCTCTTTCTGGGACTGGAACTGGGACTGATACAAAACCTCAACGAGGCACCCCCGCTAAACCATTGCCTCCACCAGCAGGCGTGGCACAGAGTGAGGCTAAGGTGTTACACCTGGAAAATACCAGGAATCTCAACAACTTAGAGATTAAGACGATCCAAACCTTCTTCTATCGGCAACGGGTTCGGCAGCTCAAAGCCTTTGCACACAGCAGGGCGAACCTCCTAAACCTTGACGATGAGAACGAGCGGTTGGCGGAACTCCTTGAAAACAAAGGAGATATCTCAGATCTCATAAGTATGAATACTGAGTGTCACAACCGTCTTCAAACCCTTGTGGCGTTACACTTCGACGACATGGATGAAATCATCAATAGAACCAAGGGGTTATACAATGCCTTGAATGCAGGCCTCCCAGATATCTTGGAGCATTTCGAGGTACCTAGTGCGGAAGAACTACAAGAAATGACCAATTCGGCCTCCTAGAGGTGTAACAAAAATAACGAATAGAATCAACGGAGTTTTGAAAAATCCTCCATTCTTATTAAGTAGAAGTTACACTACTTTCTAATTTTTTAACAACTATTTAATTACCACACAATTTTCTTCTCAAAGTTGTATAGCAGTGTAACACTTCCCTATATGAAAGTGGAGGATCTATGGAACCCATTGTTCAAACCCTTTTCACCTCAACGGTGAAGAAGTTTGACATCAAAAATCGGACAGTCACCTTTGTTGGGACAAAAGAAACCCCAGACCGTACAGGAGACATTATCCGAGTGGCAGGGTGGGAATTAGACAATTTCCAGAAAAACCCTATCTTTTTGTGGAATCACAACAGTGCTATCCCCGCAATTGGCAGGGTGCAATCCGTAAGCCGTAGTGGTGATGGATTACTGTTTGATGTGGAATTCGCGTCGAAAGATGTTGATGAGTTCGCAGACGGTATTTTCAAGAAATTTACATCAGGGTTTCTCTCAGCCGTGTCCGTAGGGTTCATTCCCAAGGATATTGAACCCATCTTCGTGAATGGGGATCTGGTGGGCCTAGATATTAAACGACAAGAACTGTTGGAACTTTCCGCCGTGAACATCCCTGCACACGCCGATGCCTTGGCCGCAAGTCTCGATAGCAAGTTTGCAAAACAGCTCACAGAGTTTGGTGATACGAAAGCGGTCAATCTTGATGATTTCCGCAAAACCTATGAAGAGGATTACGACATGAAGAAAATGGAAGAACTGGAAGCCGAGATCACAGCCTTGACAGAAGTGGTTGCGTCTCAGGCAACAGAGATTAAGTCCTTAATTACGCTACGAGAGACAGTGGACCTCTCGCAGAAAGTTATGGACACACTCAACAAATCCATCGTGAGTTTGGTGAGTGAGAAGAAGTTGACGGAGCATAATGGGTTGGATGGTGCTGGCTCTACGCCTAACGTACCGTCTGTCGATCCAAGTGCGCTCTTGAAGACTTTGGACGGTGTGCTATCGCGCTTCAACGAGAAAGCATTTAAAACGACAAATATTAAAGGAGAACAATAATGGATTTCGAAATGTACCAAAAGGATCTGACTGAAAAGTTGGATAAGCTAGCGTTGTCTATTGGAGAGAAACTAGCTGAAGGTCAGAAATCATATGTTGACGTAGAAGGCCAAGTGAAGTCACTGGAAGACATGTTGACAGAAGTCAAGCAAAAAATGTCCGACATGGACGAATCGATGATCAAACGTGGGTGGGCGAATGAGCCTGGACTCGAAGATGAAAAACAAAAGTTCTCGATTTTCAAAGCGTTCAATGCCATCTCCACACGGAGTTGGGAAGGTGCCGACTTTGAAAAAGAAGTGATGGATCAAGCCAAGACCAAAGCCCAAAGCGTGGGTGTGGATACGGCTGGTGGTTTCTTGGTGCCTTTGCAGGCATTGGGTGGGTTTATTGAAATCCTTCGAAGCAACTTAGTGACTGCACGGCTTGGTGCCACAGTCTTGAATGACTTGACAGGGATTCCTGTTGAGATTCCTAAGCAGACCAGTTCGACAACAGCGCATTGGATTGAAGAAAATGCCGCACTCACTGAGAGTGAACTCGGTGTCGGTATGCTCCAAATGAATCCTAAAGCTCTTGGTACGTTGGTGAAAATGTCTAACCGATCCATTCGGTTGACAAACCCAGCGATTGAGAACCTTGTGCAGCAAGATATGGCAGAACAAATTGCTCGTGCCGTTGATTTGGCAGCTATCCGTGGACCAGGATCTCTTGGACAGCCACTTGGGGTTGTGAACCAACCTGGTGTGGTCACCGTAGATTTTGACAGCACAGCCGTTCATGGTGGAGCGACAAACCCTTCATGGGAAGGGATGTACGAACTTGAAGGTGTGTTGGAAGATGCCGATGCGTTGAAGGGTACCCTTGGGTATGCATTCGCGCCATCCATCAAACGACAGATGAGTAAACTTCGATCAGCAGCGTTTGCCACAGTGGACAACGAAGGACCGTTCTTACAAACGACTCCGATGACCTCTGCCGACATTACCGCAGTTCTTGGTTATCCATTCGTGACTTCAACTCAGATGCCAACGAACTTGTTCGGTGGTGCCCAAGGTGAAGTGCTCTTTGGGAACTGGGCTGACATGCTTATTGGTTTGTGGGGCGGACTTCGCTTGAAAGCGAGTGAAGATGCCAGCACAGCCTTTGAACGTGATCAGTTGTGGGTTCGTGCCATCATGGACGTTGACGTAGCCATCAGGCGAGTTGAGTCGTTCACGGTTGGTATTAATGTCAACAAAGTGGTTGCTGCTTCAGGAGCATAATTAAAACATATACGTTAGGGCGTATATTCATTGAATATACGTTCCACCGTATAAGATAAGGAGAATTTGATGGCTAAGTATGATGATTTTCAGAACTACCACAGGCTGCAAGCGGTAACGCTTCCTACCTCTGTGTCTACACCAGTCACTTCGGCTGCAATTGACACAACTGCTATGGAGCAATTGACGATTATTGCGAATGTTGGAGCGATGGCGGCAAGTGGTGTGTTGACGTTGACCATGACAGAATCTGCCACACTCGGTGGATCGTACACAGCACAAGCTGGTGCCTCCATTGTTTGGACGCAAGGTGTGGAAACAGACCAAGAAGTAAAAATCGGGAAGATCAAGTGTAATCACATTGACCAACTTCCATTCAAGAAAGTGGTTCTGACACCTAGTGTCGCCGCTCTTGATGGATGTGCCGTGATGATTGCGAGTTCTGGATCTGTGCATTACCCTCTGAGTGATGCCTTAACACCAGTGTTTAATCTTTCCAACCCATAAACCTGAACAGGGAGGGTGCATTCGCATCCTCCCTCCTACCTTTACAGTTATAAGGGGAACACACCTTGAACAGATTTCTTCCAGTTATCATGGCCTTGTGTTTGATGGCCTCGTGCGCCGTGTCAGATGCCGGAGCGCAGCAAACCCCAGCAGACACGACTTGCAACCAAAAATCTAAACTTCAGTTTGACATGAATTCCGAAACGGATATGGCGTCATACAATGTGTATTACAAGCCAGCCGCAGGTGTGACCAACGCCGATCCTGTGTTGGCGAACATCGTGCATGATACGACGACAGTCACGACAGATACTTCAGGACAACAGGTGATTACATCGAACGTGTTCGCACCGTTAGTGGAAGGCGATGTGTATTTCGCTGTATCAGCTCTTGACAAAACAGGGAATGAAAGCATTTTGAGCACAGAGATCGGATGTAAGTACGACACGATTCCTGGCCAACCAACAGGGATTATTATTCAGTTAGAGTTCACACCAGCCCCATAACAGGTTGTCTCATTTTAAGGAGTCATATACATGGCATTGATTACAGATCCAGATTCATTAACTCAGGGGGTAGTACTTGCGGTCGCTGACGCAGCCTTTACAGGTTCCTCAGGCCAGAACACCGTTATTGGTGGTGCAGCCACGCTTCCAATTCTCGCAGCAGGCGAATGGTTTGAAGTGCGGGATTCCCCTCTTGCACAGAACAATGGTCTGTATGAAGCGACAGGGACACCAACGACTTCTTCGATTGCATGTACCAAACTTGGTGCAACAGCCCCAGCCGATGACACCGCAGAAGCGGTGAGTATGCTTGGATCGTCTACGACTCCGAAGAATGTCATGTATGATACAGCCGCACGGTTGATCTATCTCTTGGAAGATTCAGGCGCAACACTGTCAGCCGATGGTCTAACCATGTTAGCCCTTCACTCCTTCACCAAAGAAGAGTGGAAAGCCGACGCAGATTTGATTGCCTTTCCTTTCCCAATGATTGGTATTGATTTCGATGCTGGTAAGTGGGAATTTGGTGTTGATCCATCTGGTAACGCAAACGGGTGGAGACTTGAGGACACGACAGCAGCAGCGACTGAGATCCGGTCACGGCTCTTGGTTCGGAATGCAGGGTGGTTCGAACGAGATTCTGACAACAACATTATTAAGAAATATTTCAACAGTACCACATTAGGTACCTTTGAAGATGCATTAGATCTTGCGTACTATGCGTTTGGTAATCAACCAGCCGTTGACAGTTCCGTGAACTATGCCTTCACAGGTCCAGTCAACGAAGCGGTGAAATTCTTCGAGGAATTTGGTAACGCTGACACTTTGAACTTTACAGTCAACAACACGATCACTCGTGCGACTGGATCGTTCTTGACAGACGGGTACATCGTTGGTGGTGGTATTACGATTCGCGCTTCAGCGACAGGTGATCACAATGGGACATTTGTGGTGTCAACAGTAGCCGCAACGTCATTGACCATTACAACCACACCTTGGACGACTGGGTTGGATACACTAGCTCTCTTGTCAGTAGACAACTCGAATGCGTTCACAACCTTCTTACGTATCAGAGACGCCGATCCAGAAGGTAAAGTCTTCGCACAGGCGAACTTGCTCTCCGCTGGTGAAACGTCACTGGTGAACAAAGTTATCAAGTTCCCGTTAGGCAACGCAACCGATTTAAAAATTACATCGACAGATGCAACGATCACAGGTGGTGGCCCTTGGGATGAAATTACACTACGGTATATGGATGCCGTGTATCAACGAGATGTTGATACACCAGCCACACCACGAAGTTTTGGAATTGTGGTAGACGTTGGGACGTTCTCAGATGGAACGGGTACGACAGCCGTGACCACGACCTTCTTAGGTGTTGGGCAATGGGCTTCGTTTAACGCAACACGAACAGCAGCGAACTTTAGTGCTGGGGTTCTTCGGATTCACGAAGGTGCCGATGCAGGTGACCATATCATCAATGCCACACCAGTTGATTCCGCAGGCGACATTAGTGTGTCAATCACGATTGCCCTTACAGCAGCCGTGGCAGACATTTCGTACACATTGATTCCGACTACACCTATTGTGGCAACAGCCGAACAGATCTATGAAAAGGTACAGTGGTCCTTACGACAAACGACAGATATTGATGCAGAAGATGCGACAGCCGTAGTTGGACGTACAGCCGATGCGCTGTTGTTCTTCGTCGGAGATGCGATGACAGCAGGTTCAGTGACCGCGCCCCCAGCCAATCCAAACGGTGGTGGAACAGGTGTAATCATTGAAGGGTTTGATAGTAACGATACGAACAGGATTACGATGGTGGATAACAGTGATACGTCACGGACCTTCCCATTCGTCGCAGCCGGAACGATCAACTTCAATCCAAACCTGGTCTCAGATTCAATGGGCACGTATTGGATGTACTTTACGAACACCGCAGAATCGACAGCGACCACATACGGTATCAGCGCACCAACACTCAACGTGGCAACCCTCGACAGTTCAGTGGTTGACTTAGACAGTGGTGAGTTCACGCTATTACTTGGTGACTACATTGTCATGAGTGGATGGGCAGAAGAAACAAACAACGGACTCTTCCAAGTCACCACAGCAGGTGCGGGTGGAGCAGGCCCATGGACAGCAGGGATTACGAAAGTCAACGGCGACACACTGGTTGTGGAAGCAGCCGGAGCAAGTGTTACATTAGAACTTGATCCACTTGATTCACCGGATGCCATCTTGGTTGACGACAACCTGGTCGCAGATATTACCGGAACAATTGGTGGTGCAAGTGTCGCATTCGATTTCGATTACGATAACAATGTGCAGGGTGGTCGAACAGCAGCGACTCCTGCAAAAGTAACTGTTCGAGCGATTGGGTTGGAGACAGCACAGTCGATTGAAACCACAGGTACGATTACCCGAGCCACTGGCTTGGTCTTCAGTTTGGTATCGTCCTTGGAGAGAAACTATAGTAATCCGTAAACCATTAACAGGGACTGGTGAGGCACTACCCTCACCAGTCTTACTATGGCTAATGATAAACCAAAGAAACCAAAGAAGTCTATGGCTATTAAACCACACGCTCAACGTAATTCAGGGTTTTGGACACAGGCGATTACACCGAGTGACGTTGAGCACATAGAAGACCGCTTTGATAATCGTGGGCTGGATGTCAATAAGATGGTATTCCAATGGAATGATGTGACTGGATTCTGGGAAGTCTATGAACCAAACGGTGGGCTAGGACAAGTGCAGTTTAGACGCAACCCAGTTACTGGGGTTTGGTTATTTCAAGGATAACGTGTGGCGATTAGAGTTAGCTAGTTAACCACTACAAATACTTTTGGTGAGGTATGGGTAATAAACCCAAGAAACCCAAGAAGCCCAAGAAACCCAAGAAACCAAAGAAGTCTATGGCGATCACAGTAACGAACAGTAATACCCAGTACGACGATGCGGAAACCACCACTGGATGGGCCTCAGATGGTGGTGGAGGTGCAGGGCCACAGAACGAACCCGACTTGGTGTACCAGAATACACAGTCTGTTTCTCGAAAGGTTGGGACAACGCTTGGAGGATTAGGAACCACCGGAGGCACAGCAGTTGACATGACTGCCGCAGGCGATCTTGTGGTGATGCTTAAGGGCGTGTGGTCGAACTCAGCCGCTTTGGTTGCAGCCCCCTCAGCACGTCACAAGATAGGCTCCACCACAGGCAATTATTACGCCTTCCAGATTATAGATGACGGAACCAGGGGCGATATTGACGCCCCTCCCACCAGGTTGTGGGTGGTGTCAATGATCAACCCGAATGTAGCTCCTTGGCGGGATGTTATTGTAGGATCGGCTAATCTTGCTTCAGTGGATTTCTTCTCCATTCAAGGAGACTTTACAGGGTCGGCAAAAGCTGAAAATGTGGCGATGGATGCCATTGATATTAACCCAGGCTTATGGTTAGTGGGGAACACACCTGATGGAACGATACTTGATTTCCAGGCGCACGATGAAGGGACACTGACTAATCGATTTGGGCACATTGTGACACTAGGAAGTACCTTCGTTTTGCAGGGAGCGTTTGTTATTGGCCGCAATGCCTCAGCCACAGTTTCTGCGACCACGTTCACAGACAGCAATAGAATTATTGAGTTCCCAGGAGGCAGGGTTGATGAAGGTGAGAATGTTATTGAGATTGACTTAGGCAATGCTTCAACAGTGGTAACAATCACCGCATGGGTTATTACCGGAGGAGGACGAAGCAGCATTACAAGATGGTTTGATGCATCAGCCGATGAGGTAGACGGGACCAACAACGAAGTTGACATCGTCGCCCATGGGTTTCTAACAGGGGATGCTGTTACTTACAGCGTCAATGGTACAGGCGCAGCAGTAGGAGGCCTCACTACAACCAACGAGTACTTTGTGAGGGCTGTAACAGTAGATGCGATTGCGCTGTACCTAATGTCAGTCGGTAGAGACGCCGCCTACACTGACACAAGTCGTATTAGTTTAACCGCACCTGGAACAGGTCGGCAACATTCTTTTACTAGAACTCCGGTCACATGGCCAGACTTGACTGTTACCGGAAACACAGGTACATGCACCTTCTCAGGCTGTACATTTAATGGGATAAATATTGTTACGTTGACTTCGGGAGCCACAATAGAAGACTCTACATTCAATGGCATTATATTAATTGACATGGCAGATGCAGCTTCTCTTGATAGAGTTGTGATTAATGATCAAGTCACTACCGAAAGCGTGGCTCTTGTGACTACCCCATCGCCAGACGACATAGTTGGATGTACGTTTACAGCGTCCGAGAATGGTGGGCATGCTATAGAAGTAGAAGCCACCGGAACATTCTCCTTTTCAAGTAATCTATTTACTGGATATGGGCCGGACCCACACGAGTTTAATTCAACGGATGATATCACTACAGCTACAGACGTTATTACACTCACAGCCCACCTATTCAACACAGGGGATGCGGTGCATTATAATGATAGAGGTGGATTAACTGGCGGTTTAGTCGTTGATCAAGATCGGTACTATGTTAATGATATTGGTGCAAATAGTATATCTCTTCATCATACAAGGGCTGATGCAGTAGCAGATGCCAACCGTGTGGACCTTACCTCTGGTAGTAATCAAACCCACGCCATCGAGAGCGCAAACGCCGTAATCCTGAACAGTTCGGGGGGTTTAGTCACTATCAATGTTGTGAGTGGTGGAGATAGACCTACGGTACGTAATACAGCAAGTTCCTCTACAGTCGTGAACACCGATGTGACGGTGACGTTCACAGGGATGAATGATGGAACGGAGATTCGAGCGTACGCAGAAACGACAACGACTGAAGAGTCGGGAAGTGTGACTGCGAATATCGAGAGTTCTGTAGGTGATGAAACGATGGCTATCCCAGCCAGTACAATAGTCGATCTCATGATTCACCATATTGACTATGAGACCATTCGAGTTCAAGGGTTTACCTGGCCAACAGTAGGTCAGAATTTTTTAATCAGCCAACGTCTAGATAGAAACTTCAGCAACCCGTAAGGATTACGATGGCTCCAAAATGGACAATAGACAACCTCAACAAACTGTTCATTCTGAAAGCTGGTATTACAGAAATTGATGTACAGATTGATCTCTACAGTGATTGGAAAGAAGAGTATAAACTAGGGGTCAATTCCTCTTTTCCCCCAGCGATGCGATCTATTGGTGGTGATCCGGTGACTGCAACACGAGATGCGGGTGACACCTATTTCATGATTAACGGGTGGCGTATCCGTCCTGATGAAGTGAACCATACATTGAACATCGACGGGAACTTGTTTACAGACCCTGCGGGGTTCTCGCCATATGTTCCAACCGTAGGAGCATTTAATGTTTTTGCGAACTCATTTGTATCGAACCTGATTGATAATGTGGTGTCCTCAGTTGATCAGCAGACCTTGACAGATATTGAGACAGCCGTGACCGATATGAATCTGAATGGCGTGGATCTCAAGTCGATTAACAAATCGACCTTAGCGGCGATCCTGTTAGCATTAGCGGCGATCACCATGGCACGAGGGACGGTTAGCGTGGTGAATTCTCCGACAAGCGTGGAGGTGCAATTTGATGATGGATTCGATCCAGAGGCTGGTGACGGTATTGCAGGCAGGGGATTATTATTTACGTCTGGACTTAATGTACGCGGTGGTGCTCGGATTGCAGCTATGGACGGGCAGGGTATTGGCGACCCACTTTTAACTTTAGAATATACGTCCGCCACGCCACCAACGCCAATGGTTGGGGATTCTATTATTTTAGTCTGATGATTACTTCACTCGGTATCACAGAGCTTGGCCCGTATGGGGTTCCGGTCTCTATCACAGTACCCAGTATTATTATTGATGTCCCATTAAATATCTTCCTTGCGACAGGTATTGTGTCCATCATCTGTACGGCTCACGGAGTGATGGTCATTAAAACTCACACAGCCGCGACCTACTAATTATGCCATGCACAACAGCCAATTTTATCGCAGGGGATACGTTATCCAGTTTACGCATTAGAATATTTGATGATGAGGCGAAAGTGACGGTACCTTTATTTGGTATCTATACAGCCTTATTGGTATGGAAGATTGATAATCTCGCCACGATGTCAAGACCCATGACCGTATTACCAGCTCCTGATGATGGATTTGTACAATACACATTCGCCGCAGGGGAGTTGATAGAAGGTATTATGCTGGTGCAAGTTCGGTTGACAGAAATCAGCAGTGGGGATGTCGTCACGACCAATAACACGATTAGAAAAATTATCGGGCCAACTCTGTAAAGGAACACTATGGCAACCTACGCATCGAAAACACAAGCTGAAAAAGATTTAGTTGCCGCGTTCGAACGTGACTTCCGAGGTTGGCTCAACCAACTCGCTTCACTACTCATTTCGGCCAGAGCGTTACAAGCATCAAACGATGCTCCCAATAGCGTAGCGACAATTGTCGATGATCTTGGAATTGGTGAAACCATCCCTAACACAAGTGGGATTTCAGGAGCGCAGGGTTTAACCGAAGCCGACTGGGAAACCTTAACCGTGGCGATGGACAACTTCATCACCGCAACAGACACTCCAACGCTCAGGCAAGCCATCGCCCAAGCAGCAGGGCACACAGCGGGGCTATAACACATGGCTATCACAGAACATTACGTTGACCTGACGATTGGAACACCGACAGGGACAGGCACATCCGGCAACCCTTACGGAACTATTGAGTTCGCATTGGCAACTGCCGTACAAGGCGGAAACGGCGACAGGTTTAACTGCTTCGGTTCAGTGGTGCTCAGTGCTGCGATCACGAGCTTAGGCCGCACTCCTACCACATCCCGACCTTGTTGCTTTCAAGGTATCTCCACGACACCAGGAGACGGTGGACGAGGTGATTTTAGTGGAGGTGGTGCAGTAGGTTTTATGAATACATCAGCCTCTAATATCTATCTCATTGACTTGGATATACACAGCGGAGGTGTGGCGAGTAACCTGGCCCAGATCGGCCAACGATCTGCCGTACTCAATTGCTCCCTGTACGACCACCAAGGCACCACAGGTTTAAATACAGGCACTCGGACGTTAGTGAAGAACTGCTTCGTGACAGATATTGCGGGTTACGGTATATCGATCCAGTCTGGCTCGGTACACATGTGCAGACTGGAAGATGGATTAGTAAGTCAGTTCACCATAGCCCTTCGATGCGAATCCGCTCAAGCCGTAGTTGTATCGAGTAATGAATTGATCATGAGGGGTAGTGGTACCGCTATCAGTCTGGCTGGTATGTGCAGTGCTAGGCAGAACAGCATATACGCCCACGGCACAACTGGTAGAGGCATCGGCGGGACCACGTCAGGCGTTTTCGAAGCGAGTAACAATGTCGTCGAAGGTTTCAGCGGTGTCGGGGGTTCCGGCATAGTAGGTTCCTCGTCAAAGAGTTCCCCGTACTGGGAAGGCAACGCCGTATTTGATTGTACCACACCCTACTCGTTTGCATCATCGCATCTGAAGGGTATGACCGATAATGAAATTCTGACTTCTTCTGCTTTCCGTGATGCGCCAAACGGAGACTTGTCTCTCGTTGTCTCAGGGAACGTCAGAGAAGGATCGCTACCAAATACCATAGGATTGTTTTAATGGCTCGAACACAGTTTAGGTGGAAAGGCGCAAGAGAGCCTCGGCATGAAGAGACTCCTCAACCTATCAACGATGTGTATAAGTGGAAAGGCGCAGGCGAACCATCTGGATTTATTTTTATACCTGCACCAGATAAAGGTGGTGTATCAGCCAAACCCGCTCCTGGGCTGTTCAAAGTGATTGATCCGGTTGCCGCCGTGTTTACGTTAACAGATGTGACCGTAGCAGAGTTTAGCCTATCGCATGAGGAAGTGATCATCTATGTCTAGCAATTTATATGACTTCAGGGAAGGCGACACGTTATCGGTATTACGGACCACGGCATTAGATGATGTGACGAAAGAGATCATTCCATTAAGCACATTATTTACCGCAACCCTCGTGTTTCAAATAGGGGCGGGGCCAACGATTAGTCAGCCGATGTCAGTCTTGAGTGGCGTGGATGATGGAGTGGCAGAATACCAATTTGGTGCGGGTGAGTTAACACCAGGCACCATGACCGCACAGGTGGTCCTGACACAAATTTCCACGGCAAGGACATCTACCAATACGAATGAGATTATTAAACAAGTCGGTCCATCTTTGTGAAGGATACTTATGAGACTCTATGATATGGAATCCAAGTTCACGACAGCAGAGTTTGCGTGTCCTTGCGAATGCGGGTTTGGTGAAAAAGAAGAACACATTGATGAGAATCTCATTGAACTTCTGAACATAGTGAGGTTGATGTATGGACAACCCATGGTCGTTACAAGTGGGGCTAGATGTGAAGCGTACAACCGTGAACAAGGCGGCGTGGAAAACTCTGCTCACCTACCTCATGATCTTACTGGCCAGTGCCGCGCAGTGGATATTCTTGTAACAAATAGTGAGGACCGATTTGATTTGATTGAGATTGCCCTGAAGGTGGGGTTCACTCGCTTTGGGCTAGCTAAAAACTTCCTGCATTTGGATGTGGCATGGGATCTCCCAGATAGTGTCATGTTTAATTATTAAGGAGTACCTCTTATGCCAGTATGGTTGATTCCATTGATTGTACAATTGGCTTCGAAGATTATCGATGCCGCGTTCTATAAAACTGAAAAGCAATGTCCCGAGACAAAAGACAAAGTCTACGACACGATCCTCAAGAAAGATCGTAAGGCGTACGGGAAAATGAGAGGAAACCAACATGTATAATTTCTTCATCGCACTGGTGTTAGTATTTGGACTCACAGGCTGTATTACCATGCCAGATGGGAACAGCAAACCTGACTACGCCATGATTGAATTCAGTGCCGTAGCTAGTATGACTGTGATCGTGAATGAGACCAAGATTTCTGATGAGAAACTCGTAGCGACCTACAATCGATTACAGGCTGTCCATAACACACTAACGTGTGAGACGAATTGCCCACCCTTTGATTTGTTCATGATGGAGCAGATGATCACTGAATCGCTGCCAATTGAGTATCAAGCCTTGGGGAAGTCAGGGATTAAACTGATTCGCAGTCGAGCCAACCTTTACATGGATGTGAAGTTGCCTGAAACCGAAAACGTCCAACTCGCAAAAGACATTGCAGCAAGTGTGGTTCTCGGCATGATCAGTGCCTTGGAACCTAAAGTTCATTTAATCAGGGGGTTACCATGAAATATGTTGTACGCAAAGGTTACAGTTACGTGGATGTCAAAGGGCGCAACCAGATTTTTAATGCGGGGTCAGTCTTCGAAGGTGATGTAGACACCAGCCAGAAATGGAAGTTGGGTCGAATCGACCAAGCACCTGAAGTGAAGGTGGAAACCAAAGTGATCGAGACCAAAGAAGTACCAGCATCAGTAGACACTTACGATGAAATGGATGAGGGCGAAGAAACCGAATGATTGATCTGACAACAGTAGATGAGGTTAAGTGTGCTATAGAGACCACAGATACGGACCACGATGTCAACCTCGCTGATCGTGTGACGGATGTGTCCCATCGGATGCAGACGTTCTTGGATCGTGACCTCGAATTGCAGTCATACGTTGAAGTGAAGAATGGTGGGTGTGTACGGATTTATCCGTTCAACCCACCCATTCAATCGATCACCGGAATCATTTCCAGTGTGGTGTTTGATTTCACACAGGGCAGCACGATCCCGATAACTGATTATCTTATTGTGAACCAGGGTTGGGATATTGATCACCTGTGGCTTTGGCCTGGTGGCCGCAACATGATTCAACTCACGTATATGGGAGGATACCTGGATGCATCAAATGTGGCGAGTACGCTCCCCAAAGACCTTCGTGGGGCTGCTACGAAACAAGTTATCTTTGAGTTTACTAATCGAAAATTCGTCGGCCAAACCTCTATCGATGTGGCGGACGGTCAGATCGGGATTCCTGAAAAGGCTTTTCTTGATTCAGTAATGGCTGTGATGAAGAAGTATAGGATTCCTAAACTTGGCTAAGGTTAAGATTGAGCAATTCATTCGGAAGTTGGGTCGGCAGAAAAGAATTACGCAAGACATACTTCTGAAAGCGATGGATCGTACGACTCGTATCTTGCGGAAGCAAGTGATCCAGAAGAATTTTAACAACACCGCAGCACCAGGACCACGAGCGGTGCGTAAGCAGTCGGGTAAATTACAGAAGAGTATTCGGTTTTCGAAGGCCCGTCCAAGAGGAAAAGGCGTGGAAGCGGACTTTACCATTGGGGCCAAGTATGCAACCACACATGTGGGATTGAAGCAGAGACGAAAGAAGCGGATCACCGCGAAGGGCGGCGGGGCATTAGCTATTCCGACAGACTTTGCCAGAGACGCAAGAGGCGTCCCGATTGCCCCACCATTGGATGCACGGTGGAAGCCCACATGGATTATCAATGACATGATCTTTGGTCAACTTGGTGGTCAAGCTGTCCCACTGTTCACATTGAGAAAGAGTGTGGTGGTACCTCAACGTATTAGTGTGTTGAAGGATATCCTGACACCAGGACAAGAAATCTTGAGGCAGCAAATTTTAGCCGAGACGGATAAGATTTTAAAATGAGTGAACCAATCAGAACTCTGGCAGTCAAGGATCTATGTACAGCGTTGTCCACAGTACCGGATCTGAAGACAATCAAGAGAGTACAGCCCAGGCCAATAGATTTGCAGGTGGTCCCACTACCAGCCGCATACATCTATGACGTGTTGCCAGAGACCAGAGCACGGAACGGCGCATGGGCTATCGGGAAGATGGAAATTGCCATCGTCGTGTTTATGGATCTAACGGTTATGGATGCTTCTACAGGGAATCTTGAGTTCAGCGATTACGTGGACGTGATTCAAGCGAAGCTTCATGCAGCGTTAAATTCTTCGACCAACACTGGCAACAAAGTTATTACCGAGTTGAAGGAGTTGAGGGCAGAACGTGTGGTCTCAAGTGAGACATACGGCGAACTCAACCTCACTATCGAAGTGACGTATCAACACAAACGTGGTGATGCATTTACAACAGACATTTCTAAGTAAAACTAAAGGAGATAATTATGGCTGCAATTGATGAAATTACCATTCCTGGTGGAGTCTGCGTGTTCTTCACGGAGACAGGTGGAGTGGAACGATCCCTTGGAAACATCGTAGGCGATAGCGTATCGGTGGACAGGGAATCAGATGAGATTGAACATTTCACAAACAAGTCTGGGATTCGCCGGAAAGACAAGATCTTTACCGTAGAAGAAAATGCTCAGATTGATTTTGAGATTGATGAAATTAACGTAGACAATCTTCGCTACTTCTTCAAAGGAGCGTCGATTTCAACTGTTGGTGCAGGCACCACATTGATTACTGATCAGAAAGCAACCTCGGCAGTTGAAGAGTTTGTGTCCGTAGGCCAACCTGGATTGTCTCCTGGTGTCACGGCTCGTCAGTTCTTAGACTATTGTTTGGTCGATACGAATGGTGTGTTCGTTAACAATTCCGTGGAGACAGATACCGCAGCAGGTACGGCGTTCACAGGTCTGGTCAACACAGTGACAGATTTCGTGTACCTTGGAAAACTCACACAGTTCAGTGAAGTTGAGTTTGACATGGACACATCCGGTACTGGCCACACAGCCATTGACTATGAGTATTGGGATGGGACAGCTTGGACAAGCATCTCGGTTGGTCTTGTTGATGGTACAACCAACCAAACAGGTGACGGTATTTTGACGTACACCTTGATGACCGACTGGGCCTTGACCACAGTGAATGGTATCTCAGCGTATTGGATTCGGTTCTCCGAGCCAACGACAGTGACCATTTCTGCCACATACTTCTCGATTGGCCGACAGGCTCTCATCGAGCACACAGACTTTGGAGTTGATCCTGGTTCCGCAGCCGGAGCAGGGGCAACGAAGAACGGTGGCGTTCGCAGAATTGCCGCAGGGATTCTGGAACCAGGTGAAGAGTTCAAAGTGACCTTTACCTACACCACGTTTGTGTCTCAGACATTTGGTATTGCCGAACAGTCTACGATTGAAGGGTCTGCACGATTCGTGAACAACCCTCAAAGTGGACGTGGTAAGCATTGGGAAATGACGTTCCCACGATGCCAACTTAATAACAACGGTGCCATGGATCTTGATGACACGGATTTCCAAACAATCCCTCTGTCCTTGGTCGTATTGGACAACAGTGCCGTGGATACCGTCAATCCATTCGGTACTGTGACAGTGTTTCCGTAAGGTAGACTCAGCGTAGCCCCTAGCAATGGGGGCTACGTGCTTTAATCATAGGGGGATTTCAACATGGCCGCAAAGAAAAAAGAAACACAAGGCATTACTTCATTCATGGACGCAACGGAATTGGGAGGCTTCCCAGTTCGGGAGTGGTCTACCCAACAGTTTTGTCAACTTTACCCTCACCTTAAAGATATCGTGGATGCCCTTCACGAAGATGGGGCCAGTCTCGATACGTTTAGCGATGCCGCAGGTGTGCAAGCACATCTCCCCGCCTTGACGAATGCTATCATTCCGATCATGCCCCAACTTGTCAAGCTTTCCTGCCCAGAGAAAACAGACGAAGAATTCGCCGCATTGAAATGGCCTGTGGCTATTCAGCTCACACTGGCGATTCTTAAAGTTAACATGGAACACTTAATGGATTTTTTCGTAAACGCCCCAAGTTAAAACCTAGGGGCAGGTATGATTCGGAAGATCCGTTCACGGCAAGCCTTGAGTTTATGGTGTGCCGTGGGCACAAACTCCATGATCTCTTATGTGTGTATCCTATTTCAACACTGAACGACCTCACATCAGCAGCACGAGAAAATGACAGAGACGCGCATGTCACAAACACCAATGGTGTCTTAGCTGCCGTAATGCAAGCCCTTGACAGCGCATTCAATAAGGGGAGAGGGAAAGTGATGAAGAAATTCATGGACCGCATGTACCCAACCAAGAAATCAAAAAACATGGATGATGCAACGGATCAATTGATGAAACTCTTAACCCCGAGGAAATAAGATGGCAGGACTAGCGATTGGGTCTTTACACATTACATTTAAAGATGCAGACATCAAACCAATACTCATGACAGTCGGGGAGCCAAGACCTAAGAAGGTTAAAGCACCATATGTCTCACCTGTGATTAAAGTAAGAGAAGTTTCTTAATGGCAGAAACAGTACAAATTAAACTGATTGGGGATGACAAAGCGTTTGTGAAAACGCTGCAAAAGCTCCGTGATCGGTTTAAGGAAGTCAAAACAAACAGCGACAAGGCACAGAAAGCTGTTAAAGCAAAATCTAAGACCAGTAAGACTGCGCTGACATCGCAGAAAAATACTGTTCGGCTACTATCGTTGGCGTTTGTTCGCCTAGGGAGAATTGCGTCTGCGTCCCAAAAGTTGATGCAGACCCAGATCCGCAAGACCTCGACACTCTTACGGTCACAGATTAAACTTCTGAAGCAAGCGAAAATCATTCCTCAAGGCAGTGGTGGCCGACAAGGTGTAGCACCAGCTCGTCCTACACAAACCCCCACGGCGAAACAAGCGAAGACTCCTATCAGTGATCAGAGTCAGTTTGCCAGTGGAAGGATCTTACCGACACGAGGGTTTGATGAGGGCACACGAGCACGAGACGTTAACAAATCTGGTAACTTAAATCAACGAGCATTGGTGCAGGAAGAGACTTCTGCAATCAAGGCTCAGGAAGCTGCCGTTAAAAAGAATCAAGCCGCTCAAGCCACAGCAGCGAGACAGAAAGCGGTAGCGGACAAACGGTCTATTGCAGATGAGAAACGCAAAGCTGCCGCAACGAAAAAATCGACAGGAGCTATCCGTAAGCAATCGCAACCCGTAACCCTATTAGTAGCCAAGTTTGCGTTGATGGCGTTCGCCGTACAGACGTTAGCGAACATTGTCAACAGTACGTTTGGAGCGATCCTCCAACAGATTGATGAGTTTCGGGTTGCCGCTATCGGAACCGCCGCAGCTATTTCAGGTGTCGCACAGGGTGGGCAAGGAACGAGTGGAGAAATCTTCAACCAGAACCTTGATGCCGCTCTTGCCACATTCGAAGAGCTAGAGATTGTCGCCGCACGATTCTTCTCAACAGGTCAAGAACTACAACTGGCATTCAACACACTCGCTCAACGTGGTGTGGTGGTGCGTCAAGAAGAGTTTGAGACTCTTGGTAAGATCACTGATCAAATTAAACTCTTGACAGGTGGACAGAATACACAGATCCAAATTCAACAGGAGCTTCGAGCAATCCTTGATGGGAACGTCCGAACCACTACGGCGTTCGGTAAAGCGTTACAGGCTCGTGGTGTG
>TARA_R110000772_G_scaffold20466_1_pt1 | contig 22214 bp, 32 predicted proteins | sample TARA_R110000772 | Tara Oceans TARA_R110000772 (sample SAMEA4397948) | marine metagenome | biome: Polar Biome; feature: [SRF] surface water layer (ENVO:00010504); material: water (ENVO:00002006), including particulate matter (ENVO:01000060) such as... | depth 5 m | reverse complement strand
TTACTATTATTAATTTCATTATTCACTATACTATCTTGTAATTCTACGAAAGGAGTTGATTATAAAACCTATGAAATTGAAATGGTACTTGAAAACGGACAAACAATTACTGAAACTTATTCATTACCGAAAAATGTATCTATATACACTCATTCTAGAAGAAATCAAAAATGGTTAGTGTGGGTATTAAAAGATGTTAATGATGGATACCCAATGATATTACAGAACAGAGTTGTTAGTTATAAAATTTTATAACTCCATTTATTTTTTGTATATTTGTATTTAACAATAAATTAAACATATGAAAAATATATTAAAAATTTCATTGGTAATTTCGATATTTCTTTTATTCTTTTTTGGAATACACAAAGCACTTCATTGGGATGAACACACTATTGAAATAGGACAAACATGGGAAATGACCCTTTATAACGATAATCCTTATAAAGAAAATGTAACACGATACAAGAAAGTAATTGATATAAAAGATAATCATGTTCTTTTTGTACAAGATGGCACAGATACTCTAAGTGATACTAAATATTGGTTTGTATTAAAAAGTAAATGTTTCGCAAATTGTGATTAACTTTTTAATATATAATATATGAATATATTAAATTGGAGATCTTTTAATGAAAGTAATAACACTACCATTGGAGCGACTCCTATCCTAAATTATGAAATCTATAACGAAAGAATGGATAAATCTATTGAAGATAAATTGTTTTTTCTTGATAAAGTAGATTATGATGTTATTGTTGATTTTGGTTGTGCTAATGGAGCATTATTATCTGTTATTGAAAAAAGGAAACCTAATGTTAAAATAATAGGATACGATCTCGATAATACAATGTTAGATAAAGCAAGGTCTTTTTTAAATAAAGATGCCGTTCTCACCAATGATTGGAATGAAGTATTAAATATTTTAAAAGATTATAATAGTCCATTACTAAATCTAAGTTCCGTTATACACGAAGTATATTCTTACTCAAGTTCAAAAACTATAAAAGATTTTTGGGAAACACGAGCGTTCAATGATCATTTCAAATATGTTGTGATCAGAGATATGTTACCTTCTTCCAAAATAGATAATGTAGATACAATTACATTTAAAAATGATGTCGAGAAGGTAAGAAAAATCTATGGATCATATTATTTGGAATCTTTCGAAACTCAATGGGGATCATTATACGACAGTTACCGAACATTTATGCATTTCTTACTGAAGTACCGATATACAAATAATTGGGAAAGGGAAGTAAAAGAAAATTATGTACCCGTATCATTCGAAACAGTGAAAACTAAAATACCAAGTAATTATGGAATAATATATGAAGATCATTTTATATTACCTTTTATACAAAATCAAGTAATTAAAGATTTTAATGTAAAAATTAAATATCCTACACACTCTAAGTTTATAATCCAAAATAATAATATATCTTAATAAATAAAGTACTATATTTGTATTATGGATTTAAACTATAAAGGCATACAGTACGATACATATGAAAAATTATACTTAGGTATAGTAAAAGAATTTAATGCTAAAAAAATTGATATAGATGAATTCCGAAAATTACTTGACGAAGTTAAAAAAATGATGGAAAAAGAAAATTATTTAAAACTTATTAAATGGTGGGAAGATTTTGATACAAAACTTAAAACACACAAAGACGTACCAACTTTAGATATTTTTGGCAAAGATTACCAAAAATATGTTATACCCGCACTACTTAGAAATGGCGCAATTCCTAAGAAAGATATTAAAGATGGTCATTTTTATTATGGTGAATGGAGAAGAGGACAATTTGGAAAATTCAATAAACAATTAAATTATTTCGAAATGTGGAGACATAAATTTGGAGATTGGAGACTTGATCGTGCAAATCATTTCGAAGATGATGATGATATGGCTCTATTTACTCCTATTAAAGAAATTACAGAAGAACAATTTAATAATAGAAAATTGTAAGTGTGTGCATAATAATCAAAAACGAAAATCAACACTATTAGATAAATTAATTTTAATTATTATCATATCATTGATTATAATTGTTGCTAGTATTTAATTAATATAATTTTTAAAAACTTAATGCTTAGTAAGTTATATAAGAATAAATATAATTATTAAATATGTTCAGTTACATAGGTGGGAAGAGTACAATAGGTAAATGGATTAAAAAATACATTCCGAAAAAAGACAATATAACGACTTACGTAGAACCATTCTCGGGAGCATTTTGGGTATATTTTAGTATGGAAGATATATCTAAATTAGATAAAGTCGTTTATAATGATTTTAATCCCGTTAATTCAAATTTGTTTAATTGTCTGAAGACTCCTAATGAATTCTATGAATACATCAAAGATGAAAAATGTCAGATAAAAGATATCGACAAATCAGGAACTCCTTGTGATCCAAAATTCCGTGAAACATTTGAAAAATACCAAGAATCTGCATTTAGTGATAAATACACATTCAATCCTGATGAACCTAATTTCCAATGGGGATTAGAGTATATATATGTTATTACACAAGTATTCTCTGGATCTAAGCCAGAAAAGTCAAAATTTATTGATTTAAAGCACAAATATAGAAGTAAATTTGATACTTTTCGTGATAAAGTCGGTGGAATAGACAGAGGTAAGAAATACCCTGGGTATTTAGACTCACTAACTAATGTTGAGAATATGGATTTTGAAGAAGTTATTAAAAAATACGATAGTCCTGATACATATTTCTACATAGACCCTCCTTATTGGAAAACAGAAAATTATTATAGTAATCACGATTTTGATCGTGAGGATCATGAAAGACTTGCTAATTGCTTAAAACAAATTAAAGGTAAGTGGAGTCTGTCTTATTACTATTTTGATTTATTAGAAGAATGGCTACCAAAAGATGAATATGTTTGGGTATCTAAAGAATTTGCTAAATCAGCAGGAGCTATTTCTGGTAAAAAACAAAATATGGGAGAAGAATTATTAATTATGAATTATAAAATAGAAATAAAAGAAAAATGAAGAAAGTAATATTATTAGTATCGATTGTGTTAATCTTTAGTTCATGGGGTAAGATAGGACATCGAACAATTGGTGAGATCGCAGAAAGACAATTAACACCAGAGGTAAAGGAAAAAGTAAGAGAATTATTGGATAATCAATCACTCGCGGTAGTGAGTACTTGGGCAGATGAGATGAGGAGTAATCCTGATTTTGATAAATATGGTAAATGGCACTACGTAAATCTACCATTAGATAAAGAATATAGTGAAATAGAACACACTCAAGATAATATAGTTATTATTATAAATCAGGCAATCGATAGTTTAAAATCAGAAACTACATCACAAGATAGGAAACAATTTTATTTAAAATATTTGGTTCATATGGTAGGTGATTTACATCAACCATTACACACAGGAAGAGAAGAAGATTGGGGTGGGAATAAAATAAAAGTAAAATTCAAAGGTAGAAACAGTAATTTACATAGTTTATGGGACTCTGGTATTATCGATGATTATAAAATGAGTTACACAGAATATGCGGATAAACTTATGGATAAATTCGAAAATAGATTAGATTTTCGTCAAGGATCTGCGGAAGATTGGGCAAATGAATCACACTCTTATGTACCAAAAATATATAAAATAAAAGAGGGTTCGTATCTATCATATGATTATGTATATGAGAACCAACATATTATTGATAAAAGATTATTTCAATCAGGAACACGGTTGGCTAATTTACTGAATGAAATTTTTACTGAGAAATAATAATAATAATAATAATAATAAATGGAAGATTCTTGGGATATCCAGAAAAGTATAGATATACAAAAATGTTATGATATTCTTATAGAAAGTGTTGAGTCTAATAATATAGATGTTGATATAAAATCTGAACATTTCCCTATCGAATATTATATGATGATGATTCATCTTGGTGAAAGAAACATTGAGAGAATGATATCTTATTTTGAAAGAAATTTTTTAAATAATAAAGACACAATTAGAGATCTTCAACATTATCACAATGTTGACGTTCATTTTGAAATGTATAGTATGATTAAAAAAGAATATCTAAAGGATTATGGAATTGATATTAAAGCACAGAAGCGAGAAAGAATGATAGATGATATTATAGATTAGATTAAATATTATTAACTTTTTTCATAGCTTTTCCCATAAACAAATCTTCGGAGAATCCCATAGTTATACAAATTTCCATAGATGTTTTCCCAATATTATTTATTTTAATATCACAATAATAAGTCATTTCTTTCATTTTTTCTTTTATTTCCGATAATTTATTAAATATATCTAAGTGTTTTTGGTATATTTTTAATTGTTTATTAATTGAATTTTTATCTACTATATTGAATTTTTTACTAAAAGTAGATGAGTATCTATACTCTATTTCAATATTTTCTTTTTCATATTTATTAGTATAAAGTGTACCACCAGATCTGCTACCTATTTTATTAAGATAATGAGAATTTTTACTATTTCTTTTAAATAACAAATCTCCATCATAATCATCTAAATGGATTTTACCTAAACTATCTGATATAGATTTATTAACTAACTCACATAGTTTTTTAGCAAAACCATTTGGATCAGGAATTTCTTTAAGGAACTGTTCATTTATTTTTCTAAGATATCTCATATTGTATTGTACCTTCTATTTTCTGAAGTCCACCAAATTTTATTTTACCAATTATAATAGTATCTAATTTCTCCTTTAATTTTTGTAACGAATCTCTTTGTTTTTCAGCGTGAGATATGTATTCATCTAATTCCATTTGATACCCATAATAATTTGATCTATGATCATGTGATTCGAATCTGACTTCTATACCACCGCTATCTCCTAAATTAAAATCTAACATAAAATCATCTCTTAAAATTGATAATTCTTCGTAAATATCTCTTCTATTAGATTTTAAAAAATCTTCTAAAATAGGGCGTATATTATACATGAATTGAATTAACCCACCTTTTATTAATTCATTAAACTGTTTATCATTTACTATCATATCTTATCTTATGTATATATAAAAAAAAGGTAGAATAAATTAATACTCTTCCTTTTTTATTGAAATGAACTGAAAAAAAAATATTATTTTCTTCTTTTGCTAGTTCTTCTAGTTCTCTTAGGTTTTTTATCAAAGAATTTACTAAAAGTTTTAACACTTTCTTCTAAAATTTCTTCTTCTTCGCCCTCAAATTCTTCTCCACCAGCTTCTTCACCAGCTTCTTCTTCAACGTCAATATCATCAAATTCTTCTCCCTCAGGAGCATCATTATCAAAATCATCTTCGTCAAATTCTTCGTCAGATGATCCTTCGCAATCGATAGTGAATTCCTCTACAACTTCGCCATCTTGTGTAGCGATTACTGTACATTTTCCATCTATTTCTTCAATTGAAATTTCACATCCACATGTTACATTTACTTTCATAGTTTATAAACTTATTTTTTTATCAAGAACATTTTAATGATGCATCTAATTCTTGATACAATATTATATATTATATTTGTAATACCATTTTTTGACCTTTTTATAAAAAAGATATATAATGTATAATCATGAAAAAACACGATAGAATAAAAAAACATATAATAGAAAAAAACCTCAATAAAGAATTAGAGGAATATATGAGCTATTGGTATGACAACGTTTATGATGATGATGATTACAATTATGATTGTGATTGTGATTGTGATGATTGTATGAGTTATTATAATAATAGGATGGATTATAGAGGACATGATGGATTAGATTGGTATTATGAAAATAGAGAAGTCTTAGAACGAAATAATATAATAAATGAAATATTAGGAGAAACAGGAGAAGGTTCTAGTTTTGTTGCTCTAAACTTTTAATATTCTTTAAAGACAGCTAACCCTTCTGCTACTAATTGTTCATTAATATTCACATCATCTAAATAAACATTCGCTAAATATCTACCATATTTACCTTTAGAATCTTTTATAGTTTTAATAATTATATCTTTATCTAATATTAATTCACGAAGTCGATCACGACTTATTAACCCTTGATCTCTTTGTTCTCCTCTTACTTCAGGAGCATTAATACCATATAATCTTAATGGTTCTCCTTTTCCGTTGTTCCCTTTGTTATAAACCCCGAACCCAAGATCTACATTTACTCTGATAGTATCTCCATCATAAATTGAAACTACATAAGCTTTATATGTGTACATACAATATATTTTTAATATTTTTTTATATCCTATATATTATACTTAATAATCAATCTACTTGTTTAATTGCTAAAACCCAGCCATACCTTAAATAAGTTTCTTGTATATTATATCCATTTAATTTTAAAAGATTTATAGCAGATTCCCTTTGTGGTGTTTCATTTGGAAATATCCAATTATGAAAACTAACAGCTATCTGATCTATCTTTGAGAAATCTTGAGAATTCATACTTGCTAATAAAGAATACTCCGCACTTTCAATATTTATTTTCAATATTGATATGTTATCAATGTTATATCGGGAACAAAAATCTTTCCATGAGAGCATATCTACATAAGTATTGGAATCATGTGCATTCACCAATGATGAGATCTGACCATTATCTGGATGTAAATTCATCTTAACTACTCCTGTAAATGGACCTACCACACCTGGGAATAGTATCGTATTATCTCCTGGTGCTGATGTTTCTTGTGGATCTGCTCCTATCACTCTTTTGCGTATCTCTTCATCTACTATAAATTTCATAGACCAGTCCCACGTAAAGCATCCTATATCTACAATATCACCATCATGTTCTTTATATCTATCATCTACTAATGACCATCCCCAACCAGGCATTGTTTCTATTAACATTATTTATATAGTAAAGAAATTTGTTTCCTCATTTGTAGGAAGATTCCTACTTATTTTTTCACCATAAAGAAGAAATCTGAATTTGGCATACCCTCAATTTTTTCAACAACTTTATCTCTCATTTGACGACCTTCATCTAACATCATAGAAGAATTGTAAGTTACGTTACCTGGTAATTTAAAATCAAAACGACCTACCATTTCACCAATTTTCATTTTACAAACACCCATCACATATTCAATAAACATTGGATCAGCATATAAATGTTCTGGTTCAATATTAACATAACATTCAGCAATCAAATCTTCTCTCACATTAGTTAAAATATTTAATCGGTTAGCCATCTGACTGTAATCAAACTTAACTGTGAAAAGGTTTAGGTGGTTCAACATATCAGAGAAACTATCTAAGATCGTCTTATACACACCCAGTTCGCCTATTGTAGTAACATAAGAGGATAAATATGGTTGATTTGTAACACCTAAATTAATACTTAGGTTTGGTGCATTTAATCCTAATTCATATAAAGAATCTCTGTTTATACGATATAACCAAATAATACTTTGGACCTCAGCAGGCATATAAATCCATTTATATCTTGTATATTGTTCAGTTTCCATTAATCCCCTTTCAATGAAATAATAAGCTTGTTGTACGGCATATCGATAATTTTGATAAAACCAAGGTTGTGCCTGTGTTACTATAACTCTTTGTATAGTTCTTATAGGTAAAATTTGCGGGAGTGCGCAATCCATCGTGAGCTCGCTATTTACTAAATCTACTAATTCTTCTAGTGTGTATTGCCTTGAATACCCACCTTCTAAATTCATTGGAGGGTTTTTATAATTATTAGTGCTCATAAACTATATATTAAAAATATAGTTTCATAATTAGAAATTAATTTTTAGGATTGTTATTTAAATTTAATCCAACAATTACTACACAAATATTTCCATTTATTATCTATCTTCTTAAAGAATATTCTAGCGAACATTTGATCACCATTTTTATTACAATTATCGCAAATATCTTTATAGTCTTCCATTTAATTCTTTTATTTTATAGTTAATAAAATCATATACACGATCAACGGAAATTTGTTCCAAAAACATATTACCCATCCCTTTAGTTAAAATTAATCCTAAATCGGATCCAACATTCTTTTTATCTTTTTTGAGTATTTCAATATACTCATCAATGTCAAATTTTGCTAAATCAATATAACTATAAATTTTCTTTAATAATGATTCCATTTCAAGATACTCATCGAAACTTAAATATCCTAATTTATAAGAAACATAATTTGATATAGACATACCATAAGAAACCGCGATTCCATGAGGGATCTCATAATTTGTTATAGTTTCAATAGCATGTCCGAAGGAATGTCCGTAATTAAATATCTTTCTTTCCTTTTGATCAAACTCATCTATTTCAACCATTCGCTTTTTGATCATCAAACTTCTGTGTGTCGTTTCATCTAAATTAGTGAAATCATTATGGTTTCTATTAATATAATCAAAGCTATCTTTTCCGTCAATTAAAAAATAGTGTGTCATTTCACCTATACCACTTATCATTTGTTTTTCTGGTAAACCAATTAGGAAATTACTATCTATAATAATTTTAGATGGTGGATAGAAATTACCCACTAAGTTTTTATACTTACCTAAATTAATTGAAGTCTTAGATCCAATACAACTATCTCCTTGCGCTAACAATGTGGTAGGATAGAAAACCCATTCAACCCCTCTATATAGAATAGAAGATATGAATCCTGTAATGTCTTGAACAACTCCACCACCAATTGCGATTAATCGATTGTTTCTTTTGAACCCATTATCAACAATTCTGTTTATTATATTAAATATGTGAGAATATTCTTTTTTTGTTTCACCAGAATCAATTTTAATGATATTATCACATTCGATATTTATGTTAATATTAGAATCAATAATGATACAGTCTCCATCTTGGATATCAATGGTGTTCTCAAAAGTATCAAAAATAACATCGTAATTTTTGATACTTGATTTTACTGTAAAATTAAATTTTTTATATGTTTGTGAATCCTCCATCTATTATTATATTTTGTCCTGTTATATATGTATTCGAATCACTACAAAGAAATAAAACTAAATTAGATATTTCAGTTGTTTCAGCAAACCGTTTCATTGGAATTTGGGAAACTAAATCATATTTCTCACTATGGATCAATGATTGATCGGTGAGTTCGGTATTGGTAAATCCTGGCGATACAGAGTTCACAAGAACATCAGGCGCAAGTTCTACTGAAGTAGATTTAGTCAACCCAATGATTCCATTTTTTGTAGTACTATAAAGAGATCTCCACGCCTTTGTTTTAACACTCCATATAGATGCGATGTTTACAATTTTCCCACCTTTATTCATATTAGCATCTCTACTTAATAGGTAAGGAACTTTTAAATTTATATTTTGAATCTTATCATAATCTTTTTCAGTAATATCTTTAAGAGGTTTTATAATATTAATACCTGCATTATTTACGAGTATATCTATCTTATTTTGACTCATAAATAGACGTAAATCGGTAATATCTTCATTAAAATCTGATTCGATGTGTACCATCTTACGAGGCAATTCCCAATCAGGAACATTCCGTGAAACGATATAAACTGTTGCACCATAATTAATAAGATCCAATGCAATCTGTTTTCCGATCCCTCTTGATCCACCTGTTACTACCGCTACTTTATCTCTAAAATCAAAAGTCATAATCTTCGTTTATATTATTATCTATTCCTTTAACATCAAATTCTAATCCATGTATTCCTATTTCTTTAAAATCTTTGATAATTAAATCAACCGTTGATACTAACCAAGCATTGTGAACAGATTCTATAATATTATATTTATCATTATCTACCCAAAAATTTACATCACCTAATTGACGTAACGGGTTATCTGATTTAAATCCCGAGAAAGTTACTACCTTTGCTCCTTTTTCTTTTGCTCCTTTCGCCGCATTAATAACATTAGCACTTCTCCCACTACTGCTAATTAACACCACTAAATCATTCTCATCAATTAAAAGGTCAACGGATCTTTTGAATATATTTTCATATCCAAAATCATTAGCTGCCGCAGTAATATAACTACCATCATTGATTGATATTGATGGTATTCCTAATTGGTTCATAAAATCTAAATGACCATGTGTTGCAATTGTATTAGATGCTCCATTTCCAGCAAATACTATTTTCCCTCTATTTAATTGAGTAGTTAATGCTAATTCTTTAAAATCAATTAAATTATCTATTAGTTCTTCACTTTTTAATGCCTTTTCTAACTCTTTATAGTAACTTTTTATCCATTTTTTATCCTTTTTCATAAATTTTCTTTATTAATTTCATTATTTTTAAAGCATCGTTGCTATTACCAATACCAATCGGTGTATCATTTTTAATAGAATCAAAGAAGTGTTGTACTTCTATGTTCCAAGAATTATCAATTGGGTAATTGAAAACTTCTTCTATATTTACTTTACCACTAACATCTCCTTTGTTTCTAGCAACTGTCAGTTCTTCTTGACCATATGCTCCTGAAGGAGTTTTTAATCCATTAAGTGTCATGTACCCACCCTCAAAAAATATTTCAAAAGAGAATATGTGTCTCCATTGAGTCATTGTCGAGTGTAATTGTGCTACTATTTGTTTCTTAGTATTCTCTAAAATAGCAAACGCATTATCTTCTATTCCATCTATTTTCCAAAATTGATTAGACACACTTGATTGAACTTTATCGAAGTCACCTGCCATATAAAGAAATAGATCTAACATATGAATACCTTGATCAATTAATATACCCCCACCACTAAGTTCTTTATCGGCTCTCCAATTATCAAAAAAACTTTCATCTACATTTTTACCATATCTACCTCTCATCCAAAGAATATCCCCATATTCTCCTTCTTCAATTAATTCCTTTATTTTAATAATACTTCCGTGATGTCTGTGATTAAAACCATACATTAATTTTTTATCATATTTAGATTCAGTCTTTATTACTTTCTTTACTTTCTTTACTGTTGTAGCTGGTGGTTTCTCACAAAATACGTGTTTACCACTTTCCATACCTTTTATAGTATATACATCATTCAGAAAATTTGGGGTACACACAAAAATAGCATCCGAATTAGGATCATCAAATACTTCATCTACACTATTATAATTATGATATTTATCACTCTTTGATTCGGTATCATATACACCTACAACAGAACCACCACAATATTCAATTGCATCTGCTCTTATTTTACCCATTTTACCAAATCCTATTATCGAAACTTTAATCATTTATTTAAATACTCTATTACATTTTTTATGGACTCATTTTCCATGTCCTCTCTACTTTGTATTGTACAACTACCCAAATGTGGTGTTAATGAAATATTATCTAATGATTTTAACTCACCTTTATATGGCTCATTTTCGAAAACATCAATTGCACTACTTGCTAACTCATTGTTATATAACCAATTATACAAATTGTTTTCATTAACTATACCTCCTCTTGAAGTATTTATTAGAACTGCATCTTTTTTCATCATACCAAATTCTTTTTCTGTAATATAATTCTCTGTTGAACTATCGAATGGTATATGTAGAGAAATGATATCACAATCTATAAGTATCTCTTCTTTATTAGAAACTAATGTTCCATCAATGAAAGTTTCATTTATATCAATGTCATGTATATAGATTAATTTTGGGCTAAATCCTTTTAGTTTTTCTATAACAGACCTACCAATTCTACCACACCCAATAATACCTATACTACTATTTTGAATATCTCTTCCAATGTATCTATTCCATCCTGATTTCTTTTTAAGATCCTGACTAATTTGTTCCACTCTTCTCAAACAATTTATCATTTGACAAATAGTTAATTCAGCTACCGCATTTGTTGGGGCATCAGGTGTATTAGAAACTGTGATATTTCTTTTACTTGTTTCAATTAAATCAACAGAATCCATCCCAATACCAACTCTACTGATCATTCTCAAATCTTCACAAGCATCTAATAGATTCACATCATATTTCTCTGTACCTGCAATTATTATATCAGGATTCTCTAACTCCATTACCATTAATACTTCAGATGGTGTCATTTTTCTTTTATAAAGGTTAAATTGAATATCATACCCCATTTTTCTGAGTTTATTAAAATTCTCATTATCTTCATTAAATGGATACGTTGTTACTATTATTTTTTTCATATGTATGTAATTATTTATAAATTTATCTATTGTCCCCCATTGATATTTATTGTTTCCCCATTTATATAAGAAGATTCATCTTTACATAAAAACAATACCGATTTCGCAACTTCCATAGGATTTAATAATCTTCCATTGGGCACTTGATCCGCGAGTGTTTCTATTTCTTCTTCTGTTAGATTTGATGTTAACATTTCAGTTAGTGTTTGTGATGGTGCAACACAATTTATATTTATATTATATTTCGCGTAATAAAAGGCTAATTGTTTTGTAAACCCAACTACTCCGTGTTTAGATGTAGTATAAGCAACACTTGCTACTTTACTTTTATTAGTTCCTGCAATGGAACTTATATTAACAATTTTACCATGTTTCTGAGGTTTCATATATTGTAAAACAGCTTTAGTACAAATGAACATTCCATTTAAATTAACATTTATGGTATTATTCCATTCTTCTAAACTCATATCTAATATATCGGTTGTACTGGCGACACCAGCATTATTAACTAGTATATCGATTTTACCATGTTTATCAATTATATCTTTTACTTCCTTATTGACTATTGTTTCATCAGTTATATCTATACCGTTTGTCCTTGAGAAATCATATGGTATAATATAGTTCTGAGCAAAAAGATCCATTACTGACGCACCGATTCCTTTACTTCCTCCTGTTACTATTGCTATTCTCATTTTATTTATATAAATCTGACTCTTCGAAGTTTATAAATAATTTAACTGTGAATTAGGTTATTTATATACTTAACCTCAACACAACTTTGATAGAATTTTACCATATAACTTTTAATACATTAGAAAAATATATGAGAAAAATAGATTATAAAAAATTAAGTGAACGTAAGAATAAAATAGGTTACGATACTAAATTTTATTCATCATCATACAAAGAACCACTGACTATGTTGGGTACTATTGAAAAAGATGCAAGTGGGCATTTTGGGAAACACACACCCGAAAAATTTAGAGGGGTTAAAATATTTGATATATTTAAGAAAAAGAATTTTAAGAGTGTTCTGGATATTGGAGCGGGTAAGATGGAAGTTACTGAGATTTTATTTAATATGGGTAAACAAGTGGATGTTTGTGAATATGAAGATAGCTACTATTTATCTCAATCCGAAATCATGTCTGATAATGTAAATAAATTTTATTTTGGAGATTTTAATGAAATAGAATTTGATAATAATTATGATGCAATTTGGGCATCTCATATTTTAGAACACCAATTAAATCCAAATATATTCCTTAAAAAAATATTCTCGATTCTTAATGAGGGTGGTTATTTATCTATCGTCATCCCCCCTCGGAAACCTTTCATTGTGGGTGGGCACGTAAGTATGTGGAATGGTGGTTTATTATTATACCATTTAGTATTAGCTGGATTTGATTGCTCAGATATTCAGTTACTACAATATGATTATAACATTGGTATAGTTTTAAAAAAGAAATCAATAGTTAATTTTCCTAAAATTAGATTTGATCTAGGAGATCTCGATATATTAAAAAAGTATTTCCCATTAGATATTGAAGAGGGGTTTAATGGAGATATAATGAATATTAATATTAATGAATAAGGAATAAGGAAAACAAATAAATAAAAATTATATGAAAAAAACAATTAAATTAAGAACAAACAATTTATTCACTAATCTAACTCCACAGGTTGCTGAGATGGCTAAGAAATGGGGTAAAAGTGGATTAGTTAATGTTTTTTCAAAACATACTACTTGTGCCATATGGTTAACAGAAGATGAAGTTTTACACCACACGGATGTTAGATTTTTCTTAGATACTATGGTACCAAAATACAAAGATCCTGAAGGAACTCAAAAAAATATCAAATATCTACATGACTTAGTTTCATTAAGAAAAGATATACCTGAGGACGAAAGAATTAATGGACATTCACATATTAGACATTTATTTTTTAATTCATCTGAGTTAATACCAGTTGAAAATGGTGAATTATTATTAGGTCCTTGGAAACAAATATTCGCAGTAGAATTAGACCCGATAAGAGATAGAGAATTAATAATTACTTTTATATCGGAATGAAATTTTTTATAATAATTAAAGAAAATTCTGAGAGAATACCTAATAAAAATTTTATAAAATTAGGAGACAAACCTCTTTGGAGACATTTAATTGACGAATTAGAAGATGAATCTGTGTATATAGATACTGACTCCTCTATTATTTTAAATGAGAGAATAAAAAATGTAACTATATATGAAAGAGATATCAGACATGTAGAGTTAGAAAATGATAATGAATTTAAGGTAAGTCCTGTATTGTTAATGATAGAACGTTTTTTAGATACATATGTTACAGATTTAGATGAGTTAATTGTGACACCTCATGTGACATCACCATTCATAAAAAAAGATACTATCATAAAAGCATCAAAGTATATTGGTGAATATGAAACAGTACAGGCATGTACCGAACATAAAGAGTTTGGTTATTATAAAAACAATCCTATTAATTTTGATCCAAGCTCTGTATCAAAAACACAGGATTTAGATCCTATAATTATGGGTAACGGAGCATTTTTTATATTTACAAAAAGATCTTTTATGAAAAATAAAAACAGAAGCGGGGATAATGTAAAATTTTATTCATTAACATTTAAAGAATCAATTGAAATAGATTATCCAGAAGATTTAGAAATAGCTAAAAAATTTATATAAATAAACAATGAATATAATAGACGTAACATTAAGAGATGGTGGACATTTAATGGACTTTGATTGGGATGTTGAATTCGCAAAGGAATATTACCATTTATTATCAAATATTGATGAAGTTAATATAATTGAATTAGGATATTGGAAACAAACCGCAAAAAGTAATAATCGGTTCTATGGACTAAATTACGATGAAGTAATAAACATAACTGGTAGTAAAGGTAATAGAAATGTATCGGTAATGATAGATTATCATTATTGTTTAAAAGATGTTAAAGAATATCCTACTATTAATCAAAACGAAATATGTATGATTAGACTTTGTTCTAGAAAAGAAGATATAGATGAGGCACTTGAATTTGGCGAAAAATTAAAAGAATATAGTAAATTAAATGTTAGTTTTAATATATTCAATGCTTCTAATTATAGTAAAGAAGAACTTGATGAGATAGCGGATAAGGTAGCTAATTCAAATTTAGATTATATTTATTTCGCAGATACTCATGGTAGTATGGATTTGGAATTTGATTTAGAAAAGTTTGAATATATGATCTCTATATTAAAACAACATAATAAAAAGGTTGGATTTCATTTACATGACCATAATGGAAAGGGATATTTTAATTATAGACAATTATCTGAAAATGGATTTGATAGTACTGATACTTCAGTGCGTGGCATGGGGAAAGGATCGGGTAATTTAAAGTTAGAATTTATTTTAAATAAAGATAATTTATTACCCTTAACTGAGTTAATACATAAATATTCTAATTTCTTAAAAACTAATCCTACTACATATGAATTAATAACATCAAAATATAGTATAACTGATAACTATGCAAAAGAGGGTAAGAAATATAATATGAGTATATCAGATTTTGATAAATTTTGTAAAACAATCATTGGATATGATAAGGATTCATATAAACCTGAATTACTAAAAAAATGGTTAGAAAGATGAAAAATATATTAATAACAGGACATAGCTCAGGATTCGGATATGAATTATCAAAAATATTCACTGAAAAAGGTTATAATGTAGTAGGGATAAGTAGAAGTATATCTGATAGTGTAGATACAAATATTCAATGTGATTTTTCAGATTTAGAAAATATTAATCAGATAGAAATCCCAAAATTGGATTATGAATATGTTATTTTAAATGCTGGGATATTAGGTGAAATTAAGAAAAATATTGATATTTCAATAGAAGAATATACACAAGTTTTTAATATTAACTTTTTCAGTAATAAAATAATATTAGATAAGTTATTCAGTTCTAATAAAGAAATTAAAAATGTAATTGGAATTTCATCAGGAGCTGCACATAAAACATATTTTGGGTGGTCTCAATATTGTTCTTCTAAATCTGCCTTTAAACAACTTATTTCATCATATAGTGATGAATACACTGATTCTAAATTTATATCATTATCTCCTGGTATTATGAAAACTAAAATGCAAGATAAGATTTTCAATGTAGATGAAATAGATTTTCCATCTGTTAGTAAATTCAAAAAACTTTATGTTAATGGTATGGAAACACCATTGAAAATTGCAAATAAATTTGTTAAAAATATTGATAATATATTAGAAGAAAATAATTCAGGATCTTTTTTTGATATGAGAGATATTGAATAATTTATATAACATTTTCGTATATTAGATAATCTGATAATTGAAATCCATCAACTTTTTCAACTAATTCAAAGCTTCCCAAATTGCTTGGTTCTTTTAATTTCTTACCGTTTTTACGAACGCCAAATATTAATATAGCATTTTCATTTGTACTATTTTCTAAATTATATTTAAGAAATGATTCTTCTATACCCCAATGATATCCTACACAATGGAATGAATACACAAGATCTATATTATTTAATTTAGATATTCTATCTGTATCTAAATTAACCAAATCAATATTTTCAAGATTATTGGTAATACAAAATTCTTTCGTTATATCCATATCATTATATGGTATTTTATTTGTACTTTCTCTCATACCACAATTTTTATTACCACTTCCTTTGGTTTTAAAATCTAATCCTGTGAAATCACACATATAAAATTTAGTATCATTTAATGATGGGGTCATATTTTTAAAAAATATACTACTTCTACCAAGACCACACCCTAAATCAACAATATTAGATGGATTTTTTATATACTCTTTTAATTTTTCATATTCATCTACTGATCTCTGTAAAAAAATATCATCTTCCTTGTTTATTTGTAACCATTTTAAATTTTCAAACTCTTCGGTTTCTATATTTTTGAATTTATAATATTTATCTAATTTTATCATCGCTTGTTCAATATTTTTTTATACTCAATTTCACCATCTAATAATTTTTTTAAAAACCCTAATGGCATAAACCTATTATCTTTTAAATAAATATTATCTTTAATATATTCAAATTGTAAAGATGGATTATGTGAAAGCTTATCTGGTCCCACTCCATGTTTATTTTTCATTATCTGTTTTCTCAATTTCTCATTATTATCGTTATTATATAAAGTTTGGTAGAAATCATATCCAACCACAGTCAATGATTTTATATTTAAAGATAAAAAATGTATAATAGATACGACTCCTGTACTTGGGTTACATCCTATTTCCTTTTTTAAATTTATAATAAAATTACTATCTTCTATAAAGTAAAATCCGTTATAATTATACTTATCAACAGGTCTTTCTATAGGGGAATATCTACTTATAATTTTAATTTTTTTAGTCTCCCAATCATCTACAAGTTTTTGATTAACTAATAATGATGATAAACAATGATAAATCCAATCAGTTCGATATCCTATTATTTTTCTATCACCTTCTTTCAAATCGTGACTATTTAACCTAACAACAATATCATATGAATCTACATCAATATATTTACAGTCGTCTAATACATTGAATGAAGGACCTACTATTATTATATTTTTATTTTTAAAAAACTTATCTATATCGTAGATGTTGTTATTTGATATTTTATCTTCTTTAGTTGTAACTATTTTTTTAGATATTGGAATAACAATACCCTTTTTTTTATTAGTTATATCCCGTTTTAGTTTTCGTCTCCTATCTTTTTCTTCTGAATTCATATATTTTCTTTTTTGAATACTAAATCCAAATTTTTAGTTTTATTACTAACTAATTTATTATCACAATAATCATAGATGGTTATATTTTGTTTCTTAGCTCCACCTATCAATTTCTGGATGTTACTCAACATTGATGCAGAATTATTTTTAGGTATTTCAGGTATATCTCTAACAATATCACCTTTTTCAATATAATTTGGCCAAAAATAGCTTGGGTGGGTTTCAATGGTTTCTAAATACATTGCCTGACCATATTGATAAAGGGGTGGTCCTAAACTTTTCATTTTATCTGGAAACCAAGTATAAACCCCATCCATTCCAATCATCCCAATCAAACTATATTTCTTTTTTATTGCTAAATTCAATGACATATAACCGCTCGATATATGATTAACCCACTCAACTTTATTTAAAGAATCTTTAAATTTATTTTTAATGTCTTTATATGCTGGGTGTGTTGTTAAAACCCCAAAATAAAATTTCTTTACTGGTATAGAAGGATCATTAACTATATTTTCAAATATTTCTTTTTTGGATAAAAATACTTTAAAATCACCCATAACATAGTATTTAGGCCACCAATTTAATTTTTCACAAAATTTATAAGCATTCGATGTACAATAAGTATCTACATCATCGGGAATGTTATGGAACCCATAATTTAGTAGTAATTTAGTAGAAGGTCCATTTCCTATAATTAACGATTTTTTATTATTCAACATAATTTATATATAAATTTATGATAATCATTTAACATATACGTGTGCCATATTTTTTTCACCACAAGCCAACCTTGTACCTGGTTCATCAGATATACAAGTAATAACATGAACCGTTCCTTTTTTAAGAAAAACTAAATCTTCCTTACCTGCAATTATTACTTCATCTGGATCACCCAATGGACTTTCTGTATTATACCATAACTGATATTCAAATGTCCCCCTAAATATAACCCACCATTCATCTTTTGTTGGGTGGTAATGTTTTCTACAACCTTCCCCTTTTCGTTGATGGATAAATGCTATCTGATCATTGTCTGTGAATACTACGGGATAGCACCAAGTATCATCATTACCAATTTTTTCTTCAATATCTTTTAGACTCATTAATGTTTCATTGTGTCCTAATACATCATCATTTGGAATAGGAGATCCATCTAAATTAATTAGATCTTTTAGTTCTCTTTCGATACTTGTTATAGATTCATTATAATACCACTTACCTACATTATCCTTTCTCTTACGGTGGGATAAACAAGCTTCGGCTATATAAAGTTCGTCCATTGTATCAACATCAATACCCTCTATTTTAGATATTGGATATGTGCCAAAATCTCCACAGAATGTCGGTCCTGTTTCGTATTCACTTATAAATTTTTCCTTGTTCCATCCAGTTAATGCCCATGATATTGACTGAACAGGATCTAAACTTTGTGTAGGTTGTTTTTTATGTAACTTAAAATTAACGGGTTCATCGTTTACAAAACTTTCTGAATAGGTTTCGTCCACAGTAACTAAACTATCAAAACTATTTATAAGACTTATTGTAAAATTTCTTATAGTGGATGGTTCTAATAAAGGAGAAGTAGTATGTACTTGAACTATATAATCTGATTCACTACATTCCTCACTTGTCATAAAATCATATAAGTAATGGTCATGAACTGAGCATCGTGTTCCCTGACAGTCTCTTGAACTATTTTTCATTGTACAAGATGATCCACCATTTTCTTTTTTTCTATGATAGAATTTCGCACCAAGTTGTTCCGCAATTGGTTTGAAAATTAAATCATCACTACTTACATATATTTCATCGAATATACCTGATTCTTTACAACTGTTTATCACATAATACATCAATGGGAATCCATCGACAAGTAATAAATTTTTATTCGGTACTCTTGAACTATTTAAGAGTGCTGGTATTAATGCTATTTTTTTCATATTAATCTATCTATAATTCTGTTTCTATTATCTACTATTTTAAATACTTCATTGTATTCTAAAATTAGATTATTTGCTTCTTCTTTACATTGACCAGATCTTGACCAATCAGTACCACCATCATTTTTCATGTTCCAAGAAAAAATTGGTTCATCACAATCTTCGTGGTAATCAACACCTAACCAAACATATCCAATTGGCATATCATCATATTCTATATTAATCAATTTACCTTCCCTATCTGGTAATTTGTATGTGCCAATCCCCACATACCCCTTCCATATATAATACTCCATTTATCTTATATCTAATTTATCTTTATTAGTTGTCCCCAACTATCATCTTCATTTTTTTCTATATCAGTTAAGAAAAGACGTTTTTGTTCTTCCAATTCACTTCTCGTTTTTTTTGTTCTCAATTTATTGTTATGACTTTGGTGAAAAACCATTAATTTTTTATCTGATGTATATGTACTGAATCTTTTATTTATAAAAAGATATTTATATATCTTTTGTTCCATTTCTGTATCTTCTGGACTATGATCTGTCATTTTTTCATTGAATCCATTCACATCTATTAATATATTAGTGGGATATATCCAAATACCACCATAACAATCTCCTGCTTTATATTCATAAATATTAATGAACCCGTCATGTGTTTCAAATGATGGGATATAGAAAAATTGATTATATATATTCTTATCTTTGATAAAATTAAGTAATCTATCTATAAAATTTTCAGGAAAAAAGAAATCAGAATCCCATATCACACACAATAAAGTTTTAGCCTTTTTTATACCAAAATTTAATAAAGGAGATTTGGACCACTCTTCTCCATTATTTACTATATTATAATCTATATAATTTTTATACTCGTCAGGTATTTCTAACATATCAACAGACTGATCTTCTACAATAATAAAATCTATGTATTTTGAACTATGACTATTTACTATTGATTTAATTGAATTAATTGCTCTCCTACTTCTATTTTTGAGAGCCATAATAAATGTAAATAGTTTCTCTGGTTTATCTTTGGTATCATACAATATAATATCTGATGGGTTATTCAAATTTGCCCGTCCATTGTTATTATGTTGGTAATCATCATCACTTATTTTCCTATATAAATTATCAACAATTGAATTTAACTCATCATACTCTGGATTAAGCTTTTCATATAATGCTTGTTGAATTGCTTTATTTCTTTTTATAGATTTAGCTTTAAAATATTTTTTCCTTACTCTTTTATTCATAATTATTTACCATATTTTTCAACAACACTATTAAAAAATTGACTATCATTATTCAATGAGTGTATTTTTGTGCCCATTAATTCACCACTTTCAAATATAATTCTTAAATCATTTAAATTTTTTTCTCTATGGGCATCACATGATTTTTGTGGTGTGGGATTATTATAAATTCCACTCTGTTGTATTTTATCGTCATTTCTAGCATAACCATCTGAATAATCCATATCAAATCCACTAACATAAATATTACTTGCCCCAAGTAATATAGCGAGTGATAACATATGGAGAGCTATAGTATCACCACTTGAATATAATTCTACATAACCAGTTTTATCTTTTAATAATTTCTGTATTAGTCCCGATCTAATACTATTAACCCAAGGATTGTGTGATGTTGAATTCCATTGGTTGAATGGTATATGATCTATATTTAAGTTATTTGTAAGAAAATTATGATCAGTTTTATCTACACTATCTCCCCATACTAATTTACTTTCCATTCGGGAATTAAACTTATTGATATATTGACCAACTGGAATACAATTTGCCCACACCCAATAATCTACTTTTATTTCAGGTATTATTAAATCACAATTATTACAAGATATAATTATAGAATCTTCTTTATTAGATTCTTTTATTAAAAAATCCAGATTTTTATTTAAACTTGGCCCAAGACCTAATACATAAATATCCTTACCTCTATGTATATCTATAATTTCCTCTATACCTATTTTCATATATTATTATTTTTTATTAAATTCTTTTTCAATTGTAGAAAATTCAAAGAAGGGTACATTTGATATATCACTTAAATTTACTATTCTATGATCTTTTAATTTATCATTCATCTTTAAATTATCATATAACTCTTTCCATGTTATGTTTCCGTTTTCATTAGCTCTATCACTGCCTGGATAATTAAGAATATCTCCCTTTTTTTGATAATCATCAGTAAAATAATTAGGATTTTTTTCGGGAGTTTTGTCTAAAAATTTATTTCCTTTACTTGTGGTATCGGAATCCCATAAAGAGGAAATAAGTTTATGTGAAACTTTTAAATTAACATTATCGA
>TARA_R110000772_G_scaffold148001_1_pt1 | contig 22227 bp, 20 predicted proteins | sample TARA_R110000772 | Tara Oceans TARA_R110000772 (sample SAMEA4397948) | marine metagenome | biome: Polar Biome; feature: [SRF] surface water layer (ENVO:00010504); material: water (ENVO:00002006), including particulate matter (ENVO:01000060) such as... | depth 5 m | reverse complement strand
CCCGCCGATATGGACATGGCGCAAATCTACGACTGCTACACCATTACCGTGTTGCTGAGCCTGGAGGATGCCGGGTTCTGCGGCAAAGGTGAGGGCATGGCGTTCCTGCGCGAGCACGATCTCACCTGGCGCGGCGACTTCCCCCTCAATACCCACGGTGGCCAACTGTCCTTCGGTCAGGCAGGCGCGGCCGGTGGTATGTCACAACTGATCGAAGCGGTCACCCAGATTCGCGGCGATGCCGGTGAGCGCCAGCTGCGTCAACACGATACTGCCTTCGTCTCCGGCACGGGAGGCGTGATGAGTGAACAGGGTGCTTTGATCCTGACAGGAGCCTGAAGATGAACGCTATGATCCCCCGGCCCACCGACATTAGCCGGCCATTCTGGGAGGGACTGCGCGAGCAACGCATTCTCATCCCGCGCTGCCAGCGTTGCAGCGGCTGGGTCTTTTATCCGCGCCGCCACTGCACACACTGCGCCTCGCACGACCTGGCCTGGACACCCGTATCCGGCGCGGCAACCCTGTGCTCCTTCACCATCGCACGGGTGCCCACACTGCCCGGTTTCGCCGGCCCTGAACCGCAGAACCTCGCCATCGTGACGTTCAGCGAGGGGTTCAATATGAACAGCGCACTGACCGGCGTGGCGCCGGAGGACATGTGTATAGGTATGCCACTATGCCCGGTGTTTGACGTGATGGACGACGCAGGTCACACGCGCCTGTTGTTCACATCGGCCTGAGCTACCCAGGCAAACCCCACCCACCGCCGAGCAGCGCATCGGCGGCCTGCCACAGCAGACGCAAGGCCAGGACGGTCAGCACAACGTTGAGCAGGCGGCTAAAACGCCGGTTGCTGACGGTGCCCAGCAGGCGCACCCCCAGCCAGGTGCCCGCAAAGCCGGCGGCGATCATGGCCAGGGCGAACGCCAACCAGTCGCGAAAAATAAAACCAGCGGTGCCGAACACCAGCAACTTGGGCGCGTGTTGCAGCACCATGGCAAGCGCAAAGGTCGCCACCGTGCGGTAGCGGTCTGTCTGGGTCTGCTTCACGAAGGCGGCCACGAGAGGCCCAGTAGCACCGACAAACAGGCTGGCGAAGCTGGTGAGGGCGGCGGCGGCAAAAGTGCCCGTGGCCCCCAGCGCGGCGCGGGGCAGGGGCGGGCCCCAACAGAGGTACAGCACGAACAGGCCAATGCTGAGCTGCCAGATCGCAGGAGGCAAGGTGACCAGCAGCAGGGCGCCCGCCAGTACACCCAGGGCAACACCCGGCGCGAATGCGCGCAGCAAGCGCCAATCGATATGGCGCCAGGTGAGTGCGGCGCGTCCACCGTTGGAGCCGAGCTGGATGAGCCCGTGCACGGGGATGATGATGGCGGGCGGCAACCAGAGTGCGAGCAGCAACAGCAGCAGTACGCCACCGCCGGCACCCAGCGTTGCGGTCAAGAGTGACGTCAGGGTGGAGCAACCCAGTAGCAGGACGGTTGTGGCAACATCGAGCCCGGGGGGAATGATCACGTCAGCTGCAGGGTGCCCTGTGCGGGTGCAGGCGCAAACCGGCCCTGTTGCCCCACCTCCAGTGCGCCATCACTCAACACGCGACAACACACGCCCCCTCGCCAGTCTGGCCTGAGCGCCGCCTGCAGCCCCTGACAGGCGACGTCCATGCGCCGGCACGGGTCCGTCTCGCGGGTTATCTCCAGGGTCAGGCTGCCAAAATGCAGCAGTTGGCCCACCGACTCCGGCCCGAACACCATACCACTTACCAGGAGGTTGGCGCGGCGCTGTGTCCAGGGGAGCGTAACGCCGAGCTCCGCACAGGCGAGTTCCCAGCTCTCAAGGCTGAGCACGGTGACCTGCCGCTTTCCGGGGCGCCCGCGCGCGTCATCGGCTACACCGCTCTGGCAGGTGACAGGGGCCGTGCTCAGGCACTGCATGGGCGCAGCAGAGCGTGCGCGAAAGGCGATACCACACAGCGTTAACGGGATAATGGCAGGCGAGGTTGTCATGGCCGCTCCGTGCAAAAACGCTTCAGTCCTGTGCTGGGCCGCAAAGTCAGTGTGGCAACTACGAGTGAACGGACAACACTTAGCCTCAGTAGGATCAGAAGCGTGATCGGGTTCGCCGCCAACGCGTTGCGACACGTTATACTCTAGGCCCTATAGAGAACCTCTCCGGTCAATCACTGGCACACTTTTGCGAGCGCCAGTGACGCACCGCAGTACGGAGTCAATCAACCTCAACCACAATTTCGTGGATCTTACCGGTAAACCTGGTCTCCTCTGGACCGTAGCCGATACCGTTTGCAACCGGAGTCTGGTTGTCGAGCCCGACGTCGGCTGTTTCGTCCGCGGAAAAGATATTGGGCTGGGTTTTACCGATGCGTCCCTTGGCCACCTGATTGCCGTTAACCAGCAGGGTTGCATCCCCCCCCTTGCCGCGGCCACCACCATCGTAGTCAAAATCGAGCACGATCGTTGCTTTACCGGGAGCCAGCGCTTTCGGGCTTTCGACAACATAGCGTTCCAGACCCAGCCAGTTGTACTCGTAGGCCGGTTTGCCATCGCGCATGTGCAATGACCAGCCGCCGTAACGACTCCCCTGGACGAGAAGCGCACCAGACGCACCACCTTCAGGTACTTCAATAGTTGCGGTGATAGTGACCGAGCGGTTTTTCACGTTGATGAAGGTATTCTCCATCATGCCATCCATGCCCTCGTACAGGGTGAGCGACTTGCGGTCACCGATGAGATCGGGGCGCCCGGCAATCGCGGCATTGGTGCGCTCGATGGTTCGGTCGTCAATGGGCAGCACGTGGTACTTCGTCGCCTCAACCATAAACAAGTCCTTCAACTCAGCGAGCTTCTCGGGATGTTTGGCGGCGATGTTATTGGCGAGACTGAAATCATCGGGGACGTAAAACAATTCCCAGATATCATCCTTCAGCGGAGGCAGGTTTTCTGTCTCCCAGGGCGCGCGATGAATGGTTCTGGCCATCCAGCCATCGGCATAAATACCGCGGTTGCCGAACATTTCGAAGTACTGCACAGTGTGGCGTTCATCCGCGTTCGCGTCGTTAAAGCTGTAGAGCATACTGGTGCCTTCCATCGGCACCTGCTCCGTGCCATTGACACTGGTAGGCTCGGGTAGCCTGGCCGCTTCAAGAACGGTGGGCGCAACGTCGATCACGTGGCTGAATTGCTGACGCAAGCCGCCACCGTGCTCTATGCCCTCGGGCCAGTGCACCACCATGCCATTGCGGGTGCCGCCAAAGTCGCTGGCAACCTGCTTGGTCCATTTGAACGGCGCGTCGAAGGCGACCGCCCAGCCGGCCGCCATGTGCGGAAAGGTCTCGGGGCTACCCCACTTGTCGATGAGCGGCAGCATGTCTTCGACCTTTTCCTGCACACCGTTGAAATAGGTCATTTCATTGAACATACCGATCATACCGCCTTCGGCGCTGGTGCCATTGTCGCCGGCGATGTAGAAGACCAAGGTATTATCCATTTCACCGATAGCGCCAATTGCCTCGATCAACCGGCCGACGTTGTGGTCGGTGTGTGCGACAAAGCCAGCGAATGTTTCGGCTTGGCGGCGAAATAGCTTCTTGTGATCCTCGGGGAGATCTTCCCACGCCGTGATATCTGAAGGCCGCGGCGGCAGTTGGGTATTTTCAGGAATCACACCTTCCCGTTTCTGGCGCTCGAAGGTTGCCTGCCGGATGCTATCCCAACCTTCATCAAATTTACCGTGATATTTCTCGATCCACTCCTTCGGCACATGGTGCGGCGCATGGGTAGCACCGGTCGCAAAGTACATGAAGAAGGGCTTGTCAGGCGTCATCGATTGCTGAGCCTTCACCCAGTTGATCGCCTGATCAGTCATGTCCTCAGTGAAGTGATAGCCCTCCCGTTTCGGTGGCACGATGCGTTTAGTGCCATCGAATATCAACGGTGACCACTGGTCGGTCTCGCCGCCGATAAAGCCATAGAACTTATCGAAGCCCTGATGGGTGGGCCAGCGATCAAAGGGGCCGGACACACTGGTTTCCCATGCCGCCGTCTCGTGCCACTTGCCGAAGGCGCCTGTACTGTAGCCATTGAGTCGCAACATCTCGGCCAGCGGCGCCACACGGTTGGGAATGCGGCCCGTGTTGCCCGGATAAGCCGTGGCCGTCTCCATAATTGAGCCGGCATTGGCGGTGTGGTGATTGCGTCCGGACTTCAGCGCCACACGCGTCGGCGAGCAAAGTGCGGTCGTGTGGAAGTTGTTGTAACGCAAACCTTCCTGCGCGAGCTGGTCCAGCGCCGGTGTTGGAATCGGGCCGCCAAAAGTGGATGTCGCCCCAAAGCCGAGATCGTCTATCAGCACGATCACCACGTTCGGCGCGCCCTCGGGCGCCGTCACATTCCAGCGCGGCGGCGGCTGGGTATCGCGTACATCCAGTTCCGTGTAATGCTTGGGATCGGGCTCGGAAATCGGCAGTTTCGTACGGTCAAAATCACCGTTCGCGGCCTGGCCCGGTAGAGCGATCGTGAGCCCCGGCACAGAGAGGGCTGTCGCCACTGCCAATGCTTTCCATGTTATTTGAAATTTATTATGCATTGTGTTGCTCCCGGTGATTAACATACGCGATGCCGCAGTGGAGCTAAGCGGTGAATGAAGCATAACAGCTTTCCAACAGCTTGAATCGCCCTTAACCGGGCGCCTCCAATTGACCACTGAGAGGCCCTATCTCGCTCCGGCATCACCGCACTCACGCTACAGACCAGCTGTTTTGCCACACAGACGAGCAGATGGCTACACGTCCAGGTTCGCCACCGACAGCGCATTCTGCTCGATGAACTCACGCCGGGGCTCCACGTGGTCGCCCATCAGTGTGGTGAAGATCTGGTCCGCCGCGATGGCATCCTCGATCGTCACCTGCAGCATGCGACGCGCTTCCGGGTCCATGGTGGTTTCCCACAGCTGCTCCGGGTTCATCTCACCCAGGCCCTTGTAGCGCTGGATGTTGTAGCCCTTGCGCGCTTCCGCCATCAACCAGGTGAGGCCCTCCTCGAAACTGCGGGTGGGGAAGGTCTTGTCGCCGCGCTGGAAATAACCGTCTTCATCAATCAGCGTGTTCAGGGTCTCACCCAGCGCGACTAGACTGCGGTATTCGCCGGAAGAGAAGAATTCGTGCCGGTACTCGGTTTCCGTTTCCACACCGTGTGCCAACAGCTTCACCACAGGGTAGTGGGTCTGCCGCTCCTGATCGCGCCGCACACTGACGGTATACACAGCTCCCTTGGGCGCCACGGTTTGTAAGCACTCACTTAAGCTTTGCGCAAAGGCAATGACAGCGGCCTCATCGCGCATTTGGTCCAGGGTCAGGCTGGCGCCGTAGACCATCTGCCAGAGCACCGGTGGGGCATACAGGCGGCCCAAGCGGTCGATGGTGGCCGCGACCTTGCGGAACCGCTCCACCAGCTCTTCCAGGCCCGTACCGGTAATGGGCGGCGCCTCGGGGTTTACAACAATGGCGGCACCGTCCAGTGCAGCCTGTGTCAGGTAGCGGTTAAGCGCTTCGTCATCTTTCAGGTACTGCCCCTGTTTGCCGCGCGAAATCTTGTACAGCGGCGGCTGGGCAATGAAGATGTGCCCGCGCTCAATGAGTTCGCGCATCTGGCGGAAGAAGAAGGTCAGCAGCAGGGTGCGGATGTGCGAGCCATCAACGTCCGCATCGGTCATGATGATGATGCTGTGGTAACGCAGCTTCTCCGGATTGAACTCGTCCTTGCCGATACCACAGCCCAACGCCGTAACAATCGTGCCGACTTCGGCTGAACCCAGCATCTTGTCGAACCGGGCCTTCTCGACGTTGAGAATCTTGCCCTTGAGGGGAAGAATCGCCTGGAATTTGCGGTTGCGGCCCTGCTTCGCAGAGCCACCGGCCGAGTCGCCCTCTACCAGATAAATTTCAGACAGCGCCGGGTCCTTCTCTTGGCAGTCTGCGAGCTTGCCCGGCAAGCCGGCAATATCCAGGGCACCCTTGCGCCGCGTCATCTCGCGGGCTTTGCGCGCCGCTTCCCGCGCACGGGCCGCATCGAGCATCTTGCCGACAACGGCACGGGCTTCACCGGGATTTTCCAGCAGGTAGTCGTTAAAGTGGGTGTTCATCGCCTGCTCAACGGCGGTTTTCACTTCGGAGGAGACCAGCTTGTCTTTGGTCTGCGAGGAAAACTTGGGGTCTGGCACTTTCACTGAGATGATCGCCGTCAGGCCTTCCCTGGCATCGTCACCGGTTGTAGACACCTTGGCCTTCTTCGCCATGCCCTCGCGCTCGATGTAGCTGTTCAGGCTGCGAGTCAGCGCGGCGCGGAAGCCCGCCAGGTGGGTGCCGCCGTCACGCTGGGGAATATTGTTGGTGTAGCAGAAGATGTTTTCGGCAAACGCATCGTTCCACTGCAGCGCCACCTCAACACCAATCCCGTCCTCCAGGTCCACCTGGAAGTGGAAGGGTTTGTTCACCGCGGTCTTGTTGTTGTTCAGGTAGTCGACGAAGGCGCGCAGGCCACCGTCATACTGGTAGTTCTCTTCGCGGCCCGAGCGCTCATCTTTCAGGCGAATATTGACGCCGGAGTTGAGGAACGCGAGTTCGCGCAGGCGTTTAGCCAGCTGGTCGAAGTGGAAGAGGATGTTGGTAAAGGTGTCGGGGGAGGGGTGAAAACGTACCGATGTGCCCGTACCTTCCGTATCTCCGATAACCGCCAGCGGTGCCTGGGGCACACCGTGGTGGTAGATCTGTTCATAGCGCTTGCCCTCGCGGCGAATGGTCAGCACCAGTTCCCGGGACAGGGCATTCACCACTGACACACCCACCCCGTGCAGGCCCCCAGAGACCTTGTAGGTGTTGTCGTCGAACTTGCCGCCCGCGTGCAGCACGGTCATGATCACTTCCGCCGCGGAAACACCTTCCTCATGCATTTCCGTGGGAATACCGCGGCCGTCGTCACTCACGGTGACCGACTCATCCGGATGAATCACGATATCCACCCGGCTGCAGTGGCCTGCCAGGGCCTCATCAATAGAGTTATCCACGAGCTCAAAGACCATGTGGTGCAGGCCAGTGCCGTCGTCCGTGTCGCCGATATACATGCCCGGACGCTTGCGGACGGCATCAAGGCCCTTCAGAACCTTAATGCTGGAGGAATCGTAGTTTTGCTCATTGTCAGTCATTGGATAACTCTCTTCTCTCTGCTACCGACGCGCCAGTGCGCACTCGGCTTATAATTTCGACGCCGGACCCCGATTCCGTTGCGCGCCGCTTTGAGCCCGTAACTCCAGCCCTGCGCGACCTCACGGAATCCAGATCGCCCGCGCCCCGGGGAGCGGAGCTTTCGATCTAACTCGCAGCAACAGATTGCTGCGAAACACTGCCCTGTTCCACGTGGAACATCAGGGGCTTTACGCCATCAGGCCACATACCCGCAAGGTCGGCGGCATCGACGCAGGTGATGAACACCTGCGCCTGCAGCGCCGTAAGCGCCTCGCAGACCTGCCTGCAGTGCTGTGCGTCCAGCTCCGACGGCAAATCATCCACGAGGTATACACATCCCCGTGGCTGTGCCTCGGACATAATTTGCCCTTGAGCCAGCTTCAGGCCGCACACCACCAGCTTTTGCTGGCCCCGCGACAAGGTTTCCGCCGCTGAATACCCAGACACCGTAACACGAAGGTCAGCACGCTGGGGACCGACATGCGTGTACCCTTGCTCTCGGTCGGCGACCTCACTGGCAGCGAGGGCCGCCGAATACGCGAGTGACTTATCCCAACCCTTGCGATAACGCAGCTCGAGGCCTTCGAGCGCGGGCGAAAGTTCGGACATGATCGCCCGAAACCGCGGCGCAAGTGCCTCAAAGTAAGCCTGCCTGAACGCGTGAATCTGCTCACCAGAGGTCGCCAGCTCACGGGTCCATACCGACAACTCGGATTGCTCCAGTTTACCACGCCGCAAGAGCTTGTTGCGCTGTTTTACGCACCGCTGAAATCGCTGCCATTCAGAAAAAAAGCGTTGTTCCACGTGGAACACACCCCAGTTCAGGAACTGGCGGCGCGCGGCAGGGCTACCCGTGAGCAAGTCAAAGGACGCGGCGTTCAACACCTGGAGGGGTAAATGGGCAACCAGCTCCGCGACCGACCGTACTTTTTCACCCGCCAGTTTGATCTGTAACTCACCGCTGACATCGCGCTGCACGGCAACCGCGGCGCGCTGACCCGCAGTGGAGAACTCGGTAACCCCATACACCGTGCAACGTTGCTCACCGTGGGCAACCAGAGTGCGGGGTGTGCCGGTGCGAAAGCTGCGCGACATGCCCAGCATGTGCACAGACTCCAGAATACTCGTTTTGCCACTACCGTTGGGACCGAAGAATATATTGACCTGTCCCAGCTCGCGGAGCGCGACCTGGGACAGATTTCGGATATGGTGAATCTGCAGTTGGGTTAACAAAAACGCCTTTTACAACCGCATGGGCATAACAACGTAGAGCGAATCGCCGTCTTCCGATTCCTCCAGCAATGCGCTGCTGTTCGGGTCAGAGAGCGAAAGTTTGACTTGCTCACCGCTGAGCACGCCCAGCACGTCCAGCAGGTAGCTGACGTTGAAGCCTATCTCTACCGAATCACCCTGGTAATCAACGGATACCTGTTCCTCCGCCTGTTCCTGCTCAGGGTTGTTGGCGACGATTTCGATGACGTCGGGGGCGACCTTCAAGCGCACACCGCGGTATTTCTCGTTGGAGAGAATCGCGGTGCGGGTAAAGGCCTGTCGCAGCTCCAGGCGCGAACCCAACACGATCTTGTCGGCCGCGCGGGGAAGTACACGCTCGTAGTCGGGGAACTTCCCATCGACCAGCTTCGATGTGAAGGTGAAGCCGTCGGTGGTGGCTCGCAGGTGATTGCTGCCCAGCACCATCGCGATGTCCTGGTCTTCTTCGAGGAGGAGACGCGACAACTCAAGCACGCCCTTGCGCGGGAGGATGACCTGGGTGTCCTCGTCCACCGGAACGGGGGAGGGCAGAGTGCACATTGCAAGCCGATGCCCGTCGGTGGCGACCACGCGCAAGCGACCACCCTTGAGTTCCAGCAGCATCCCGTTCAAGTAATAGCGTACATCCTGCTGTGCCATCGCGAACGCAGTACGGTCAATCAGGCGCCGCAGTTGACCCTGCTTGACGGTAAAGCGGTGCGTACCAACACCTTCTTCGACGGCGGGAAACTCCCTGGCGGGTAGCGTGGACAAAGTGAAGCGGCTACGCCCGGAGCGCACCGTCACTTTGCCGTCTTCAACGGTGAATTGTATGTCGCTGCCTTCCGGCAGCGACTTGCAGATATCCACCAGCTTGCGGGCGGGTACGGTCACTTCGCCTGGCGCAGAAACCGGAGACGGTAGTGCTACGCGCCCCACCAGTTCAACTTCCAGATCGGTCCCTGTGAGTGACAACTGGTCACCTTCCAACACCATCAACACGTTGGACAGAATCGGCAGCGTCTGCCTCCGCTCAACCACACCGGCAACCAGGTTAAGGGGCTTGAGCAATGCATCCCGTGAAATCGAGAACTTCATAAATCCAGGTTCCTTCCGTACGCGCCTACGTCGTGAGTGAGCGCAGCAAGTTTTTGTAATCTTCCCGAATATCAGAGTTGGTTTCGCGAAGTTCCTTTATTTTACGGCATGCGTGCAATACTGTCGTGTGATCTCTGCCACCAAAACTATCGCCGATTTCTGGCAGGCTGTGGTTGGTCAGTTCCTTGGCCAGCGCCATAGCCACCTGCCGTGGCCGTGCCACCGAACGGCTGCGACGCCGCGACATGAGGTCGGCAACCTTGATCTTGTAATACTCGGCGACCGTGCGCTGGATGTTATCCAGGCTGACCTGCTTGTCCTGCAGTGCCAGCAAATCCTTGAGGCTCTCCTTGACCAGGTCAACATCGACTGGCCGACCAGTGAAGTTAGCGCTCGCTATCACTCTTTTAAGCGCACCCTCAAGCTCTCTCACATTGGAACGAATACGCTGGGCGATGAAGAAGGCGGCATCCGGGGGCAGGGTAATACGCGACTGGGCGGCCTTGTTCATGAGAATCGCGACACGGGTTTCCAGCTCGGGTGGCTCGACAGCCACGGTGAGCCCCCAACCAAACCGCGACTTCAGGCGCTCTTCAAGGCCGTCTATTTCCTTGGGGTAGCGGTCGCAGGTGAGGATCATCTGCTGACCCCCTTCAAGCAGGGCGTTGAATGTGTGGAAGAACTCTTCCTGGGAGCGATCCTTCTTGGCAAAGAACTGGATATCGTCGATCAACAGGGCATCAACCGAGCGGTAATAGCGCTTGAAGTCGCTGATCGCATTCAGTTGCAGTGCCTTCACCATGTCCGCTACGAAACGCTCGGAATGCAGGTACACCACCTTGGCCTCGGGGTTCTGGTGCTTCAGTGCATTACCGACAGCATGCATCAGGTGGGTTTTACCCAGGCCCACCCCTCCGTAAAGGAACAGGGGGTTATAGGCCTCACCCGGGTTTTCAGCCACCTGGCGCGCCGCCGCCAGAGCAAGCTGGTTGGATTTGCCTTCCACGAAATTATCGAAGGTATAAGTGTCTACCAGGTTCTGCTGCTGCGTGTCATCCGGGGCCGACCGACCGCGCAGGGCAGGCGCCGCCAGGCCAAACTCCTGCCGCGGTGGCTGTGGCGCAACCGCCTGCATTCTCGGCGCCGCTACACTGCGCAGCGCGGTGGCACCGCCATTCACCGCATAGCCGGATACTGCCGGCGCCACAAAAGCACTACCACTGTCGACGGCGCTGCGCGCTGGCTGCACCGCGCGAGCCTGTTCAAGATCCCGACCCTGACCAATTTCCAGCGCCAACCGGGGCACCTCGGCAGGCGCGATCTGTTGCAATAGCTCCCTGATCCGCGGCGCAAACTTGTCGCTGACAAAATCCTTGATGAATCGGTTGGGCGCAAACAGTGTCAGTTGTTGACCGTCCTGGCTGCTCTGCAGCGGGCGAATCCAGGTGTTGAACTGCTGGCTTGGCAACTCGTCCTGAAGACGACTGATACACTGCTGCCATATGACGTCTGGCAAAATACTCCCCTTTGAAGGCCCTTAACTGACCCCCACAACAACTCACTCGCAAATCGCGCGGCGTGTATCCGCGCGTTGGTGACACTTCGGGCTTTTCGATCCCGATGCCGGAATAATACTCTCCCAGGGGGGAGTTATCCACACCTCAACGCGTTTTTTTTCCAACTAGTTTATTTTTATATATCAGATACTTAATAAATATATGGCTATTTTTTAGGCGCAGTTTATGAAGCGTTAATGTGAATACATGATCTGTGTATAACCTGTGTGTATCTTTGGGGCAACGTGTGCGCTGTTTGCTACAAAGCCCGCCACCACTGGCTTTCACACCGCGGTCTGGGGCCCAATTCGCAGCGCTTATCCGGCGTGCAAATAAAGCTGCAGGTGAACATTGAATTCAGGGCGCCCTTTCTCTAGAATACCCAACCTTTTTGCGGCCCGGTACTCCACCGTGCTTCCCGTGCAGCACCATTCACGGGGCAGGCGGAGAATCAGCCTTCTATTTATTACCTCCTACTGGAACAGAGTCATGAAGAGAACATTTCAGCCCAGCGTCCTGAAGCGCAAGCGCACCCACGGCTTCCGCTCCCGCATGGCCACCAAGAACGGCCGCCTGGTACTCAGCCGCCGTCGTGCGAAAGGCCGCAAGCGCCTGTCTGCCTGATGCCGGAGAGCCTTTGTGGGCGTAGCCGCTGAGAGCGAACCGACACCCGCGGCTTTCGGCAAATGCCGGCGCCTGTTGAATGCGGCCCAATATCGGGCCGTTTTCGATGGAGCCACAGTGAAAGCTTCGCATCGAAACCTGCTACTATTGGCACGTCCCGCGGACGGAGCAAAGAGCCGGCTGGGGTTGGTGATTGCCAAGAAGAACGTACGCAAGGCTGTGCAACGCAACCGCATCAAACGCGTTGTACGGGAATCGTTCAGGCACCTGCCCGCTACAGCCCAGCCGCTTGATATCGTCTTTCTGGCGCGCCGCGGCCTGGACGATCTGGACAATGCTTCACTGTTCGCCACGCTGGAAGCACAATGGCAAAAGCTGTCACGACACACCCTCACCGCCCCACGGGCGCGAGACCACTGATGCGTCGTCTTTTTATTGCCCTGATTTCCCTGTACCGGTATGCCATCAGCCCATTTCTGGGCAATCACTGCCGATTCTATCCGAGCTGCTCGCACTACGCTCAGGAAGCCATCGAATTGCACGGCATGGTGCGAGGCTCCTGCCTCACACTGCGCCGGCTTGGCAAATGCCACCCCTGGCATGAGGGCGGCGCCGACCCGGTGCCGCCCTGCAAGCACACTCACTGACAAAGCTGATACCCGCTATGGATTTCCAACGTACTCTGCTGATCGGCGCCATCGCGCTACTTTCGTTCATGCTGCTGACCGAGTGGGTCGCGTTCAAGGATGCCAAAACCACTGCAGCGCAGCCGACTGCCAGCCGCTTGATCAGCAGCGAACCCGATGGGCTGCCCGCAGCGAACAGTGAGCTGCCACTCGCACCTTCGGTCACCGCGCCGAGCACTGGCGACGAAGACCTGCCGCAAGCGCCGGAAGCCATTGCCGACCAGCAAACCGCTGCGCCCGTGGTAACCGAGGGCGGCACCGGCAGCGACATTATTACTGTGCATACAGACGTCCTGCAGGTTGCCATCGATCTACAGGGGGGTGACATCGTGGAACTCGCCCTGCCGGAGCACCTGGAAGACATCGACACACCTGATCAGCCCTTCGTGCTGCTGGAACAGAACGAACGCCGTATTTATGTCGCGCAGAGCGGCCTGATCGGGCCCAACGGCATCGACAGCGAATCGCGCGCGCGCTTCACAGCCACGCAATCACGCTACGAACTGCAACCCGACGCCGACGAACTTCAGGTCGACCTGGTGTGGCAGAACGCGCAGGGGCTCTCGGTAACCAAGCGCTTCACCTTGCGTCGCGGCGACTACTTGATGACCGTCAGCTATATTGTCGACAACCAGACTGGCGAGCGTTGGCAGGGGAATCTGTTCGGACAGATCAAGCGTGACAGCAGCAAGCCTTCTACCGTCGATTCCAGCGGCATGGGTCTGCAACCGTTTTTGGGTGCCGCCATTACCCAACCGGAAGAGCGCTTTACCAAGTTCACTTTCAAGGACATGCAGGAAGAACCCTTCCGCGAGCAACTGCCAGGCGGCTGGATAGCCATGATCCAGCACTACTTCCTCAGCGCCTGGATTCCGGCAGCGGACCAGAGCCACACCTACAGTACCCGGGTCACTGCCTCCGGCTTCAACATCGCGGGCTTCACCAGCCCGGCGCTGGTCGTTGATTCGGGTGAGCAAGGTGCCGTAAGTGCGGGTTTCTACGCCGGCCCGAAAGATCAATACCGCCTGGCAGAAATTTCTCCCTATCTGGATCTGAGCGTCGACTACGGGTGGCTGTGGTGGATCGCGCAGCCGCTGTTCTGGCTGCTGGTCAAGATACACGGCTTGGTCGGCAACTGGGGTGTCGCGATCATCCTGCTTACAGTGCTGATCAAGACCGTGTTCTTCAAGTTGTCCGCCACCAGCTATCGCTCCATGGCGAACATGCGCCGCGTTGCACCCAAGATGCAGGACATTCGCGAGCAATACGCGGAAGACAAGGCCAAGCAGAGCCAGGCCATGATGGAGCTCTACCGCAAGGAGAAGATCAACCCGATGGGGGGCTGTCTGCCGGTGTTGGTGCAAATGCCGGTGTTCATCTCGCTGTACTGGGTATTGATGGAGAGTGTCGAACTGCGCCACTCACCGTTCTTCCTGTGGATCGAAGACCTCTCGGTGATGGACCCCTACTTCGTACTGCCCCTGTTGATGGGCGCCAGCATGTGGTTCATGCAGAAGCTTAACCCGCCACCGCCGGATCCCATGCAGGCGAAGATCATGCAGTGGCTGCCGGTGATTTTCACCTTCTTCTTCCTGTGGTTCCCGGCAGGCCTGGTACTGTACTGGGTGGTCAACAACCTGCTCTCGATGGCCCAGCAGTATGTCATCACCCGGCAAATTGAAAAGTCGGACGCCAAAGTCAAAGCCTAGTAACGCCCCCTGCGGGGCGCTGCACGTCTGGCGTATACTGCCGCTGTGACCACCGAGCACGACAATTCGGAAACCATCGCCGCCATCGCCACCGCAGCCGGTCGCGGTGGCATCGGCATCGTGCGCCTGTCGGGTCCCGCGGCCGCCGCTATCGCGGAGCGCATTACCGGCAAACAGCTGATGCCGCGGCATGCGCATTTCAGTGTCTTCAGGGATTCACAGGGCGAGCCTCTCGACAGTGGAATCGCTGTCTACTTTCCGGCACCTCATTCCTTCACCGGCGAAGATGTTGTGGAACTGCAGGGGCACGGTGGCCCGGTAGTGCTCGACCTCATTGTGGCTGCCTGTCTCGCTGCCGGGGCGCGTCAGGCACGAGCCGGTGAATTTTCCGAGCGCGCCTACCTCAACGACAAGCTGGATCTTGCCCAGGCCGAGGCCATCGCGGACCTCATCAACAGCACCACGGCACAGGCTGCACGCAACGCACACCGCTCTCTGCAGGGGGCATTCTCAGCGGAAATCGATCACCTGGTAGCGGAGGTCACACGCCTGCGCATTTACGTGGAAGCCGCCATCGATTTCCCGGAAGAAGAAATCGATTTTCTCGCCGATGGACACGTCGCCGACTCACTGCGAGCGTTGCAACAACAGCTGGCAGCGGTAATGGCCTCGGCACAACAGGGGAGCCTGCTGCGCGAAGGCATGAAGGTCGTGATAGCAGGAAAACCCAATGCGGGAAAATCGAGCCTCCTGAACGCGCTCGCCGGCCAGGACAGCGCCATTGTCACCGCCATTGCCGGAACCACCCGGGATATCTTGCGCGAGCATATCCAGATTGACGGCATGCCGCTACATATTGTGGATACAGCGGGGCTCCGGGCCAGCGAGGACGCGGTCGAACAGGAGGGAATTCGCCGTGCCCAGCGGGAAATCGCCAGCGCCGATCGCATACTCCTCGTAATCGATATGACCGACCCCAGTCCACTGCCGGATGACCTCTGGCCCGGTTTTCCACAGACAGCAGTACCCATCACACGTATCCACAACAAATGCGACCTCGCCCGGGAGCCGCCAGCGATTACCGGCTCCGGTGATGACGTCACTGTGCAGCTGTGCGCGCGCTCCGGCGCCGGCATCGACCTGCTGCGTGACCACCTGAAACAATGTATCGGCTACACCGGTGCGTCGGGAGATGCCTTCAGCGCGCGGCGCCGGCATCTGCAGGCGTTGCGGGAGGCCGCCGATCATCTGGAAAACGGCCGGCTTCAACTGGAAGAGGCGGGCGCCGGCGAACTGCTCGCTGAGGACCTGCGCCAGTGCCACGACGCCCTGGGAGATATCACCGGCAGGATGACCAGCGATGCACTACTGGGAGAGATTTTTTCCAGCTTCTGTATTGGCAAGTGAGCCGGGCGCCATTCCCTGTATCTGTACACCCCACCGCACACGCTATACACAGCTTATACAGAGCATTGCAGCACAGAGGATGTTGAGGGCATAAACCTGTTGATAACACGCGGTAGAAAGCGGGCATGAGCTGGGGACAACCGCCTGTGTACAATTACGGTGACGCAGCCGGGGTTGTTTGGTCCCCAGCCCGTACACAGCGACAGCACGCCAGGAACAGGGGTTGCAACGGTGCTTTTCATTGCGGCAAGTGAATGAAAAATAGGGATTAATTGCCGTTACACACAGAAACAGTCGCCCTATTCAATAACAACATCAGTTCTATTCTTTCATTCTCAATACCTATTTACTTAATTATTTATAAACATGGTTTTCAAGCGCGAAAGCATTCAAGCGCCGCGAACAAAAACACAGAACATCTTTTGAACAACCGGGTTTACGGACGTATAATCGCCGGCCCGGAGTCGAGCTGCCGGGCCAGGAGGCGCACAGGCGTGGAATACCAGCAGAACTTTGATGTGATTGTGATCGGTGGCGGCCACGCTGGCACCGAAGCCTGTCTGGCCGCGGCGCGCATGGGGTGTCGCACCCTGCTGCTGACCCACAGTGTGGATACATTGGGACAAATGTCCTGTAACCCAGCGATCGGTGGTATTGGCAAGAGCCATCTGGTGCGGGAAGTGGATGCACTCGGTGGTGCCATGGCGCGCGCTACTGATCGCGCCGGCATCCAGTTCCGCGTTTTGAACGCGCGCAAGGGGCCCGCCGTGCGCGCGACACGCGCCCAGGCCGACCGTGTGCTGTATCGCAACGCCATTCGCGAGATCATTGAAGCCCAGCCCGGACTGTCGATTTTTCAGCAACCCGTGGATGACCTGCTGGTCGAGCAGGGCCGCGTCGCCGGCGCGATAACCCAGATGGGCCTGATTTTTCGTGCGCCCACAGTGGTGCTGACCACTGGCACATTCCTTGGTGGAAAAATCCACATTGGGCTGCAGAACAGCTCTGGCGGCCGGGCAGGTGACCCGCCCTCCATTGCCCTGGCACAGCGTCTGCGCGAAATGCCCTTTCGCGTCGATCGACTGAAAACCGGAACACCGCCGCGCATTGATGCGCGCAGCGTGGATTTCAGTTCACTGGAAGAACAGTGGGGTGATAGCGATGCGCCCGCCATGTCGTTCCTCGGTAGTGTCAGTGAGCGGCCGGAGCAGCGCTGCTGCTGGATCACACACACCAACGAGCACACCCACGACATCATTCGCGGTGGCCTGGACCGCTCACCCATGTATTCCGGCGTGATTGAGGGCGTGGGGCCACGCTACTGCCCGAGCATCGAAGACAAGATTCACCGCTTTGCCGATAAAGCCTCGCATCAGGTATTCATCGAGCCAGAGGGCCTGACCACCAGCGAACTCTATCCCAATGGCATTTCCACCAGCCTGCCTTTCGATGTACAGCTGGCGCTGGTACGTTCCATTCAGGGCTTCGAGAATGCGCACATCACTCGGCCCGGTTATGCCATCGAGTACGACTACTTCGACCCGCGTGACCTCAGCTATTCGCTGGAAACCAGAGCGTTGCCGGGCCTCTATTTTGCGGGCCAGATCAACGGCACAACCGGCTACGAGGAGGCCGCGGCCCAGGGCCTGCTGGCCGGCCTGAATGCCGCGCTGGCCGTGCAGGGCAAGGCGCCGTGGTGCCCGCGGCGCGATGAAGCCTACATCGGCGTACTGGTGGACGACCTCATCACCATGGGTACACTCGAGCCCTACCGCATGTTCACCTCCCGCGCCGAATACCGTCTGCTGTTGCGCGAAGACAACGCTGACCTGCGCCTGACGGAAACAGCGCACGGCATGGGCCTGGTGGATGACCAGCGCTGGGCTCGCTTCGCGCGCAAACGTGATGCCATTGCCAGCGAAACCCAGCGCCTGGCGACCACCTGGCTGCATCCGGGAACGGCTGAAGCGGCAGCGCTCGCGCCCAAACTGAAAGCGCCGCTGTCGCGGGAATACTGCCTCGCGGATCTGCTCAAGCGCCCCGGTATAGGCTACGCCGATATTGCCAGCCTCAAGGGGCAAGCGCTGGAGGATGAACAGGCTGCTGAGCAGGTGGAAATCCAGGCCAAATATGCCGGTTATATCGACCGTCAGCAGGACGAGATTGCGCGCTTGCGCCGCTATGAAGAAACGCCGTTGCCGGCATCCCTGGATTACCAGGCGGTGGACGGCCTGTCTCACGAGGTGCGTCAGAAGCTCACCGACGCCCGTCCCGAAACCCTCGCCCGCGCCGGCAGGATTCCCGGTGTGACCCCCGCTGCTGTGTCGCTGCTGCTAATTTACCTGAAGAAGCGCGGCGCCCTCGAGCGCAGCAGCGACCGTATAAGCGCCTGACTTGGACGCTGCACTCGCGCGCCAGCTGACCTCAGGGCTCGACAGCCTGGGTGTAGCAGCCAACTTTGCGCAGCAGCAATTGCTGCTGGATTACCTCGCACTGCTGACGAAGTGGAATCGCGCCTATAACCTGACGGCAATACGTGATCCCGCCGCCATGGTGACGCGCCATCTGCTCGACAGCCTGGCGGTGGCACCCTGGCTCACGGGAGATCGCTGCATTGATGTGGGTACCGGTGCCGGATTACCCGGTATACCCCTGGCGATTCTGTTTCCCCAGCGTGCGTTTGACCTGCTGGACAGCAATGGCAAGAAAACCCGCTTCCTGTTTCAGGCCAAGACCGCTCTCGGTCTCGAGAACGTCACCGTGCACCACGCGCGGGTGGAAAGCTTTTCGCCAGACTGCTGCTATGATGCGGTGCTCTCCCGGGCGTTTGCGTCACTCTCCGATATGCTGGCCGGAACCCGACATTTACTCTGCCCGGGCGGGGTTTTGCTTGCCATGAAGGGCGCGCGCCCCGATGATGAACTGGTATCGATCGAGCGCCACTGCGCGGTGCGCCATATTCGGCCCCTGTCGGTGCCGGGGCTTGACGAGCAACGCCACTTGGTAGAACTTGCCCTGTTGCCGTCAATCGACAATCTGCACCGGTAATAGGCGATTAAACGGGGAGTGGGCCTTGGCACGAGTTCTTGCAATTGCAAACCAGAAAGGCGGGGTGGGGAAAACCACCACCTCTGTCAATTTGGCCGCATCCCTTGCCGCAATGAAAAAGCGCCTGTTGCTGGTGGATCTCGACCCGCAGGGCAACGCCACGATGGGCAGTGGTATCGACAAGCACGCTGTTGAGCGCAGTATCTACGATGTGTTGGTGCACCGTGCCCCGGTGCATTTGATCACCCGGCGCGTACCCGAAGGTGGCTTTGATGTGTTGCCATCCAATGACGACCTCACTGCGGCCGAAGTGGAGCTGATGGGAGTGGAGCAACGCGAGCGGCGACTTAACACCGCGCTACGTGAAGTGGCATCAGCCTACGATTACATTCTTATCGACTGCCCTCCGTCCCTGAACATGCTCACCCTCAACGGCCTGGTTGCGGCGGATGGCGTCGTGATCGCCATGCAGTGTGAGTACTATGCCCTTGAGGGCCTCTCGGCATTGGTCAATACCATTCGCCGCGTGGCGGAGTCGGTGAACCCGTCGCTGCAGATCGAAGGCATCCTGCGTACGCTCTACGACCCTCGCAACAGCTTGACCAACCAGGTATCTAACCAGTTGCACGAGCATTTTGGTGAGGCGGTCTACCGCACGGTGATTCCACGCAACGTGCGACTGGCCGAGGCACCGAGTCACGGCCTGCCGGTTATGTATTACGACCGCCACTCGCGGGGCTCGCGTGCCTATATGGCCCTGGCGGGTGAGCTCATTCGCCGCGAAGAGAAGCGCAGCATCGCCACCGGCAGTGCCGCGACCAAGGTATAGGAGAGCTAGACGATGTCAGCCAGAAAACGGGGATTGGGGCGCGGGCTGGATGCGCTGCTCGGTGCCGGTACCCAGCCCCGCGAACTGCCTGAAGGGGACGTGTCGGCCGCCGATGGTGATACGCCGCAACAGGTGCTGAAAGATCTGCCGGTGGACCTGATACAGCGCGGTAAATATCAGCCGCGGCGCGATATTGACCCGGAATCCCTGCAGGAACTGGCTGACAGCATTCGCGCCCAGGGCATCATGCAGCCCATCGTGGTGCGCCCCGTTGCCGAACGCAAGTACGAAATCATTGCCGGTGAACGCCGTTGGCGGGCCGCACAGCTGGCTGGCCTCGACCACGTACCGGCGGTAGTTCGTGACGTCAGCGATGAAGCAGCCATTGCCATGGCGCTGATCGAGAACATCCAGCGCGAAGACCTCAACCCGATCGAAGAGGCGATCGCGCTGCAGCGCCTGCAGCAGGAATTCCAGCTGACGCAGCAGGAAGTGGCTGACGCGGTGGGTAAATCGCGCTCCACCGTGACCAACCTGTTGCGCCTGATGTCGCTGCAGAGTGATGTGCGCCTGTTGCTGGAGCGCGGTGACCTGGAAATGGGCCACGCCCGTGCGCTGCTCGGCATCGAGGGTACGGCGCAATCGCAGGCTGCCAGAACCGTGGTGGGCAAAGGCCTCTCAGTGCGACAAACCGAAGCCCTGGTGCGTGGGCTACTGGCGCGACAGGACCAGCCGGCCGAAGAGCCGCCGCGCATGGACCCGAACATCCGCCAGCTGCAGGATGACCTGTCCCAAAAGATCGGTGCGCGCGTGCAGATCCAGCACGGCGCGAAAGGCAAGGGCAAGCTGGTGTTGACTTACAACAGCCTGGATGAGCTGGACGGTATACTGAGCCATATTCGCTAGCGCCCACCCTCATTACCACAGTATGTAGTGGCTCGCTGTGCGGGAACTACCAGATAGGGTGTGTGACCATCCAATCGCGGCAAAACGGGGCAAACTGGCGCCAACATGCTGCCAACGTCAGCGATATTTCGCACCGCGAACACTGTGATTCGGTTGAACCCGCCATCCAATGCCCCTATAATGCGGGCGCCCAAAACGAGGAACAATCGTGTGGCAGGCGTCCATCGCATAGCCCTGATGCAGTTGGCCACGCTCGTTCCTTCATGCCTGCTGGTCTGGCTGGCGCTTGATGAAACGACAGCACTGTCATGGATGTGCGGCGGTGTGGTGGCGGTGGTGCCGCAGGCGTGGTTTGCCCTGAAGCTGTTTCGCGCGCGCGGCGTGCGACCGGCAACGGAAATCGCGCGCTCTGCGCTGAGCGGCGAAGCCGGCAAGTTCCTCTTGAGCGCGGCGGGATTTGCCGCGGTATTCGCTCTGCTGCGGCCGATTGAGCCGGGGGCAGTGTTCGCCGGATACGGCGTGATGTTGGTAGTGCAAACGATAGGAAGCTGGCGGATGCTGATGTCCCGCGAGCAGAAACAAACCGAAACACCGAAACAAGAGTTGTGATCGATGGCAGGCGAGAACCAGACGGTTTCAGAGTACATTGTCCACCACCTGACCAACCTGACCTATGGCAAGCTGCCTGCCGGTTATGAGCGCTACGACGGCTCCATTGTGGGTGACGGCGGTGCGTGGGTCATGGCACACGGTGGCGCTGAAGCGGCCGACATGGGTTTCACGGCGATTCACGTGGACTCCATGGCGTGGTCGATCGGTCTCGGTATCGTGTTCAGCTGGCTCTTCTACAGCGTCGCGAAAAAAGCTTCTTCCGGTGTGCCCAGCGGCCTGGGCAGCGCTGTGGAAATGGTTGTCCAGTTTGTCGACAACACCGTGCGCGATACGTTTCACGGCCGCAACCCGCTTATTGCACCGCTGTCCCTGACTATATTCGTCTGGATTTTCCTGATGAACCTGATGGACCTCGTGCCGGTGGATATCGTGCCGGAGTTGATGATGCTGCTCGGTGTGGAATACCACAAAATCGTGCCATCAACCGACCCGAATATCACCTTTGGCATGGCCATTGGCGTTCTTATCCTGATTCTTTATTACTCCATCAAGGTCAAGGGGTTCGGCTTTGCCCGGGAACTGGCAATGAACCCGTTCAATCACCCCCTGTTCATTCCCGTGAACCTGTTCATGGAAATTGTCGGCTTGCTGGCGAAGCCTTTCTCTCTCGCACTGCGTCTGTTTGGCAATATGTACGCGGGCGAAATGATCTTTATCCTGATTGCAGCCCTGTTCAGCGCCGGTGTGGCCTGGATGGCGCCGGCAGGTATCCTGCAGATCGGTTGGGCGATTTTCCATATTCTGGTAATCACCCTGCAGGCTTTCATCTTCATGGTGCTGACGATTGTGTATCTCAGCATGGCCCACGAAGACCACTGATTCACCTTTAACTTTGGTTATTAACGCTAGGAGAAAATCATGGAATTAGTTCTTATTGCTGCTGCAATTATGATCAGCCTCGGTGGTCTGGGTGCGGCTATCGGTATCGGCATGCTGGGCGGCAAGCTTATCGAAGGTTCTGCACGTCAGCCTGAACTGGCTCCCAAGCTGCAGGTCACCTTCTTCCTGGGCGCGGGCCTGGTGGACGCGATTCCGATTATCGGCGTAGGTCTGGCTATGTACCTGATCTTCGTTGTTGCCCCTGGAATGGCTTGAGCACGACCCACAACGCAACCGTGAGCGGGGTAGCTCTATCAGCTGCCCCACCATATCTGTGAGGAGTATGGCGTGAATATCAACCTTA
>TARA_R110000772_G_scaffold114441_6_pt1 | contig 22298 bp, 13 predicted proteins | sample TARA_R110000772 | Tara Oceans TARA_R110000772 (sample SAMEA4397948) | marine metagenome | biome: Polar Biome; feature: [SRF] surface water layer (ENVO:00010504); material: water (ENVO:00002006), including particulate matter (ENVO:01000060) such as... | depth 5 m | reverse complement strand
CCTTTGCGGCTTGAGCGGGAGGCGCGGGACTTTCGGGAGGCGCTGGACGGGAGACGGGAGACGCAAAAGATTGGCTCGTTAGGGGCTGATTGTAGTGAGTGTCTTTTGAATTTTACCTAGTACATGTGAATGCCTAAGACGTGCAGCATTTAAATTACAAGTATGCAGGACTGAGTTGGCTTAGCGTCTTCCATCTCCCGTCCAGCATTAAGCGGAACGAAGCAAAAGAGGAATAATCATGGCTGAAGCCTATATCGTTGATGCAGTACGCAGTCCCACCGGACGCCGTAAAGGTGGCCTTGCTCATGTGCATGGCGCGGATTTGGGTGCTCATGTTTTAAAAGCCATCGTCGAGCGCAATGGTATTCCCGATAGTGAGTACGACGATGTGATCTTTGGTTGTGTCGACGCCATTGGTCCATTGGCTGGTGATATTGCGCGCAGTGCATGGTTGGCGGCAGGCTTGTCTGACGAGGTGCCGGGCACCACGATTGATCGCCAGTGCGGTTCCTCGCAGCAGTCTGTGCATTTTGCGGCGCAGGCCATTATGTCCGGTACCATGGACGTGGTGGTCGCGGGTGGCGTACAGACCATGACCCAGATTCCCATTTCTTCCGCGATGACCGCGGCGATTCCCATGGGCTTTAGTGATCCGTTCTCGGGTTCAACTGGCTGGGTAGCGCGCTACGGTGCCGAGCCACCAACCCAGTTTAAATCGGCACAAATGATTGCTGATAAATGGGGCTTTTCTCGCCGCGATCTTGAAGAGTATTCTTTCGAGTCTCACCAGCGAGCCTTACGTGCGATTGCTGAAGGCCGCTTTGATCGTGAGATCATTCCCTTTGGCGATGTCAACATGGATGAGACGCCACGCAACTCCAGTCTAGAAAAAATGGCTGAGCTGGATTTCCTGTTCGGCTGCGACAAAGTGACCGCCGCCGTATCGAGCCAGACCTGTGATGCGTCCAGTGCAATGTTATTGGTCAGCGAGGACGCGCTAAAACGCTATAACTTAACGCCCCGCGCTCGAATTCATCATATCAGCGTGCGGGCCGACGACCCGATTTGGATGTTAACAGCGCCGATTGCCGCAACTGCTTACGCCTTAAAGAAAGCCGGTATGTCGATGAAGGACATTGATCTTGTTGAAATCAATGAAGCCTTCGCGTCCGTGTCTATGGCCTGGTTAAAAGAAACCGGCTACGACCACGCTAAAACCAATGTTAACGGCGGCGCCATCGCCCTTGGTCATCCACTGGGTGCCACCGGCACCAAACTTATGACCACGCTATTGCATGAGCTCGAGCGCACTGGTGGCCGCTACGGCTTGCAGACCATGTGCGAAGGCGGCGGTCAGGCGAATGTAACAATTATCGAGAGACTTTAGTGGCGAGACGCTTGACGGGAGATGGGAGACGCAAAGATGGACTTAGCAGAAGCGGCGTGTAATGCGTGTCTTCGGGGTTTTATCCAGTACTTGCGACTTGCTAGAAAGCAGCAAATTTTAGTTTGAAATATGCGGGGTAGGCGCGGCTTTAGCGTTTTCCGTCTCCCGTCAAGCATCCAGCAAAATTGAGGATTAAGAACTATGGGTATTTGTGACAACAGAGTGGTGATTATCACCGGTGCAGGTGGCGGCCTTGGTGCGGCACATGCCAAAGTTTTTGCCGCCGAGGGCGCCTCGGTTATTGTGAATGATATTAATGAAGACGCTGCCAAAAAGGTTGTTGAAGAGATTACCGCAGCCGGTGGTAAGGCCGTGGTGAATACCTCTGATATTACGAATTACGATGACAGTCTCAATGCAGTAAAGCAGGCCATTGATACCTACGGTGATCTGCATATTGTTTTGAATAACGCCGGTGTGAATCGCGACCGTATGTTTGCGTCAATGACGGAAGCCGAGTGGGACACCATTATGGCGGTGCATTTGAAAGGTCACTTCTGTATTACATCCCACGCGGTGCACTACTGGCGCGGTAAGTCGAAGGAAGGCAAAGCCGTGGACGCGCGTATTATCAATACGACTTCGGGCGCTGGCCTGCAAGGTTCCGTTGGCCAGTCGAATTACGCTGCGGCTAAAGCGGGTATTGCGGCACTGACCTTGAATCAGGGCGTGGAATTGGCGCGCTACGGCATTACTGCCAATGCGGTAGCGCCAGCGGCAAGAACCAATATGACCACATCGGTTGAAGCCATGGCCACACGTATGGCCAAGCCCGAAGACGGTAGCTTTGACTTTTTTGCGCCAGAGAATGTGTCCTCGCTGCTGGTATGGCTCGGTAGTAGCGAGTCAGCGCATGTCACTGGCTGTGTGTTTGAAGCCGAGGGCGGGAAAATATCTCTTGCTGATGGCTGGCGCAAAGGCCCAGAGGTGGATAAAGGTGATCGCTGGGCGCCCAGTGAAGTGGGCGGTGCAGTAAAAACCTTGCTAGAACAGGCAGTTCCGGCTCAGAAAGTGTATGGTAGCTGATTTTATCCTTAGATCTTTATAAACAGGAGAATCACCACCATGAAAGCCCCCTTTATTGCAGCTTTACTCTTGGCAACGGCGAGCAGTTCGGCACTGGCTGGCGGCGTCGCGTTTCGTTTTGGCGCTGATACCTTCGGCGTTTCGCTTGCCGGCGATATGAGTCCAGAGAGTAGTGCGCAACTGGATTGGTTTCACCATGAAGACGATGCCGACATGGTTGCGCTGGGCTTATACGCCAACGGTCAGCGCGGTGCGCTTACTGGTCGCGTCGGTGCAAAGGCAATTGCTTTGGACGGCGACGACACCGATATAAACGGTGGTGCAGTGGCCTTTGGCGGCGATTTGAGCCTGCCATTAAACGAAATCGTACGCCTGCGGGCGGGTTTATATTACGCGCCAGAGGCCTCCAGTTTCGGCGATATTGAAGGTTACGACGAGTGGTCGGTGAGTGCCGAATTTAGTTTGTTCCAAAATTCGGCTATTCAAGTTGGTTACGGCAGCATGGATTTTGATGCCGATATTGGCAAAAGATTTGAATTTGAAGACGGCGCCTTTGTGCGTTTGCAGCTGCGTTTGTAATGCTATTGCGCTTATTGCTTGAGCGATAAGCGCTATTACATCACTGCCGTGAAAGCCGCCGTCGTGTTTCGGAGACAGCATGGATTTCGCATTTACTGAAGAACAGCAAATGATACGCGACACGGCGGCGGCGTTTTTAAAAGCCTCGTCGTCCAGTGCGGCAGTGCGCGCCGCGATGGTCAGTGACAAAGGTTTTGATCCCGCGCTGTGGCAAAGCATTTGTGCCGATATGTATTGGCAGGCACTGCATATCCCTGAGCAATACGGTGGTATGGGGCTAGGCTATGTTGAACTCGTGGCCGTGCTTGAGCAAATGGGGCGCTACCTGCTTTGCGCGCCGTATATGTCGAGCGTTGCTATGGCTACTAACGCCCTGTTAGTGGCGGGCACCGACGCACAAAAAACGCTGTATCTACCGCAAATAATCGAAGGCAAAATCGCCAGTCTCGCGTTTAACTCGGCAAACCGAAATTGGGATGCATGCGCGGTATCGGTGACCTATCGCCGTGACGGCAATGATTTTATTCTCAATGGCAACTACCGTTACGTGCTAGATGGCGATAACGCCGACGTTATGGTATTTGCGGCAAGAGAAGAGGGCAGTGTTGGCGAAAATGGCATTAGCCTTTTTGTCTGTCCTACGGATCTAAATGGTATTGAACGTGCTGCTTTACCCACTATGGATCAAACCCGCCGCCAGGCGACTATTACGGTCACCAATCTGCGCCTAGACGAAAGCACTGTCATGGGCGATCTCGGTAAGGCGGCTAAGCATTTAAATAAAATATTAGATCTAGCCACCATCGCTTTGGCCGCCGAACAAGCCGGCGGCATGCAGGAAGTGCTGGATATGTCGGTGGAATACAGTAAAAGTCGCAGCCAATTTGGTCGCACGATTGCGGGATTCCAAGCGATTAAACACAAGGCCGCCGACATGATGCTACGGGGCGAAGTTGCCCGTTCGGCGGTTTATTACGCCGCGTGTATTGCCGACGAAGCCCTGAACGACGGCCCCCTCGCCAATGAATTAAGCGAAGCCGCCAGTATCGCTAAATCCCACTGCTCAGAAGCCTATTTTAAAAACGCCGGTGAAGCGCTACAGATTCACGGCGGCGTGGGCTTTACCTGGGAATACGACGTGCATCTGTATTTTAAACGCGCTAAAGCGAGTGAACATTTTCTCGGTGATAGTGGCTATCACCGCGAGCGCGTGGCGAAGATACTACTTGATGCGCTAGACGCCTAATGGGAGACGGGAGATGCAGGGGCTTGCCTGTGTTTAGCGTCTTCCGTCTCCCGTCCAGCATCAAGCGCGTCGCAGATTAATAAATTCAGACCGAGCATGACATTATGAAACTACAATTCAGCCCTGAAGACGAACAATTCCGCGCCGAGATCGCGGGCTGGTTAGCGGACAATTTAGTTGGTGAGTTTGCCCAGCTGAAATTCCGTGGCGGTCCAGGTGATGAACACATGTTCCCTGAGGAGCGTAAGGCGTGGGAGCGCAAGCTCGCCGAAGGCGGTTGGACCTGTGTGGGGTGGCCAAAGGAAGTCGGCGGGCGTGGTTTATCAATTGAACAGCAGGTCATCTTTTTTGAGGAATACGCACGGGCTGGTGCACCGGGGCGTATGGGGCATATCGGTGAGGGCTTAGCGGGCCCAACGCTGATTGCCTTTGGTAGCGAAGAACAAAAAAGCAAATATTTGCCCGGTATTTTGTCCGGCACAGAGTTCTGGTGCCAGGGATACTCGGAGCCAAGCGCCGGTTCAGATTTAGCCAATGTTAAAACCAAGGCGCGCTTCGACGAAGCCAGTGGCAAGTGGTTAATCAATGGCCAGAAGGTCTGGACCTCATTGGCTCACGAGTCTGAATACTGCTTTGTGATTGCCCGTACGGACCCTGAATCTAAAGCCCATAAAGGCTTGGGTTTTTTCCTCATTAAAATGGATCAGCCCGGCGTAACCGTTCGCCCGATTGAACAAATCACCGGTACCTCCGAATTTAATGAAGTGTTTTTTGACGATGTCGAATGCGCGGCTGAGGATATTGTCGGCCAGCCCGGTGACGGCTGGAAAGTGGCCATGGGCCTGCTGGGCTTTGAGCGTGGCGTGTCGACCTTGGGTCAGCAAATGGCTTTTCAAAATGAATTGAACGAAGTTATTAAACTCGCCAAAGACAATGGCGCGGCTAAAGATCCGCTAATCCGCCAACGCATTGCCGATACCCATATTGGCCTAAAGATAATGCGCTATAACAGCCTGCGTATGCTCTCTGGGGGCGGTGACGGCAGTCTGCAAAAAGAAGCGCTGATTTACAAATTGTACTGGGCCACTTGGCACCGCGACCTCGGCGAACTCGCCGTGGATATACTTGGCCCCGAAGCGGATATCCTAGCCGACGCCCCCTATGAATTAAATCGCTTGCAGTCGCTATTCTTGTTCACAAGATCGGACACTATTTACGGCGGTACTAACCAAATTCAGCGCAATATTATAGCCGAGCGGGGCTTGGGAATGCCGAAGGAATTGAGGCCTGCTTGAGGTGGGAGACGCTGGATGGGAGGCGAGAGACGCAAAGGCGGAGAAGGTTGCGCAATTACTCTAGCGTCATACCTGCGCAGGCAGGTATCCACGAGAGCTAAGTGGATGTCTTTGATATGAAATGCTGGACGGGAGACGGGAGACGCAAAGGCGGCAAGGTAGCGCAATCACTCTAGCGTCATACCTGCGAAAGCAGGTATCCAGATGAGCGAAGTGGATGGTTTAGGCGAATAGCTAGTGTGTTGGCTTGGTGGTAAGTGGACTCCTGCCTACGCAGGAGTGACGTTGGATATAGATAGATGTCACCGTTGAGTCATACCTGCGCAGGCAGGTATCCAAGTGAGCGAAGCGAATGCTTTTGATATGAAATGCTAGACGGGAGAAGGAAGATGCTAAGGCCGATTGTTTTGCGTTGACCGTCTCCCGTTTAGCGTCTGAATAGAAATGTTAAAACACAAATTAACCATAGATATAGCGATGACGGACAATGCTAAGAATTGAACTTTGCGTCTCCCGTCTCCCATTTAGCATCAAGCGGAGCAATCAATGAACATCAAAGTCCCAGAATACGTTAAAGGCCACGGCTTATTAAAAGGTAAGTCGGTACTCATTACCGCAGCGGCGGGCGCGGGTATTGGCTTTTCGGCGGCGCAGCGCGCCATTGAGGAAGGGTGTCGGGGTATCGTTATTTCTGATATCCACGAGGGCCGTTTGAATGCCTCGGTAGAAAAGCTAAAAGCAGAAACCGGCTGCGAGCAGGTCTATGGCAAAGTCTGTAACGTTGCTGTTGAAGACGACGTGCAGGCACTAATCAATACCGCGGAGGAGTTGCTGGGCGGCGTAGATGTGCTGATCAATAACGCGGGTTTGGGCACGACAAAACTGCTTATCGAGATGGAAGACCCCGAGTGGAATAAGGTGATCGACGTTACCCTCAACGGCACCATGCGCATGACCCGTTACATGATGACGGTCATGAAAACCCGTGGTGAGGGCGTTATCGTTAATAACGCCTCGGTACTCGGTTGGCGCGCCCAAAAAGAACAAGCCCACTACGCTGCAGCCAAAGCTGGGGTAATGGCCCTGACCCGCTGCGCTGCATTAGAAGCCGCCGATTTTGGTGTGCGCATCAATGCGGTAGCGCCATCCTTGGCGGTTCACGCCATGCTTAAAAAATCTGCACCGGAAGAATTGCTAGCTGAGCTCGAAGCTCGCGAAGCCTACGGCCGCGGCGCTGAAGTATGGGAAGTAGCCAATATTATGATGTTCCTCGCCTCGGATTATTCCAGTTATATGACCGGCGAAATTGTAAGTTGCTCGTCACAGCGAGCCTAACGAACGGGAGATGCTAGACGGGAGACGGAAGACGCAGATCGAAAGCGAGTTTAGCGTCCCCCATCTCCCGTCCAGCATCTTGGAGTTACATTAAAAATCGAGCGCTACGACGCGAAATCAAAACAGAAAAGGACAAACACTATGAGAGAAGCTGTCATCGTTTCAACTGCCCGCACGGGTATGGGCAAATCATTTCGCGGCGCATTAAACAATACCGAAGCACCGGCTATGGGCGGCCATGTCGTGCGAGCCGCGGTTGAGCGCGCGGGTATTGATCCGGCGTCTGTTGAAGATGTGATCTTTGGCGCTGCCGCCCAGCAGGGTACTCAGGCCTATAACCTCGGGCGTTTGTGCGCTGTTGCTGGCGGTCTGCCAGACAGTGTTCCGGGTATGGCTATAGAGCGTCAGTGCTCGTCGGGTTTGATGTCCATTGCCTGGGCAGCAAAATCGATTATGTGTAATGAAATGGATATTGCCGTTGCTGGCGGTTTAGAATCTATTTCACTTGTTCAGACTAAGCATAAAAATTCACATCGTAATGTTTCACAGACGGTATTGGATATCGACCCCACTGCCTATATCCCGATGATTGAGACGGCTGAAATTGTAGCCGAGCGTTATGGCGTTAGCCGTGAAGCTCAGGATCTGTACTCCCTGCAAAGCCAACAGCGGGTTGCGGCAGCGCAGCAAGCGGGCCTGTTTACCGACGAAATTGTGCCCTTTAAGGCCAGTATGTCGGTGTTCAATAAAGAAACAAAAGAGACCACATTCAAAGATGTGCTGTTGGAGAAGGACGAGTGTAACCGTCCTACTACCACGCTTGAAAGCTTGTCAGCATTGGAGCCGGTTTGGAAAGACGGCCAATGGGTAAAGCAAGGTCGCTTCATTACCGCCGGTAACGCATCTCAGCTTTCTGATGGCGCCTCAGCCTGCGTCGTTATGGATCGTAAATTAGCTGAACAACAAGGTTTGGCGCCCTTAGGCTTATATCGCGGATTGGCTGTTTCTGGTTGCAAAGCGGACGAGATGGGCATTGGTCCGGTATTCGCTGTGCCTAAGCTACTAAAGCGCGCCGGTTTAAAAGTCAGTGATATTGGTTTGTGGGAATTGAATGAGGCTTTCGCGGCGCAGGTAATCTACTGCCGGGATCAGCTGGGTATCGACAATGACAAACTCAATGTGAACGGCGGCGCAATCGCAATTGGTCATCCTTTCGGCATGAGCGGTGCACGCATGGTTGGTCACGCGCTGCTTGAAGGCAAACGCCGCGGCGTGAAATACGTGGTCGTCACTATGTGCATTGGCGGCGGCATGGGCGCGGCGGGTTTATTTGAAGTACTGTAAGTTATTATAAAAAGCCTTAACGGCAGGAAAGGGAAACCGCTGTAGCGCAAGCTGCAGCGGTTTTTTTATGCAGAAGATTGCCGCAATAAGAACGCGCTGAGTAAATAATGCAGATCTAAATGTAGCCTGTTAACGTACGTGCTATGCATAAAGTTATAACTACTATGTAAAACAGAAAGGAAGGCAATGATGATCACAATATACCACCTCGGTGCATCGCAATCGGATCGGATTGTGTGGCTAATGGAAGAGCTCAATTTACCGTATAAATTAGAGTGGTTTGATCGCGGCGCAGATATGCTGGCGCCGCCGGAATACCGAGCCTTACACCCAGTGGGTACCTCGCCGATCATTCGCGACGGCGACCGGGTTATGGCGGAGTCGGCGGCGATTGTTGAGTATATTAGCCAGCGCTACGGTCAGGCGAAGCTGAGTATTGCCCTGGACCACGAGTGTTACCCAGATTATCTGTACTGGATGCAATTTAATAATAATTTACAGCAGCTGTTTTTTACCAAGTTAGGAATGGGAGAGGGAGGCGAAGGCGGCGCTACAGATATTATTAAGGCAATGACCAAACGCCGTGAAGATGCTTACTACCATTATTTGAACGACAGACTGGCGGAGTCGGCCTACTTAGCCGGCCCGGAGTTCAGCTGCGCCGATATTATGGTGATGTTTAATTTAACGGCATTGCCGCTATTTGGCGGCCGCGGTATTGATGACCTTGAACATGTTAAAGCTTATGTAGATCGCGTTTCTCAGCGTCCAGCGTATATTAAGGCGATGGCGATTGCTGGGCCTGCGGCGGCAAGACCAGCCTAGTGTCGTCTTTATGCTTAACGTCGCCAGCACTTGGCGACGGTATAAGCAGACGCGGCCGAGTCTAAAGACAGCGTCCCAGATTGGTTAATCTGAAAGTTTCCGCACTTATCACCCACCATGCTTCCCGTGCGGCTTGCCCGCAATGTGTAGGTATTGGCGGAGGGCGTGCCGGTAACGGCAATAGTGTAATAGCTCGCACCACTGCTGGGGACACGAGTCGGATATATCGCCGGTAGGCTGCCGCTGCTATTAATATAGCGGCCGTTGATGCTGTAATAGCGCTCCAGGGCTTGGGCTGCCTCTTGTAATGCTCCTGCGGCGTCATTGCGACGGGCTTTGGCGACTGAATCTTGATAAGACGGATAGGCAATACCGGCTAATATGCCGACTATGGCAATAACAGTTAAGAGTTCGATTAAGCTAAAACCGCGGGTGTGCTTTGGTACATTGAATAGGGCGCAGCGTTCAATGAGTATTTTTTTCATCGCAGCTGCCACCAAGATTGCCGCCCCAATTCCTTGCCGGTTCCCCGCTCTAGGGTAAGGCCAATACTTCCGCGGGAGCCGGAGGTGTATTTGTATTCTTTTTCACCGGCGCCAATAATGCCTGGCCGCGTGATTAATTGGTCAAATTTTTTGCCGCTCGGTGGGAAGAAATCGCCATTAATATTGACCATATCATCGTCATTAATTAAGCCGTCGCCATTGATGTTGAGCACGGTATTGACGAGGCGACCACCAGTGATGGTGTCGATTTCCATTAGGTGGCTGGTGCCACCAAAGTTGCAGGGGTCTGCTGAGGGAATCAGTGTGTTGAAAATAACGCGGCCATTACGCAATATGGCCTGATCGGTGACCCGCTCCCCAGCGCCATTGGTGGCGTTGGGGTTTTTTAGGTCGAGAACCCAACCTTTTTTGGCGCTGTAATTTACGGGGGTGTTCGACACTACCCGCACAGGAAACTCGGCGGTGCCGCCGCGCAGTGTGGGGGTAGCCTCGTAAATTATACTTTGCAGCTGCAAATCGCTACGTGCGCTGATTCGGCTGCCGTTGTCTCGAATACCGTAAAAGCTTTGCAGTTGTGGCGAGTTACTGACTACTGAATCGCCCTGTTCAAAATATTTGCCGGTGCCGAAGTAAATCATAATACCGCCGTCGGGGTGGCGGCCAGATGTCATGGCGGCCGTGATCGCCTGCCTGTTGCCGTCAACATCTTTCGCAACGAATAATGGTGCTGGGTTACTGCCGGTTTTAAACGCGGAATCCCACTGGCTGCTGTTGGTGGCGCTCAGATCAAATTTCCAAACATTTCCGCTGAGGTCGCCAGCATAGACATAGTCGGTAATGCGGTCGCCGTCGGTGTCTACGGCCAAGATGTCGCCGAGGCCGTTGTCGGTGCCCGCTACTTTGGTGTCTATTGCTTTAATCAAGGCGCCGGTTTTAAGGTTCACCACAAACAATTTTACGGAGTCGCCGCTATTATAGCCGTTGCCAAAAATCGCTACCCAGTCGCCAGTGGCGAGACGAGTGAGTACTGGATTGCTCATGCTTAAGCCCAGTTTGTTGGTGGCGGCCGCCGCAGTATGAAAATCCCAAAGAATATCGGTGGTGTCGATATTGGCAGGGTCGCTGACATCAATTGCAAAGACCGATCCGCCGCCGCTAGCACCGACTAATACAGAACGCCATGCACCGTCCCAATAGGCATCAATGACGAGGGGAGAGCCGTCTACAAAGTATTTGTGCTCGTAGTCGGGCTTGGTCAAGGTGTATAAGGCGCTGTAAGCGCGTTTGGGAATATAGGCAAATTCTTCGGTCCCGGTATTGGCATTAAAGCCGTGTAGCATACCGTCGTTGGCGCCAACAAATAGCATCGCCGGTTTGGCCTTTTTTGCTGAAAGATAGGCGGCGTAACTACTGCCTTCGACATCGGACAAACGCGAAAACCCGTAGTTTTGGTCCCAGTGGAAATATGGGTTGGAGTGGACAATATCACCGAGCAAGTGTGATCGAATGCGATAGTCGGGATTAGTACCTTCTAAGCTCCTGTCGCCACGCAGCCAATTGACTCGTCGTGGCCCCTCTATTGCCGCGTTAGCTGACGTCAGGTCGGCGGTAAGGGCTGATTTTTCAGCAGTGGCAAGGTTTGCCCAGGTGAAATTAACGGCACTGTCGGACCACGTGAGAATATTGCGGTTTGCGTGAGAGGCAATGCCATTACTGGTGTTACTGTCCCACTTTACGTCGGCTAAGGCGCCATCGCTGGCGACTTCATAGGCCAATATTTGCCCAGACCAGTCGCGGCTGTCATAACGCGCTTGAAATATTAAGGTGTCGGAATCTAAACGCGTGGAGTTGCTGGCAATAGCGGATGACGAGCCAATTGACTGGAGAATACGGGTGATTGCCGATTTTAATTTTGTGGCAATTTCTACTGGCTTACTGGCAATAAGGAGCGCGCCACGACCATTAATTGTGGCGTGCCACAGGTCGTCGATTGCGGTTGGGCTGCGGTTTTCAAATGTGGTGTGCCAGTTAGGGGGATTTGCATACGGGTCTGCCGGATTGTCTGGGTCGTACAAAATGCCACCGGTACCCAAGGTGACGGCATAAGTGAGCATATGTAAATTGGTTTTGCAGTCTAAAGCGGGTGGCCGACTTTGTCGGTTACAGGCCGCCGCCACGGGCACTTGGCCGGTGGCGAGGTCTGAACGCAAGTGATTGTCGTAATATTTCATGGCGATATCGGCCATGGTAGAACTCGCGGAGTCTTGGTAGGGCGCGCCTTTACCGCCATCTTCATTACCGACGCCACTAATGCTGCTGACATTGCTGTAGCCGTCGGTAAAGAGGATGGCGGCATTAGCTTGGCAGGCGTGGGTGATGGGAGCGCCATTATTTGAGCGCTGAAATTGCTGGCCAGCGTGATTGAGTGCTTCGCGATTGGGCGTGCCACCGCCATTCCCGCCGCGGGAATAAATGGTGTCATAAAAGCTAATGCGGTCGCTGCTATCCGCTAAGGCGTTCATGCTAACGTTGTTGCGATTGTTAATGGTAAATTCGCCAACTCGGGCGTTATTTACGTCGAAAAAAGACAAGGCCACACCGGCGCGAGTGGCTAAATGACGTTTGCGGTAATAGGAAAACCAATTAGCGAAGTTCTGCATCATGGCATTGTAGTTTGCGGTTGACGAAAAATTCGCCGATTTGATTTCGTAACCATACAGCACTGTTGTGCCGTCAGGTGCATAGCCGTTTAGTGGCGCGCTGGTGTAAGCAAATCGGCTGGGCAGCGGTTCCGTTAAATAAAAAGTAGCGGGGTAGTAGCTCAGGGTTTCGTTGGTGGTGCTCGTGGCGGTATCGCCATTGGGTAAGCGCATTCCCGGCTGAAATCTGAATTTATGATTATTATTGCTGTTGTTTATATTTTGCGTAAGGTCGAAGCTGGCTGAGCCCTGCGTTGGGTCGCTGGGCGCGCTCGTTGCGATAATATTACTAAAAGTCGCACTGCCAGCACTAGGCCAGGGTACGTAAATGTCGTCTGGATTAAAATAGGCTTTGTTGTAATCCGGTGAGCGGGCAAAGGCAAATTGCGCGGTCGGCGGTACGGCGTAGTGGTCGTTATCACTGTCGCCGTAGACGCGATTGCCGCTGCCGGTACCGTTGGGAAAAAGATAAGTGTATTTCTTCCAGGTGCCGTTGGCGCCACCCACCTTATTAAAGTTAAGCACGCCAGCAGTGATGACATCGTCCTTACCTCGGCCGACGAAACTCTTGCTCCCGGTATGCCACCACAGCGCGCCATCGTTGGTGGGCATAAGGAGTTCCGCGTCCATGCTGCCCGAGTCGTCAATCGCCATGATGATATTTGGACTTACACCAGTAGCAAACGATAGCGGGGTGTTTGCAATATTGAGTGCAGCTAAGCCCTTAGGCGAGATAGTGGTGAGCAGTATTGGCCCAATAATAAGCAGTAAACAGCGTAAGCCAGCTTTAGCGATCATGTTTGATTCTCGTTTTTTTATTCGCGGCGATAAATTGTGCGCAGTACCACTATTGATCTGTCACTGACGCCAAAACCGCGTGCGGTGATGCGGTAATTGGTAATGACTTTTACGGGCTTACCAGCGTCGAGCGCGGCAAGGGGGTCATCCAGCTGTGTAAGTTCTTCAAGGTAAAATTGTGGTGCACTGGAGACTCCACTTATACCGCTGGCAGTTCGCCAGCCGGTGGAGGCAATATCGTTCCAGTCGGGTGGAGTGCATTCAATGCCAGTTCCGCTGCATTGCTTGTATAAACCGTTGCTGCCGTTAAAGGGCCCAACAGACGTGGCCTGCAAAACTTTTTCGCCTTCGCGCAGCGCGGCTTCAGCAGCTTGGAATGCGGAATTGGTGTCTCTTGCATTACCTGCCATGCGTTCTTGCAAGGTGGTGGACTGCAGCGCGCTGGCGCAAATAATAGTGAGAATCAGCATAAAAACGAGGCTGATAAGCAGCGCGGCACCTCGCTGAAATGAGGGGTTAATTTGGCTCATGTGCTTGTCCTGTTGTCCCATAGCGGCGGCGACCCTCATGGCAGGCGATTGCGAATTGCGACGGCGGTGCGATATACCTGGCGCAGGCGTTGGTCACTGGCAACGGCGGCGCCATTGAATTCCAGATTGTTTTGCACAAACTCGCCGGAGGAGCCAACGATATTGTCATCTAGGCTGTGCATGAGTAATTCGATGCGAATACTTAGTACGGCCGCCCAGTTGCTCACGTCGGCGGCGCTGCGATAAACATCAATATTGCGGTCATCATTGGTGTCTTCACCATAGCTGATTTGCATGTTTTCAACGCCTTCGACAAGCTCGGTGGCGGCCGGGGCCGCTCCGCTGCCGAGGCTGCGGGCCTGAACCCATAGCGAGTGAATGGGATTGCCCGCTGCTGTGGTGCGATTGGTGTCGCGAATAAAATAGGCCAGTGATTGAAAGCCCATGACTTCGGCATCGGTGCCGTAGATCTTGCTTAGTCGGTTTGGCGTATTGTTGTTGCTCGCGTGGGCGATGGTCACCCTACTATTATTGTTGCCGTTGCCGTTGGATACGTTTGTCGCTCTAAACAGGTCGGCGGTGATGCAGTCTGTAACAAACACAAGGTCATTAGCGCCAATACCTGCTGGGTTAGCGCTAATTTGAATATTGGCATTATCCTGATCGACGTTGCCCACTAAATTAACGGCGGGTGAGGCGGCGCGCTGAATAATAACAACGTCGGTATTTTCAACCGCATCGTAATCATTGCCGGCACTGACATTGTCTTGCCCGACCAAGACACCGGCAGCTGAAAAATTAAAGTCGCTCGCCAGGTTCTTGGCAATGATATTGACGGGAATGCGCTCTAGGTTTGGGCAACCCATATAGCCCGCCATGCGGAGATCTCGGGTAAGAAAACTCACCGCAATGCGGCCGCTCTCTTGGAGTTGTCCTGCGGCTTCTAATACGCGCTGACTGCGCTGGCTGGCGAGAGTGACCTGAATGACAGCGGCGCTTAAAAATAGCCCCAAGGTCATGGCGATCATCAGTTCAACAATGCCGAAACCGGCCTGTGCAGCTCGCGTCATAGACTTGCCCTCATAGCTCAGTTGTAAACACAAATGACTGGAGGTGGGTGCCGTTGGCATCGGCCTGCCTGCTACTGCTAATACGGCTCTCGTCCCACTGTACGACGATGGTAAAAATATTGCCGCTTCGGGCGACGCTGCCATCGCCCTCGCTTAAATAGGAGGTCAGCGCATTGAACCAGTCATGTAAATCAACTTCAGCAATGGTGCTGGGCGTGCCGGTGGGTGCGTTAGCGCTAAGGGCAATATCGTAGTGGCCCGATAATGCTGCCGTGCGATTGGCACGCATGCGGTCCGCGATTTCATACGCCAACATAGTGGCGTGAGAGCGCACGTCAGATGTCTGATTAAATTTAATGGTATTGATATGAGTGGCGACGGTGCCCATGACGCCGAGGGCTGTAATCAGAAGAGCGATTAAAACTTCAATTAAACTAAAGCCATTCGAGTTTTGGCGTGTCGGCATAGCAAATTCCATTTGCAGTGTGGATACGTCGTTACATGTAAATACAGCGATCCGAGTTTGTTATGGCAGGCTACTTCCTGTACTGCCATATTGCTTGTTAGAGCAGCTAATTTACTTGCTGCACTTCATACATAATGCATTTTTATTTACGTTAACGCATAAATTTTTGTAGCGCAGATTCTGGCAGAGGTTTGCGGTGCTTGTCTACCGTATGATTTCTTAGTGTGACCTTAGCCACACTTATTCGGCTCAGTATTACACAAAAGAGTCTTACGACATTCCAGAACAAGCTTATTGCTTGGCGCCTTGGTCTGTGATGTTGCGGCCAGCATAGTAATAAAAAAGGCCAATACCGGAATGGGTATTGGCCTTTGAATTTGCGCCTATTAACTATTGCAGTGCTTTTGTCCTATTTGCTTTAGTTGTGATCGGCGTCATTTATGGTATTGCTGGCAGTTGCGGGCAGAGATCATCACGAGTCACGCCGTTAACGTTTAGTACCGCACTTATTGGGTATAAAAAATGCGACTTCTGACATTTTGCTGAGGGCTCACGACGTGGACATTCGTGGGGGTCATCGTTGCTTTGCCCGGCTGGCATCGATTCTGGGTTACGCGGAGGAACGTTGCCGATAGGTGCCGGCAAGGTGCTTTGGGTGGCGCAGCGGTCATCGGGCGCGGCATCCCACGAGGCATCGAAAATGGCCAGCGCAGAACCGAAGTACTGCTTGTCAATGTACTGCGCACCACTGGCAATGGTGAGGTCGTCAAGTAGCGCGTATTCCTGCTCATCGGGGTGACGGTTGGGAAACGCTAAATCTTGACGGTCAACACCTGCATGAATAGTACGTGCCATTACATCGGCGCTCCACATAGTGACCTGATGGTCAGAGAAGCCAACTTGCAATAAAAGTTCGTTGTCAGGTGTATTGGGGTAGGGCGTATTGCTTGAACTGGCGGTACCCATATGGTGGGCGTAGCCGTTGTTTTCAGCGCGCTCCCAGAGCATCTCCATTAAAGAGAACACCAAACTGCGATCGAGGTCATCGTGATAGGCGAGATTTAAGGGAGTGGCGTAAATGTCAAAATCCACGCTGCGTCTCAGCAGGGTTGAATAATTCATACCCGGCACGCCCAGTACCCCGCGATTAACATCGCGAGATACCGCAACAACCGCGCCGCCCATAATGCCGCCCTGGCTGTTGCCGTCGTAGTAGACTTCGTTAGTGGTAAATAATGCTTTGCCATCGCCATCTTGGAATGCAGGCTGCGCGGCAAAACCCTCGGGGTGTTTCATGGCACGGGCCAAGAACATCATGTTCAGCATGCCCTGCTGAGAGCTGTCGGTAAGTGAGGGTAGATTAGAAACATCCAGCAATATTGCGACGATGCTTGCGATATCCCCCTCGGAAAAGCCAAACCAATCGACCGCGCAGAACATCATATTATGGGCATCGGCCATGTCGGCCACATGCCCCGAGTTCACTTCGCCACGACTGCCGAGTAAACCGTGCCCGTAGAGTGAAGGCCGTGCCGGGCTAATAAAGGCCGAGTTCGGAATATTACAAATATACTTGCGGGTCATGGTGGCTTGCGGGCTAGCTCTATCGGGCAAGCCATCGCCAAACACGGATCGCGAGTCCGGTGCATCGGTGGGATTATAGAAAAAGCGATTTGGCGGTGCACTCACGGCGCGGCCGAACTCCGGTGCATCGGGATCAAGCGGCAGACAAACGTCACGCAGGTCCCCAGCAAAGGAACGACACTGGTTGTAAAGTTCTGCAAGTGCTGCGGGGTAATCCTCGCGCAAACGATTAAATAAGTCGTTGATCGCGCCGCCTTCAAGTGGCGAGGGGTCGCTCGGCATTAGATAGCTAGGCACGGTAATCGTGCCTTCTATGCGACGCGCGATACGCGGGTTGAAGGGGGCAGTGTTACTGTCGACGGTAATGGTCGGCGCCTGTCCCATTTCGTAGCCAGCTTGACCGGGTAATATATTCACGGTTTCGCCCAGTGTCGCAAAGGCGTCATCACGAATATGCAATAAGCGGCCAGCGAGGCTGCGCTCGCTGGCAACGGTAAAATCCCAGGCGAGGTAGAGTTCGTCGCGATGAATATCCTGAGGTAAATAATCAAAGACCTGGGTTTCTAATTGCGCGCAGCGGTCCTTGAGTTGCGGAAGTAGAGTGGCGTCCCCGTCGCGACACATACGAAAAGCCGGGCCAGCCGCAATGGTTTCGCCGCTATTATTTTTTAATTTGCGCAGCGCGACAATATAACGAGTGCTCTCTTCAAAGTTTTGCGCTGGGCGAATAATTAGCGCAGGCCGTGTTTCGCCTTTGGTCGGCGGCGACGGTATAGGTTGATCGGTTTCGGGTATTTTGCCCTGAACAAAAACGCCCGCGTTCAAATCAATTTCTGCCCAGATCGGATGGCGCTCGCCCGTCGCTGTATTAATGACCACTATTGGCGCGTCGCTGGCGGTGTAATCGGCTAAGCGAGTAATGGGCACTGCGCCTTCAATGGGGCCGATGGGTTTGCCGCTTTGGTCTTTGACGGTAGCAATATCCGGAACATAGGTCAGGATCATTTGACCGGGAGAGAAGCCGTCGTTGCGGTTCCACTCAGTAGGGTCAATTGGTTTCCCTGCAACATTGCGCGGCATCGCTAAGGGATTAAAGTTTACCCGGCGGCCGGTGCCGCCCATGTCGGCCGATTGCGGCGAGCCGACCTGGGCCTGGGTGGTGTATTGATCGCTCGGGAAGGGGAATAGGCAATGTGCCGGGTCGAGCATATCGCAGCCCTGCACCTCAGCTTGCGCTGCGTGCAAAATAACTTCGCGATTGGCTGGCAATGGCGCCCCGCTATTTACGATTTCTGCGTAGATTTGGTCTGCGGCCGCCTCTAGCTGGGAGTCTAGTTCGGGACTTATGGGGATGCAGCTACTGCCATCGGGAGTACATACTGTTAAGTCGGTCTGATCACCAATATCCCCAAATACCGAACACATGCCGTCGGGAAATCCGGCGGCAAGGCACTGGCTGGCGAGCGGCGTATTGGGGTTTACTAGCTCGCAAAACATCGCGGCGTCTTCGCCGCCAAACTCATGACAGCGGTCAGCGTATTCGCGCTGCACATAATCAACGCGGAATCCCGCCATACTAAACAGGCATTCGTTGCTCGCGGCGTCAGTCTGACAGGCCGCCAGATACGGTGGCAAATAGGCTTGTTCCTCTTCTTCCAGCTCAAACAGCGGAATATAACCTTGGGTTCTCAGTAGCGGTGCGGTTAATGGCCCTAAGGAGACAAACTCTTCGTAGCCAGTAAACGGCACACCGGCCAGCCCGCCGTCGCCGGAGGCATCAAGTGCGCTGAATTCTTCTTCGGGAATAATATAACCAAAGCTGTTCTGGGTTAGCCCGAGCAGCATGGTGTGGGCATTAGGGTTCGCCAGCGAGCGAATCCACTTACCAAAGGTACCGGTCGCCTCACCGGGAATGGTGACAATTTCCAGTCCAGTTTCAGCATCACCTAAGGTAATGCGCGTAACGTTTGTGGTGGTATACGGGGTGGCCTGGGGTAAGTACTGGGCCTGCGCGCGGGCTTCCTCGGGCAATTGACCATTAGTGCCGGTAAAATCGTAATACTGGTTAAAGGCGCCAAGCAGGCCTGCGCCAACAAACAGCGGGTTTGTTACTGGCAGCACCACTTCCTGATTGCGAATGCTAAGGCCGTGACTAATGCGGCGCTCTATAGGAAAACCGAGCCCACCGTCTGCGATGCCTTCACCTTTACAGTGCTGGTTGCCGTAATCGGCAGAGACATTGTCGTATTTTGGATCATTCACGCAGCCTTCACGGCGGCCTGATGAAGAAGCGTCGGCAATGGGACCATTAAAGTAAAGCGCAACGCCGCCAAGCGATTCTAAGTAATCAGTAACGCCAAGCGGATAGTCGGGATGTGGAATTCGCGGCGACTCATTGATGGAGACGGGGTGCCCATTAAATTGCATGAAATGCGCAACGGGTTCGCCAGTGCTTAGCGATATTGCTTGCATCAGTGTGCCAATAACATCGGCGTCAATGTTCGGGTCAGTCTGACGCGGACGTCGATAATTATTGAATTCCGGCAGAGCGCCGCTGCGCACAGTGAGTTCAACATCCTGTTTCCGCGAGCGCGCTTCGATCACTGCGGCAACTGCTTGTGGGTATAAAACATTGCTAAGCCAGCTTTGGGGAACGCCGCCCCATAAACCTTGAAGGTCCGCACCGGCGTGACTGTGGGTTTGGCCAAAAACAATATTTGACGATGGAATGCCGGTGGCAGCAACAATCGCTGCGCGAACATTATTTTGAATAACATTACCGGCGCCAATGGCGTCTAGCACCAAGAACACCACTTCCTGATTGTTGGCAATGTTGTCTGGGTCGGGCTGTTCGATTACCAACGCGCGAATCCAGGTGCTTTCTAGGCACTGACTTTCCGTAAAGCTGGCTGGATCGTAGCTGCTTTGGTCTTGCAGTAAACAGGGCTGCTCGGCGGCTTGTGTAAGCTGGTCGCCAGCCATGTTGAACGGGTCTGAGAAATTTTGCAGGGGGTTTAGGCCAAAGCCGCCAAGATTAAATTTTTGGGTGCGCGGGGCAGCGCCTAAGCGCTGCTCCGTTTCGCCGCTAATCTGGCTGGCGTTTGGATTGACGCGCTGTTTACTCGCGCCAACGCGCAGTGTGCTCTGCGTGGTGTCGTTGTCATAGAGCGTAATTGTTGCCGTTGCGGATTCGCCAATAACAGCAAAATCAGAGGAGTCGACGTTCAGCTCGAAGGTTTCGGTACCTTCAAGTTCCTTGTCGTCAATTACATTGACCGTGACACTCGCGGTGGTATTTCCCGCGGCAATCACCGCGCTGCCGCTGCTCGCGATATAGTCCGTTCCCGCCTGTGCGCTGCCGTCAATGGTATGAAAGCTAAATGAAATATCGAAATCTTGGGCTGCGCTAATAGCAACCTGAATTTGAACCGTGCTGTCATTTTCACTGGCGTTAGTATTGGCGGCCGAGATAGTAGGCCGCTGGGATTCTGAACAGCCGCGAATAATCTGGCCATCGTTTGCCGGTGTGTTAGCACAGCTGTCGCTGTTGTCGCCAACGCCATCGTCGTCGCTGTCATTGCTCTCGCTTGAATCATCAGGGAAGGCATCGTTATTGTCGCCAATGCCGTCACCATCTCTGTCGTCGCTTTCGTTAGGGTCAAGCGGGAATGCATCATCGGTATCGTTTACCCCGTCGTTGTCGTCGTCATTGTCGGCGTTGTCACCAATACCGTCGAGATCGTTGTCTCTGCTTTCTGTTGGGTCATTGGGGAAGGCGTCATCGCTATCGGGCACGCCATCGCCGTCGCTATCTGCGGCGCAACCACGGCCGCGCAGATCTTCGTCGTTAAGCACGGTGTTGTAGCGTGGGTCTGTTAAACGGAAAGCCGAGCGCTGGTAGATAGAGAGGCGGTTTGCCGTGCAGTCACCGGCTATTTTATAGGGAATATTGGCGCCAGTTAGTGGGTCGAAGGTGCCTGCACCAATACTGCTTAGGTCAGCGCTATTATCAAACTGCTGGGCTTTTAGGCGATCAACGGCGCTTAGGTCGTCGCGAACGTAGCGATCAAACCAGGCTTGGGTGTAATACATCGAAACCCGCTCGCCATAGCGGCTGGCCGGTAAAATCAGCGGCACGTAGGTCCATTCTAAGTGCGTGCTAGAGCGGAGACCGATACGCATGCTGTCGACATTGGCCGCCACCATTTGCTTGTAGGCATCCAGTTTGGCCTCTGGGTTTGGCGGGCTACTTGGGCTTGCTGGCGTTGGATTAAAAAAGTATTCAGCGGTCAGGCTTAAGCCCGGCGCTTTGATGGGCAGGGTATTGGTATCGCTCACACTGGATAGCGAGTCCCAACCGACGATAGCGCTGATGCAGCCGTCGCGCTGGGCGCGGGGGATTACTGGGTCGCAGGCGAGTTCCTGACCAACCACCGAAATAGCCGAGGCGCCTAGAGAGTGACCTGCATGACCGATGCGGCTGCGGTCTACGTCAGCGGCAAAGGGGTTGAATAAATTGCTGCCAGTACTGTTGCCGGTGTCTTCAATGTAAAGATTGTTTTCACTAGATAGCAGCCAGCGATGTGCGTCGCGGGCGCCTTGTAAGAAGTTGTAGGCTTGTTGGAAGGGTACGCCGTCACAGCCATTACTATCACAGGCATAATTGCCATCCGGTGAATGCGGCAGCGTTTCGGAACGGCCCTGACCTTGTACGTCGTACATCAGTACCAAATAACCCGCTTCTGCTAGGCCTTCTCCGGCCCAGTTGTACATTTCTTGGTAGCCCTGAATCGAGCCTGTGGTAATGACTATGGAGGGGTAGGGGCCTGGCACGGTAACCGGCGGACGGAATACCCTGCCAACTAAGCGGGAGCCACTCTCCGCGACAAAGCTGATGTAGTCAACGCGGCCACGGCCGGCGTCTTCCCAGTCTTGTTCAATTCGGTAGGGGTCAGTGGTGCGACCACCGGGCGTCCATTGCGCCAAGGTCCCCCTTGGGCGAGTGGGATCTGCTAATTGCTCAATGAGGTTGTAGCTAAAGGTCCGTGCGGTACCTTCGGCTAGCGCAACACTGAAGGCCGGGTGCAGAGCCATATCGGTGAGGCGCTGCAGGGAGCACATTACATTCAAAAAGTCGCGTTGCTGCCATGCATTGGCGTCAGTCGCTGGGTCTGGATCGCCGGCGGGCGAGTCGCAATAACTTTGGCCGGGGGCGGTTCCGCTTAGGGGTAAACCCAGTGTGTCGCTGAGATTGTGGACAACGTCTAGAACACCGACAACACCGCAAGCTACGCCCCTGGAGTCTTGTTCACATTCGCTTGCGGCAAACTGACACAGCGGCAAGTCGGCATTAACCAAGCAACTGCTTACATCGGCAGCGATGCCGGCGAGTGCTGACATGGTGCCTGTGGTGTCACTGTTCTCAAGCGGATTAACAATGTCGCTTAGCGGACATTCTGGTGAGCTGAGCCCACCGTTTAGGCAGATTTCTTTTTGGGGGGCATTGAGTAGCCCTACCAGTGGCGACAGTGCGCAGTTCTCTGCACGG
>TARA_R110000772_G_scaffold100223_2_pt1 | contig 22383 bp, 22 predicted proteins | sample TARA_R110000772 | Tara Oceans TARA_R110000772 (sample SAMEA4397948) | marine metagenome | biome: Polar Biome; feature: [SRF] surface water layer (ENVO:00010504); material: water (ENVO:00002006), including particulate matter (ENVO:01000060) such as... | depth 5 m | reverse complement strand
CTATCGGATGGTGTTTTGTTGATGATCGATAGTTCGTCATCTCCTGAGTCTTGTTCTTGATCTGCAAAATCTCCTAGTGCTCTGTGAAGTTCGATTGTTGTAGAGTAAGAAGGAGAGGCGCCCGCATGGGTATCACCAATGTACCTTACATCTAGAGCCCCACCATTTCTAGTAATACTCCAATCTGTTGCGATAAATGCCATAATTATTTATTTTTTTTTAGTTATTATTTATATAGTTAAAAATACGATTATACGTATGTTAAATTTAATCGGTTAGTCCAACCTGCCTCTAGGTCTGTTAATGATTGACCAAATGTTTCAAGACCGTCATCACATTTTTTTATTGTAATAATAGAGTTAAGCAGGTATCCGCTGTAAACAATTGAGCCATCTACATCACTTCTATAAAGTGTCAATGTATTCCCTACAATATAACCAGCGTCATTTGTCAATGCTGAAACGTTATCCGAAGGCTGTAGATAAACCTGGTCATTGAATAATTGAGATATGTTATCACCAGGCTGCAAAGAAGTACCTGCTAATATACCCTCGGCTGCTGTGCCATAGTCAGTTTCATTAAAATCCGTTATATCAGCTTTTAAATGAGTATGATTTATTCCAGCTTTACTGTTTAATGCTGTTTGATTTGCGGTACTTATTGGTTTGTTTAAATCAGAAGTATTGTCAACGTCTCCTAAACCAACGTCAGTTTTATTTACTTGATGAGGATTGTTTAAATCTATCAAGTGATTGTTGATGCTTGATGTGTTATTGGCTATTAACCCTTCATTTTGGTTAAGCTGCTCGTCTATAAATTTACTATCTGAAACCCAAACAGAACCTAAAAACATGTACCACCCTGATGGATAGTAAGTACCCCCCAATGAGCCTGGCAACCATTTTGTCCCAGAGCTATACAAAACAAACGAAATACAACCTTCTTCTGGGCTTACCTCTAAATCTGTGTAAAAATCTACTATTTTAGCACTGCTCCTATATCCTCCAAGTGAGGTACTAACTTCGCAATTTGATGCAGAAGAACTATTAAAAATAGAAGTTTCTACCCACTTACCAGTGGTGTCCATTTCGTAGAACTTCTTAAACCTATCACCAGACAAAGTGTACACATTAGAGGCATCGCCCCTCTTGGGTAATTTGTCCACTACTTCTATAACTTTCAGGCCTTTATTTAGCACTAAATTCTTTTTATTTTAATTAGTAGTTTAAGTTTGGGCTGTACCTTTTTATATTGAAGAACAAATTCTCGGCCATTTTACAAACTACGTCTATACTGATATCAGATTGCGCGTATATTCTATATGAGTCATAACAAACGGAATCTAAAAAATCCTTATTTGATAAATAACGCTGTTGTTCGGATATACTACTTTCCATGTAACTCCAAAAGTAATCTTCAAAATCTTTTAACTCCATAATCTCACTATTTTTATTTTATAGCTACCCTAAGATATAACTAAATAAAATTAACAATCTCAAGCCAGTACTCAACATAATTTATTTTTAGCAAAAATACTAAATATATTCTTTATAAAAAAAAGTGTTAAAAAGTTTGTTAGTTAGCCAAAGTTTTGTTAAATTTGCAAATAAAATTAATAAGATGAGCGATGTTTTTTTAGAAAGCCTGGCTAAGGTAGGAGCAGTGATTCCTGTTTTAGAAGATATGGCCAAGAGTACTTTCTATAAATTAGAGATAAAAAGGATGTCCGACTTAGAGGATGTAATAAGATTCATAACAATATATGTGTCCTTAAAAGGAGATGATGAAGTAAGGCTGTCCCAAAGAAGAATACAAACTTTAGCTTATTACATTTTATATGGATACAGTAAAAAAACAAAAGACACAATAAAAAAAGATTTGGATATAGAAAATTCAAACCTAAATAACTTAAACAGCCAACTAAGAAAGATGGGTTATATAGTATCAGAAAAATATAACACCCATAACAACAGTGTGAATAAAGAGCTTCTTAACTTTGTAAATTACATGGTACTTAACAAAGGAAAGTACTTTTTAGTAAAATTGGTATAGGTGGGCAAGTATAATAAAAAATGGAAGTTTTCAGACTATGAGCCACCAGAGGAGTTAAGTTATGGTGTAAGGCGAATAGAAAGTATACTAGAGGAAGTAGCTGAAGAAGAGGGGTTAAGTAAGTCTGAGATAAATGATTTATGGAGGCACCAGAAAAGCTACATCAAAAAACTAATAGATAGGGAAGAGGTGTACACCATACAGATACCTTTTATAGGTGCCCTTTGCCACAACACTAAAATATTCGATAAGTTTAAAAAAAGCAGGAGCAGGAAAGGATCGTTGGACAAGGTTGAAGAAAAAAACAACAAGATAAAAGAACATGAAAATTTCGGCATATACTCTAATGCACACAAAAGAGTACCTGGTATTATGAGAATGGCAAGAAGTATACTTACAAGGTACGAATCCAAAATAAAAAAGAAAAGATTAATGGCCCAAAAAAAATGTATCTCTTTGATAGAAGAATACTCTGAAGGCCTAATGACAAAAAAAGAAGGTACGAGATGATTGATAAGGCAAAAACAATAATAGGGTCTTGGTTTATAGACGGTAAAAAATTACCAGAATGGAAAAAGGACAGAATGGATGCGTGTTTATCCTGCGTGTATAACTCTAAAAACGACGGCGCAAAGAAAGTATTAAATAGAGTATACGAGAATATACTCGGAGCACACTGCCTAAAATGCGGATGTGTCATAGATAATAAAACATCTGTGGAAACAGAGCAATGCCCTATAGGAGTGTGGTTAGCGCAAAAACCGCTAGGCACTTCGGAGCTAGATATAGACCTTGCAGAAGGTGGCGTGGAATTTGGATGGGATAAGCTAAGAATGAGGTATATAGCCAACTACGGAGAAATAAATTACAACAGTAACTCTGACTTTAAAGTTAAAATAAAAGACGAGGATATAGGTAACATTAGAATATCAGTTTCCTGTGGATGTGTCAGCTTCGACCAAACAGGTAAAGAAATAACAATAAGGTACGATACAGCAATAAAAGGTAACATAAATAAAAAAGATTTAATAATAGACTTCATGAAAGACAAAGTAAAGAGACAAACCGTAATCGAAATAAAAGGACTAGTAAAATGAATTATAAAGCAGCAGCAATAAAAGAAATATCAGACATAGCAAACGACACAGATTTGTCTGTTGGGTGTGTAGTATTATCCCTATTGAGGAATTTAAAATATATGGGGCACGACTTATCTAAAATAGAAAGCCTAATGGACATAAGTGATAAAGATATGTACAGAGCCGCTAATAAATCTTATAAAACAGAAATAGATGAGTAACAAAGCAACACCCCTCCAAATAGTAGATAGATACTATAACAGGCTTTTAGAATATGAGAAAGCAGGAGAAAAAAACTTCACCAATCCAGAAGAGGTAAAAGAAAAACTATCCTCTGCAATACAATCAGGAGTAGATGTAGACGAGGCTAAGTTTAAAAACTTAGTATCAGACATGGTTGTAAGACAAGCAGAAAAAAGAGCAGACATAGAAAAAGCCGCCATAAAGTTTGCAATGTACACTGATTTTTATCTTAAGACTCAAGAGGAAGAGTTGCCAGAAGAAGTTTTAAAAGCCTACGAAAGGATAAGCATACAAAGTCAAATGGAGGAGATGTATGTTATTGAAAACGATTCTTTTATTAAGAAAAATGGAAAGGAAAGTAACGCGTCACAACAACAGATTGACTACTTATTTGAATTAATATCGAAGCAATTAGAAAAGTAGAGTATGTCGGACAGAACGCCAAGATTCCTTCATAAGTATATAGATGTATGGGAAGTACTTATAGACAGAACAAGATCTCTACTAGTAGACGGCTACTGGCACGAGAAGAGCTATAGAAAAAACTTCCCTGCAAAAGAAGAGGACTTTAAATATAATCAAAAATTAGCGGAGGACTTGCTAGAAGCACTGCAAGTTCTTTTAAGCGAAGCAGATGGCTTTAGAGATAAGCCAGGGGTGCAACCTTATATAAATAATATAGTAGGTGGTATAAACATACACTTAAACAGAGTTGTAAAATACCATCAGGAAAATGATCCTAAGACACACCAAAAAAAGGAAGATCAAAAACTAGAAGGGAGTTTTCAAAGATTAGTGTTTAAAGGTAAAAGGGAGATAAAAGATAAACTTTCTAGCTTGAATATTAATAATACAATGGAAGGCTTCTCTGTGGAGTTTTTCAACGATTTAAAAGCTACACTGCCATTTAAAAAAATTCTTTGTGCTAGGTACCCAGATATAGCAGCTAAGGTGGAAACCCTAGAGGTTGACTGGGATTTAATACAAGACTCGGAAATCCATATTAACAGGAGTAAGAAAGACATACCAGACTGGAATGAAAAATTACACTTCTGGGACCAGGAGATCGACACACTTCAGTATTGGATATCAGAGTACAATAAATGTCAAAAAGGCCTTACAATTGACGGTGTGTACATTCACCCATGGCTATACTATCACATAAACTTTTTCAAAACTCCAATTGGGGATGAAGGAGATGATATACTAGTACCAGAACTCAGAGATAACGAATGGTACATACAAGAGATCTTAAAGTACACAGAAGAAGAGATAGCCAAAATGCAAGACGCAGGAATGGCAATTTTTGGGAGCAGAAGATACGGTAAATCTACAGGGGAGGCATCTTGGAGCTGCCATGGGATATTAACAAACCCCACTAAAAATGGAGTTGTTTGTTCGACAAACGAAAAAGATATTCTTGCACTCACCGATAAGATAGACATAGGTATGACTTACCTACCACAACCTTTTAAAATACATATAAATTCAAAAGACTGGACCAAACAAGTTAGGTTTGGACTTAAAACAAAATCTTCAGAAGAGATAAAATACTTCTACTTAGACATAGTAAACTTAGATTCAGGTAGTAAAAGAGGGGGTCAAAAATTAGCGGGTATAGCCCCTGCAATATTTGTTCTGGATGAATTTGCAAAAGAAAAGTTTATGACCGCTTACAATGCTTTAATACCAGCATTGGAAACGAACAAAGGGTGGAAGACAATACCTTGGCTAACAGGGACGGGAGGGGATATTGATTTATCCAGTGAAGCAGAGAAAGCACTAGCCAACCCCAAAAACCACAGGATAGTTGAAATGAACTGGGATATACTGGAAAAAATGGTCCCTAAAGAATTTATAACCTGGGTAAGAAGACCTTTTGGATGGTTTATTCCAGCTCAGATGAGTCAAAGAACAGGGCACATAAAAAATAAAATTAGTCTTTCAGAATTTCTAGGAGTAGAGTCAGAAACACTAAGTAGGATAAAAATAAATGCTACAGACTGGGAGAACAATACAAAAATATGCAAGGATAAAAGAAAACAATTAAAATCCGATAAAGTACAACTACAAAAAGAGATAGTGTATTACCCACTAGACCCAGAAGAGTGTTTTATGTCTGCAAAAAATAATCCTTACCCAGCGCAAGGTATTAAAAGACACAAAGAAAAACTTCAATCAGAAGGAGATAGTGTATATGGAACTGCAAGGAAAATAGAACTTTACAGAAGAGAAGACAATTCGGTAGCATATAGGCTGTCTAATAAAGAGGTAAACGAGTTCCCGCATAATGGTAAGTTTACAGATTGTCCTTTTTTACTTTACGATGAGTTTCCAGAGACACCGCCTTACGACCCATATAGGTTTGTTGCGGGGTTTGATGATTATAAGCAAGACCAGTCTGAGGGAGATTCCATAGCAGCTTTCTATATTTTCGATAGACTAAAGAGAAAAATAGTCTTATCCCTAGCCAACAGACCAGACCCGCACCCTGAGTTACACAAACAGATTCACATGGCACAAGATGCGTTCAACTGTAAGAATTTCTTGGAGAACGAAGACATGGATTACAAAAAGTACTTAGATAGGGTGTCCAACCCTTCTCTGTATTTATACACGGGTTTTGATGCATATGGAGACTTCAGTAAATTTTCAAACGGCACAAGAAAGTTTGGATGGAAGCCAGATAGAAATACAAGCCCCCAAGTAAGGGGGTACACTGTAGAATATGCAAAAGATGACCTTGAGCAGAAATCTGAGGGGGAGTCTGATATGGTTTATGGGTACGAAAGAATAGAAGACATCCAACTGTTAGAGGAAATGACTAAATACAAAGAAGGAGGTAACTTCGATAGAATTGTTGGGTTTGGATCTTGCCTTGCAATAGATTATTATCTTACATCGAAATACATAACACCAAAAACAAACTCTAAAAACACAAGGAAAGAACAAGAGGAAAGACAGACTCAAAAACCAACCAGAAACAAATTTTATACTAATACCAGAAGGAGTACTTTCTCTAAAAAGCCAAAGTGGTAAACTCACGTTATATTTTAACACTTTTTTAATAATGCCAATAATACAGTATTTTTGCCGAAACTATACACTCTAAATGTCAGCAACAAATTACAATAATCAAAATTACGCCTATTTTGGAAATTCTGGTTCGGCAAACAGTGCTGGGAATTTTGATAGTTTACCTAACCAAACCCTGCCGAGAAGCAAAAAAAACTTAAAGTGGGAGAAGGCTACAATGGATGCCTTAGAAAATATAGGGTTAAAACAAATACAAGAAAATAAAGCTTTTGCAGATTATAGAAAGATGGCACAGGGCAGACTTTCCTATGTTGACTTTGATGAAACACAGACAGACTTAAGGGGTATTCAAGGAGCAAGGGCAGAGCAAAAACTACCTACCTTTTTAAAGCATTATGATTTAATAGGTAGAATTATAAATCTTCTTGCAGGCGAGTTTAACAACCAAAAAGAAACTATAAACATAACAACCTCAGATGTTTTTTCAAAAGGAGAATTTCTAAGAGAAAAAGACAAGAGGATAGTAGAGTTCACGGAAAACTATTTCAACACTATTATAGAAATAGGGCTTATCGAAAAAGGTCTTGACCCCAACAAAAAAGATTTTAAATCAGAAGAGGAAAAGCAGCAGTATCTTCAAACCCTACAGCAACAAGCAGATTCTATTATACCACCTCACGAGATAGAGAAGGATCTAAAAAAGAATTTTAAGACAGCAATAGTAGAGTGGGCAGAAAAAACATTAGAACAAAACTACGTGAGGTTTTCTTTGGATGCATTGGACCTAGAGGAGCTGAAGGATTACCTAATATCAGGGAGATACTTTAGAAACTATTATGTGGGGTTCGACAGCTACTCTCCAGAAACATGGGATATAGAAAGAACATTTTTTTCCCAGGATTTAAATGTAGTATATCCAAAAGATTGTGAGTATGCAGGCACAATACATTTACTTAGCCCAGCCAGCCTTATAAAAAGGTACGGCCACATGTTGCCTAAAACCATACAAGATAAACTTTATGGGGACTATGAGACTTCAGATAATGTGGATAGCTTAGACCCAATGGCCTATTTGCAAAGAGGAGGGGCGGAGAATACCCTAGTGCCACATGCTGGATACTATGGAAGAAAAACCTCCGAGTTTATACAAGACCTAACTGGTACACCACAAGGTATCAGGCACGGAACAAACGGCGAAGACCCCTACACAGAAATAGCATGGTTAAGCTCAAATCAAAGCAACTCTTACATTTCAGGATTCGGTAGACAGTTTAGAGACGACATTAATGTAAGACTAGACGAGATACAAGTCACAGAGGCTTATTTTATCAGCCAAAAACTGGTGGGGTTAGTTACATTGCAAAACGAACTCACGGAAACGCCTTTACAGGAGTTCGTAGAGGAAGACCTACTTTCAGACGTAATTGAACATTACGAGCTAAAAGAGCAAAAAAATAAGTCTTGGCAAGAAGTAGTAGAGAACCCCCTGGACAATATAAATACAATTACCTGGGGATATTTAGGGGAAGCGTGGAAAGGGCATAAAATAAACTCCACAGGAACGAACCTTAAAAAAGACCACTACTTCGGAATAGCTCCTTTAGATTATCAAATAAAAGGCAAGAATAATGATTTTGATGTTGTACTACCTTTAGGTGGTATAATTAGTTCTGGTATCGGAGAGATGATTAGATCTTATCAAACGGATTATAATATAGTATTAAACCAAAATAGACAGTACCTAGAAAAAACAATAGGCTCGTTCTTCATGATGGACTGGCACTTACTACCTTCACAATTTAAAAACGAGCAAGGAGAGACAACAGCAGAACTAATAGAAGAGTGGAGAGAAACTATCAGAGAGCTTGGTATAGGTTTAACGGATCAGTCCCCAAGAAACACCGAGGGTAATAATCCAAACCAGAATAACATACAGCAGTATAATGTATCCTACATTGCGGATATACAGAACAACATGCAAATAGCCAGGGACCTAGAACAAAAAGCTTTTGCTATTATTGGTATAACCCCTGAAAGAATGGGGTCAACACAAGAATACATGACCGCAGAAGGGGTTAAGCAAGGTGCACAAGCATCTTACGCGCAAACTGAAATAATATATAAAAGGTTCAACGCCGCTAAAATACAAGAAAAAGAAATTGAACTTGCCATAGCTCAGTACGCAGCTACTAATGGTAAAGATATGACGATTGATTATATAAACGGACAAAATGAACGTATAATACAGAACTTCACTGACATAGAAGACTTCTCTTTTAGAAAGCTAGGTGTACATGCATCTGATGACTCAACTAAGAGGAAAGAATTGGAGATGTTTAAAAATACCATCTTACAGATGAACACAATGGATAACTCCATATACGATCTAGGTAAAGTGGTTACATCGGATAATTTTGTATCATTATTAGATTACGGTCTTGAAAAAGAACAAAAGAAGAACAGGGAATTAAAAGAGACAAGAGCCCACGAAGAAAAAATAGCAAAAGTAAACTCAGACACACTAAAAGAAATAGAGTCAGCAAAATTGCAGAACTTCAATATGAATGAGGAAAAAGACAGGCGCTCCGAGGAGTATATAGCAGAGACAAAAGCGAGGTCTGCAACAGCAGATAGTAATGCAGATACAGGTGTTGTGGACATGTTATTTAAAGAACAAGACATAAAAAGGCAAGAACAGGACAGTCAGAATAAAAGTGACCAAAAGCAACAAGAGATAGGAATTAAAAGAGATTCCCAGAAAATACAAGCAATGAAAAATATGACAGGTCTTGCATTGGAGTTTGACAAACTCAAACAAAGAAGAGAAGAGATGCAATCTAAAGAGCGCATAAGCGAGGACCAGAAAGACATAGCAAGGATAAACCCTTCATAATAAAAAATAAATTAACGTTAAAATATATTATACAGTAACTTTTTTACTCACAGTATATTTTAACACTTTTTAAATAAAAACAACAATAACATATATTTGCAATGGATTATAAAAAAGATGATACAGTAACTGGAGAAGTAGTTGATATTTTAGCACGTCTTACAGGAACGGAAGAGAAAGCCCCTGAATCTAAAGGCCCAGAAGAAAAACTAACCGAAGAGGAAGAGGAAGAGGAAGAAGCTAAAAGTAAGGCAGTAGATCTAGAGGAAGAAGAGGAAGAAGAGGAAGCAGCAGCGGTTTCTAAAAAAACCGAGGAGAAAAAAGCATCAACCAACGAGGCCCCTAAAAGCGAAACGGATCATTATAAGACAATAAAAAGGCTAATTGATAAAGGAGTTATAGATGACTTCCCAATACAATTATCAGAAGACGAGGATGACGTTTTAAATATATCAGAGTTCACAGATATGTCAGAAGAACAATTCAATGAAATAATTGATCTTCACAAAACTGAAAAACAAAACGAAATAAAAGAAAACTACCTTTCTAAAGAGGGGCTGAAAGAGCACCAGATAAAAGTTTTTGAAATACTTAAAAACGGAGGGGACTTTTCTGAGATATCAGATACTCCAAAAGAGGCGGTTCAAATGCCTTTTGAAGATTTTGACCCTAGTGTAAAGCAACACTCAATAAATGTATTGTTTCACAAGTTCATGAACCAACAAGGGCTGTCCGAGGAAGATGCAAGAGACTTAATCAAAAAAAGAGACCAACAAGGTACTTTGACAGATGAAGCACAAACAACGGTAACAGGATACCACTCAGCTTTCAATAAGTACTTAGATGATAAGTTAGCAGAGAAACAAAAAGAAAAGTTAGAAAAGCAGTCTAAAGAACAAGACAATAAAAAAGCACTAACAAAAGCATTAAAAGAAGCAGGATTAAAAGAGTCTGTTTATAAAAAAGTAGCAGACACATATGTTAAAAAGAACTCCGACGGAGAATCTTCTTTAATATCGAAGTTAAGAGAAATACTAGAGGAGCCAGATAAGTACCACTCTTTAATAGCTCATTTAGCTGATCCCAAAGCTTACGAAGAGATAAACAAAACGCAGATGAGCAACACCACTGCAAAATCCATACAAAGGCTTGTAACAGGGTCGGGCAAAAAAGGCAATAGACAGACAGTAAAGAACCAAGAAGCTCCTAAAACAGAGTATGAATCTTTTGCAGACATGTTCAATCAAAAAAACTAACCCAATTAATAGATAAAAATAAAAAATAAAAATGGCATTAACACAGACTAACGGAGTACCTAGTTATATCTCAGGAAACACCGTAATTGCTTTTCAACATGCAAAGCAATTTAGAAAAAACCCACACGCTTTAGACATACCAACTACAGCTACCTATATGGAGGGACAAGACGATATAACACATTTAGGAGAACTAGGATTTTTCGGTCAAAGAACGACTGCTCCTAAGCCTTTTACAATTGACATTCTAGAAAATAGAAAAGTCATGAATGTAGGGGCATCTGGTATGTTCACATATGACACTCCATTCACTATGAATGACCAGTGTGTGACTACAAGAGATACTTCCGCAGATCAAGAGCAACCTGGTCAAGACGGAACTTCTTTTAAACTAGTGTTATCAGACGAGTTTAAGCCAGGGGATGTATTAACTACAGACTTCTACGGAGAAGATTCTCAGCAAATATATGTTGATTTTGATGAACAAGTTATCCAAGTGGGAGATTCTTTTGAGCATGTAATGAAGCTCAATACAAACGACCGTAAAGAATGGTATTCTGCGTCAAACTTAATGGAAGGTATCCAGTACTTCAAAGCATTCAACATGTTAGGTGGAGAAAGAGATACATTCTTAAGTGGAATATCTTTACCTTCAAAATCTAGTATGATCACTTCTGAATTCAGAATTGGTACAGGTTCTGGAGTAGAGCTGTCTGTAAGTGCAGCGGCAAACCTACAATCAAATAAAGCATCCACTGCCTTCACAGAAGGAATGATGACTGAATTTGGAATGAGTTATAATAGCTTCTCTGAGAAGTTTGGTGACATTACAGTTACTATGGATTATGACCCAAAAACTAAAAAAGCGATACCAGGTACTGAAAGACTTTGTAGTGTAGCTGAGTGGTTGATCAAGAGAGAGCACATGAGATTGATAGACAATAGAGCTATGTTCTCAAAAGCAGCAAGAGTAGAAACTTCTAATGGACACTTCCATGTAGCAGAAGGTCTATGGTGGCAATTAAAAAGAGGGAAGAACATTAAGTATGCTCGCCCAGGAGGTATTACAAGAAAGCATATTCAAGAAGCTACGGAGTACGTATTCCAAGGTAACCCTATGCGACCAGAAGACAGAGAGATCAAGTTCAAAGCTGGATGGTACGCCTACGAGAATGTAATGGAGATCTTCGAGCAAGAATTCAGAGATCAGCAAGGTAGATTGGCAAATGAGACCAATATCTATGGAACTGATGGAATGATACCTGTTAACCCACTAACTGCCGAGCAGGATGATAAAAACATCACTCTTAAAATCAAAACAGTTAACATTGGTAAGATATACTTAAAAGGTATTGGCCATGTAGAGGTTGAGTATGATGCGTCACTTGATTACTTAGGGTCTAAAGCAGACAGATTTACATCTGGTATGCACCCACAAGGAAAATCTGGAGGAGCTTACGCTCTTGTTATATGGGATGCTAGGAACCAATCCTACTCCAACAACAAAGTTGCCCCTAACAATACTAGTTTTGTAGAAGGAGCACCAGATAACGCAAGTGTTTACCTTGTTAAGAGAGAAGGTGATTTACTTATCTCAGGTAGAACAAACGGTTACTACGATCCTTACAGCACAACAGATGTAATGTCATCTGGAAATAAACAAAGATTTGTTGATTTCTGGTCTTGGGATACAGGAGCTGCATATTTCTTAGCAGATCCAAGTTCTTTTGTGATGATTGAATTAACACAGAAAGCTAGAAAAGGATTCAACTAACATTGACCTTAATATAATTAAATCCCCTTGCAAAAAACAAGGGGATTTTTATATAGTAATAATAAATATGACCACTATTAATTAGCGTGTAAGTATTAATTTATAATTAACCTTTTTTTTTGTTTTGCGAAGTTGAGTTATATTTGCAACGAAAACAATAAGCAAATTAAATGGAAAAATTCACGGTAAAAGTACCAGGTTTGGACTTTAAATTATCCTCTAACCAATTCTATCAAATAAGAGAGATAGCAGATGCTGATGCACCTAGTGGCTATAAAGAGAAATCAATAAGTAAACACCCTTTACCAGGAATAGAAGAAAACTTCGTAGTACCATACGATGTTAGAACAACCACATGGAATACTGGATTTTATCCTACCAGCGCATGCTTCAATTCAGAAACGGCTGAAAATAGAGATAACACAATAAAAGAAATAAATAAACACCTTGTACCAATAATCTCAAAAATGGTAACAGGTGATATTACAGACTACTCCCCTAAAAGCGACACTCTTTTTGACAATTTTATACCCCTCAACGGAAATGGTTTTGGAGATAATAAAACGGAGTACAAAATTAAAGGTAACAATATCTTTGATACTAAAGACCCTCTTAAATTTTTAGCCCTCTACTGGGGACTAATAAACGGAGATATTGCTCCTCCAGGACAGCAAGGTAACCCTAAGTATAAAGGAATACCTTATGTACTAGAAGATAAGAGAAAAACTTCCACTGTAAACGAAGATCAATCGTTCTTAAAAACAAAAGCTATGTCTAAAGTTTTTACGATCTTGGAAGAAAGTAAAAAAGGAGAAAAAGAATTCCTTCAAAACATACTGACTTACTTAGGCCTAGATATTAAACTAAGCGTAACAAAAGATAAAACAGTAATAAGTTCAATCTCTGGTTGGATGAGTGTTGAAAATGGAGAAAACGCATCGGACTTTAATAGTGCGTATAAAGAGTTTTCTGACCAAGAAGGCAGAGAAAGATTACATACTTATATTGATCTGATTAAATACATAAAATCAGGTAAAATTGCAATAGAGCGAAAAGAAATATTTATCGACGGAGTTAGCTTGGGAATGGATAAAAAACAGGCGGCTAATAAAATATACGCTGACAAAGAGCTTTATAAAAAATTCCTCTCTATAGACTAAAGAACCCTAAATGACATTTGAAGAAAGTTATCAAAAGTACTTGTTGTTATCTGAATCAAATGGAATAACAAACAACCTATCAACTAATAAAGGCAAGTACGCGGCTATGTTCAATATAGCTCAGAACAAAGTCATAGAGTGGCTAATAGAGTCTAACGGAGCTGATGAAAATAGGTACCTTCAACAAATAAAAGAGACTGCGCTGCTAATAGTAGGTACACCTACAGATAGGTACATACCTTACACTATACCCGCTGACTATTTTGATTTTATAAATTTATTTGTTAAAGGTAAAGAGTCCACTTGTATTTTAGAGTTCGTAACACAAGAAATTAAAAACGAAAACGCAAGTCAAGCATATAACGATATTTTGACAGAGCCTTCTTTTAAGTACGCAGAAACCTTCTTCACTGTATCAAAGGACTCTATAAATCTATATAAAAAAGGATTTGATTTCGACTCAGTACATCTACATTACTATAAGGAACCTACTCAAGTAACACTTATAGACCCAGATGACCCAGAATCAAACTTTAGCGTGTTAGATCATCAATTTGACGACAAGTTAATAAATAGGGTTATACTATCAGCAGTTTCGCTCCACCAACTTTCTTCGGACGACGCCAAATACCAAGCATTCAAACAAGAAACAGTTCAAAAATTTTAAATTAATCAAAAACATAAAATAAATAAAAATGGCTAGTAAAGCAAAAGACATTAATTTTCCATCTTCAGTAGAGGGAAATATAAGAACCACAGGAGGTTCTTTAACATTAGGTAACGGAGAGTTAGCTATTGTAAACGTAAAAGAAACTGTAAGTGGAAAAGGTGCTAAGGTACTAGGAGACTTCTCTAATCTTAAGAGAGACCACAAACTTGCGATTAGAATGGGTAAACCTTATGTAGGTGTATCTAGATCTGAGGACAACAAACCTCTATCTTCAATACCTTTCCAAATATCCGATGTAAAAGATATCAGAGTATCTACCCCTGAAAGACTAGGAGTAAAAACAGATGATATGGTAATCGGTTTTAACGGTAAGGCAGGAACAGGTATCGACCTTGAGATAGAAGATGTAGAATCTATCGACCTTACTATTAAAGGAGACCTTTTGAGAATGATAGGTATCACCGCAGGGGAATACACAATACATTATCAAATTCTTGCCCCAGTAAACGTAACTAAAAACACAACTGATGCAGTTGCGCTTGCTAGTGAGTGGACAATGCAAGAATTGATTACAGAGGCTTTTGAGTACTTTAAGGAGTATGAATTGCCTACAGGTAAAAAATTAGTAGACTACTTGGATGTTATCCTTACGGACAGCACAAACGGAGTGGCAGTAGGTGTAGTTCAAAACTTTTACGAACTTGTACTTGAAGACAGTGGATTTAAATCAGCTTTGGGCAACGTACAATCACAGTACCCAGACCTAGAAGTAGTACAAGATACATCTGACGCAGGAGTTTCTACTTATGTAGTAAAAGCAGGATCATTGCCAGCAGACTACCAAGAAAAAGCAGGAGCTATCCTAAAAGGATGTGCTACTTGCCCAGATAACTATACACTCTTATCAGATGGTATTGTATATGAGGTAGAAATCACTAACCCAGAAGACGAAACTGCAACGGTTCAAGCACTTCCAGGAGCTGAAGCAACTTCAGCACAACGTAACAACGTAACAGGGGATACTTCAACTTACTCAGTTGTAACAGACGACGCTCTTACAGCAGGTGAAATATCCACGTTTGAAAGTGCAAACCCAGGGTCTACGATATATTTGATCTCTGACGATGTAGTGTCTCTTTGTAAAGAAGCAGTTAAACCAGCAGTATCATGGGTACTACAAGCAACTGACTGTAGATATAGCACAGAAGACTACACAATTACAGTGGCAGACACAGAATGTGGCCAAGACAGATTAGCAGAGCTGCAAGAGCAGTATCCAAGCTTAACTGTAGCCATAGCTGATTCTGATAGTACAAATTCTGACGTAACCTTAACAGGTACTTCTGGTACAGCTAACATCACAATAGATGCGACAGATTACCTAGCAACATTTGACACAGATCTTGCAACCACCGTAAGTAATTTTGTAACTGCACATGCATCTGCAATATTAGCAGCAAGTGGACTGACAGTTACAGGAAGTGGTGATGTAATTTCTTTTAAAGGACTTACCGTAGGATTTAGTACTCCTACTATTGCAAACGCAACAACAGACTTAGCGGGAACAGTTGCAACAGCAGCATTGCCAGCTAAAGCAGCTTGTCAAACAACCTACACAACAACTGTTAATACAAGTTTAGTTTGTGAGGAGTGCGATGAAATTTTCAGAAACGTATTTGAAAGCGAGTCCCCAAAAATGTTCTTAGGAGTAGACTGGGAGAAAGAGGATAGAAGTTGGAACGGAACAGCGGAAATGGGATTAAGATTCAGAGCTAAGAGATCAAGTCTTTCAGGAGATGAGTTCTTAAGACATGAGATTCCGTTTATCGACGATTCAGTTGAAATATCTCTTGCAGGAGGTTACCCTACCCATACAAACTTAAACTACGGTTCAGGTGGTCAAAGTGGTAGATTTGTAGTTAAAGTTTTACAAAGAAAAGCTAAAGGACAAAACTTAGGAGGAAACCTTTGGAAATTTGAAAACGAAGCTGCATGGCACTTTTACGGAAGAGGCATGGAAGACAGAGGAAACTACGCAAAGATTCGCTTAGGACTAGAATCAAGGTTGAGAGGCTTAGAAAACTACCTAGTGTACTCTATAAACGTAGCACCTTTGAGCTATAACACAGACTTCCAACAGCCACAGAATGGCGCTATGACTTATCACATCGTATGCCCACTAGGAAAGCAAGAAGCATTAGAGTTAGTGTTGAATAAAATGGCCGCGGCTGCTGGATTACCACAGATTAAATCTGTTGCAGTGTAATCTTTAAAACAACCAACCATTAAAAGGGAGTAAGGCAATTAGCTCTACTCCCTTTTTTTTTTAACAACCTTAAAAATGTTTGTATTCCTATTAAAGTATTTAATCATATTACTAGTATCTGCCACAGGCTTATACAAGTATTCGTACTATTTCTATAGCAGTTCAGGTGATTATATTGTAAACGCATTCTTGATAACAGTGTCAGGGGTAGCTTTCTCTATATCACTTATAAGAATAACAAAAAAATTAAAAAATAAAATGAAATGGTCATAGATGTAAAATTAATAGTGATAGCATTTATAACAGTAACAATAGGGTCAATAGTAAGAGTATTACATGAAAACGAAAAAGAGAAGGAAAAAATAAAGTTAAAAAACGTAGCTCTTATATACGCGTGTTCTTTGGCAATAGGATGGTTATGTTATACTTTGTCAATTATATACAACATAGAAGATTGGATAGGAGTATTTGGAATAGTAGGTGGGATAATAAGTATAGACTTAGTAAATTTAGTTATAGAGTATCTACCATCTCTAATTAAAAAAAGACTAATTAAAAAATTTGAAGATGGAGACAATGACTGATATAGTCTATTACATCACGCATTTTATAATAATTTATATGCTACTAAGAAGTTTATATTTTATTATAGGCGCCAAAAAAGTAACAAGAGGTTTCGATTTCTGGGTAATAATAGCAACCTTACTTTCGGGACTAACTCATTTACTTTTAGAATTAAATGAGTTACACTTAATAAGTAACAGGTTTCCTTTAGGCACATTATTTTGGTTAGGTGCGGCTCAAGTTATATATATTCAATCAAAAAAAAGAGCTGTAAAAGCCACAAAAAAATAACGTGTAAAAATACATAAAGCATAATGAAAGAAAAACTTAAAAATAACCCAAACGCAGACTTACTTACCTTAGAAAGAATTGAACAAGTTCATCCCTTTTTAAAAGAAGCTGTTTATTGTATGTACGAAGAGATTTGTAATACTGTAAATTCTAAATATACAAGGGTAAGATTTTCAGATGTACTTAGAACAATTGAACAACAAAACGAATTATATAAGCAAGGTCGTAACGGAGATAAAAGATCTAAAGTTACATGGGTACGTGGTGGATATAGTTATCATAATTATGGGCTTGCAATTGATATAGTTCTTCTTAGAGATAAAGATAAGAACGGTACTTTTGAAGCAGCCAGTTGGGATACTATTTTTGACGGGGACGCTGATGGCATAGCTGACTGGGCCGAAGTAGCTAAGATATTTGAAAAGTACGAATGGCAATGGGGGTTAATAAACAGAAAAGGCAAGCGGTACGATCTACCACACTTCCAAAGGAGTTTTGGGTACAAAGCATCAGATCTTAAGAATCTACCAAAAGACAGTAACGGGTACCCAATAATATAAATAAAATGCAAAATTTTAAAAATTATATAATAATAGGATTATCAATAGCTTGTGCAATACTTTTTATAAGAGGTTGCAAGGATGTTGAAACAATTACAATAAAGGTACCTGTTAAAGTTGAAGTATTTGTACCTGTGGTGGAAAAAGTATTTGACACTATAAGAGAACCTTACCCAGTGTATATTAAAGCCGACACTGTTAGATTAACAGAGTATATAAATGCTTCAGACATATTACAACAAAGCATGTATGAAGAAGCAGTGACTGTTAGGGAGTATAATGAAAAGTTTGAAGATGATTATATAATAGGCAACGTCTATTCAAAAACAACAGGCACATTGGACAAACAGTCTTTTGAATATAAGACTAAGCCCAGAACAATAATTGTTGACACTACAATTACCCAAGAAATCAAAGTACCATATAAAAATAAATTATTTGTAGGAGGAGAACTAGGCATGCCTTTACAGAGGTATGATGAAATCAATCAGACTATCATACGCAACAATATAAAAGCAAGAGTTAATTTCGGCCTTGACACTAAAAACATAATATTCAATACAGCTATTGACAGCGATGTTTATTTATGGCTAGGGGCCAATTATAAGTTTTAACCTTAAACTAACTAAAACAACAAAATGGAACCAGTAATATCTTTTCAAGTAATAGAAACAGGAGACCCTGAAAGATTAATAGTACATGATTTTTCAGATTGGGGTGTGGACCCTAATATATACAGTGTTATAATAGAAATAACATTACCAGGAGCAATTACTCCCAGAACAAATACATACGATAAAAACTCTTACAATGCTTATGACAGTATAAACTTACAAGATAATACTGTAAGAGTAGCCTTACCAGATGGGGTATACAATTTAAAAGTTGTAGCTACGTCCGACGTAACTACCGAGCAGGAAAATAAATATTTAAAAACAGACTCTCTGGAGTTAGCTATTGCAAAATTATATTTAAGAGAGTATAACAAGTGTTCTGCATGCTCCCCAGTAATAGAGTTAAGAGAAGCTAGATACTGCCTAGAATCAGCAAAAGAATTGATCAAGATAGGTCAAATTGACAAAGCCACTGCTACTTTTGAAGCTGTGACACTAGTTGTAAACAAACTCACAGAATGCAAAGACTGTAAATAATGGGACAACAGCAAATAACAATAAGAACCTTAGAGAGCGAAAGCCTAGTGTACTCACAAGAGTTAATAGACCAAGTGGAAAAAAAAGACCTATGGGAGTGTTATAGGCTGGGTAATAACTATTGCCCAGAAGATATAGAACATGCATCAATGATGACATGGATACTAGACAGCCCTAATACAGAAATAAAGGAGTTGTTTGATAGTATAATCAAGGGGGTAGAAGAAGAAGACTGTAAATACAAAAAAGAAAATGGCTGCTCTTATTACAACCAACCAGATGACTTATACCAAATGTGGATTAAAAGAGGCAATAGAGGAACAAGGTCTGACTTCTTAGACGCGCTATTGGCAGATGATAACTGGGATATAATTAATAACTGGTAATGGCATACTTAGAAGGTATAAAAACAACAGTTAAACCTACAGTATGGGCACCCAACACAATTTACTTTGTGTTGCAAGGAGGCGTTTCTGAAACTTACATAACAGATAATAACGGTACCCCAAAGCCTGTGGGTAATACCGATCTAATACAAAGTTTACTAGATCAGTACGAAGATCAAAGATTATCTATACATATAAATAACAACAATAATCCACACAATGTTACAAAAAGCCAAGTGGGGCTTTCTAACGTGGACAATACTTCTGACATCAACAAGCCAATTTCAACGGCCACACAGACATCTTTAGACGGAAAGGTTGATGATAGTCAAGTATTGACAAATGTACCAGCAGGAGCAGTTTTTACTGATACAACTTACGATAATACAGATTTTGCAACAGCAGCACAAGGAGTGTTAGCTGGTAATTCAGTACAGAAAACAGGGGATGAAAACATAGATGGTGTAAAAACTTTCTTGAAACCTATTACAGTATTAGGAGACCTTTTAGGCACTAGTATTGGTAGAGGTATAGATATTGACTTAACTGATTTAGCTGATGGTCGTCACATACCTATTGCAGCCTCATATAATTCATCTGCTACTGATCTGACTAATGGACTATCTGGATTCACTTTATCTAATAGAAACCAAGGAGCTAATAATTACGTATCTTATAATTTTGCAACAGAAGGTAGTGATAACTTATCACGAGTTTTTGGTAACATGGCTGTGCAGTTTATAAATCATAGTATAACAGCAGGTAAAGCCGACTATGTTTTTAATCTATTTAACAATAACGGACTAGAAGAAGCAGCTAGATTAAAAGCAGGGGGAACACTTTACGTTAAAGAAGCTATAGGAATAGGTATAGACATCCCTACTGAAAGAGTAGAAGTAAATGGTAATGTAAAAGCTACTGGTTTTATTGGTAGTGGTTCACAATTAACAGGAGTAGCTAAGACAGCTCAATCAGATATAATTGCAGCCACTACATTACCAGCTGCATCAAATGGAGAAAAGATATTCTTAGATCCACCAGCAGCTATAAGCATTGACATAGATCATTTAGTACTAGCAGACAAACAAGAAAACTACTTTATAAACGAAAGTGCATTTAACGTAACTTTTGTTCCTAGTGTAGCTAACTCAACTAACGTAATAGCAGCTAACGCATTAATATTAGAACCTAGTGGTACAGCATACTTAATTAGAAAAGGAAGTGAGAATAAAATCTATTTAAACATATCTAACTAATGAGTTTAGCAGCGGCATATATGTTTGGGAGAAATCAAGGGGTAGATGTTTCAGATTTGGCATCATTATGTACTGCGGAATTTGATTTTGAAGAAGTTTCTGGAGTTTCTTATAAGTCTTCAGTTAATAACGCGCATATTTTATCACAGGGTATAAGATCAACAGGAACAGGAATCGACGGCGGTCAGGGTGTTTTTAGTAATGTAAACGATTTCAGAACCTCGTTACTGCCTAACGCGGCTTTCAAGAGTTCGCGAGCCGTAGAATTTACAAAGCAAATCGACGGCTCAATTGAAGACGTTCCTTTTATATTTTCCTGTTGGATTCAGTCCACAGGTTTAGATACCACAGCGAGGTTTATAGTTGATAATATTGATAGCACAGGTTCAAATGATTCTCATTACAGATTCATAGCGCAATCAAATTTTTTATCATTTATAATGAGTTCTAGCATTGGCGGCACAAATCCTTCTTTTCAGGTAACGAGTACAGATAGAGATTTTACAAATATGAAGCATATTTGTGTAATTTATAATGGCTTAAAAAATGCTCCGCAAGCTAAATTTTACACAAATGGAATTAATACAACGCAATCCAATTCAAATAATAATTATATAGGAATGCAAGCTTTAAACCCTGGAAAATTTTCATTATTAAATGAATGGTCTGGCGGCGATGCAAATAATCAACTTAATGCCGTTATGGATAGGCTTCAAATATTTAAAGAAATAGATTACAGTAAAGCCGATGATTACGCAAAGTATTTATATAATAACGGAATAGGGCGTTTATACCCTTTTAATTAAAAAAATAAAAACATTGAAAACAACAACAAATCAAGAAGAAGGCGTATATATAATAAAAAGAGTAAAGAGACTACCTAAGACGGGTAGCTGTAATTACCTGTATACATTAAAAGAGGACAACCTTACAATATTTTACAGGTACCTGGCGGATCAAACAATAGAAAAAATAGAACTGGCTCCTTCTTTATTTGGATCGGTGTACATTCAAGCAGGAGAAAATATAATCTTAACAGGGAATGGGTCTGAAGAAAACCCCTATATAATAAACTCAGCAATAAACCAAAACAATAAAACAATAACAATAAATGCCATACCTTATATAGAGGGGTCTTTTGGAAGAGAGTATTATTTTGAAACATCTATTAGCGCAGCAGTTAATAACTCCCAAGTATTTAGTGTGGAAGACGATGAAATATGTGTAGTAGGCACTACATACGCAGAAGCATCAATAGCAGGAACCACTTTTAAAAAAGAATATTTCCTATTAAAAACAGGCAAGGGAAATTACGGGCAGGGGCAAACAATCACAACAGAGTTAGACTACTTTTTAATAAGATCAGAAGTCTACAGTCAAATACCAAGCGTACAAGTTTCAGCACCAGAAGTCTACACAATACAAGCAGACGACGTGACGTTGCCAGAATTAGCAGTAAATACATCCAGTCAGCAATACGTAGTAACAAGTCAAGCCGACGTGTATTTTGTAATTACCACACCACCAACAACAGACCCAGCGGAATCAAACATATATAGGTTTGTGGGGGCCAACGGAACTTATGGCCAGGGAGGTTCAACAACAGTATTAGCAGATTTTATATTAGTTGAAGACCTATCTACTCCAATAGAAGGGCAAATAGAAAACACATCGCAGCTAAATAACGACGGGCAAAACGGAACTGACCCTTTTATTACATTAAGCGAAGTACCAGCAGTGGATTTT
>TARA_R110000772_G_scaffold5108_4_pt1 | contig 22395 bp, 11 predicted proteins | sample TARA_R110000772 | Tara Oceans TARA_R110000772 (sample SAMEA4397948) | marine metagenome | biome: Polar Biome; feature: [SRF] surface water layer (ENVO:00010504); material: water (ENVO:00002006), including particulate matter (ENVO:01000060) such as... | depth 5 m | reverse complement strand
AAATTACAGCAGCTCAGTTAGAAATTATACAATTAGCTACTCCAGAAAATAAAGAAATACATTCTTTATACGAGTATAAAACCCTTGTTTCAGGTAGAGCTCAGATAACATTTAGCGATGAGTATTCTATGGTCTTACCAGAAAATTTATCTAATCAAATAGACCTTAAAGGAGTTAACTATTCTCCTAATCCTTATATAAACAAAAGGTGTTTAGATTTTTCTAATAATACTAATAAAGATGGTATTGATAATTTATTTTCTAGAATCCTTAGTAATCAAAGAAAGCTTTATAATGGTAGAAATTTAGCTTGTAATTGGTATAATGCTTCTGACAAGTATCGAAAGACTTCTACTAATTCAAAAAACCAACATGTTAAAATTCTAATGGACGAGCCTTCTGATCCTAGAAAAAATAGATTTATTGCTAATAAATTTAGTAGCTATGGGGATTTGTTTACAGATAATCGTGAAAATTTAAAGCTTGATGATTACAAGTATTCTTTAAAGCTTAGAAAAGATAACAAAGAAACCTGGCGACACCAAATACAATGGTTTCAAAAATGGGCTGATGATAACTTTGAACTGTTTTTTGATCACAAGTATTCTGACATTGAAGTACCCGAAGAGTTTGAAAAAAGCGCTAAGGTTGGAGCAACTCGTGTAATTGTAGGCTCTGATGAGATTAGGTATAAAGCTTATAGAGAAACTGAAAACACCAAATGGGCAGATGACTTACTTGTTACATCTGATCTTATTAAAAGTAAAGTCAGTGATCTTATTAAAAAGCCTAATGTTATTTGGTCTACAAGAGATAATGAAAATGGCTTAAAATGTACATATAGGTTGTTTAAAAACTTAAAATGTTTTGGAACTACTTTATTTATATCTGTAGCTAAAAAAGATGTTGAAGTTATGGAACTTTTAGAAGAAGAAAATAGCAACATTGTAAGCTTAGATAACTGGTATCTTTCTGAAAACGATTTATTTGAATGCTTTGTTTTCTTTAGTAAATATGGTAACTTAGTATCTAAATTTATAAAACACTCTATTTTTAGGAAGCCTTTATATATTCCTTATGAGAGCTATGCTAAACATGTTGATCACTATATGAATAGAATACCTAATGAGTTTAAAGAACATTTACTTAAAATCTTTAAGCTTCAAGGTAAAGAGCTACAAATGGATAAATTTCCAGCTTTAACATCATGGTATAAGGACGAGGCTATTGTAGAATCTACATGTAAAAAGCTAAAAATATACGCTGAAAATAAACAGGCTAAAGCAATGATTGCTATTAAGATGTTTCCAAATCGTCCAGTTTCATCTCACTATAGAAGCCTTAAATCTTATTTATTAATTAATAATTTATAACAATATGAATTACTTTAGAAGTGGCAATACTTTAATTGCCGTATTGGAAGGAACTACCTTTCAAAAAACTTTCACCAATGGTGAAGAAACAGAATCTGCTCTTAGCAAATTACAAGACTCTGGAGAACTATCCTTAGTAGAAATAGCTGAAATATTTAGCTACTCTGCTGAGTCTAAAATTTCTCAAGTCCTTGAACAACATGCTAAAGTAGAGGAGCAAAGAGACATCATAGAGCTTATGAACGACATTAGTCAGAATGGCCATGAGTATTTAGAAGTTAGAAAGTCTTATGTTTATGCTAAAGGTATAGACATAGCAATGCCTGAAACTGTAGTACGAGAATTTATGATTCGTAATGGCAATGAAAAAGATACTTCAGCTTTAATGAAGTTCTGGAGTCTAGCCTGTCTTAACCCTAATGCAGATACTAGAGACCGTCTGTTTGAGTTTTGCGATAAGCATGGTATTAAGTTAACTGATAAAGGTTACTTAGTTGTTTATCGTAATGCTGATAAGAAAGACGCTATGGTAGACGATATTAATCTTCATGACTATATTTATGCTTCTATGCCTGAATGGAGTTCTATGGGATTAGATCTTGATACTACAAACATCTCTCGTAATCCTGAAGGTAAGTTTGAAATCCATAACGAAATTACTGGATACTCTGATGGAGGCAAAGATGGAGGTACGTTTATTGGTAACATTTCAGAGCTACTAAATGTATTCGAAAACAGCGGGCAGAAAGTAATATACACTGACCATTATTCTCGTCGTACTCATATTGAGTTTGGTAAGCCTGTAAGTTTACCTGAGTCTCAAATTGACAGCGATCCTAATAATCAATGTTCTAAGGGCCTACATGTAGCAGGTGAGAACTGGTTAACTCAGAATTACTTTGGTGACTCTGGTCTAATTTGTTTAGTTAACCCGATGAATGTTCGTGCTATTCCTTATGCTGACCGTGGTAAAATGCGTGTTAAAGAATACATGGCTGTTGGTGTAGCTAAGTATGATGATAATGGAAGTATTATTGGCGTACCTACTAAAACTTTCGAGCATGACTACCAAACTATTACTGCAAGTGAGATTGCAGATATGCTTAAAAGTGTAAACACTACTGAATGCTCAGATGAATACCTAATTCCTACCGAAGTTACCGAATCTACAATACAGACTATTTTTAATAATGTTATTGAGATCAATCCGGAGGAGCTAATGGGACGCACTGATGGTAGAGTTCACTCTTTGTATGGCTCGCAAGAAGATTAAAATTACTCTTCCTCAGTTTCCCTCTCACGTAAAGATTTCTAAGAATAAAAGCATGAAGCTTGGTTACAACAAGATTTATGCTGGTATTAATCATTTCGTTAGAGAAAAAACTGTTCGACAAATTCATGAGTTCGTAGAAGCGCATGTACCTATAGGGCTGGAACTTCCAGTTCCTGTAGGTACGCATCTACGGATATATGTCCCAATCAATTATGGAAATGTTAGAATGGTAAAAGGAAACATCACTTGGAAGCCTCCTCATGATAGGTATAAGCCTAACTGGGATCTAGATAATTTAGCTTTTATTTGGCTCAAGTCTTTGAATGATGGTTTGGTTAAAGCAGGGATACTACCTGATGATACTGTTGAGTATCTAAATAGTACCGCTTACTCTGTTCACTTTGTTAAAACTTTTGAACAGAGAAAATTAGTTTACGAAATAAAATATACAACCAATGACGACAAAAGAGTATAGAGCGCTAGATGCAGTCAATCAGTCTCGTCTAAAGTTATTACTACAGCATCCTTCTAGGTATCTATCTTCACAAGATGATGGGGAAACAAGGGATCACTTTCTGTTTGGGCAGTTTGTTGAGGATGCTCTTATACAATCTGATGAATACTTAGATAATAAATATTATGTTACCAAAGCAGAAGCTCCTACAGATTCTATTTTAAAAGTCTTAAAGCTTTTATCTCAACAGAGTTCAATAGACTATATAGATGAGATAGATGCTGATATAGTACTTCAAGCATGTAGAGTATGTGGGTACGGTAAGTCCTGGAAAGACGAAACCTGTATAGCTAAAATCTATGAGCTAGGTTCAGACTACTATTCTGAAATGAAAAAGTCAGAAGGTAAGATTAGATTAGGTCAAGCTAATTATGATCTAGGTATGAAGCTCGCTAGCGAAGCTTTATCTAGCCCAAGTATTTCTCCGCTTTTTAATCAGAAAGCAGCTAAAGAAAATAATTGTGAAATTCTTTTTAAAAAAATCTTAGAATTTAATTATCGTATTTGGCCTTGTAAGGGGGAGATAGATCTTTTTTATATAGACCATGGTAAGAAAACTGCAAGGGTATATGATATAAAGACCAGTGCTCAGGCTATGTTCTTTCAATCTACTATCTTAAAGTACAGGTACGACTTCCAAGTTTATTTTTATAGTCTAGGTGCTATAGCATCTCAATTAGTACCGCCTGATTACACAATTCTTCCTCCTAAATTTATTGTCCTTGATACCCGTGGAGAACTTCCTACTACTGTTTGGGACTGTCCTGCACACATAGACAATAGAATACCTGCAGATTTTGAATACAATGGGAGAATGTATGAAGGTATTGATTCAGCTTTTACTCGTTTACATTTTCACCAGTCTATGGATAAGTGGGATTATCCTATGGAATATTATAATAGCGGATCAATGCCATGGACATAAATAAAATACACAGGCTCAACAACGCTACTATTTTTCTATTGCCTTTAATACCTATTAATAAAGGTATTTTTGACTTTGTAATGCCGTATAAAGGTAAAGGTAGCCGACTACTAAATGCGTATATATACGATATAGATGTCCCTAAATATCATAAGAAACATGTAACATTAGTGCATTCTAATCTTCAAGATATTGGTTTTAAAACCTTTGAAAAAATATTAGAAAATCACAAATGTTGTGTGGATTCTTACGATATCGCTAATACAGAGTATAGTGTTAAGGTATTTAAAATACCTGATACATCTTTAGTATCCTACGAAGCTTTTCTTAGAGGTGAGTATTCTCAATTCTGTCTTCATGACATTGCTAATGTTTTACATTTTGATTATTTAAATCAAGGTAAATATTTACACAAAGTCTTTAACAAGGATGAGGAGTTACGCCTTAAGAAAGAAGAACTGCTAGGAACTAATCTAGAAGGTAAAGAGTTATGGTCTATATATGATCCGGAATATGATTTACTTCATAAGGGTTTAAAAGACGAGCTCAGTTCTAGTAAATTACAATCTAATCAAGCTTTTTTAAATGAAAAATAATTTTTGGAAAAAGCAACTTGGTGAAGGATGGTCAGCTATTTTAGCTGATCTTCTTTCTTCTGAGTATGCTAATAAACTTGTAAACAAACTTAACGAAGAGTACAGTACAACAACTGTCTTTCCAGAGAAAGCAAATGTCTTTCGTGCTTTTAAAGAAACACCCTGGCAAGATCTAAGAGTTGTAGTCTTAGGCCAAGACCCTTACCATGATGGATCTGCTACAGGTTTAGCATTTGCTAACAACCTTACTATTGAAAATCTTAAGATGAGTCCTTTTTTAGAAAAGATAGATAACTGTCACCATAGGGAGGGTATAAAACATGCAACTTTTGTAATGGATACTTCCTTAGAATCTTGGGCTAATCAAGGAGTCTTAATGTTAAACACTGCCTTAACTGTTAGACAAGGGCAAGCAGGTTCTCATACTAAGTATTGGAAGAAGTTTACACACGAAGTTTTAAAAACTATAGCCGAGTGCAGACCTGATTGCATATTTATGTTATGGGGTAATCATGCTAAATCTTTTAAACCTTTACTTAAAAACGGAATCGTACTAGAATACGTACATCCAGCACAGTCTATTTACGAAAAAGTAGATTGGAAATGTCCCAATTTCAACGAGGCGAATAAAATATTAGAAGGCGCAAATGGCCCAGAATTCCAGATTTTGTGGTAAATTTGCTTCTATGTCGAATAGGAAAAAAATCAAAGATACAAAACTTGGCAAATGGTTAGCAGAAAAATTACCTAAAGCTTTAGATATTGTAGGAGATATACTTCCAGACACTGGTGCTTTAGGTATAATTAAAAATATTATAGATAAGGATCCTAATATTTCTCCTGAGCAACAAGCTCAGTTTAACTCACTGATAAAAGAAATGTATGAGTTAGAAGTAAAGGATAGGGATTCTGCTAGACAAAGAGAGGTAGAGGTTAAAAAAACAGGGAGTCAAGATTTTATGATGGTTTTAACAGGTATCATTGGGCTAGCTGCATTTGTATTTTTAATCTACGCTGTAGTATATGTAGAAGGAGTTACAGACAATGATTTGTTTGTACATCTAATGGGTATGATAGAAGGTGTTGTTATAAGCAACATTTTTGCATACTATTATGGGACTAGTTCACAAGATCGTAAATAATGAAGTTAAGTTTAGGGGGAGGAATATCGTCAGTAAGTAGAACTGTTATAGACGGAGTTTCTTTAGCGTTTGAGTTTTCTGTTAAAACTGATAATACTGGAACAAGTAATAACGACCAATTTACTATTCCTATAAATGCAGGAACCTTTAACTACGATATCTCTACAGACGATGGGTATAGTGCAACAGGAGTAACAGGTGCTCATACTATTACATTTTCTTCAGGAGCAGGAACTTATAACGTAGTTATTACGGGAACTTTCCCTGGTATGAAATTTACCAATGGAGGGGATAAGTTAAAAATACTTACTATTGATAATTTTGGTATTTATGGTGTAGGCTCGACAAGTCAAAGGTTTGCATTTATGGGCTGTAGTAACCTTGTTTTTAACGCTACAGATACAGGTGACTTTAGTCAAGTCTCAAACTTCCAAAGGGCCTTTTATAATATGGCCACTACTACATTCCCACTCATAGATTTTAGTAGTGCTACTAATTTGTCAGAATTATTTCGAAGCACACCCATAGCTACCTTTCCTGCAAATGCATTTGATAATACTCCCGGTAATCAATATGCAGAGGCTTTTACTAGTACAAACTTAACCCAACAGTCAATAGATAATATTTTAGTATCTATAGACGCATCAGGTGCAGATGGTTCATTTAACACATTTAAACAGAGTGGAGGACAAGCACCAAGTGCAACAGGAATAGCAGCTAAAGATAGTCTTGTAGCTAGAGGATGGACGGTGGTATATACATCTTAAAAAAATGGCAAAAAACGCAAAAAGTGTAATAAAATTAGAGAAACCAAGTGTAGATACATGGTTTATTGGTTGGGATGATAGGAGGTCTAATGTAAAAGTATACGGGTTAGTCTCACCTAACGAATCCATGTTTACCGCTTTAAAGATAGTAGATTATTACACTACAGAAAAGTCATGGCTTGCAATTTTAACAACAAATGGAATAGACCCAAATAGCTCATCATGAAATTAAGTTTAGGAGGTGGATTAACATCAATAGCTAGAAGTTTTACAAACGCAGAAGCTCCGTTTAATACTAGGTCTGTAGAATTTGATGGTACAGATGATTTTGTGGATACTAACTATCAAACTGATGCAACTTTTCGAACTTCTTATAGTATTTCTTTTTGGATAAAACCTGCAGACGGTCAGCCTGCAGCTGATGAATATATTTTTTCAATGAGTAATACTACTGCTAGTGCTGGTACATTATCCATAATTGTAGATACTAGTGGCAAAATTACTCACTCTATAAGTGCTGGTGGAACAACTGAGACTGACCGAACAACTAGTGGATTTGCTAATGGAGCACAAAGTAATTGGTTTCATATTGCGATTACAGTTGATATGTCTACATCTCCTGTAAGTACCACAATATATATAGACGGGACGTCTGTAAGCAAGGATAGATTATCTGAAGGAGCTAGGAAACAATTAGGAGGATTTACAGCAAATCAAAATTTTCATATAGGGTGTAGACTAAAACCAAATACTGGTATTGACAGATTTTTTACAGGACTCATGGATGAGTTTGCTGTTTTTACAACTCTACTTGATGCTGCTAGTGTAGCAAAAATTTATAATAGTGGAGTTCCAATGGACTTACAAACAGATGATGGGGACTATGATAACTCAGGAGACTTAGAATTATACTATAGATTTGAAGATGACCTTACAGATACTGCAGGTACAAGTAATGGAACTTCTACTGCGTCTCCTACATTTAGATCAGCTGTGCCTGAATAGCAAACATAAATTAATAAACATGAAACATTTAAGTAAAGGGTATATTTTTAATGGCAAGCCTATTAAGAATACTAAAATAGAAGTAGGAGGTATTAACCAGCGTATGACTGATGCTGCTGATGGTAATACTACTCGTCCTAGAATGCTTAAGAAAAATCAAGAAGATCAAGAAGAATCAGAATATTAAGGCTCTTCTACTCCAAAGGTTGATAAGTTTGATTCAAATGCACGGTACAAATCATCCTGATCTTCAATCATATTCCCACTCATAATATCTAGATTTAAATATCTTCTAGTTTGATCAACAGCTGTTAGACCTGGTAAGTATCTAAAGGCAATTTTCGTAGGGGCCCACCAACCTTCATAGAATCCAGACTGTAAATATGAATCTCTACTATCGTCCATTACTCTATCTATAGCATTTGAGAACTGTTCAACACCTTGTGTTAGTCTCATAACCGCAAGAGGATTATCAAGTGTCCGTCCTTGCTCAGTAATATCAGCGTAAAAAGCAATATCTTTTTCAAAACGTCTTGATAAATTAAGCGCTACAATTATTGCACTCTTCTTAGCTTGATCATCATCTTCGTCGTACATGTTATATAGTAGCAACATTGTTAAAGCAAGTGTAGACTTCATTAGGTATTCTGAAAATACTGCAGCTACATTAGCTGTATCTACATCTGACATCCCTCTATCTTCTAGCTTTTCTCTAAAGCGAGTCTTGTATTTATGCGGTACAAGTATAGACTTAAAGAAGTCTCCATACACTCCTATTGAGTTTTTAAAAATTTTTCCAAGACCTGTAACAAGATCAGTATTTCCTTTTGATTCTTTTATACCCATCCTTTCTCTCATTCCTTTTGGCACAAGATTACCCATCTCAATACCTGACCCAGCTATAACTATTGGAGGTAAAAATTTAGAAATAAAAGGTATTCTGTTTATAAAAGGAATTAATCCTAATACAGGAGCTGCAGATCTGTATCTTCCTTTTCTAGTATATCCTGCAATTGCATCATAATGTTCTGGAGAATATCTAGCTGCATATGTTCTATACATCCATGTACGGAAAGTAGACAAAGCTCTACCCATATATACTTTTTTAAGTAAAACACTATGATTGTAATCACCATGAGTTTCTTCTATAATATGTTTTGCATATTGAAAGAACTCGTTAGGATCCCACGGCTTAGATTCTGTAGCTGATTTTGTTTGATAAGTATCAATATCCTCTCGAAGTTTTCCTTCTTCATCATAAGCCTCATACAAGTTCATTGTACTACCATCTGTTAAAGTAACTTCTGTATCCAGCATCATACCTACTAGAACAGCTGCTTGATTTACAAACTCGGAACGTTCCATTAAATGAGATGCTCTAAAAGCTCCCTTAGACTTTCCCGTAAGTTTACTAGTATTGTGGTGAACCTCATCAAAAATAGATGTAACCATTTGATTTGCATCAATTAGGTTTTTAATTTTATCTCTATGATTGCTTTGTATTAATTTGTCTAGCTTACCGAATGTAAGAAATCTTACAGAATTACCTCCCAGTATAAAACCGTATGCTCTTCCCATACTACTTGCAGAAAAGTCTCTACTATCAGCAGCAGCAATTTGATTAGCTACATATCCAATACCAATGTTACCTACTGCAGATACAGGAGAGAAACCAATACCAATTAGTTGAGTAAGACTAAGAGCCATGTCTCCAATTTTAGATAGTTTAAAAAATCTACCCATTTTATCTAACTGCTTTTCTAAATCTTGTTCTTCTTTTTTTAACCTTTCAAGCTCATCTAAATCAGGTTGGCTCATAATTTCTCCGCTATTCTCTCTATCTTCAATCTCTGCAATCTTCTCCTCAATGTCTAGCTGTCTTTCTTCAACAGCTCTTGCAGATTCTTTTTCCTGCCTAGACTTAACTTTAATTCCACCTTTTCCTACATTATCTCCTGGATCAATACCAAAGAATTCTTTATCTAAAAAGTAATCCATTGCTTTTACAGATGCACTTTGATTTAATGCTCCTGCTGTTGTCTCTTGGTTTATAATAAAGTTTTTTATAATATTAACCTGTGGCTCTATAGCACGTTTAGCTTTAATAGTTTGAACATTTAGAGCAAACATACTCATAAGTCCTACTAGATTAGTACTTGACTTTGTGTATACAGTATTAATAGCATCCTTTTTAAGCCGTCTTTTTACTTCAGCTGTAAAAGCTTCTTCCCCATTCTCCTCTATAAACTCTGTCTTAAGTCTAATAAGTTCTTCATTTACGCTCTTAGCAGTACGGTGCATAGTAACTGCATTAACATTAACTTCTTTCTGATTTACAATCTTATCTACATCTTCATGCAGATTAGGCTGCTCATATGCTGCTTCATTTGCAACTGTTGTTTTAGCAATTATATAACTATCCACTAGTTTAGGTAATAGTAATCCAGGACCATCGCTCATCATCTCTTTAAAGAATCCTGCTTCCATAGTAGGTAAACTAAGACCTGTTATAAATCCACTAATATCTCCAACTTCAGCTCTACCTTCTTCAATTAAGTCTACCATAATATCATAGAACTTTGCCATCTCTGGATAAGTCTGTACCATATTTTCATAATTACTATCAGTATTCTCTTGATTAGGTACTGCTAAAGTATATTTAAAAGAAGGTAAGTACCGTCCTACACTTTCATTAGTAGTATGTGACTTATATGCTAGGAATGGAGAGTTTACCGCTGACCAATCTTTAAGATATTGAACATCAGTCTCTGATAATTTATCTTTACTTTCTAAAAGATTAGAAATAAGAGCGTCTCTTTGATTAACAAAAGCATTAGTTATATTCCTTTGTTTTCTCAACATTCTATTAGCCTCTGCTTTTCCAAATCTTTTTTCTAAATCTTTTCTAGCATCTATTGGGTCTACATCTGAAGTTGTAAAAAGATCTGCAGGTATACCTATTGCTTCTTGTCCTGCAAAACTAGAAATATCTGGAACCAGAATAGACGGATCAATAGGAGCAGAATTATTTTTATAAAAAGTGTATCTAGCTGCGTTTGCTTTTGTAAGGATATTCTCAGCTCTTCTTCGTTGTTCAGAATTAGGTAATGACACTTCTAATTCTAGAGTAGCATAGTCAATACTAGATTGAATCTCTCTAATTCCTTCTATATACTCTGACATTGCAGGCTGTACAAGCTCTCCTGTCATTCTTCCTTCAGCATCTTTTTGATAAAATGCTTCCATATCCCTTTGCCTAATACCTTGAGCTGCTTCTTTTAATTTATTAATACGATTAAATGCAGCATTATGTGCTTGATTGTTTGCTTTATTTACGTTATTAAATAAAGACTGCATAATTATAGGCTGCTGTTTTCCTAAATTTAAAGTATAGGCTCTTCCAGTTGCTAAAAATCCTTTATCTTGTTCTATTAAAGTCTCTAATATTTCTGCGTCTGTTAGATTACTTGTATTTCCATGCTTTCTAGTAGAAGCAAATACTGCTTCCTTAGTACGGATCTCCATTAAGTTTCCAAAACGAACTGCAAATCTTGTAGATACTGCATTCATCTTATCTACTAAAAACTTGTTTTGCTGTTCTAAATTATCTAAATAAGGATGAGGCTGGCCTGGCATAACTGAACTTACCGCCCAACTATCGTACATTATTTGAGCCTCTCGCAGCTCTTCAAATGTATATGCAGGTTTAGTAAAAAATTTTTCAAGCTTTTTCTCATCAGTATCGGCTCTCTCAAATAATTGATCAACTGTATTTAATTCTTTTAACCTACGAACATCTTGTTCAGTTTTTTTTATCAGTTGCTCTGTAGTGTTTAATTGTTTTGCTACAGTTAAATATCTAGAATTAGAGTCTGATATCTGAGGTAACAAATTTTCTAACTCTCTTCTTTGATTATTAAGAAATTTTAGTTTTTCTTTTTGAGCTTTAACATGTGGAGCAGCTGCTTCAGGAATTAATCTGTTAACAGCATCTGTATCTGTGGACGTAGCTCTATATGCTAACTTAACTACAATTCCGTTTGGAGTATTTCTTTGTACAGGACTATAGATTTTATCTAAGTTCCTTTTTACAAGCTCGTTCTGTAGCTGCACAACTTTTTTAGCTGCTGCTTTCTTTGTCTTATGGGTCTTAAAGTATGCTGTTGCTCTAGTACCGTCCATCTTCATAGACAGAAGACCTGCTGAAGACTCAACCCCCATAGCTGTAGTATCTATTGATGGAGTATTATTAGCTCTTTCAACTTTACGTGTAGTCCTCTTTATATGATTAGTAGCTTCTTGTAGATACTTATTTTTTATAGTAGAATCTGATAACTTTAGTTCTTTAACTTTAAAATAAGTTTTGAATCCTTCTCTAGCTCCAAACTTTGATATAAGGTTAGATAGAATTGGATCTGTTATTCCTGTTATTCCGCAGCTTTTTTTCATCCTAGTTTACAAATTGTTTTTAACTTTCCTTCTTTAGATAGTTGATTAAAGAATCGACGCTCAGCTGGATCTAGTTCTCGCAAGAACTCATCTACAGTTCCTTGCAAAGGTAGTAAACCTAGACGATTTCCAAATAAATCATATCCCTGATCTCCTGAAGAGGTAGTAGTGCTAGGAGTACTTACTTTTACATCTCCTCTATCTATTATTATAGCATTTTTTCTTGCCCTTGTAATAGCTGTATACATAGACCTATGCTTCTGAGCGTTAGATGTAGGAGCCACACTATATATATCTGCTTCATGAACAATGACATTATCATACCCAGAGCCTTGAGATTTATGAGAGGTTATCGCATACCCGTAATCAAATGGAGCAAAAGTTCTATATGTAGAGCCTGCTGCTTTTGCCATCAATTGCTTAGCATTTGAAGTTTTATTACGTTTAGCCGTAAATGCTGCGTTCCATAAAGATTTTTTGTAAGCTGCCCATTTTTCAGCACTTCCTGGGTCTAGCACTGGAACAGATTGTAAGTTTTGTCCCTGCTGAATTTCAACCATATAATAACCAAATGCTTTTCCATCTACTTCATAAGTTTGTTTTTCAGAAACTTTTCCTACTATAATCTGAGTAGAGTTTGTAATCTCTATAGTTAGTTCAGGGTTTATTGGATTTGATACTCTTCCTCCCCTAGAACCATGTTCAGACTCTACTATAAAGCTTCCATTAGCTACCATTATCTCTCCTTCTACAATTCCGTCTGTAGGAAAATTTAGCACAGCATTCCTAATATCATTATTAACTCTTTTTACAGTAGCATTTCTATAGGCAATTACTTTAATAAGATTTGGATTTTTATCTTTAACTGCTTTCTCAAATATTGGGTAAGATTCTACTAAAGCATCTTGTTCAGTTTTTACAAACTTTAATTCTTCAGAGTTTACTCTTTGATCCTTTCCTGCTGGATAGTTTGAAGCTTCAGAGCTTTTATGAGCCTCATCCCAAAAAAAGTCTGCAAAAGGTAAGATCTTAGAATCCTCCCCTTGCCTACGTCTAGTAAGTAGTTTAAAGCTATTTGTATCTCCAAACTCAGAGGATGTAAATATAGGAGATATTGCGCTTTTATCTACTTTATATTTCCCCTGTCTATATGCTTTAGATTTTCTAATAGGGGACAACTGTCCTGAGTCTCCTAGAAATATAATCTTAGATGAGTTAGGCAACCTACTTTTAAGCTTTTCTAAAGCTTCTTCATTTATCATAGAGGATTCATCTATGATAACAAGACCTGCAGAACCTAGCTTATTTGGAGTATATCTGTCCTCTTCAAACTCATTTGTTTCTTCATCGAGCTTTAGCCCCATCATACTAGCTACAGTATTGAATTCTATTTTTTTATTATTTAAAGCTTCATTAGAGCTTTCATAAAATTCTTTAATAGAACCTTCTATAACTTGAGTAGCTTTATGGGATAGAGCTCCTATAACTATTTTTCCTCTTACCTTTTTTTGATACGCTTTAATAATACTTGATATAGTAGTAGTCTTTCCAGTACCAGCTTTACCTACAAGTGAGAACTCTTGAGGTCCGCTAGGATCATCTAAGAAATCCATAATTAACTGAGCAGCTTCTCTCTGTTCGCCTAGAAGATTACTAGGTATATCTGATCTAGTAACTTCTACTTTTCTTTGTTGTAATGGAGCTGGCTTAGTACCAGTACTTTGTTGTGTTGGTTTAGAAACTACTCCCGTATCATTATTAAATCCAAATTCTTCTTGTAGTCTTTGTTTTAAATATGCATAAGTCTGTGGGGCTTTTTCTTTTAGTTTTGCTAACCCTGTACCAAATCCATCTTTAGGGAATACAATAGGTCTTCCATCTGCCTTAATTCTAGCAATATCTTCTTCTATTATTTGCATAGGAGCATATCCCATAGAATCAGAAAAATAAGCATCCTCTGTAGTTTTAGGAGACACTTTAGTAGCTATACCAAAAGCATTTTCATTATTTCTAATTTGAGCTTGTCCTCCTGTACCTCTCCTTTCAGTATTATCCCCAAATATATATATCTTATCAGGATTAGCTTTTACATCAGCATTTGTATATCTAGATACAACTTCAACCTCACTAGTTTGTTTTGCTGGTTGTTTAGCTAAAATTAACTTCCCTCCTGTAATTATACCATCAGAGCCTACAAATGCTTTAGCTATAATCTTATCCGCTTCTGCTGGCTTCAGCTTAGTTACAGTACCATTCTTGTTTACTCTTGCTACTTCGATCTTATTAAAGCCTTCATATACGTAATACTCTTTACCGCCGTCTAAGACTTTAGTTGAGTTGTTTCTAGACAGTGCTAGTTTTCTCTCAACTTGATTTAGTATCTTCTTATCTGTTACAACATTAGAAGCACTATCTATTACTGAGCTACCATTGTAAGTATATTGTTTACCATTACTTCTAAGTACTACTGTTTCACTATCATCAGTATACCCTGTATCTGTCCCTGTATACTGATTTTTAGCTACAAACATTGCTTGATCTAAAGCATATTCAGATATCTTTCTTTTCTCAAGTCCAAAGATCTGACGAAACATATCCTTTAATACACTCATAATCTGTACTAGAAGACTCTTATCAACTGAACCATCAGTAAGATTAAAGTCAATAGTATTATCTAGCATGTCTCTAAAGGCCCCATTACTCATTACCATAGTAACAAACTCATCTAAATTGCTAGCACCATAACCAGCCATTAATATCTTTTGAATAGCTGCTACATCTCCAGCAGCATGTAGCTCTCTAATTTTATCCTGTATTTCAGATTCTGAATCTTTTGTAAATGCAAGGTAGTTTTCTATCTCCTGGCGGCTCTTATTCTTTAGCTTCTTCAAAAAGAGTTTTCTAAGAGTATCAAGCTTTTCAAGAGATGCTTTCATTTTTGGTGAAACACTGTTTGGAGTGTCTATAAATCTTGCAATTTCAAAAGCAGTCAAAGCATGTCCAATCTCATGAAGTACTGTTTGTTCAAAGTCCCAATTAGAAGTATTGCTATCTATATTAATAGTTACTTTCTGACCTTTTTTATTAAAGTTTGATTCTAGAGTGTTTCCTGATTTAAATATTAGGTTAAACTGTTTTTTACCTAAAACCCCTGAATTAAGTATTTCCCTAGCAAGATATTTATGAGTCATATCAGCACTCTCTGATATTTCTTCAAGCATCTGTACTACTTCAGATTCAGTTGGGCTATAGAATCCAGAATTTGAACCCTCTAGTTTTTTAGAAACTGCTGCAAGAGATGGTAAAGACTGATTTTCTTCACCAGAAGTTGGGATTTCTTTTTTTTCTTTAGAAGATCCGCTCTTAAACAAAGCATCAAAATCAACTTCCTCTTTAGGAGGCTGTGTCGTTGTAGTACTTGGTTTTTCTTCAACTGGAGGCTTAACTGGATTTTCTTCTTTTGGGCCGTCAGAACTTGGAGGCTCAAAAGTATTTTTTATTTTTGTTAAAATATCTTCATTACTTGACGCTGTAGGAATTGTTCCTTGGTTAGTAATAGATATAGTAGGTCCGCCCCCAGCTTCTGTTGGAATTATTTCTTCTTCATCTTCTTGACTAGCCGTTTCATTGCTAAAATATGTAGAAGATTTGTTTTCTATAAGTACAGACTCTTTAGTACCCTTACCAAATTCGTATTCAGATATAGTACCTGTTCCTAAATTATCAAGCATTACATAGTTACCTGTATTATGATCAAATTTTAAAACTCTTCTAGGATTACCTGCAGGTTTAACTGCTATATAGTCGTATGAAGAATGTACCATATAAAGCCCAGTATCTCCCATAGAAATTCCTGCTTTTTCAATTAAACCTTTTTGAGGAGAAAATATTATACTCTCTCCATTGGAAGAGTCTTCATTTAATACTACTCCTTCTCCTTTTTCGTTTTCTTCTGCGCTTTGTTCTTGCTTTATGCGGATTCTTTTGGTTACTAAATCAGGATTATGCTGTAATATCTGTTGAACCATTGCATTTGTATGCTGAGCTCCCTCAGATCCTTTAATTTCTGCATATCCTTCTTTTAAGGTTTTAAAGAATCCAAGATCAATTAAATAACTTGTAGGAACAAATCTTACAAAGTCAACTGCACTCTTTCTACCTCCAGTAAGAAACGCATAGTCAATTAATTTTCTAGCTAATTGTTTAGGAGTTACTCCAATATCGCCTATAGGCGTATCGCTTTTGGTAAGTAATAAATCTAAAAATGCTATAGCTTGACTATCAGTAACCATGTCATCATTAGCTGAGTTTCTAAAAGAAATAGTATGAGGCCTATCTTCTTCTATTGCTGTCTCTAGATCTTGAATAAGTTTATTACCTTTTAGTCTAGAGTCTTTCTTTGCTACCTCTAACATCTCAGCTAGACTCATAGTAGTATCTGTAGGATAAAGCAATTGTTCTAATGTTGTAGTTACTTCATCTTCAGTAAAAAGATCTGCATTACTATTAATATAACTTCTAATACCTTGTGAAATAGTTTTCTTACCTTCTACACTAATTCCTCTTACAACAGCTCTAGTAGAAACTGTATTAATCAAATTAAACATGCCGCTAAACTCTGACATAATTAAATCATTTGTTAAAGATAAAGTATGTAGAGCCCCTGCTGCTTTTACAGAATCAGGTTTAACCAGGTATTGTGCGCCTCCAATAATTCCTACAGGTATAAATCCTTTCTTTTTTGCGTTTTTAATTTTTATTTTAGACGATCTAGGTATAAGCAGATACTTCCCCATTAGTCCTAAAACAGATGTAGGGTCTATAACATTAGGCATGCCATCGTCACTACCGTTAAGCTCTTCTACTTTTTGCAATATTCCAACAAACTCAGCAAGGGTACTGCCTACTCCTTGAGAATCTCCGCTTAAAATTTTTACAGCCGGACGTAATTGAGACATAATAGCTTTAGCATGTCTAAACTTCTCAAGCATTGCTATATTTAATAGATTATTTTCCTCTGTAAAAGTTTTTCCAACATTGTTATAAAGCTTAGCTACTACCTCATCCATACTAAGGTCTCCAAACTCAGCGTTAAACTTTTTAGTTACAGCTTTATTAACATCTATTTCAGAAAAATCTGAACCAAACTCTTCTTTAGCAAAATAAGCAATAGCCTTTTCAATTACACTATTTAGAGTTTCAAACTCATTCTTTCGAACTTGTGCTACAACTGCTAAAATAATTGGCTGTTCTAAAAAAGACTGAATAAAGTCTTCTTCAAATCCCATAAGCTCTAATGCATCATGTACATCAAAGGTTTGGTTATTAAGGTTGTATTTATTAATAACCTGCTCATTCTGATTATCTACAGCTGCTGATAAAGTACCTGATATTACTTCCTGTTTTAATCGAGTTCCTCTTAAAGTAAGAGCCCCTTCTATATTAGCTACTTGAGCGTCCGCACCAAATGTAAATGGTTTAATAAGATTAATAGACTTTTCAGTACTTGTAATAACACCTACAAAGGAATTTAATGAAGCCTTTACACCTACTGCATCTAAAGCAGATCTTGCTTCTAAGTACTTTTTTCTTTGATAAAACTCTGACAGTACTGATCTTTTTGATTTAGAAGTTGCCTTTCTTTTAGCCTCAAGAGCATTTGCCATACCGCCGTAGAAGTTAATATCCTTTGTCATAGCTTCATCCGCCGTATTCTTATAATTAGATACGTCTGTATGTAGTCCAAAATCAAGTTTCTTTTTAATCTTTCTATAGACTTCATTATTTTTTAAAATAGTTAATCTATTAGCAAGCATAGCATTTTGCAACCCTAGCTCAGTGTATTCCATTTGCCCATCGACGTTGTTAACCTTGTCTTCTACCTTAACAAGGCTACCTTTCTTTGTTTCTAGTTTAAAGAAATACTCATATAATTTATCAACATCAAAATCAGATCCCATCTGGGTAATAAAAGATCTAGGGGCAATTACAATGTCTCCCATGTACTCTGGTAAAAATCCTACAACTTCTACAAATGCCATTGAGTTATAGCCTTGAGTAGGAATACGGAATCCCATACCTTCAAGAGCTCCCTCTGGTAGTTTAGAAAGATCAATACGATTTGTTTTCTTATCTATATACTTTGTAAAGTCAATAAGTTTACCATTTGGTAACCTCATTTTATTAGGAATAATAATCTGAGCAGGTTGAACAACTTCAGAAACTCCTTCCTCTGTAACTACAGTTTCTATTCGCATAGGCTTAAGAGACCCTTCATACTTACTAGTATATAAAATTTCTCCTTGATCAGTATCTTCTTCAAATCTAAACAGAGCTTCAGTCATAAGTACCTTAGATCCTCCAGTAACTTTCTTTTTAGCTACTCCCTTTCTAACAATAGATAATAACATAGCTTGAAACTGCTCTGAGGCTGGGGACAGTTCTGCAGGTACTTCAAAAGTCCCATCTTCAGCTACAGAAAGACCTTCTATTACATTAAAGTCAAAGCCTCTTTCTAGTGCTACTAGTTTAAGCATGCCTCCTAACTTTTCTCTATCTATTATTTTTTCTCCTTTCTTGTTTGGATCAGGGTTATCCATTAATAACGTTCCCCGAATCTCCTCTACTCTAAGTTTAAATAATTGATTAGCGTTTTCTGTAAGCTCTTCTACTACAGTTTTAAGCGCTTTAACCTCAGATGCAGCAGCTCCAATTAAAGCGTCAGGTTGAGTACCTCTAGTACTTTCGTCTTTTTTCTTATTAGGAACTGATTGTTGAATTCTCCAGTATTTTCTTTTTAACTTACGATATGGTATTCCAGTCTCGTCATTCCCTTTAAATAAAGTAGTAAGTTCTTCAATAGATTTAACAGTTCCGTCGCTATTAACAATACTAGCATTTTTAGATGCTGCAGGATATCCTACTTTAACTCCTGATTTAAAAGCTAAACGTACTCTCATCCCTTGACTTTCCTGTAGATTTTCCATAGCCTGGCGCACATTGTCAAGTTGTGTACCCTTTGTAAACATTGGAAGTAAGGGTACAGAAGATGTTTTTATGTAAGCCCTTTGTCTAACAGTTTTACCTATGCTGCCTATTTTTGTATAATAATCAGATACAGCTACAGGTTTTTGTGCATTAAACATAACCTTTTTTAGAAGTTCTTTATCTTCAGGCTTCATAATATAACCTCGCTCATATTTTTTTATAAGACTTGTTATTTTATCAGAAACGTTTTGAGTAATCTCTCCAAATGCTACTGCATTACCTAAATACTCTTCCCATGTAACAAACTCTTGACCATCTGTTGATTCAGTGTTTTTAAAAGCTTTTAAATACTCATTACTTAAACCTTCAAAAAACTCATCATCATAGTCCATCATAATATCTGGAACCATGATCTGAATATACTCTTCATTATCATTTTTTCTAGAAGGCTCAACCCCAGGAGCAATAAGTGACGCTAATCTTTTATCTAAATTTTCGTAGGTAGCTTTTATTGCAGCTGTTGTTTCTGGACTCCCGTCCTCTTGCTCATAAGCTTCACGAATAGTTGATTCTTTACCAGGCTTATAATACTGAGCAATGTCTCCTACAAATGTCTGAAGTGTATTTGCTGTCCCTAATGCTTGACCTAAAGTAATATCAGCAGCTACCATTCTCATTAATACCTTATTAGACTTGTAAAACTCTAATAAATCTACACCATCAGGCTTAATAAGCGAACTCTGTTCCATTATCATATTCTTATATGCAGATGGAATGTGTTCGTAATTTTCTATCCCGTCTATAGGATCAAATGCCTCAACTTTATCATCAATCATGCTATTTAGTATAGGCTTAACTGCTTTGATAATTTCAGGCATAAGTTCTTTCATTTGAGAATCTAATGAAGCAGCAGCTACTGCTTCATTTAATGATCTCTGCACTCCGTCAACCTCTACCATTACGTTGTTTAACTGAGGCAATAGATAAAATAAAAGAGACCCTTCTTCAAACGAACTGTTGTTTACGTCTGTAAGACTAGTGTTTTTATCCGCACTGTCTTTTGCAGAGTTAGAAGATGCAAAAGCTCTAATTCTATTAATGTCAGACATTACAACGTTGTTAACAAATAAGTTAACTGTACTATTACTAATATTCCCATCAGGATCAAACTTCATAATAGGCACTAATGTTTTTAATGCCATTACAGTGTTTTTATCAGACAATGTAAGGGGTACAATAGTAGCCTGCCTCATCTTAAATGTATGTGTACCTTCACTATACTCTGAGGATGATTCAAATGCCGTACTCGTTATATTTGTAGAGTAGGTCATTAAACCATTTTTTACAGCTGCATGCTCTGCTTCTTCTAATCTTCTAAAGTCATCTGAAGAATCTTTACCTTGTTTAAGGGGACTAAAGTTTATATACTGAACCTCTAAATTTTCTCTAGTTATAAGTCCGTCATAAATAGCTTGAAGTAATTGAGAAGGTTTCTCAAATTCACCTCCAAATATCTCATGGGCTTTATTAACTATTTTTTCAGATAACTCAGGATTTTCTGAATCTTCTTCTAAGTTAAACAAATCATCTAGCAAATTACTGAAGTACTTATTAGAAGTCATAGTAGCAATGTTTCTACCTCCTGAAAAGAAAGTAGTACCATGTCGTTTAGCTGAAGACCTATGCGCTTCTAACTTAATTAATCTGTCTATTGCTCCAAAGTTAGTAGGGCCTTTTATTGAATAAGCAGTTTTTTTAGATAAGAGACTTTCTAAATGCCGTTGCATAATTCCAAATGGAGATCTATTATTATTCCACATTTTAGAGTTAGCAAATTTTACTCTTCTTCCTGTTTTAGTAGTTTCAAGATAAATACCGTTATCAAACAAAGTATCAACTGCATCTTCTGACAGAGTGATACCTAATTTAGCCTCCATCTGTACTATAAAATCATCTCTAAGTACATCTCCTTCTGTTTGAGCAAGTTCTTTTAGATATTCAATACCTTTAGTAAATGCTTCTTCATTTATAGTGTAGTCACCTGTACTAGCATCATAATGATATAGCTTACTTCTCATCCCTTTCTCAAACTCTTCTGAGACTACTTTAATTAATGCATTTCTGTTTTGACTAAAAGCATTTACATATACCTGACCATCTTTACCTGTTCGGATAGAAATCATTGGCGCTACTAAAGTATGCTTAGCCATAACAGAAGAAAACTCATTCATAATCTGAGGACTGATATTCAACTGTTGTAGTTCTTTTATAGAAGCTGCTCTACTTTCTACATTTGGAAGTACTTTTTTTAAAAATTTCTGACCCAAAGGACTAGCTTCTAAACTTTTTACCTCTACAGAACTTAAAACTAATGCAGGTAACCACGGAGCTTTATTACGAAATCCTGTATCAGAAAGATACTTTCTTATAAGTACATCCATCTGTTCAGAAAAAATAGGCTTAGTACCATCAAGAGCAGTAGACAGTACTTTAAATACTTGATTTGGATCTGCGTAGCTATTTGTACCAAAGAAAGTTTTTGCAAAGCCTCCTTTTTTATTAAGTTGAACAAGCGTAGATAAAGAATCTCTCATCCTTGAGGATGCTGTATCTATAGGATCAAGCGTAAAGTAAAAATTTTCAGCGTGATGACTTTTATTAATACCAGGAGCTGCTCCGCCTGTATCTTCATCAGAATCTTCTTCAAGCTCTTCAGACTTTGTTTTCTTACCTCCAAAAATACTATCAAATAAAGATGTAACTGTAGGATCTGCTCCTGCTTGTTTACCTTCTCTTCTGGTAACTCCTGACTGAGTGTCAAGCCTAGTCATTGCAAGATCTATAAGCTTTTCGTCATTATTTCTTAAAGACGTTATAATTCTTTCTATTTTTTTTCTTCGGTTTTCGTATTTCTTTGCAAGATCTGTTTTATTAAATTTATTAGCTGCAGTAATAAGTGCTCTTGTACGTTTTTGCAAAGCTTCCATATTTCGTAAAAGCTGTTGATACGTTTCATCAACTGCTAAATCGAATGAATCTTTGTCAGATCTTTCTACTTGAGCATTATCTAATATAATTTTAAGCTGTGCGATAACATCAGAAGCAAAATGACCTACAATCTGCTCTTGTTCTACTGCACTAATATTAGGTAGTCTATGCTTATTTCTAGTTTCTTCTGTTCTTTTAGTAGCAGACTCTGGAAGTAAACCTAAATTCCCATCATCCCCTTCATCAAGCGGGTTATCCTCCTCTTCTTCTTCCTCTGCTAATAACTCAGCAGCTTCCATGTCATCCTTAACCTGATCTTCTGTAATTTTTAAACTTTCAGCTAGGGCAGCAATTGCTGCTAAATCGTCATCCATTC
>TARA_R110000772_G_scaffold24821_5_pt1 | contig 22455 bp, 23 predicted proteins | sample TARA_R110000772 | Tara Oceans TARA_R110000772 (sample SAMEA4397948) | marine metagenome | biome: Polar Biome; feature: [SRF] surface water layer (ENVO:00010504); material: water (ENVO:00002006), including particulate matter (ENVO:01000060) such as... | depth 5 m | reverse complement strand
TACAATATACAAAAACCATTTAACGGCATATCAGCTTGGTCAGATGGGAGTAGATGGGTAGTTATACAAGCAAAGTCTGAGTAAATATGGCAAGTAAAAGTAAAATGAAAAAAACAATTAAGCCATACTTCACGGCAGCAAATGCAAAGATGAATGGTAAGCCCGAAAAATATGGGCTTCCATCTAACGAAGCAATTAATAACAGTGCATACGCTAAGTGCGGCAAGAACAAAAAGTAATGGCAACAAAAGGTATTGGTCGTGTAAAAAACTATGGGCAGGGGCAGGAGGCTCAACAAAGTCAAGTCCTAAAAATAGGAAAGGAAAATATTAGTATCTTTGCAAAGTAAAATAAATAGTTATGAGAGACTTAGGTACACCATTAGCTCCTACATATGGAGGCGGAGGCAACAGGCTTCTAAAAAAGGCAGGTAGAAAATATTATAAATCTATGGTTGCAGTTGATGAGGGTAGATTTAAGAAGGAGCAGAAGCTACGTAAGAAAGCTTTCAAGCTTGAAGCAAGGGGTGCTAAAAAGCAATTAAAAGCAAATAAGTAATGGGGAAGTTATTGATAAGTTTAGGGCTGTGGATGCAGAGCTTAAAGGTGAAGATGAAATGTAAGTGGAACACTATGATGTATAAGCTTATGTTCAAGATGAACGGAGAGTGCCCTGATAATTTTTTATGTATCTGTAAGAAGAACAAATGAATATAAAAGATAAATCAAGAGGCTTTGGTGACACGGTTGCCAAGGTAACAAAATTAACGGGTATCAAGTCTGTAGTAGACACGGTCAGTAAAAAGATGGGTAAGGACTGTGGATGTAATAAAAGGCGTGATACTTTAAACAGAATAATACCCTACAAATAGAAATTATGAAACAAGGATATAACCAAAAATATGGAAGAAGTATTCCTATAATTCCTTCAAACTATGCTATCCCTAACCCTGCTAACTTAGTTGGAACAGGAAGCACATCTGCAGTATCACCTAGCTTACTAATTGACACTGACGCTGACTTTATTAGACAGGGTGTTGAGGTTGGGGCAACAGTTTATAACTTCAGCACGGGTTTAGGTGCTGCAGTTGTAACCATTATTGGAGAATCAACGTTAGAGCTAAGTGGCGATATATTTTTAGGAAGTTTAGAAATGTATGCAGTAGGAAACGTAATATCAGGTGTAGGTTGTGCTATATGGACAGGCACGGGTGGAAGGATTATAGGAACAACAATTGAGGGAGATTTTATTTCATTAACTAATGTACCTGCGGGGGTTATACTACCCATAATATTTAATACTATTAGTTCTACTACGGCAACTAGTATGGTTGCTCTTTTTGAATAAAAAAATGGGACTACAGGATTTGAAAATATATACTATAAATTCGGGGGTGCTTGCAGTATCATTTACTGATATTGAGATGTTGTTAAAGGTAGTGTTGCTAACCGCAACTATAATATACACGGTACAAAAGATTTACATAAACGAAAAAAAGTAGTACATTAAGGTTATGACAACTGATGATGTAGAAAAGATAATAGTACACTGCTCCGCTACACGGGAGGGAGACGACTGTATAGACATACACGTCATCGACAAATGGCACAAGGCACGAGGGTGGAAGGGATGCGGTTATCACTTTGTTATACTTATAGACGGAACGATTCAAGGAGGAAGAAGTATAAATGATTCAGGTGCACACACCAAGGGACTAAACTCTAAGTCTTGGGGCGTATGCTACGTAGGCGGGGTTGAACAGGATGGCAGGACACCGAAGGATACTCGAACAGAAAAGCAGAAGGAGTCTTTACTAAGCCTGTTAAGGTTTTTAAAGTTACTACAGCCTGACGCTACTATACACGGACACCGAGACTTTGCAGCAAAGGCGTGTCCAAGTTTTGATGCAACAAAAGAATACAGTAAGATATGATGGGAAAGGTAATGGAATGGTTTAGCGGTAGCCTTGTTAAGGATGTCCTTGGGGGGCTTGATGGTCTGATAACGTCTAAGGAAGAAAGGCTTCAGGCTGAGATAGCATTGAAGCAGATATTTGCAACTAAGGAGCTTGAGCTTCAGAAGATGCAGGCTGATATAATAATAGCAGAGGCGAGTGGTAATTGGCTACAGAGAAGTTGGAGACCCATACTGATGTTATCGTTTGGGTTCATTGTTATATACGTGAAGTTTATTGGACCGTTGTTCGGTCTCACCATACCACCGTTAGAGGATGAGTTTTGGAACTTGTTACAGCTCGGTATAGGGGGCTATGTTATAGGTCGAACGGGTGAGAAGATGATGGACAGTTTCACTTCAGACAAACGTAGAAGAAAAAATAGAAATTAATTACTTATCTTTGCCAATAAATTAAATCAAATGGCAAAGTTAAATAAAGAAGAGTTAGAGAAGATTCATAAGTTGATGACTGACTTTAATCAGTTAAAGATTCAGCTAGGTGATACGACTATAACTCAGCATAACCTTCTAGCGAAGGTAGATGAATTAAAGATTCAGTATGCTGAAGAAGAAAATTTATTGATTGAAAAATACGGACAAGACGCTGTCATTAATGTTCAGACGGGTGACGTTCAACAAAAAGAGAAGTAATGGGGAAGATAAGCACATACGCAACTACAACACCTGAATTGAATGACAAGCTAATAGGTAGTGATGCAAACTCAACTCCTAGTGATGCAACTAAGAATTTTACATTAAGTGAGACATTGGCTTTATTTAATGGTAATGCAGTTCCTGCTTCAGCTACATCTACAGGTACAAAGGGTCAGATAGCAGTAGATGCAACGCATTTATATATATGCACCGCAACCGATGTATGGAAAAGGGTAGCCATTTCTACATTCTAACATTATGGATATTCGTAAGATAAGTGTTGGACCTGACTACAAGTCGGGGGCTATGCACTACATAGTAGGGCAGGAGATACTAAACGGTACGCATAGTATACACCTGATTATGTATGACTTAAATACTGAGTCTATAAAAATATGGATAGAGAGTAAAAAGGAAGAGGTCTTACTTTGGAAAGAGTTTACGGGCACAATGCCTATATCAATTGAATATAATATAAATTTTTAATGAAACATGCGTTCACCATTTTTTTTTATTGTAAAACCTGAGAACAACAGGCGATACGATAACACCAAAAATATATCAGGAGTTGAGGTAATAACAAGCACATCTGAGGAGGACGTAAGGTTTTCTAATAGAAGGGGCATTGTTCAGGAGTTACCGCTAGGGTACGACGGACCTATAAAGGTTGGAGACACGCTACTTGTACACCACAACGTTTTTAAGTTTTACAATGACATGAAGGGTCAAAGGAGAAGCGGTAGAAGTTTCTTTAAGGACGACTTGTTCTTCATAGAGCCTGACCAATTCTTTATGTACCACGACGGCAAAGATTGGAATTCCTATGATAGGTTTTGTTTTGTAGAGCCAATTGATGTAGAAAATTCTTATATTTACAAGAACATAAAGGAAGAGCCACTAATGGGTCTCATGCTTTACCCTAATGACTACTTAAAATCAAAGGGAGTAAAATCAGGAGACAAGGTTACGTTCAAGCCTGAAAGTGAGTATGAGTTTTATGTTGACGATAAAAAAATGTACAGGATTTATGACCATCAAATCACAATGGTATTATGAGAAAATTTTTTAAATCATTAGCTATTTTACTTATAGCAAAGATTATTGTAGACATCGTACTGTTGTTGTTTATTATTAAGATTATATTATAGATGAATTCAAAGGAAGTTAAATTAAAAATAATTGAAGCAGGTCACAGGGCGGTAGAGCAGCTTATAAAGGTTGCCAAGGAGCAGATTATAAAGCACGACCCCGAGGATGACATATCGGCAGACAGGTTAAAGAATGCTGCCGCTACAAAGAAGTTAGCAATATTCGATGCGTTTGAAATCCTTAACAGGATTGATGCAGAGAAGGAGGCTATAGAGTCATTGAGTAGTGGACCAAGCAAGGTAGATACAAAACAAGGGTTTGCAGAAAGAAGGTCAAAATAATATATATAGGGTACTTGAAGAATATATACCCAAGAGTGTACTGTCCAACAAGAATAGAGCTAAGACTTGGAAGTATGGCTACAACGACACCTATGACCTTATTGTAATATCCAAGGACGGGACGTTGGGTGAGGTTATTGAAATTCAAAATTTAAGGATAGGACTACCACTAGCTCCTAAGAAGTGTTTCAAGAGACACGCTAGTAAGGACAAGCAGTATTGGGAGAGGAAAGAACTTCCAAGGGAACTTACAAAGATACAATCTATTTTTCAATGGAATGACATGCCTAAGGAGTTTAAGAGTAGGTGGGTAGACTTAATTGAAAATGAGTTTGATTTTAGGGAGGATGGTTATTGGTTCATGAACAACGGTAAGCCTACGTACATGACAGGCTCTCACTACATGTACCTTCAGTGGGCATCTATAGATGTTGGATACCCTGACTTCAGGGAGGCTAACAGACTTCTGTATATATTTTGGGAGGCTTGCAAGGCAGACAAGAGGAGCTTTGGTATGGTATACTTAAAGATAAGGCGTTCAGGATTCTCATTCATGTCATCATCAGAGTGTGTAAGCACTGCTACTTTAGCCAAGGATGCAAGGGTTGGGATACTATCCAAGACGGGTAGCGATGCCAAGAAGATGTTCACCGACAAGGTTGTGCCAATAAACAGCAGGCTACCGTTCTTCTTCAAGCCTATTATGGACGGCATGGATAAGCCAAAGACTGAGTTAGCGTACCGTGTGCCTGCTGCTAAGATTACCAAGAAGAATATGTTCGACTCCGACGATGACATTATAGAGGGGTTGGATACCACGATAGATTGGAAGAACACGGACGACAACAGCTATGATGGTGAGAAGCTTCTACTGCTAGTACACGACGAGAGTGGTAAGTGGATAAAGCCTAACAACATCCTAAACAATTGGCGTGTAACTAAGACGTGTCTTAGGTTGGGTAGCAAGGTTATAGGTAAGTGTATGATGGGTTCTACATCAAACGCTTTATCTAAGGGTGGAAGTAATTTTAAGAAACACTACGAGGACTCTAACGTACAGAAGAGGAGTGCCAATGGTCAAACAAGGAGTGGGCTGTATTCATTGTTTATACCTATGGAGTGGAACATGGAGGGGTTCATTGACAGGTATGGGATGCCTGTGTTTATGAATCCCGAAAAACCTTTGTTGGGGATAGACAACGAACTTATTCATCAGGGAGCTATTAACTATTGGCAAGCTGAAGTTGATTCACTAAAGAGTGATGCAGATGCATTGAATGAGTTCTATAGGCAGTTCCCAAGAACAGAGTCTCATGCATTTAGGGATGAGAGTAAGCAGTCTATATTTAACTTAACAAAGATATATCAGCAGATAGACTATAACGACTCATTGATACGTGAGCATCATGTAACACGTGGGTCTTTCAGTTGGAATAATGGGGTAAAGGACACGAAGGTTATATTCTCCCCCAACAAGAGTGGGAGGTTCTATGTCAGTTGGACTCCTAGTGATAAGATACACACTGCACCTATAAATAGGAATGGATTGAAGTACCCCCCCAATGAGCACTTAGGTGCGTTTGGTTGTGACTCTTATGACATATCAGGGGTTGTAGGTGGAGGAGGTTCAAACGGAGCATTGCACGGACTAACCAAGTTTAACATGGACGATGCACCAAGCAATGAGTTCTTCTTGGAGTATGTAGCCCGACCACAGACGGCAGAGATATTTTACGAAGACGTTCTTATGGCGTGTGTATTCTACGGTATGCCAATACTGATAGAGAACAACAAGCCAAGGCTGCTATACCATTTCAAGAACAGGGGGTACAGAGGCTACTGCACAAATAGACCTGACAAGCATTACAATAAGCTCTCAAAGACTGAAAGGGAATTGGGTGGAATACCAAACACAAGTGAGGACGTTAAGCAGGCACACGCATCAGCCATAGAGTCTTACATCGAGAAGTATGTTGGGGTAGACTTGGAGGGTTCGTACAGACCGTCTGATGAGTTTGGCTCTATGATTTTTACAAGGACCTTGGAGGATTGGGCAAAGTTTGATATAACCAACAGGACTAAGTTTGATGCATCAATAAGTTCAGGTTTGGCTATCATGGCTTGCCAAAAACACCTATATCAGCCTGAGAGAAAACAATCAAAAATAAACATTAACTTTGCAAGATATAATAACAAGGGAACAACAAGTCAAATTATTACATGAAGGATGTCAAAATAAACATTTCATCGACAGGGTTTCCTAGTCAATTTGTTTCAGATTCTGAAAAGGCAACGGATGCTTTCGGTTTACAAATCGGGCAAGCTATTCAGTATGAGTGGTTCAAAAAAGACGGGAATCAGTGTAGGTTTTATGACCAATGGAGAAACTTCCATAGGTTAAGGTTATATGCTCGTGGAGAGCAGCCGGTTGGAAAGTATAAGAATGAGTTGGCTATTAATGGCGACTTGTCTTACTTAAACTTAGATTGGACGCCCGTTCCAATAATGCCTAAGTTTGTTGACATCGTAGTTAACGGAATGTCTGACAGGCTGTTCAAGGTTAAGGCATACGCTCAGGATGCAATGTCTCAATCAAAGAGGAGCAAGTATCAGAATATGATAGAGGGGCAGATGGCTGCCAAGCCTTTGTTGAACATTATACAGGAAAAGGCGGGAGTAAATCCGTTTACGGTAAACCCTGACGACCTTCCTGCTAATGATGAGGAGTTGGCTTTATATATGCAGCTTAACTATAAGCCTGCTATAGAGATAGCTGAAGAGGAGGCTATCAATACAATGCTTGAGGAAAACAAGTACATTGACATACGTAAGAGGCTTGACTATGACCTAACCGTGTTAGGAATATCTACAGCCAAGCATGAGTTCCTTCCGGGTTCAGGTGTCGAGGTTAAGTATGTAGACCCCGCTAATGTTATTTACAGCTACACAGAAGACCCTCACTTCAAAGACTGTTTCTATTGGGGTGAAATTAAAACAGTTCCTATAACTGAGTTATTAAAGATTGACCCTAAGCTTACCAAGGAAGACCTAGAAGAGATTTCTAAAAGTGGGCAGAGTTGGTATGACTACTATAACACAGCTCAGTATTATGATAACGATATTTTCTATAGAGATACTGTGACGCTAATGTACTTCAACTACAAGACCACTAAGAAGATGGTCTACAAGAAGAAAGTAAACGAAGAGACAGGTAGTACTAAAGTGATTGAGAAGGATGACCAATTCAACCCACCACAAGAAATGATGGACGAGGGGAACTTTGAAAAGCTTTCCAAAACAATTGACGTGTGGTACGATGGGGTAATGGTCATGGGCACTAACTACATACTAAAGTGGAATCTTGCTGAGAATATGGTTAGACCTAAGTCAGCAAGTCAGCACGCATTACCAAACTATGTGGCAGTTGCACCAAGAATGTATAAGGGAGTTATCGAGTCATTGGTTAGGAGAATGATTCCATTCGCTGACTTGATTCAGATTACACACTTAAAACTACAGCAGGTTATATCCAAGGTTGTTCCCGACGGAGTATTTATAGATGCAGATGGATTAAACGAGGTTGACCTTGGGACAGGTAACGCATATAACCCTGAGGATGCATTAAGGCTATACTTCCAAACGGGTAGTGTTATAGGCAGGTCATACACTCAGGACGGTGAGTATAATAACGCACGAGTTCCTATACAGCAGTTAACGTCAAATTCGGGTGCGTCTAAGACGCAAATGCTTATAGGCAACTATAACCATTACATGAACATGTTACGCTCTGTAACAGGCTTAAATGAAGCGAGAGACGGAAGTATGCCTGACCCTAACTCATTGGTTGGAGTTCAAAAGCTTGCTGCGTTGAATTCAAACACAGCTACAAGACACATACTCAACGGAAGCCTATATATGTTCAGGACAATATCTGAGGCTTTAACCTATAGGATTGCTGATGTATTAGAGTACTCTGATTTTAAGGACGACTTTATAAATAAGATTGGCAAGTATAACGTGTCAATACTTAACGACATCAAAGACCTTTATATATATGACTTCGGTATATTTATTGAGGTAGCACCGGACGAGGAAGAGAAGGCACAGCTTGAACAGAATATTCAAATGGCTCTTTCAAAGGGAGACATTAACTTGGAGGATGCTATAGACATCAGGGAGTTGAAGAATATAAAACTAGCCAACCAACTACTCAAAGTTAAGCGTAAGTCTAAGCAAGACCGAGAGGAGAAGATGGCTATGCAGTCACAGCAGATGCAAGCACAGCAACAGATGCAGTCCCAACAGATGGCTGCACAGGCTGCTATGCAAAAACTTCAAATGGAGTCACAGGCTCAGATGCAAATTAATCAGGCTGAACTACAGTCTAAGTTGAATCTAAGGGAGCAAGAAGCTCAATTGAAGTTGATGCTTATGGAGAGAGAGTTTGAGATGAACCTTCAGTTGAGGGGGATGGAAACTTCTCAGTTAGCAGGTCGAGAACAAAGCAGAGAGGATGCTAAGTCTAAAAGAATAAGTCAGCAGAACACGGAGCAGAGTAAGCTAATAAACCAACGGAAGAATAACCTTCCGCCAATGAACTTTGAGTCTAATGAGGATAGTTTGGATGGGTTTGACCTAGCTGAGTTCTCTCCACGATAGTCTTGGAATGTATAAATAATTTTTATTAATTTTGTAAATCAAATATAATCACATGGAATTTAAAGTAAAAGCCATTGACGGCATCGAGCAGAAGTCTGTTCAAGAAGTAGAAAGCGACCTATTAAAATCGCACGAAGAAAAATTTAATGAAGAGGGTGAAACTACGGTTACTGAGGAAATAGAAAGTGTAGAGTCAAACACTAAGATTCCTGAGTTACAGGAGGAGGACGTTCTTTCATTTATTAAGAATAAGTATGATAAGGAGATTACATCTGTTGAGGATTTGTTTCAAGCTCGTGAAGAGAGTGAACCACTTCCGGAAGATGTGGCTACTTATTTAAAATATAAGAAGGATACAGGTAGAGGCTTTGAAGACTTCTCTAAGTTAAATAGAGACGTTGACAAAATTGACCCTGATAGACTTCTTAAGGATTATCTAACCGCTACTGAGAAGGGGCTTGACGAAGAGGACATAGACGCATTGATGGAGGACTACTCCTTCGATGAGGACTTTGATGACGAGACTACTATCAAGAAGGTTAGGTTACAAAAAAAGAAAGCAATTGCTAAAGCCAAAGACTACTTTGAGTCTGAGAAAGAAAAGTACAGGATTCCTCTTGAGTCAAGTGGGAGTTCTATTTCAGAGGATGACAAAAAAGCGTTAGAGGATTATAAGCAGTATGTTCAACAGGCGACAACCTACGAGGAAGAAGCAAAGCGTAAGTCAGATTGGTTTATGCAAAAGACAGACGAAGTGTTCGGAGGGGAGTTCAAAGGTTTTGAGTTCTCTGTTGATGGAGATAAGAAAGTCGTTTACGCTCCCGGTGATTCGAGTGAACTATTAAGTAGTCAGAAAAATCCATCAACTTTTATTCAAAAGTTTTTAGATGACGATGGGCTCTTAAAAGATGCAGTTGGATACCATAGGTCATTAGCCATCGCAATGAATCCTGAAAAGTTTGCTAAGTTCTTTTATGAGCAAGGCAAGTCGATTGCTACCGAGGATGTTATACGTAAGACTAAAAACATAAACATGTCTACACGTACTGCACCTGAGGTGACAAACAAGGGAGGAGTTCAAGTTAAAGCCGTAAACCCTTCATCGGGCAGAGGCTTGAAAATAAAAAGTAGAAAGTAAAAAATTAAAAAACTAAAAAATTAGAAAAAATGGCAGGACAAGTTAATGCTACTCCGGGGTTTGCACTACAACCAAGTGCAGAACAAGTACCCTTAGCGAGTAATTATATTACGAATTTCGATTTCTTAAATCAGTATCTTCCGGATACATATGAGAAAGAATTTGAAAGATACGGCAATCGTACAATCTCATCATTCCTAAGAATGGTAGGGGCGGAAATGCCGTCAAACTCAGACCTTATTAAATGGGCTGAACAAGGACGACTACATACTAAGTATGTAAACTGTACTTCAGGTGCAGCAGCAGCAGCAGATACTGCTACTATTACTGTGGCGGATACATTAGTACCGGGAACGGGAAGCATCGCAATACGTGTAGGTCAGACGGTTATGATTTCTGACAATGCAGGTACGGGCTCAAACAAAGCTATCGTTACAGCTGTTAATACAGGAGCAGCAACTTTTGATGTGGCTTACTATGAAGCAGGCGGACAAGTTCCTGCTTTAGGTCAGATATTGAGCGTATTCATTTACGGTTCTGAGTTTAAGAAAGGAACTACAGGAATGGAAGGTTCTTTAGAGTCTGATGATTTAATCTTCGAGAACTCTCCAATTATCATTAAAGATAGATACGCAGTATCAGGGTCTGATATGGCTCAGATTGGATGGGTTGAAGTAACAACAGAGAACGGTGCAAGTGGATACCTTTGGTATTTGAAGTCTGAGCACGAAACAAGATTACGTTTCGACGACCATCTTGAGACTGCAATGATTGAAGCAGTTCCTGCTGAAGCAGGTTCAGGTGCTATTGCAGCAGGTGGTAATGTTGGAAACAAAGGTTCTGAAGGTGTATTCTTTGTAGTAGAAAATAGAGGAAACGTATGGGGCGGTGGATTCCCTGAAACTCTTGCTGAGTTTGATACTATTGTTTCTCGACTAGACAGACAAGGTTCTATCGAAGAAAACGTAATCTTTGTAGATAGAGATTTTTCTTTCGGTATTGACGATATGTTAGCTGCTCAAAACAACAATGCTGCAGGTGGTACTTCTTATGGATTGTTTGACAACGACAAAGACATGGCGTTAAACTTAGGATTCACAGGATTCCGAAGAGGTTATGACTTCTATAAGTCTGATTGGAAATACTTAAACGATGTAACTATGCGTGGCGATATGTCAGGTGCAGCAGGTTCAGGTAGAGTTAATGGACTCTTAGTACCTGCAGGTTCAACGTCTGTGTATGACCAAATTATGGGAAAGAATGCTAAACGTCCTTTCTTACACGTTCGTTACAGAGCTTCAGAAACTGAAGATAGACGTTACAAAACGTGGATTACAGGTTCAGCAGGTGGTGCTATGACAAGCTCTCTTGATGCAATGGAAGTACACTTCCTTTCAGAAAGAGCTGTATGTACACTAGGTGCTAACAACTTCTTCTTATTCTCTGAGTAAGATGTATTTTAATAGGAGTGTGTCTTTAGGGGCACACTCTTTTTTTTTAAATCTAATAATATCTAATTATGAAAAAGACAGTAACAATGGTAGACAAGGTCTACAAACTAACAAGGAATGCAGCACCTTTATCTTACACGCTGCCAACAAGAAATTCAAGAAGATTTCCTTTAATGTATTTTGATGAAAGTCAAAATGTAAACCGTGCATTACGTTATGCTAGAAATCAAAAGAGTCCCTTCGAGGATGAGCAGGATGGGAATGCTATCCTAGACCCCGTTATTTTTATTGATGGCATGCTAAGGGTTGAAAGAACAAACCCTGTACTACAAGAATTTTTACACTACCACCCTTCTAATGGTAGAAAGTTTGTTGAGGTAAACAAGGAGCAGGACGCTACAAAAGATATTGACAACTTAAATGAAGAGGTTGATGCACTAATAGCGGCAAGAGGTCTTGAGATTGATATGCTTGAAAGTATTTCTAGAGTTCTATTTGGAACGGATGTGTCAAAGGTTTCAACAGCAGAGTTGAAGAGAGATGTGTTGGTTTTTGCTAGAACAGAACCTAGAGAGTTTCTTAACGTACTCAATGACCCTATGTTAAAGCTTCAGGCTAAGATACATTTATTCTTTGACGAAGGATTGCTTTCGTTAAGGAAGAATAGAAAAGAGGTTTGGTTTAGTACTAAGTCCAACAAGAAGAGAATGCTTGTCGTACCTTACGGAGAAGACCCGTACTTTATGGTGGCATCATTCTTTACAAGCGATGATGGTATTGAGTCATTAAAAATGCTTGAGAGTATACTAGAGGGATAATGTTAAGTATAAGTTTACAAGGAAGGGTGTCTGTTTTCAGACACCTTTTTTTTTGTATCTTTGTCTTTTATTAAAACTTAAACTTTTTTTTATTATGAGTAAATTTTTATCATTAGAAACTACAAATAACGGCACGGTATTATTCCCTATTGTTGACGGGTGCTTTATGAATATTATTAGCCCTGAGGCTTTATCTATTACCAATGGGATAATTACTGTTTTTATGGCGGGCACAAATATGTCTCAATCTCTTATTGACAGCATTAATAATGCACAGGTAGATGCATTTCAAACTTCTTGGACACAGGCGTTGTCTGTTGTTAGCATACCTTCCGGTACTACTATCGACTCTATTACTGCTGAAGGTGGTGGTGGAGACGCAGGACCGGGAGAAAGGACCCCATAAATAATAATTAATATCAATGAGACCTCTTCAAATGAAGGGGTCTTTTTTTTTTACTTATCTTTGTGAAAAGATTCACGATGATAAACACAGTTAGAAATACAGTTCTGTCTGTCCTTAATAAAAATAATTACGGATACCTTTCACCATCTGACTTTAACCTGTTTGCAAAGCAGGCACAGTTAGACTTGTTTGAGAGTTATTTCTATGCATACAACTATCAGATAAACAAAGAGAATGCTAGAACTTCAGGTACAGGTTATGCAGATATTACAAAGGGAATAGAGGAGGAGTTAAATCTTTTTTCAGAGACAAAGGGTTTAATCAATCAGGTGGGGGGCAAGTACTTTGCACCATCACCTACGACAACGGGTAGCGACTACTACCTTATAAATAAGGTATTGGTATATAAAGAAGTTTTAACCGAGGGTACTACTACATCTAATGTAGTTGGAGGGAATCAGGTTATTGACACATCAGCTACGTTTACATCAACCGTTAGTGTTGGTGATATTGTGGCGGTAGAGAATGGTGGCGTTCAATACCTTACTGTAACGGTTGTAAACTCAGACACTGAGCTTACGGTTACGGGAAATTCCTTTAATGCAGCACCACAGGACTATGCAATATACAAGAAGGGGACGCAGTTGAATGAGGCTGAGAAGGTTACTCATGGTAAGATTACTATGCTTAACAACTCCACATTGATAAGCCCAAGCGTTTTGTTTCCTGCATACACAACAGAGAGTGTATCATTGGATGTATACCCTGACACATTAGATTCCATTGGTCGGGTAGTGTCTCAGTATATACGATACCCTAAAGACCCTAATTGGACATTTATATCATTAACTAATGGTGAGCCTTCGTTTGATGCGTCTAACGCTGACTACCAAGATTTTGAGTTAGCATTAGATTCAGAGGCTGACTTGGTAATGAAAATACTTCAGTACGCAGGGGTATCTATTAGGGAGACAGAGATTTATAATTTTGCACAAACGGAAGAAACTCAAACTAATCAAGAACAAGCATAATGGCATATATATCAGAATATCAGTACTACGAGAATAATGGTCTATCACCTGAGGATGCAAATTGGGGTTCGTATCAATACGTATCCTTATACGACATCGTTAACAACTTCATGTTGATGTACGCAGGCAACCATAGTTTAGTAAACAACGAGGAGAGGTTTAAGGTTTTGTTTCACGCCAAGCGTGCGATACAGGAATTAAACTACGATGCGTTCAAGGAAATAAAAGTCTTAGAGCTTAATGTAAACGAATCCCTTAGGTACGTACTGCCTCCTGATTATGTCAATTGGGTTAGGGTATCTATGTACAGGGATGGTGTGCTTTATCCATTAACGGAAAACTTTCAAACTCAAACGGCTAATGCTTACCTTCAGGATAACACGGGCAGTATACTCTTTGATATTGATGGTAACATACTCAGACCTGAGTTTTCTAATATAGACTACGATAGGATTATAGGGACAAAGAAAAGTGTTTACTTAGACCAAAATAATTCTCAGTTCAATGGGATGTCGGGATACAATGTAGACGGGTGTTGGTACTTTGGAGCTGATATAGGCGCAAGGTTTGGATTAAATACTGAAACAGCTAACGCCAACCCTACGTTCACTATTGATAAAAAGTCAGGTGTTATAAACTTTAGCTCAAGCATTAAAGATAATTTAGTTATACTTGAGTATGTGTCTGACGGTATGGAGAACGGTGACGACTCTAAGGTTTCTGTAAATAAACTATTTGAGGATTACGTGTATGCTGCAGTTGAGTATGCTATACTAAACTCAAAGCTTAATGTACAAGAGTATGTTGTAAACAGGGCTAGAAAAAGAAGGGGTGCTTTGCTAAGGAATGCTAAGATAAGAATCAGTAACATACATCCGGGTAGACTTTTACAAACTTTAAGAGGACAAGATAAGTGGCTTAAATAATATGGCAAACGTAACAAGAAATTTTATTAAGGGCAAGATGAATAAAATGGTTGATGAACGAATCGTTCCAAACGGTGAGTACATTGACGCATTGAATGTCCGTATGGGGTCTAGTGAAGGCTCTGAGATAGGTGTGATTGAAAACACTAAGGGGAATGTAGTGTTAACCAACTTGCAGTATGATGGAACTGAATTGAGTCCCGATGCACGGTGTATCGGTGCATTCGATGATGGTGCTAATGAGACGCTGTATTGGTTTGTCCACGACTCCAACTTTGCTCCATCTTCTACAGGGAAGTTAGACCTGATAGTATCATACAACACCAACACAAGCATAACAACTTATCACGTAATATCTGTTGATGACAAGGGGGGTGTTAACACCACGCTAAACTTTAACAACAAGTACTTGATAACGGGTGTAAACAAAATTGAGGATTTACTATTCTTTACAGACAACTACAACGCACCACGACGCATAAACGTTAATACTACTTATGGGAATCCTTCATCAGGAGTAGACGGATTTGAGGAAGAGGCTATACTTGTAATCAAGAAGCCACCAATAAACTCACCACAGATTACTCCACTGACTACAAGCTCAGAGGACAACTTCTTGGAGGATAGGTTTATATCATTTGCTTACAGGTACAGGTACAGTGACAACGAGTACTCTGCAACCTCTCAGTTTTCAGCACCAACATTCTTGCCGGGCACATTCAACTATGACATTGCTACTGCTTTAAATGAGGGTATGCTGAACACCACTAATCAGTGTGAGATTGTTTTCAATACAGGCGGAGAATTAGTTAAATCAATAGAGCTGTTGTTTAAGGACATGAACTCTTCAGTAATAAAGGTTATAGAGGAATTAGACAAGGATGTCTTAGGTCTTTCTCATGATGCGAATGAGTCATACGTGTTTACCAATAGCAAGATTTTCACAATACTTCCCGAGTCTGAGATACTAAGACTTTATGACAACGTTCCACGTCTTGCTCAGGCACAGACGCTTATGGGGAATAGACTGTTTTATGGTAACTACTTAGAGGACTATAAACTAATAGACTTAAACGACGAAGCATTAAAGCTTGAGTACATAACCACGCTATCTAGTGAGGAGGTGGGGTTGGAAACTTTAACACATACACTTGGTGATAATCAACCTTATTATATTGACAATAATATATCTACAACTGTTACAGACTCAATAGTATTCGTTGATTTTGCGGGAGTAAATTTAGTTGCAGGGGCATTGATTAGTATAACTCTAAGGTTTGAACATGCACAATGGTCGGGTAATACTCCGTATCCTGTAGAAACAACACAAGAACAAATAATCACATTCAACTATAGACTTCAACAAGACTTTAACAGCGTATATGCACTTGCATCTGACCCTGACTTTATTGATAAGGTTGGTACTGCCGGAGATATTGAATCTGTAACAAACTCTTGCAATGGTTCTACATTTACAGACATATTTAACTGCACCATACCTAATGAACTAGCAGGAACTCCAACGCTATACAAGTACAAGAGTGGTGTACTTCAGGTAGATGAGCCAATTAGATTACTAAGCAGTCCAAGTATTACTACTATTGGATTTCAAATTCCTGCTATGGCTTTCGTTGATGTAGCGTCACCATTTACGGGGATAACTCAGACAAGCTATGAGTATTACAGTATTACAAATGTTGATGCCGTTTACCAAAAGATAGGAAACCCATCTAGTTTACACAGTAATAGAGGGTACGAGGTTGGAATCATATACATGGACGAGTACGGCAGGAGTACGACTGCACTAGTTAGTCCACAGAATAATGTACACGTGCCTTGTAGTTCTTCAGAATTTAAGAACACAATTGACGTTACTATACCTGCTACACAGGTAGCTCCGTATTGGGCTAAGAGGTACAAGTTCTGCATCAAGCCTGACAAGAAAGACTACGACACGATATATACAAACTTCTTCTTTAGAGACCCTACTTCAGGTGCTGACTACTTCTTGTTAGAGGGTCAGAACTCTCAGAAGATTGAGGAGGGCGATGAGCTTATTGTAAAGAGAGACACACAGGGAGCTAAGGATGAGTGTACATGGGTTACAGTACTAGAGAAGGAGGCTAAACAAAAGAACTTTTTAGACCCTAAGCCTATAGATAGTCAAGGAACTGAAATTGATTTTGTTCCGGCAGGAACTTACATGAAGATGAGAGCAAATAACTTTAGCACCACTCTAGGAGACTTGCCATTTATTTCACCCGGACCAATCCCTGCGATAGGTTCTTGTGAGTATATTGATTATCCAATAGACAGGGAAGACCCTGCTAATCCCGGCACATATATACCATACACTATACCCGTAGGTTCACGTATAAGGATAAAAATAAAATGTAAAATTATAGGTAATAATATAGGTAACCCTCCAAAACTTTGGAAGGTTAATTCATTATTTACCTCTTCAGATAATTTTACTAATTTCAAAAATTGGTTCGATGGGGACAATATAGCTGCTGCTTTATCTGCTCAAGCAGAAACTAATGGGACAGGGACTAGTGGTCCTAATTACGACCAAACAGGAACATACCCTATTGTAGCTTGCGACCATAGTATATTAAGTACTACTATAAGAACTGATTCAGGCAGAACTTACTTAACTGTAAAAGGCTTTAGGTCATACGGTGATTTAAAAAAACTTAGAGCAGAGATGGAAGTTTCAATAGAGGTCTTACGTTCAGAAAATACTATAGTATTTGAGTCAGACCCTCAGGATGCTGAACCTGATTTATGGTATGAGTCCTCTCAATCATTTGGGATAACAGCAACAGGAGACCACTTAGGAAATACGCAAGACCAAAACATTAGCACATCAACTCCGGGCATAGTAAAGACAGCGTTCTTTAACTGCTATGCGTTTGGTAATGGTGTGGAGAGCTATAAGATAAATGACTCGCTTGTGGGTAAAGAGCTTGTGTTAGGCAACAGGGCTACATCAACAAATTCAGAGGTGTATGACGAGGAGAGAAGGTTCTCTGACTTAACATACAGTGGGGTATTTAATCCTGAGTCAAACATAAATAGGCTTAACGAGTTTAACTTAGGCTTACTAAACTTCAAGCCTCTTGAAAGTTCGTTTGGTCCTGTCATGAAATTATTTGCTAGAGAGACTGACATACTGACACTACAGGAGGATAAAATATCTTACGTTCAGGAAAGCAAAAACCTTTTGTCTGAGGCTGCAGGTGGTGGTATCATAGCATCCATACCTGAGGTATTGGGTAAGCAGATTGCTCGTGTTGAGGAGTATGGTATTTCTCATAACCCTGAAAGCTTTGCTAACTTTGGTTCTAACAAGTACTTCACTGACGCAAAGCGTGGTGCGGTTATTCAACTAAAGGGTGGCACTACAGGCTCTGACCAATTGAATGTAATATCAATGCAAGGCATGCGTAATTGGTTTAGAGACTTATTCAATGTTTCATTTGAGACTCAGAAGTTGGGAGGGTTTGACCCTTACATGAATGAGTATGTACTATCCTCTAATACGATAGCATTACCTTCTGACATAGACTGCATAAACTGCGGTACTACTCAGACTATATCGATAACGACTACTAACCCTTACAGCCTATGCTATGACGTTGGCAGCTTGGTTGGGGATGTTGACATTGATTACGAAGTTGTGTCGGGTGATGGAACTTTTAATGTAACTGCGAACTACAATGGAGTAGACTACAGTTCGGGTGATGTATCCACTTCGGGTGTATTAACCTTTGACAAGTCGTCTGTTTCAAATCAGCAGGCTACTGTATCAATAACGTCTACAAACTTTGTGACCCTTAACGTAACAGTTAAATGTCCTGAAGAGAATATAATAAACATCATACTTGTTACGCTTACAAGCAATAGCGATACGGGTGATGTTATACACAACGAGTACAGGTGGGTTGATGGAACGTTTACGTCTCCATTACACTCTGAGCAGGTTTACTTTACGTCAGGCACACACCCTGTTATATCATCATACAGGACTATAACGGGTGCTCAAGGTGGTGGCGTTATACCTAGCAACGCAGCAAACGTTACGATGATAAGCAATCAGCGTAGTCTTGACACGTTTAGGTTTGATATACTCACGGACAACTTTAGGTATCTAAGGAGTAACACGCTATACCAAAACAATCAGACAGACATAAACGCACTATTGGCTGCCTCTACTGAAGCCACTCCTATAAGTGGACCTACTTTTATTGGAACAACTCAGTACAGTGCAAACTTTGCTATGCCTGCTTCGGGAAGTAATCTATATTTAATATGGGACTACACCAATAGTACGGAGCTTGACCTATGTTATGGGGCTGATGAGTTTGATGCGTGTTGTGTGTGTGCACCCCCACCATCAGGGTATATCAATAGAAAGTCTTTATCTATAGATGGGGTTAATCAGTATGTGAAGTTCAGCGACACAACAGGATTCCCTGAGATTGCAGGTATGACAATATCTTGTTGGTTTTTTAATAATGGTGATGATGGGATAGATAGATATATATGGGGAGGTATAACGTCAAGTAATAGGTATGTATACTGTACACAGTCAAACACAAATCAGATTTCGGTTGCTGTTAGGAATGGCGATATTGCAGGAGTACTTAATTTTATATCTAATGTACCTGTGAATGCTTGGACGCATTTGACAGTAACGTGGGAGAGTGACGGCATTGGAAATTTATTTGAGCAAAAGGTTTACTTAAATGGGGTATTGGCAGGCACAGACTCTGACACATTATTCACCCCAAGTAACGCAAACTTTTTCCCAAGCGTGTTTGCCATTGGCGAGTATGAGAATGCTACAACAGGTCCATCAGGGAGACCTTTCGATGCACCTATAGACCAAGTAGTACTATGGAACGTAGTGCTCTCGGAGTCTGAGATAAAAGAGTTGGTTCAGCTAAGGGACATAGAAGACCACTCGCAGTATGCCGAAGTAACTAATTGGTATGAGTTTGAGGATGATGACATAGTAGGGACAACGCTAACAGATAAAGCAGGGACAGAGGATGGTACGCTTATAAATGGTGCAACAAACACCGTGTGCATCCCTTACCCTTACCCTTATCAGTTAGGTGCAGCCAATGACACCATACTACAACTAAGTGATGGGGGATGGTCTTGGGACTTTGATGGGGTAAATGATTACATCACATACCCAACATCACCGTTGTTAGGTTCAAGTGCGTTCTCTTTAAGTATATGGATTAATCAAGAGACTCTTGCAAATGAGTGGGCGATATACAAGCTAAATGAGTTTGAGTTAGCGGCTGACAGTTCATCTTTATTATTTTTCCGTGCGTATGACACGTCTGCAAGTAACTTCATTCAAGTGGCATTAACATCCTATACTCCACCTGAAGAAAATTGGATACACGTTGTGGTAACATGTAATGGCAATGGTTCTCAAACAGGTCTTACTATGTATGTTAATGGTACTGTGTTTGCACAAACTAAGAGTTTCTTAGGTACGTATACGCAGATGCAAAACACAGGCAATCCTTTATCAGTATCAAAACCATCGGCAGGTTTTAAAAGTAGAATGACTGACTTTATTATGTGGGACAAGGAATTGTCATCTGCTGAGGTTTTAGAAATATACAACTACAACTCACCACGTAACGAAATGAGTCAAAGTCTGTCATCAAATATTACAGGATATTGGAGGGGTAGAAACTCAAGCATAGGTTCAGGTGCTGTATTAGATATGTCAACAAATACCAATAACGGAACGATGACTAATATGACAGAAACTGATGTTGTATATCAGTACCCACGCACAGCATTTGACTTAGCTAACGGTAACGAGGGTAGCTTTAAGTTTGATGGCTCTACTCAGTATGTAAACGTACCAAACTCAAGCGACCTTACCTTTACTAATGGTGCAACAGTTGACGATGCATTTACTGTAGCGTTTTGGATAAATACTGATGACATAGCAAGCAATGATATTATTGTTAAGTCTAACGAGTTTTTAATTGGAGGTAATTCATCTTCAAGATACTACCTACGCTTATATACCGATGCAACGAACTACCTTTCTGTAAGAACAGATACGTCATACACTGCAAACAAGTGGCAGTTTATTGCAATCACATACGATGCGAATGGTGTAGTTGGTGGTGTAGGGAGTATAGTGGTATACGTAGACGGAGATGAGGGAAGTAGTACTGATGAAGGCTCTACAGGAACTTACACGGGTATGACCAACACAGGTAACCCAATACAGATAGGCGACACATCAGATATGAATATGAATGGTGTTACATTCTTTAACAGGGTACTAACAGGCTGTGAGGTACGTGAGCTTTATAATAGTGGTTCGCCAATTAATATTAGTAACTTTACTGCAACGTCTACTGCAATAAGCCATTGGAGAATGGATGCGACAGACGACCCTACAGGGACAGTAACAGACACGGTGGGGTCTAACAATGGCACTGCAACAAATATGACGGCAGGTAGCCTAGAAACGGATAACTACCCAACAAATTAAAAGATATGATGTATTATATTATACCACAGGGAAAGATAGACGAGTATATACCGCTGATGAAGCAGAGTCTTGGCAATGATAACATATGGATTCGTATGTCAGTGGATGAGTTGAGCGGGTTAATGGAGTTCACTGAGGAGTATGCACCTGAAGGGTATACGGGGTACAATGTGGATGAGATTAGTGAGATTATGTTAACACCTGAGTGGAATGTTGACGGTGATATTAAAAATTATAAACGATAGTTATGGCATTATATTATTTAGACGGAAGCACGTTATCTGACTCTACTGCTGTATACACAGACGTAGGGCTAACTATCTGTGCGGCAGATGGGTTCTATGCAGACGGGACAATTGTGAGGGAACTATCTAGTTGCCTACTTCTTCCTGCACAGGCATGTCCTTCTTGTAACGTACCATGCTCAAGTTCTAACACCATATCATTGGCAGGAGGTCAGGGTATATATAGGACAGATTTTAATATAGGAAATACAGGTGCTCTTGTTGGTGCAGTTGTAATAGAGTTCTCACCGAGTGCTGTACCTGATGGGGTACGTGCACTATACAACAGTGTGGTTTATAATAAGTTAAGTTCACCTGTTGATGGCTACCACGCTTCAACAACTTCAGGAAACTTCACCTTCGTTGGTGACACTGCTAACGACTGTGGAATATCGGGTAGCACTTACCTAGCAGTGGATGAGTATAACTACTCATACGTTAACACACAGTTTGAGGCTACGGGTGCTACGGAAGATTTGAGTGTGGCTGCAGGAGACGTAAGCCTTTCGTCAACTACACCGGGTGCATGCATAATGGTTGTGCCAAAGGTTACGGCAACTCCTGACTTATTGAACATAAGTGTTGCGAGTCCTTGTACTACCAATACGTTTAGCATTAAGGTTAACTGTCCAAGGCTACTTACCGCTATATCAAGCACATCCGTTTATGCATCAAAGGTACATGCTTGTGAAGTAGACCCTTCAATAAGTATATATAACGTTCCCGTTAACGGGACAGACGGAGTACCCGGGCTATATGATTGGATATTCTTCGACGACTACGGTCAAGGGTTAGCGACTGACGGATTTTATAAGTTGGCTAGTGGTGCTGCAATAGAAGTTTTAAATGGGGTGGTGGTTACACTAACCACTTGTTAATAATATAAAGATATGAGCGTAGAATTTACAAACTATACATTAACTTACGACGAGGGGGTTCAAGGATTCCCATCGTTCTATTCATACACGCCTGACTATATGATAGGCATGAATAACTATTTCTATACGTTTAATGGTGGTGACCTTTACCGACACAATGTTAACTCAACTAGGAATAACTTCTACGGTCAGCAGTATATAACCACGGTTAGGTCTGTATTTAACGACTCGGTGTTAGAGAATAAGTTATTTAAAACTATCAACATAGAGGGCGACTCTC
>TARA_R110000772_G_scaffold9622_7_pt1 | contig 22516 bp, 29 predicted proteins | sample TARA_R110000772 | Tara Oceans TARA_R110000772 (sample SAMEA4397948) | marine metagenome | biome: Polar Biome; feature: [SRF] surface water layer (ENVO:00010504); material: water (ENVO:00002006), including particulate matter (ENVO:01000060) such as... | depth 5 m | reverse complement strand
GTTTGCTACATCCTGCAAAAAATTCTTCTTTGCCTTCATCACAATTTTCACATTCTGTTTCGCACTCCGGATCCGGCATGTGTTCCAATTCTAAAAATTTATACCATGCCCATGTTGCATCAATACAATGCACTTTGCATTCCTGCAAATGTTCATCAACTGCAATGATCAATCCAAATGAATTGTATTTATTGCTTTTTACTTCTACCGGATCACCGGCACAAAAGTTTTGTTTGTTTGTTTGTTCCATTTCTATTTCTTTAAAAAATCCGGTTTGACCGGTGTGTGTTTCTAAAATTTTGTTTTGCCAATTCATTATGATACTTGATTTTTTAATAGTCTTTTAACCGCATTAAAAAATAATTCTTCTGTTTCGTATTTTTTACTTGAATTATTAACTCCGTTTGTTATGTAATACTTTTTATCCATTCCGTTAAATTTTGGTGTAACTTCTAAATGTCGACTATTAGAAAAATATTTTCCTTGAACCTCTACTATAACTCTAATTGTATAATTTGAATCTTTTGTTAGTTCTGATTTTACATTTTCTAGTGTTCTCATAATTTTTGTTTTTGTTTGTTTTGCTTACACTATAAAGATACAAATTTAATTTACATATACAATACTTTTTTCAATTTATTTTCAAAAAAAAAAGCAAAAAAAATGACCGGTTTTATCCGGTCACTTCGTTGTTTGTTGTTGGTATTATTTCATTTCCTTGTTTATGATCTCACCTATTTTTTGCACGGTGGTCAAATTCAATCCACGATCACTGTTTAAAAACAAATACATTTGATTTGGATGTACTGCACACATTTTTGCAAATGCATGTACTGACATGCTTTTTTTGTTGATATAATGGTTTATAATGTCACGCACATCTTCTGACAAAAATTGCAATTGTGTTGATGAAATTTTTTTTCTTCTTGTTGTTGTTTCTTCGTTCATATCTTTATTTTTTAAAATGGTAAATCATCTTCTTCCTGCATTTGATTGATTGCATCTTCTTGAAAATTTGCTTCAATGTTTCCAATTGGTTTTGGTGCCGGTGCCGGTTGTGGTTTTGGTGATCCTGCATTGTTCACCTGTTCGATTTTCCAACCTTGCAATGTGTTAAAATATTTCACTTCACCTGTTGATGGGTTTGTCCATTCCCTTCCACGTATATTCACATCAACAACAACATTTGCACCTTCCAAAATATCATTGAATAAAAATACTTGATCTTGTACAAATTGGATTGATATTAATTGTGGATAATCACCACCTGTTTTCACCACAATGTCACGTTTTGTAAAACTGTCACTGATTTCCTGCACCGGCATGATCTTGTGAATTTGTCCGGTAATTTTTGTTTCTGCACTCATTTTATTTGTAAATTTTGATTTGTTACTAATTCAACACCTTTTATTATATCGCCTTTTTTGATGTCATTTTTTATTGCGTTTTTGTCAATCTTAGTTGTTACAACCTGCGTTTTGTATTTTTTCGGCACCTTTGATTCATCAATGATTTCCAATGTTTGTGATTTTCTAAAATTAATTTTTGTTGTTGCATCTTCAATCACTTCAATTTCAAAAATCTGCATTGCCATTGAAAGTGAATTTTTCAATCTTTCAACCGTGTTTGTTCTTGTGCGTTTGTGATCCTGCAACCTTTTGATTTCTGCATCAATTGTTGCGTTTTGATATTCCATTGCACGGATCACAACGGCATAAGAAATTGATTTTGATTGCAATTGATCTTGTGTGATTATCAATGCGTTTTCAATTTCCGGTGTCAATTCACCACCGGTTTCCATCAATTCATTGATGATCATTTGCATTTCTGCGCTAATGTTAAATAAACTTTTGTTCATGGTATTATTTTTTTGGTGTTACTTTTTTTGGTGTTACTTTTTTTGGTGTTTCTTTTTTTGGATCCGGTGTTGGATCTTCAATGGATTTTGCCATTTCTTCAATTGCACTTTCTAATTCCTGCATGTGTGCATCCAATTCTTTTTGTTGCTCAACTGACAATTGGAATTTTTCAATCAATTTTTCTTCCGTGTATGTTCCATCTGTGATTGATTTTAATGCCAATTTGAAACGTGCATTTTCAATTGTTGGTTTCACTTTCGGATCCGGTGCAATTGTTGGTGCCTGTGTTGTATCAACTGTTGGTGTTTCCGGTGCTTCCGGCAAATCTTCACCGGCATAAATATAAATACCCAAACCAAACATTGCCAAATTTTTCACCAAACAACGCATGATTGCCTTGTTGACATCAAACATTGTTGCCGGTGCAACTGTTTTATCAACAAATTGACCTGTCCATGATCCGTTTTTGTATTCCTTCACTTTGTATGTGTACGGCACCAATTTTTGTGCATTGTTTGCACCATCCATGACCGGCAACCACATTTCATGTGTTTCACCACCTGTTGTCACACGTGTTGTCACCATAATTCCCAATTCATCCATCATGTATGGTTTGTTGGTTTGTGGATCTTTTACAATTTCATATTGTGCATCCGGACAATGTTTTTTAAATTCTGACCATGCCCATGCCCATGAAAGGTAGGTGAAACCGTTGCGTTTCTCTGTTTTGGTGTTGACATTGATTGATGCCAATTGATCAAACAATGGTGTGTTGTTTTCTTTTTTCATTTTTGTTATGTTTATTTTTTATTAAAATATAATTGTATTTCATTCAATGTTTTCAAATCTTCTTTTGAAATTATTGCTTTAAATAAAATTGATTTTCTCAATTTAATTAATTCTTTTGTCGTGTATAAAAGTTCAATTGGCATCTTGTTTTGTTTTTTGTTTGTTTCTATACTGTAAATATACAACTTTAATTTGTATCTACAACTAAAAACACAAAAAAGTTTGCATTTTTTTCACTTTTTTTTTACTCCGGCAATTTTTCATTGTCGTATTCTTTTTTCAAATTTGAAATGTGTTGGTTGATCGTGTTTAGTATTTCAACACCACTGTCATAAATCAATTTCATTCCAAAATACAATGCATCCCATTGACGTTCATTTGCGTATTCATCCAATGACATCATTTTGCCGTGTTCAACTGCCTTTGTGATCGGTTGACCATTATTGATCAAATCCATTGTTTTGGATCTTCGCACAATTTCTGTTTGTGATTCTGCACGTTTGTATTCTTTGCGCACATCACCTAAATGTGTTGCGTAAAAAAACAACAATGTTGACAATTGCACACGGTTGTACATTAGTTCATTTATACCGGAAAAATCCATTGGGCATTTTTGGTACCATTTCACAATTTCTGTGATTTCGTGTGTGACTTCTTCAATGTGCATCTTTCAAATCTTTTGTTTTTTGTTCGTATTCATCAATCATTTTTTTGATCTCCCAAATTGTCAATTTCAATTCATCATATTTGTGATCATCTAACCACTGCAATTGTTCCGGTGTGATCCTGTTTGTGATCCTTTTGCGGTATTCAACATTGTTTGATCCTTTGAATTGGTTGCACCTTATGCATTGACCATGTACATTCAATTCATTAAATCTTAAACCTTCATATGTTGATGCATGAAAATGTCCTGCATCAAATTTCACATTGATCAATGATTTGTCACAACTTACACATCCTTTTTTTTTGTCACGTTCTCGTATGTATGCATTGAATGCCGTGACAAATTTTTGTTTCCATCCGGATGGTGTCAATGCTTCCATTCCTTTTGTTTCGTTGATCACTGATTTTTTGACCTGTTTTTTGATCTTTGCATTTTGGTGTTCAATACTGCATTTAATTGAGCAAACACGTTGTGTTGTTTGGTATGGATAAAATGTGTCACCACAAATTGCGCATTTTTTTTCTGTCTGTTTCATAATAATATATCGCCTTTTTATTTTTAAAATGGGTTTTCATCATTTGGTGCAAATGCATTCAATGTTGATTGTGTGTATGTTGGTGCCGGATCCGGTGATGTAAATGCCCTTTGATCATTCCATCCACTTGTTTTCAAATCCACATCCATTTCAACAATTCCTGTCACACCTTCACGATTTTTCGCAATCAAAAATTCTCCTTTTCCTTCTGTGGTGTCACCATTTTCATCATTGGTTTCACCATAATATTCCGGTCTATGCAAAAAGGCAACAACGGATGCATCCTGTTCAATTTCTCCGCTTTCTTTAAGATCCGGCAATGTTGGTCGTTTTCCTGTTCTTGCACTGTCACGTGATAATTGTGCCAATGCAATACATGGAATTTTTAATGCCATTGTCAACCGTTTGATGTCATTTGAAATTTTTGTGACTTCTTGGTATCTTTGTTCGCTTTTTGATGGAATTATTTTTTGCAGGTAGTCAACAACGTAAACATCACAACCAACATCATTTTTCATTTGTGTGATATTTTTTGTAATATCCATCACTGACATTGATCCATCATAAATCACCACATTTTTCCATTCATCCAAATTTTGCACACTATAAATTTTTGCAATTTCATCATCCGTGCATTCTCCCAACTTTATTTTGTTGCTATCAATACCGGTTAAATGTGCCAACAACCTGCGCATGATTTGTTGTTTTGACATTTCCAATGACATCACGGCAACTTTTTTGTTTTGATCAAATGCCATTTTTTTAATTGCGGAAACCATCCATGCGGTTTTTCCCATTGCAGGTCTTCCACCAACAACCATCACATCAATTTCCTCCAAAATAATTTTTCCACGTGTGCATGACCATCCCAATTCCATTCCTAATGGTTCACCGTTTTTTGCTTTGTTATGACGTTCTACAACTTCAAAAATAATTTCCTCATTTGTTTGGTGATCGTTTGACGTTTCAAACAATAATGTGTTTTTGATTTTTTCACCAAATTCAATGCAGGTGTCAACACTCATTTGATTTCCATTGACTTCAATTGATAAATCACGTGAAATGATTTGCATTTGTCGCACTCTATGCTCATAATCACATGCATTCAAAATTGATCCGGTGTTGACATATCCAAAATCATTTGAAATCTTTGACATTTCAATGATGTATTCATGTTTCAATGTTTTCAATTCACGCATTTTTTGTGTCATTGTCAACATATCAATTGCACTGTTTTCTTTGTACAATTCATTCATTGCTTGGTGCAAATCTTTGTGGATCTGCAATGTCATCCATTCCGGTTTGACACGTGCAAATGTGTCACGTGCAATTTCATTGTTGTGGATCAATATTGATGCAAACAATGTTCCAATGTTTGATTTCATGTTGTTGGTGTGTATGTTTTGTTTTCTTTTGTTTCATTGAATGCATATTGATCCAATGTTTTTGAGCGTGTAAAATACTCAATTGTACAAAATTTGTATTGGTTTTCTTTGTGGAATTTGTCAACACTGCAAATCCTCATTGCCTTTGCAATGTCTTTTTGTGTATATCCATCATTTAAGCGTGTACGGTATTTTGATTTGGTTGCATCTGCAAAAACTCTGCATTGTTTTCCAAATGTTTCATTGAAAAATTGCAATAATTTATCATAATCAATTTTATTTTTATTTTCTTTTGTTTCCTTTTCTTTTATTTCCTTTGTTGGTATTTGTTCAACATGTGTTGGAATTTGTTGATTATGTATTGCAATTTGGTTTCTGATTTCTGCACTCTTTTTTCCTGCTATGCTTCTTTTTTCTTTTATGGCATCACGTTTTTCCATGTTAATCAAAACACGTTCTGAATAAAAATGGTCATCATGTGTTTTGAAAATTTCGCATGTATCGGTCAAATATTCAACCATTTGCAAAACCGTTTCCGGATCCACTTGCAATTGTGATCCAACGGCATCAAAAATGTATTTCTTTAATGGCAACATGTGTTTTGGATCTTCGTGCAACATTTCAACCAATCTCCAAAATATACCATATCCGGATGCTCCGTATTTGCCAATAAATGCCTGTATTTTTGGATCGTTTGTGCATGAATAGTCATGCGGAAAATAAAATGTGTCTTTTGTCATGTCGTTATGTTTATATTTGTGAAATTAACAAATGTTAATCAATTGTTCATCAATTCTTCAAAATTAAATTTGTTTGTCAATGCAATTTTGATGTTTGTTTGTTCCATTGAATATCCGTAAACTTTGCCATTGTACACATTGCATGATTCCGGTACCTTTAAACCTTTTTTAACAAAATCAAATCCAATTTGATTCACTCTGTAAAATCCATTTTTTGGATCACCTTTGGTTGTTGTTTCCGGTGTTATCAAATTAAAGTATGTTAATTTTTGCCAATCTGCACGTTGTGCCGGTGTTATGTTCAAATCATTTAAAATTTTATTGAAATTAACAAATCCAAATTGATTTTGTTTCCTGCAATGCTTCACAAAAATGATCATGCAATATGCCATTGTTGATGACAATTTGCGTTTGTACATTTTCACGTTTTGTTTACATGCCGGACAAATGCACCCATCATTTAGGTTTTCACGCAAAAATTCTTTTATTTCTGCTAATGTTGTTGTTGGTTGGTGTGTTTTTTTGTTCATTTTCTGTTCATTTTTGATGGAAAAATTGTGTGTACTTGGTCATTTATTATTTCAATTCTGTATTCGGGTTCATTCAACACTAATGTTTTGAAGCTGAATTTTTCACCATGATAGTCAAAAATTCCTTTTTCAGTCATTTCATTGATTTGTTTTGCAACTTCCAACAATTCATTTGGGTGCATCAAATACGTTTCAATTTCAATTTTTATTTGTTGTTTTGCGTTCATGTCTAATGTTTTTTATTTTGATGTACAAATCAATGTTGAATGTTGACCGGATTTGATCCGGATGTGTTTTGGATCTCCATGATGTGATCATGTCAACTTCCTGTGGTGTCAAATATGAATTTTCCATTTTTTTTCAATTAAATTGTGTTATTATTAAATTTTTTAAATTGCATAATATTTGCAACTGTGCTTTGTGCATTATTCCTAAACCTTCATAAAAAACATCTTTCCAATTTTCACCATCTTTACAATCATATATCGCCTTTTTATTTGCTAAAATTTGACCATCAATTGTTGCGTTCAAAAGTTTATTTTCCACATAATCAATTGCCGGTTCCATTAATGGCACAACTCCGTGTTGATACATCAATATCAATTCTAATTTTACACTGTGATCAATAATTGCATCAATGTTGATCCATTCATCATTCAACATGTTTTTCAAAATTTCTTTTGTTGGTGTTTTGATTTTCATTGTTTCCATAATTTTAAAATTGTGGGGTGCAATTTCTCACACCCCATGTTTTTTTTTATTTTTGAAATGGTCTGTTTAACATTTTTTCAATTGACCTTGCAACAATTTCACGATCTTCATTTGATATTTGGCACCTTGTTTTCACGTTCATCCAATGGATGTTTGAATACACCAATGTGTCAACCGCTTGATCAATCATTAATTCCGGATCATTGCATGGTTCATCCATATCCTGTGACCAATCACACCATGATTCAAGGTATTGCAAAATTCCGGCTTCTGAAATTTCAATGCCTTCATCCTTCATTGTTTTCATTAACATTCTTCTACCTAATTTTGGCAATGTGTCACATTCTTTGAATGCAATCAATTTTGATCCGTTAAAAATTCCGTAAATCGTTTCTGTTTGTGCGTTTGTTGTGTTCATATTGTTTTGTTTTTGTTTGTTTATACTGTAAATATACAACTTTAATTTGTATCAACAATACTTTTTTACTTTTTTTTTACTTTTTTTTCATTAAAAAAGGGGTACCCACACCGGTACCCCCTCTTTTGCTATTGGTTTTTAAACCATTCCATGAACAGAATTAGCACTTTTAGCCGTTTTCCGGCACAAACTCATTAATAAGGCAATATGTAATGTACTTTTGTTTTCCGCTTTGTTTACGGTCTTTAAAATGCATTAACCATTCCATGAAATTCAACCTGTCGTTTGTCACTTGGCATCCTGCACTCCATGATCCAATCAACCAATTGATTGTTGTATTGTACCATTTGAATGTGTTTGTGTGAAAATTTATACCAAACAATCCGATTAATATATCTCCAATTTCTTCTGATTTGTCATTTTTGTTTCCATCCCTATATCCGGAAACCGGATTGACTTGGATTAATTCATGACCTCTTGTGGATCTGTATGTGTACATCCACATATTATGGTACCACATATCCGATTTCAAAACAAATGCACCAAATTTGTTATATTTCAAAAATCCACTTTTCAAAATATCTGTACCACAATTCGTTGTACCTGTGATCACATCAACAAATGCATCATTGTAAAATAAATAAAATTTGTCATCATAAACATTTGGTGTGTCTTCATTGGATCTAACACCCAAAATCCAATATCCATCCGGAAAACCTTTGAATGTTGGTAATTTTTTAACATGATCCAACAATTGTTGATCCGTGTACTCCTGCACTTTTGTTTGTTTGTCCATGTTACATTTTTAGATTTGTATTGTTTTTTTTATCGAAAAATTTAGTGATCAAAAATATTAATGCCAAAATAAAAAAACCAATCAAAATCCACTTCAACCATTTATCAAATTTTGTTTTTGTTTCATAGTATTTGATAGGTATTTTGCGTTCAATTATTTTTTCAATTGTTATTGTGTCGCACTCTGCATTCACAAAAATACTATCATGCACCGTGTACATTCTAATTTTCAATCTATCTTTTATGATTGTGATTGTGTCACGCAACAATGATGTCAAAAACATTGTATCAATTTGAGTTTTTGGAATTTGAACACGTATTGTGTCACGCAAAATTACGGTGTCATTTTGATGTACATGCGGAAATTTATGCACCAATCTTTCATGTCTATTTGTCGCACGTCTTATTGGATCGCATGATGTTAATGATGACATGATCAAAAAAATAGTAATGATCAACAAAATTGGTGTGTTATATGTTGCCGGTTTTATCATTTTTATTTTGTTTATTTCTTACATTTTGCCAACTTGCAACCCCCATCAAAACCGTGACCGCACCTAACAATTCAACCAAAATCAATTCAATATTTGATTTGTTTGTATATCTGAAAACAACGTATGTGATCAAAACAATAACAATGTACAACGCAATAAAACGTTTTGATGACGTTGTTGTGTCATGCCTTATCAAATCGTTAAACCAATTTAATATTTTTTTCATTTGTTTTTTGTTATTTCATTGACCATGTTTTGAATTTCTTTAACAATTCGCAATTCCATGTGTGCCATTGACGTTTCCAATTTTGATTGTCCATGATTCATTTCTTTTTGAAGGTCTGAAATTATACTGTTTTGATCATCAATTCTTCTGTGCAAAGATATATTCATTTCTTTTTTGCCTTCTCTTATATCTTCAATTTCCTTATTTTGTGATATGTTTTCAGCTTCTGCCATGTCCAATTTTGACTTCAATTTGATATATGCACCAACTGCACCGATCACACCACCTGCCATTGAAACAATGACATCCAAACTTATTTGCGTTCCATAATCCATAATCAAATTCCTGTGTTCAATCTTAAAAATTCAACTAATGTTTCAAATGTAAATGCTGTTCTCATTGATTCATCAAACCAATTTGGGATGTCATCCGTTTCAATTAACACCGTTTTTGATCCAACAAAAATCAAAACACCGCTTTCAACTTCATCATAATAACAAACTTTTTTTGCAAATGGTGTCACCGTTGCATTGTCATCAATTATCACGTAATTTCCATTTACAAAAATTCTTTTCATAATATATCGCCTAAACTTTTGTAAAGTTAGTAAAAAGTTCTTTTGTTTTTGTTTCTGTCACCAACTTCACATGTCAAAATTGCTTTACGTTGTAAAATATCCAAATAGTCAATTTCCGGTGATTCTTGTACAACAACCGGCAAATCCAAATATTTGTATGAATGATTGTGCGCATTGTAATCTGATATAAACAATTCATTTTCACTTAATAAATAAAGATCTGTTAATTTTGTCAATAAACATTCACCGGATGGATCCGTTGTGATTTTGTACGTGTTCAAATTTTCACGCACAACGGTTTTCATTCCACGATTTTGATATATCAAATTGTCAATTTCCATGTTTGGTTGACGTTCTCCAATGAAACCATAAAACCGCACGGTGTCTTCAATGTTGGATCCTGTGAAATTAATGTTTTCAATTTCCTGTTGCAAATTAAATTTGACACGGATCCGTGCCGTTTGCAATGCGTTTTCAATTGTGTATGGTTTCACGTTGTATGCACCCCAAACAAATTCATTTATAATTCCGGAAATGTTGTATTTCACGATTAATTCATAACAACCAACACCATCCATTGTCAAAACATCAATCCATCGAATTGTTGTATAATATGCATCACTTTCATTCACAAATGCATTTGTTGTTGGAATGTATGTTGCATCAACTCCGTTTTTCATCAATCCAAATTGCACCGTATCTGTTGGATCACTTAATTTGATCCATGCACTTGTTACATCATTTTTCCATGTTTCCGGATCCGGTGATGCCAATGTTAACATTGGTTCACAATCACAACAACCTTTCCATCCTCTGTTTTGTTCTTCAAAAATTACAGGTAATTGAATTGCATCATATTTTCTTTGGTGCCTGTCTTCTACCTCAACACATTGTGGTTCGCATGAATTAACGTAAAAATTCAACCAATCTTCACTTACCGGTGTATATGGCGTATCAAATGGGCAACCACATCTTCCAAAATCATTTTTTAAACCTAAAAAAATAATTTCATCAAACAAATTTGGTGGTAAACCACATTTGGTTTTTCGTACTTGCCATTGGCATGTTTCACCGTCTGTGAATAAAAATAAATAATATCCTATTTCACCAATACACCATGACCAATACTGTGAGCCATTAAACCATCCGGATGGTGCATTAAAATTTACAATAAATGGTTCACCTATTTTTGGCACTGCTTCAATACTTATGCATGTACAAATTCCGCATGTGCCGTATTCAACAATTATATTTGAAAAAATTTCATTCGGCAACCATTCCGGTGTTTCTCCAATTGGACAAATTGAAAATGTGTTTTTTAAACCTGTTATAAATGCTAAACCACCAACACCATCCGTTGTGATGTTCCAATTGTCAATTGCATCATGCCAAATGTAATATATTACACCATCGGCAACAAATTCAAATGTGTTGTAACCATTGAAAATTCCTGTTGTATTTGCATCAATTGTTGCGCTACTTAATGCCGTTTGATATGTTATTTTAATACATTCGCAACTTTCCATTGTGTTTTTTTTTATTGAATTTAATAATTTTTGTTAAAATGTTGTTGGTTTTTGGTATGTTGTTTCAATGTAGATTCCAACTGATCCATTTATTTCAACACTTGCACCACTATCATTCCGTAATGCAAAATAAAATCCACCTTCCACAAATGGATCGTTTGCACCGGATGTGTACGTGATAAAATTAAATTGATTTCCTTCAACGTCTAAATCTCTTGTAACCTTCATTTCACTTCCAATGATTGTGTCATCTTTAAACCTTCTCAATGACAATGCCAATGTTTGTGTGTTTCCGGTGACTATTCCGAAATTCACTCTAAATTTATGTTGCAACCTTTGTCCTTCGTATGGCTTACCAACATACGGTATCAAAACATGATCTATTGCACCGGCATCAATTCCTGTAAACTGATTTATGCGTGAACTTGCCATATCTCCTGTTGAAAAAGTGGTTGCAACTGAGTTACAAACTGCTTCACTTGCACAAAAACGAATTGTTGATCCTCCATTGTAAAGTATATTTGCGGATCCGTTTGATAATGCTAATGCCTTATTATCAATCACCCATTGTTCAACGGTTGCATCCAATGTGCCGGAAAATGTCAATGTTTCCGAAAATTCCGTGCCGGTAACTGCTCCAAAATTTATAACAATACTTCCATTTGTTCCGCTTATTGTTAGATCAATCCCAAACATCAAATTGTATTCATCCCATGTTGTTGTTCCGGATGCAATTTTATTTGCAGGAACAAAGAATGTGAAACCATTTGCCGTCCTACCGTCTGCCAATGGTACATTTGATGCAATTGTACCCCATTGTGTTGATCCAAAATTGTTCCCTAAAATACCGGCTTTAATTACTGATCCCAATATTTTTTTGCTTTCATATCCGGTGCCTGTCCAAAAATCAATGTCATAATAACTTTCATCTTGAAATGTTAGTTGTTCATTTAAGTATTCATTAATTTGCATAATATATAAATTTATGGTGCAACTGTTTTGTTTTCACCTGTTGTTGTTGTTTTTATTGTTCCATCTGTCGTTGTTTTACCACCAACAACTATTGGTGTTTCACAATTTTGTTTGATCTTCGTTGTAAATTTACAACCATTTGATAAATCTATCAAATCCGGATCAAAAAAACATTCCATTCTTGCAATATTTGGTGCCGGATAAGTGATGATCATTTGCACATTATCCAATGGTTTTAATGGGTTTAATAAATTATTATCAAAACTTAAAACACTGCTACAAATGTACCGTTTTTCCGCTTCATACGGCTCAACTGTTATCATTCCCCAAACTCCGATTTGATCCCATGATCCAACCAACAATGTGTGTGTTGTAACAACTCGCATCATTTGTCCAATTGTTACAATCCCAACATTTTGATTTGTGCTATAAATAAACAATTCAATATTCTGATCAATTATCGGATCACTGTCATAATCTTTGTCAATTACAACGTTTGAATGTGTAAATGCCAAACCATTTTTGATTGCACTGATTTCAATGCGCAATTGCCAATTTGCCAAATTATCATATTGCTCCCAATTTTTGTCCTGTGTTGGGTAAAAGTCAACATTTGCGTTTGGTTGTGGCAACCAATATTTCCAATTCAACAAAAATGGATAATATACCGCCAAACCATATTGGTTCCCTGCATCCAATGTTGGATACAAATATAATTTTGCGTTTTGCTTCAATGAATTTGATGGTAATGTGGTCACAACATTTTGTGATTCATTCAATAAATATCTACCATCACCGGAAATTTGCACGGCACCAAATCCAAAATTTGATTCTGTCAATGTAAAATCATCACCGGTGAATGTGTTGAATGCTTCAATTTTTACATTTACACTGTCAACTTCTTCAAATTTTTCCAATAAAAATGTTCCAAAATATGCAATGTCATCTTCCGTGTTCGCTTCAAATCCTGTTTTGATTCCATTGATTTCATCAATATTTTGTGAATGATCCAAAAATCCATAATCATCAATCATTGGTAAAATACCACCAACCGGTGGATCACATTTTAATTGATCACCAAAAATCAAATGGTTGATGTTTCCGCACTTGATCCAAACATAAAAAAGTCGGTCACCATCTTCAACACCTGCCATGAATGTGTCAAAATCACCATTTGGTGTAAATGTGAAATTTATGGTTGTTTGGTTCAAAACGTTTACAACACTATTGATTTGTATTGTGTAACCTGCACCAAATTCATTCAATGGTGATGTCAACAATGGCAATGGTGCAACATCTGACGTTGGCACCAACATTGTTATTGGATATTGATTTTGTATGCGGTTTCTGTAATATGCATCATTTGTTGAAACGTAACATGCACCAATTCCAATGTCATCAATCACACCATCAACAACAACTTCATGTGTTGATGCAACACAATAATCCAATTCTTGAATTGCCTGTATTAATGTACTGTTTGCAACTGAAATTTCATTGGCTTGGTTAAACCATCCGGTGTTTGCTTCTTCATCATATGTCACAATTCCACGTGGATACGGATCGGATGGAATTGATGCCCACAACAATTTCATGAAAAATTTTAGATTGTTGATTGTTTCAAACCAACTTCCTTTGTACATTCCGGAATTTGCAAATTTCACATTAATTGTGTATGTACTCCAATTTTGTGAATTGTTTGCGTTTCTTACTATCTCGCAACTTTTGAAAAATTGACCGGATTGATTACCAACAAATGTACCGAAAACGTTTCCACCAATGCTTAATGTTGACAAATCAAAAAATATTGCACGTGAATTTTCACCATCAATCAAACTTGGTGATGTTCCTGCAACATTATTTCCACCGGATGCATGATTGATTAATATATCCAAATCATTTCTTTGTCTTGGATTTGTGAAACCGTTTGTGGGTGTCGTTATTGGTGGCAATGGTGGCGTTGGTGATCCAAAATAGTCCAATGCATAAATCACAATTGATTCATTGTTTGTAATACTATACCATTGTGGCATTGCTCCAAAATCACATTGAATGTCATCTACATATTCAATATTTGAATACCATGATGCCATTGGCGCACCACCTCCGGTGTATCTTGTTATCCTGCACCAATCACCAACACGGAAACCTTCCTCCAACCATGAAACCTGTGGTGATGTCACAATGTTGATTGAATTTGTTGGATCCAATGTTAATGGATTGCCCAATGTTGACATCCTTATTTGTGTACGCACTTGAAATTGTGCGGTTAATTCATCACCGGCATTTGATTTGTATTGCGTTGATCCAACACCAAATGCATCAATAAAACTACCTGTTACTATCTGTATTGGCATATTTGTCAATTATTTTTTGCAATTCTTTGGTATCTCCATTTCCTGCAACTTTTAATACTCGGTTCAATTCTGCTTGTTCTTTTGCGAAATGTTCACGTTTTTCCGGTGTCAATTCGTTCAATCTAACATTCAACAACTTTGTTTGTTTGGCAACATTTTTTTGCATCTTGTTTGCCAAATCAATCATTTCTTTATGTACTTGTGTGTGATCCATATTTTTAATCATTTAATGTCAAAACTACAACCTTACCATTTGCATAATCAAACGGCATTTTGTATGATATTGTTGCCAAACTTTCTGCATCATTATATTTGATTGTCAAAATTTCACATGCCAAACCATCAATTTCCGCATAGTTATTATTTAACAAATTTACAAAATCTAACGGTCTAAACCTCACCGGTACTTCTGAAAAAATTTTATAATCATTATTTTGTATTTCATTGATGACATGATAATTGTTGTATATGGTTGATGCCTTCATCAAATCAACATAATTTGCCGGTTGTTTTCCATTTACTGCCCAAATTAATTTTGTTTGTCCATAAAATTGTTGCCCAATTTGTGTCACTCCAATCCGGTTTTGAATAGTTGATGCAAAATTTGAATTTCCACCAAATGCATTTGCAACTTCATCAATGAATTTGAAAAATCCTTCTGCAATTTTTTCAATCCAATTCAATTCATTTTTTCTAACTCCCAATGCGAATGGTATTGCAATGTCATTGAAACCTTTTATTGTCACCAAATCCGCATTGATCACATTTGTTGGATCCGTGTGATATTCTGCATCTGTTGGATCGAAAAAATCAACCGTGTGAAAATCTGCATAATCAACTAAATAATGAATGTACGTGCGTTTCCATGCTTCATCCGTGTTCAATGTGTATTCACTTTGCCTGTCATCTTGTAAATTTAATGCAGGTAACATTTGATTCAATGATTGATTTGCCCACCAATCACGTCTTTCAATGCGCACAACACCATTGTAAACACGTGTACGTGCATTAAACATCAATTCAACCGTATCAATCAAACTGCCTAATGTCGGTGTGCTATCTTGTGCCGTTGGATAACCTTTTGTAAATGAAAAATTCAAATCATTTTCAATATAATCACAAATTCCTTTTTTGTCTTTTGATAATGGCACCGGCATAATTGTCAAATTTTTCAATCCATCCAACAATGTTGATTCCAATTGGTACCCTAAATATTGGCACCCTTTCAAAATTAATTCACGTACCGTTGCACCCAAATAATATCTGATTTTTGGAAATAATAATTCAAACATTTGTTGTGCCAATTTTATAATTGCAACAATGATCAAAGCAACAATGGCAATTTGTACAATTGCTTTTATCACCAATGTTGCAATTTCTGCCGGATCCGTTGTTACACCTGCACCAACTTCCGGTGTCACACTGTCAATGATGTTTGTAATTGTTGCACTTAATGCTTCTATTGATTTTATCAATGCATCACCCATTGTGTAAAGTGAAATTGCTAATGTTATTCCAACCTCAACTTGATTGTCACGAATTATCAAATATGGGATGTCAACAAAATTGAATTGAACACCTTTAAATGCCATTAATTCAAATGATGTTCCCTGTGCATTATCCCAAAAATTATCCCAACCACCACGTTTTTTCAATTTCACTTCAATTTCATAATCTCGGAAAACTGCATTATCTGTTAAATCAATGTAATATTCCAATGAAATTCCACTATCCATTTGAATTGTATATGGTATTCCTTCAAAAACTCCTTGTGAAACAATATGGTTTTCAATTATTTCACGTGCTTCACGTGGCAAAATTACTTTGTCCGCATCAACTTCCAAAATGTTTGGATCCCTTCCAAATGATGATGTCACACCAAATTCAAAAATGTTGCGTGGTGCAACCTGTATTCCGTTTAAAAAATGTTTCATGATCTGTAACGGTTGTATGTTTTTGTGTTTCCTTGTTTGGTTTCTCTTACAATCTGCAATGCACCATCAATGATCCTTTCAAATTCAATGTTTGTTTCCGGTTTGTTTCTTACTGTATTTTCAAGTGATTCCAAACGTTTCACAACTTCTTTTGTATTCCATCCGGATTCAATTTGCACTGCACCGGATTTGTTCAACATTTCACCGGATCTGTGCAATGATGCAATTTTTGCCAATTCATCATTTGATATATCGCCTATTTTTGAATTTTGTTGCTTGGTCAAAACACGTTCATTTGGATGTAAAACCGATAAAAAACCACCACGACCATCAACACCATTTCCGGTTTTTCCGGTGTCTTCAATTCCATCTTCAAAGAATGGTAAATTTTGAATAAATTGTGTCAACAATGTGATGTCACTAAACGTTTTCAAAAGTGGGTTTTTCACATCCGGATCTTCTGAATTTCTAATGTATGCCTGTAATGCATCGGATGCCAATTGCACACGTTGTTTTTGTTTTTCCAATTTTTCTTTTTTCCGGTTTTGTTCTGCAATCAATTTCGCTTCTACTGCTAAACTTTCTTTTGCATTGATGTTTCCGGCTTTTGCCAAATCAACATAATTGTCATAACGTTGTTGTGATTTTGCAATTTCTTCATCAATTTTTGCAATTCTTTTATCCGTAAAATAGTTGAATGCATCTGTTAAACCTTTGACAATTGCAATTTGTTCTTCAACCATCTTTTTTTCTTCATCAATCAAATCTTTGTTTGCATCTGTAATTTCTTTACGTTTCATTGTTGCCAATTCCATTTCAAGATCCAACGTATCAACACCCAATTTTTTCATTGCTTCAATTCGTTTTTCAAGTTGATCAATTAAAAATTTTGTATAATCTTCTTCAACTTCTTCATTTGATCTTGTTGATTCCAATAATTTCAATCTATATTCATTCGCTTCACGGTCAAATTTTGCATTTAAAATTTCCGCGCTTCTGCTTCTAATTTGGTCAATTTGTTCTTGTGATTCTTTGGTTGCATCAACAATTTTTTCATTAAAATCCGCATATATTTCACTTTCTCTGTTTTTCTGTCCGTTTGCTTCTTTCAAATATGCTTCCGTTGCAACCTTTACTTCTGCATCATAATTATCATTTATTTTCTTTTTTGCGGTTGCGGTTATATCTTCTTGCTCCAACAATTTTTCCTTTTGTTCTCGCAATTTTTCTATTTCCTGCACATATCGTTGGTCAATTGCTTCCGCTTCTTTTTGAATTATTAGATCTCTTTCACTTTCAATTCCTGCAATGATCAAATCACGTTTTTCATTTACAAAATCAATAATTGTTGACATGTCCGGTTCTTTACCAACTGCAATTTGTGCATCAATCAATTCTTGTTCCTTTATGATCAACAAATCCAATTCTTTTATTTGTCTTTCACGTGTAAATTTTTCGATTGATCGTGACAATTCCAATTCCTTTTCATATGCTTTGATCATTTCCTGTTGCAATTCATACGTTGTTTTTAATTCCGTATTGAATTTCTTTTGCTTTTTTTCTTTTTTTGTTCCATCTTCATCATCATCATCTTCTTCATCATTAACACCTCCGGTTCCTCCTGTTCCTTTTCCTTTCCCAACTGCGTTTGCTTCTTCTTTCATTATTTTGATCAAATCCTTTTTTAAAACTTCACGTTTTTTTGCTAATTTGTCCAACACCTTTTGGTTTTCATCAATTTGTTCTTGAATTACGGATGCGGTATTTTCATAATCTCCAAAACCACCAATTATTTCACCGAAACCACTCCACGCATTTTTCAATTGTTCTTTTAGTCTTGTTTGATCCGTTTCTAATGATATAATTTCATTTCCTAATGCTGAAAATTTCTGCCTTACTTCATCCTGCATTATACGTTTTTCAATGTTTGCAATTATTTTTTTCTGTTCAAGATCCAATGCTTTCAACAATTCTGTTTCATCTTCAATGTTTTGTAAATTGGTGCCGTATTTTTTATTCAAATCATCAATCAATCTTCCACGTTCACCGGTTTCATAATTACTGTCTTTAATTGCATCAACCAACACTTCCAATTGCATTTTTTCTTCTTCCAACTTCATCGCACTTTGCGCACTAATGTCATTCAATTTTTCTTGAATTGCTCCCATTTGTTCGGCTTCTGTTTTTACAACATTGAATGATTCATATAATTTATATAATGCCAAAATGATCAATCCAAATGCGTTTGCTTTTAATGCTTGACCTAATTTATTGAATGCCGTGCCAACACCTTTCATTGCACCTTTCATTCCTAATAAAACACCTTTTGCCCCACCTGCTTGTTGTCCTAATCTTATGAATGACATGCCCAAAACCTTATTTGCTCCTGCACTTAAAATTGTCACGGCTTTATAAGTCACCCATGCTTTACCAACTGAAACCACAACATCTAAAATGGTTTCCAAATTATCTGCCAAAAATTTCAAACCATCTTTTAATGTATCTCCAATTCCACCGGCTTCACTTGCATTTAAAATGTAACCTTCCCACGCACTTGAAAGAAGATCCAATGATCCACCTAATGTGTCCAACTGCATGTTTGCCATTTGCTCTGTTGCTCCTGCGCTTGTGTACAATGTATCTGTCAACTCCTGTACATGTCCTTGTTGCTCTGCTAAAATCAATGATACTGATGATCCTTTGACACCAAACAAATCCATTGCCGTTTTTCCTTTGTTGGTAGAATTGTTGATTTCATCCATTGCGGATGCGTATGATTGACCGCTTTTTGATAGTCTTAAAAATATATTTCTTAATCCTGTACCTGCGGTTGATGCATCAATACCATTATCAACTAATGCACCCAACATTGCGGTTGTTTCTTCAATGTTCAATCCTGCACTTTTTGCAACCGGTGCCACATTTGACATTGCCGTTGCAAATTTTGACATGTCCAATGCGGATGATGAAAATGATTTACTCATAACATCTGTCAACCTTCCGGTATCTTCTGCACTCATTCCAAATGCCCTCAATGTGGATCCAACAATTGTTGCCGTTTCTCCTAACTCTGCACCGGTTGCACCTGCTAAATTCAACACGGATCCGGTCATTGCTTCAATTTGACCTTGACCAAATCCCAATTTTGCAAGTTCTGTTTGTAATTCTGCAACCTGTGATGCCGTGAAACGTGTTGTTGCACCTAATTGTTTCGCTTGTTCTGTTAATCCGCTCATTTGATCACGTGAAATTCCCAAAACGGATGCAAGTGATGCTTGTGATTGGTCAAAATCTTTGATAACTCCAAAAACATTCCGGATTATCATTGCACTACCCATTGACACACCTAATGCACCAAATGCACCGGTCAATTTACCTAATGCACCACGATAATTTCCAACATTTCTGAAATTGTCACCAACTGTTTTGTCCAATTTTTTCAATGATGCATCACCTTTTTTTGCACTGTTTGTGACTTGACGATATGTGGATGCCAATTTCCTGTATTCTGAACTATTTTTTTTACCGGCTTGTTCTAATTTTAATAATTGCGCACCCAATTCTTTGGATTGGTTTTTTTGATCACGTGTTGTGATCACCAATTGTTTGTATGCACTGCTCTGATCTTTTACGGCTTTTGCGTTTTTCTGCAATGTGGCATTTTCTTTTTCTTTGATCCTTTGCAATTGTTGCGCATTTGACATTTCCATTTTTTGCGTTTTCAATTGGTCTTGTTTCAAACGTTCCATTTCACGTTCCGCATTGATCATTGCCTTTTGCGCTTCCGTTTTTGCTTTGTCAACTTTCACGGATTGTGCCATGACTGTATCCGCTTTTTTAACTGCGTTTGACAATTTGTTGATTCCTGCGGTTGTTTTGTCCAAGTTTCCTGTCAAATCTTTTTGGATAATTTGACCGGTTTTTTTTAGTCCAACATTTAATTTGTCCAACATTGCAATTGTACTTTTTGCGCTGTCACGTACTTCTTTGTACAAATCATTTTCCGCAATTTCACTTCTCTTTATTTGACCACTTGCCATACTCGTTCAAAATTTCGTAATATTCAACAACGGTTGTTTCTTTTATTCTCAATGGGTAACCCAACCATTTACCCAAATATATCAATGTCTTTTCAATGCTTTGTCCATCACCAAAATGTATCTGCATTGATTCAATTTTTGCATTTTGTATTTCAATTTCATTGATCACAAACCGTTCATTTGTTGTGATAAATTTACATTGTAATACCGCCTTTTTCTGCAACAATTTCAAATACTTTTCAAACTTTTCACCCAATCCAAACCGTTCCAAATATTCATCATACAACATGATCCAATATTTTTCATTGTCTTCACTTTCAATTGGTTTTTTATTCACATATTTCCAATCATCATCCATGCATTTAATCCAATTGTACAACGGCATTTCATCAATTGATGCCCAATGTGTGCCGTGCGTATTGGATAAAATTTTGCCGGATTTTTTCCGTATAAACTGCCAAATTCTGTTCATTTAGTCCTAAAATATTAATTGACCACCAACTTTCCTGTTCCATGTGTGCGGTGTTGGCTTCTATTATAATACTGTCTTTCATAACAACAACAAACATTGACCGGAAAAATGCACCGGTGTCTTCCAATGTATATGGTGTTCCTGCAATTTTTGATGGATTGATCAATTGTGTTGTTTCTGAATAAATACCAATTATTTCATTGAATTTGTCAACACCTTTGTTTTTCAATTGGTTTTGCTTTATCAACTCCGTAATCATTTGTTTTACTTCCGGTGTGTGTGCATCAAACCATGCAATTGCATCCGATAACAAAACCGAAATTTTCAAATGCACATCCATTGGTGTTGATCCTATACCCATTTTTTATAAAATTACAAAACAAAGATACAAAAAAATGGTGTGCAATTTCTCACACACCATTTTCAATTTTTGTTTCAATTTTATTTTTTAGATCCTTTTTTGGATTTTCTTTTTGGATTTGCAATTGTGTGTGCATGTTTCACAATGTCTTTGCGCAAATAATTAAAACGGTCATATGCTTCTGTCAATGTGATACCTTGCAACACTTCCATTTGAAATGTTGTTTTTCCAACTTTTATTTGTCCCTCCATGATCTAAAATTTTAAAATTAAACTGTTACCCCTGCAACTTCACCAATGAAACCAACACGTGATACATTGAATGTCAATGGCACACCTGCACCAAATCCCTGTGTTGTATAATCTAACACATAAACACCATCTGCCGTTTCTGTTACTGCATCCGGTGCAAATATAGTCACTCCGTCTGTTATTGACCAATCTGTTGGATTTGTTGCACCAACATAATCAATTTTATTGAATGCCGTACCATAGCAAAATTCTGCATTTAATGTTGTTAATGCCTGTCCAACTGTTCCAACAACTGTCAAAACAACATCAACCAAACCATCCAATGTTGTAAAATCAACACCGGCTTCATCACCTGTGATCATATACATTGTTGATTCATCAAATAATCTGTTCACATCAAATGCCAACATGATTTTTTGAACTGTGCTATCTGTTGCAAACATAAATGTTGGGTTCCATGATGGACTATCAACTGCAATTGGATACAAATATCCATCAACTTCCGATCCGATCAAATTTCCATTTACATCAATAAAATAAACACCAAAATCAACACAACGTGTTTTTTCAAGTTTACCCAAAAATGTTGGTGTACTGTCTTCACTCCATAATTCACCACTGAATGATCTTTTACCTTGACGTAAAAATGCCATTCTTCCGCTATTTGCTTCCTCAAATTGGCTATCCGCTTTCGGCAATTCAACATTTTCAAATGCAGGTAATGGAAACCATCTTTTTGATGCATCCGGTTCATTGATCAATGTTGACCACACCGGTATTGGTGCATTCAAATCAATTCTGTTTTTTGTTCCATCATTTGCCGTTAATGGCACAATGATCATTGAACTTGTTATACTAAACAACGGTACACAATTTG
>TARA_R110000772_G_scaffold6488_5_pt1 | contig 22638 bp, 23 predicted proteins | sample TARA_R110000772 | Tara Oceans TARA_R110000772 (sample SAMEA4397948) | marine metagenome | biome: Polar Biome; feature: [SRF] surface water layer (ENVO:00010504); material: water (ENVO:00002006), including particulate matter (ENVO:01000060) such as... | depth 5 m | reverse complement strand
AACGGGGGCCTCGTTTTGCAGCGCATCATCAGTTGTACTTTCAGCGTTTGCTAGTTGTGCGGCCTTTTTAGCTTTAGCGCGAGCTATGGCTGCGGCTACAGCTGATTTTTTATCATCAGGGCTTGCTGGCTCATCACTTTGTGCTTTTTGCTCTTTATATTGTCGAGCTTGTTCTTTACGCAATGCGCGTTCTTTTGCTACTTCGCTATTATCAGGTTCAAGTGCATCGCCTTGTTGCTTTTTAGCTTTAGCACGGGCAATAGCAGCGGCTACGGCTGATTTTTCATCGCTATTAGCTGATTTACTTTTAACTCTTGCTAAAGCATCGGCTACTTTTTGTTTTTCGTCTGGTGTTTTAACTGCAGGCTTACGTTTATGGCGATTTTGTCGCTCAGCTTGTTCGCGATCAAGGCGCTCTTTTCGCGCATCAAAACGCTCTTTAGCACGATCTGCTTTAATTTTTTCTGCCTGCTGCTCTTTTATTTCTACCTTGGCTACCCGGTAGTACTGCACTAGCGGTATTTCACTTGGGCAAACGTAGGCACACGCGCCGCATTCTATGCAGTCAAACAAATTGTGTTCTTGTAGTTTGTCGTATTCTTTTGACTTAGCAAACCATTGTAATTGCTGAGGTAATAAAGAAGCAGGGCAAGCATCTGCACAGGCACTACAGCGTATACAGGCTTTTTCTGGGCCGGGCTCTGCAAGCTCTTTATGATCGGGCGCGAGTATACAGTTAGTGGTTTTTACCACGCCAATACGAATTGTTGGTAGGGTAAAGCCCATCATTGGGCCGCCCATAATTACTTGTTGCTGTGGTACAGGCGAAAAACCTTGGCAATCGAGCAAGTGCTTTATTTCGCTGCCTAATAAAGCCCATACATTTCCGGGTTTATGAATAGTATTACCCGTTACTGTGACTACGCGCTCAATTAAGGGTTTACCTTCATAAACAGCTTGTTGTATAGCAAATAAAGTACCGGTGTTATGTACCAGTATACCAACATCTGCCGGAATGCCATTATTAGGTACTTCGCGATTAGTAAGCAGTTTAATAAGCTGTTTTTCGCCACCAGAGGGATAAATAGTGGGCACTTTTTGCACCAATATTAAGCTATTATGCTCCGCTGCTTGTATCATTGCAGCAATTGCTTCTGGCTTGTTGTCCTCTATACCCACAATGCATAACGTAGGATTGAGCAGTTGTTGCATTAGCTCAATACCTTGCACTATTTGCTTGGCATGTTCGCGCATTAGCATGTCATCAGCTGTTATATAAGGTTCGCACTCAACCGCATTAATAATTAAAAACTCGATAGGTTGCTTAGTATCGGCTTTAACATAAGTTGGAAAACCAGCGCCTCCCATACCACTAATGCCCGCTTGATGAATAATATTAACAAGTTCATCGTGGCTTAGCGTTGCTGGGTTTTTAATTGGGTTAAGCTCGCACCATAAATCTTTACCATCGGGCTCAATTATTACACTAAGTTCAGGTAGGGCCGAAGGGTGCGCCGAAGGCATTAACTTTATGTCGGCTATTGTGCCTGAGGTTGGCGCATGCATAGGCACCGACCAGTTAGCTTTAGGTATGGTTAAAGCTTGGCCTTTTAAAACGTGCTGACCTTTCTCAACAATAAGTTTACCGTTAGCACCTATGTGTTGTTTAAGTGCAACTACGAGTTTGTCGGGTAATGGCAAGCGAGTAATACTGGCACTATTAGAGAGTGATTTTTGTTGTGGTGGGTGAACGCCGCCAGGGAATGGCCAAACGACCCCTTTTTTTATTTGTTCAAGTAACTTATCCACTCAAACCTCTAATCTATTTGTGTAACGGGAATTGCATTTAACTGCCATTTCCAGTTTTGTTTAGTTTCGGCTACAGGGAGCATATCAATGCAATCTACAGGGCAGGGCTCTACGCATAAATCGCAGCCAGTACATTCGTCAATTAATACAGTATGCATTTGTCGAGTTGCACCAACAATGGCGTCAACTGGGCATGCTTGTATACACTTGGTACAGCCAATGCATTCGTCTTCGCGAATATATGCCACAGTTTTAATTGGTTCAGCTTGCTCTCCGCCAGCTAAGGGCTTGGGATCAACGCCCATTAATTCGGCGAGCTTTTTCATAGTAGCTTCGCCGCCAGGTGGGCATTTGTTTATTTCGTCGCCATTGGCAATCGCTTCGGCGTATGGCCTACAGCCAGGGTAGCCACATTGGCCGCATTGAGTTTGCGGTAAAATGGTATCAATTTGCTCAACAATAGGGTTACTTTCTACCCGAAAGCGGATAGCGGCAAATCCTAAAATTAGGCCAAAAACTAATGCCAGTGAGCCTAGTGCTATTAATGCATAAAACAAGGTCATATTAAAACTTCACTAATCCGGTAAATCCCATAAATGCCATCGACATTAAGCCTGCGGTAATTAAGGCAATAGAGGCACCTTTAAAGGGGGTAGGAACATCGGCCGCTGCAAGGCGCTCTCGCAGGGCAGCAAACAATACAAGTACTAACGAAAAACCAACTGCGGCACCAAAGCCATAAACCGCCGACTGTAAAAAGGAGTGATCTTCTTTAATGTTAAGTAATGCAACGCCTAGCACAGCACAGTTTGTGGTTATAAGGGGTAAAAAAATACCCAGCAAGCGATATAAAGTAGGGCTTGTTTTACGTACTACCATTTCGGTAAATTGTACTACTACAGCAATCACTAAAATAAAGCTCATGGTACGTAAATAGGTAATATCCAACGGTATTAAAATATATTGGTTAACTAAGTAGCTGGTTACAGAGGCAAGGGTAAGCACAAAAGTGGTAGCCAAAGACATACCTATAGCCGTGTCTAGTTTACTCGACACGCCCATAAACGGACACAAGCCTAAAAATTGTACTAATACAAAGTTATTAACCAGAACAGTGCCAATCAATAACAATACATATTCTGTCATGTGTGCCTCGCGCTATTAAAATCCAATGCATTATCCTTTTTTCTGCCGAGATAAACAACATGTGGAGTAGTTATCAGTCAAATAAATAAGGTAAAATAATTAACGCATAATGAAGATGTAAAATTACTGTAATTTGTTTGTAGAGTTTATTTAACGTTATGGTTTTAGTATGGGTGACAGTACTGAAAATAAAGCAAAAAAGAGCAACAAGTGCTCTTTTTATTAATTAAATAACCTGAACTTGGGTTAACTACGCCCTTATATCAAATGTCTTTAGGTTTTTCTATGTAGTAACCTTGTACACCATCTAAGCACAGGGTTTCTATAATGTGCTTTTCTTCTTGGCTTTCGACCCCTTCAGCAAAAACACTTACACCAATCCTGTGTGCTAAATCGACCATTAAGCGCATAAAATATTGATTGTTTTTATCATCTTCTAGGCCGCGGGTATAACTGGCATCCATTTTAATAAAGTCTGGTTTTAAATCGCGGAAAAACTTAAACGATGTTAAGCCAACGCCAAAACGCTCAACTGTTATGCGAGCACCCACGCGATGAATCATGTCAATAAAGCGTTTACTCGCTTTAATGTTTTGTTGTAGCCCAAATTCACTTACTTCAAAAACAAGTTTTGATGCAATATGGGTATCTTTTAATAATCGGCGTTCTAACCAAATTACAAACTGGTCGTTGTGCGCACTTGAAGGCGTAACATTTAAACCAAAAAACTTTTCTGAAAGATTTCGGCTTTTTATTTTCTCAAGTGATGAGTCAATAATTAGCCTGTCGATTTCTATAGCCATATCAAGTTTTTCGGCCATGGCTAAAAATGAGGCTGTAGGTAGCATTTGATTATCTTCGGTTTTAAATCGCACCTGAATCTCAGCATACGCTTTAATATTTTTGCCCAAAGGCATAATATTTTGCATTACTAAATGCACACGTTTTGCTTCAATTACTTCATTTATAACTTTGCGCCAATTTTGATTACCAAATCCAGCACTTACATTATTAATTAAATCGCTTTCGCGCTGTACATGCCAAGCGTTAGCATGTTTTGATTGCGCCATACTCATGGCGTTATCTACTACCGAAAGTAACTCACCAAGTGGTTTTGCTTTTTCGTAACCCACAATACCAGTATTAGCTACTGAGCTGAGCTCTTGGGTTTGTTGATACTGAGTAAAGCGAGATTGTAAGTTTTCACCAAAACGTTCGGCTTCTTTTAGCGGTATATTAGGTAATACAGCTACAAAATCAGAACTATTAAGTCTAAATACTTGGCTGCCAGTGTAGGTGCCACTAATGTGCTTAATAATATCAGCCACACCTTTAATGTATTCATCACCTTTTTGATAACCGCGGGTTTGGTTAATAGATTGCAGTTCACTACACCTAATTAAAGCGAGTGTACCAAAAGTGCTTTTTTCGCTGTTTTCTATATTTTTTTCATAATACTCAACAAACATATTCCGATTGCCTAAATCGGTTACACCATCTTTATAGGCTTGGTGTTTTATTGTGAGTGCTGCGTTTTGCAGATCTTCATTTTTACTTTTCAAAAAGTGCGATAAACGATTAAAGCTAGGAACTAAGCTCTTTCCTTGGCTTTTGAGCCTGCTTGTATCAAGGCTGACTTCTAGGTCATGATCTAACTGGTTTTGATTTATATAAACATCAATAACATCAGCCACGTCCATACTAATTCTTTTATTTACTCTATGAGAAAGGGTCTTCATTAACGCCATAGGAATAAGGACTAAAAAAGTACTAACAAGCACAATAATAAAAAACGCGCTTTGTAATAAGTGTGCAAAACGTTGCACATTAAGTGTAAATTCTACTTTTATATCAGTATTACTACCGCTTACAAACTGGGGACGTACCGAGTTAAAATTTGTTTGTACAAATTCGGCAATAAAAGGCAGTGCAGGGGAATGCGTTACTTTAAATACTTCAGCTCCTTGATTGTCTCTGAGGATGAAGTTTGCAAAAGTATCGTTATTAGTAATAGCGCGTTTAAAATTGTTTGTTGATATATCAGATAAAGTTAAACCATCTATATAATTTTGGACTGTAGCTTGTGCATTTTTTTGCGCTTCGTTAACTGTGTAATTAAAGCTAATAGCTATAAAATAACTACCAACGGCAACACATGCTAACCAAGAGAGTATTTGTATTAATATGAGTTTTTTAAAGCCTGCCATTTTTTCAATCTTTTAATTGTCAGAAAGGGAAGGAATCAAATCCTTGATTTATAAACTAATCGTAACACGAAAATTGAGTGAATATACTTTAGTTATTAATCAGAAAGGGTAGTAGATATTGAGAGGAATGTCTATGAAATTATTAGCAATTGGCTCCCCCTCCCCGACTCGAACGGGGGACCTGCGGATTAACAGTCCGTCGCTCTAACCAACTGAGCTAAGGGGGAAGCGTCTTGCCTTTCAACGGGGCGAAATATTAATGATCCAGCCGCAAAGTGTCAACACATAAAAGATCATAAATACAAAAAAGAACTCTATTCGTTGTTTTTGTGTTCGATCTGCACGTTTTATAGCACAAATGCCAAAATTAAAGCGCGTCATTTTTATGAAAAAGTACTTTTGGTTTTAAAAATTATTAAATTAAAGGGCGTATTTACTTAATTTAAAATATAAAAAACAGCCATTACACCTAAAAATAGGGCTCAATATTACAAAAACATTACCGTAAAGAGCTTACACAGGCAGAGTGGTTTTTAAAATTTAACGCTTAAAATCGATTTAATACTTAAATTCCATAAAAAACGAATACGGCAAAAACTAAAAATATCTTTATTTAATTACTTATTAGTTAATAATTAGCCAATCGCAAAGGTTTGTACAAAAACAACACAATCAATAGCTTAAATAATTTTATTTACACCTTTAGGTTGCTCAATAAGGTGGTGATTGCAGCTAACAGCAAGCTTTACATTAAAGCCCAAGAAAGTTTTCATATTGGTAACGTGGATAAGTTTAATACGGCATTTTATTTGATCCGCTGTAACCCCTTTATAAATGCGGCTTTGAATGAGTTATCCACGGTTTCTGTGGATAACTCTGTTTATTAAACTTTATGAACTTCAGTACCCCCAGTATTTTAGGGGGCTGCAACGATTTCAAGTCTTTAAGAATGTTTTTTTAAATCATTAAAAAACAGTGTGTTACGAATTGATGCTGAAAGCGACTCTAACGATAAGTAAAACTTTTCGTGACGATAAAGTAAAAAAATATGTTGTGTGATAATGCACCATTTATGAAGCGTTAAATGTTATAAAAGTAATTTAAATGATATATATTTGTTTTTTGGCGCTCTCAAGGTGAATTTATACGCTAAGGCTTGAAAACAAAGCTTTACTCCTTAGTTAGGTATTTAGCCCTCTATACTCAATAAAGCATGGCTTGAATTGCCCAGATGCTTTAAAATGTTTAGCTCAGTAAAAAGAGGCCAACTTATTCTATGCGCGTAATTTCAGAAAAACATACTCGCCCTGATTTACTCAATGATCCTATCTCGCCAACACTAAAAAAAATGACCATTCCAATGATATTTGGCTTGGTGTCGTTGATGATGTTTAACATTGTTGATACGTTTTTTATTAGCTTATTAGGAACAGAGCCATTAGCAGCCGTGAGCTTTACATTTCCGGTTACTTTTATGGTAATAAGCTTAGCCATTGGTTTGGGCATAGGCACTTCTGCGGTTATTGCAAAAGCCTTGGGCAGCCACAAAGTAAATGAAGCGCGTTTTGATGCCAGTATTTCTTTATTGGTGGCTGTGATTTTGGTACTTATATTATCTTTTTTTGGTTATGTGTTTATTGACCCCATATTTACTTTACTAGGGGCTGGTGAAAACGTATTACCGCTAATACATCAGTATATGAATGTATGGTTTTTAGGCAGCGTGTGTTTAATAACACCTATGATTGGCAACTCGGTATTACGTGCCAGCGGCGACACCAAAACGCCTAGCTTTGTGATGGGCGGGGCAGGGCTAATAAATGCCATTTGCGATCCTATACTTATTTTTGGCTTTGGACCTATTCCGGCATTAGGTATTGAAGGCGCTGCTATTTCCAGTGTTATTGCCTGGTCAGTAGCGGTAGTGATTATTTTATATATATTACTAAAAAAACGTTTATTGAGTTTAAAAGCAGGTAAACAAACGGTTATTGGCTCTATTAGTAAAATATTAAAAATTGGTTTGCCTGCGGCAGGGGCAAATATGCTTACGCCAGTTGCAATGGCAGTAATGACCGCATTAGTGGCTCATCATGGACCCGAAGCGGTTGCTGCATTTGGGGTAGGGAGTAAAATAGAATCTATTGCCAGCTTGTTAGTATTGGCGCTTTCGATGACATTACCGCCATTTATAAGCCAAAACTTTGGTGCTAGTAAATTATCCAGAGTGAAAGACGCCTACACCGGCACCTTAAAATTTGTAATGGTTTGGCAGTTTATTATTTATATATTACTAATTGCTAGTGCAGGCGTGTTAAGCCAGTTATTTGGTAAAGAACAAGCCGTTATTGATGTTATAAAACTATTTATTTACACCATTCCATTAAGTTACGGCTTGCAAGGGGTGATCATATTATCAAACTCATCGTTTAATGCTTTACATAAACCGATGAACGCATTGTTTTTAAGTATTATTCGTTTATTTATTTTTTATTTACCCTTTGCGTATATAGGCAACGAACTTGCTGGCTTATTGGGGTTATTTATTGGCGCTGCTGTGGGTAACTTGTTTACCGCTTTGGTGGCCTATAAATGGTTTATGAAAGAGCTTGAAACATTAAGTAACCAATCGTTACAGGAGTGCAGTCATTGAGCGATCATTTTCAACTAAAGTCACACTTTAAGCCTGCGGGAGATCAGCCCACCGCGATTGCGCAGTTATGCGAAGGACTTGAGGCCGGGCTTGCTCATCAAACCTTGCTAGGTGCTACCGGCACAGGTAAAACCTTTACCATGGCTAACATTATTAACGACTTAAACCGTCCAACGATAATAATGGCACATAACAAAACCTTAGCCGCGCAACTTTACGGGGAAATGAAAGAGTTTTTTCCTAAAAACGCAGTTGAATATTTTGTTTCTTATTACGATTATTACCAGCCAGAAGCCTATGTGGTTTCTAGTGATACGTTTATAGAAAAAGACGCATCTATTAACGAACACATTGAGCAAATGCGCTTAAGTGCTACAAAGGCACTGCTTGAGCGCCGCGATACTATAATTGTAGCCTCAGTGTCGGCCATTTATGGTTTGGGCGATCCAAAATCATACATGAAAATGATGCTACTTTTAAAAGTGGGCGAAAAAGTGGATCAGCGCGATATGCTACGCCGCTTAGCCGAAATACAATATACCCGTAATGATGTAGACTTTAGCCGCGGCACGTACCGAGTACGTGGCGAAGTGGTTGATATATTTCCTGCAGAATCAAGCACATTTGCGATACGTGTAGAAATGTTTGATGACGAAATAGAACGCTTAAGTATTTTTGACCCCCTCACAGGCGCAATTGAAAAACACATAGTGCGCACCACTATTTACCCTAAAACACACTATGTAACCCCGCGTGAAAAAATTCTTGGTGCTATCGAAAAAATACAAGAAGAGCTAAAAGATCGCCGAGCACAGCTATTAAGTGCCAATAAATTGGTAGAAGAGCAGCGCGTAACACAGCGTACGCAGTACGACATTGAAATGATGCGCGAGCTTGGTTATTGCTCGGGCATAGAAAACTACAGCCGTTACTTATCGGGGCGTACACCGGGCGATCCGCCGCCAACTTTACTTGACTATTTACCCGACGATGCATTAATGATTATTGATGAATCGCATGTAACAGTGTCGCAAATTGGCGCTATGTACAAAGGCGACAGAAGCCGCAAAGAAAACCTGGTTGAATATGGTTTTAGAATGCCATCGGCTATGGATAACCGCCCACTGCGCTTTGAAGAATTTGAAGCTATTTCGCCACAAACAATTTATGTGTCGGCAACCCCAGGCGATTTTGAATTAGATCGCTGCGTAGGCGCAATTGCAGAGCAAGTAATTCGACCAACAGGACTGCTTGATCCACTTATTGAAGTGCGCCCAGTGGGGGACCAGGTTGACGACTTGCTTTCAGAAATTTATAAAAGTGTTGAGAAAGGTGAGCGGGTACTGGTTACCACGCTAACCAAACGTATGTCGGAGGATTTAACCGACTACTTAAGTGAGCACAATGTAAAAGTGCGCTACCTTCACTCAGATATAGACACCGTAGAGCGAGTCGAAATTATTCGCGATTTACGCGCTGGAGTATTTGATGTGTTAGTAGGCATTAACTTACTGCGTGAAGGCCTCGATATGCCAGAAGTAGCACTGGTGGCAATTCTTGATGCCGATAAAGAAGGCTTTTTACGCTCAGCGCGCTCTATTATTCAAACCGTAGGCCGCGCCGCACGTCATTTAGAAGGGCGCGCAATTTTATACGGTGATCGAATTACAAAATCGATGGCTAAGGCGATGGACGAAACCGCACGTAGGCGCGAAATTCAGCATGCTTATAATATTGAACACGGTATTGAACCACATTCGTTAGCCAAAAAGATTCTAGATTCGATGGACGTAGGCGAAGAAGCAGGGCCAAAAGATAACCTTAGACTCATTCGTAAAGAGTCTAAAAAAGTCCTTAGTGCTAAAGAAATCACAGTGCAAATTAAGCAACTCGACAGTAAAATGCACGCTTACGCCAGTGATCTAGAATTTGAAAAAGCAGCCTCAGTGCGTGATGAAATACACGAACTCCAACAACAGTTGATAAATTAACTATGACCCCTAATTTTACTCCACTTATTGACGCATTAGCCGATGCCCCTTTATTAAAAAATGAGCTGTGCCGCGTGTTTCATGGCCGCGGCCATAGCGTAGAAGCGCTAAGCCATATTAACTTAGACTTTTACCCACCTAGTTTGTTTTTAGTGTCTTATGATGAAATAGATGAGCCAACGCTGAGCGAACTAACCAGTGTGCTGTGGCAATGGGCGCAGCAACATCACCCTGAGCTTATTACTGCGCTTGTGTATCAGCAGCGCGCGGGTGTACAAAGCCAAAATACTCTGGTTTATGGGCAATTGCCTAGCCAACATGTGGTAAAAGAAAACGGTATTGGCTTTTTAGTTGATTTAACCAGCCGCCAAAATACTGGAATATTTCCTGATATGCGCAGCGGCCGTGAGTTTGTGCAAGCAAACAGTAAACAGGCAAAAGTACTTAACTTATTTTCGTATACCTGTGGGTTTTCGCTGGCGGCAATGCAAGGCGGAGCCGATCATGTAATGAACATGGATATGAGCAAAGGCGTGCTTAGGGTGGGTAAACAAAATCATCAGCTCAATGGCTTTAATAAAGGGGTGAGCTTTTTACCGCATGATATTTTAAAGTCGTTTGGTAAATTAAAAAAAGCAGCGCCGTTTGATCTCATTATTGTTGATCCGCCAAGCTTTCAAAAAGGCAGCTTTATTTTAACGAAAGACTATCAAAAAGTACTGCGCAGATTACCTGAGCTATTAAGCGATACAACCCAGTTATTACTTTGCGCTAACAGCCCAGAGCTTAGTGAAGAGGCTTTTAAAGCCTTAATTACAGAGCACACAGAGGGCGCTATTGAGTTTGTTGAACGGTTAGCTGCTACAGAGCGTTTTATTGAAGTAGATCGTGACAGAAGCTTAAAAGCGCTTGTTTATAAAACATCGCAAACAGTAGCCTAATTTAAATTATGACTCTTAATTAATAACCAGTTTTTAGTTATTAGTTACCAGTAAAAAATGAGCCGTGGCGCAATGTTTATAATACATGCGCCATTTTTATTACTAAGGCGCTATTTACCTAAAGTAGTGTTTATGGGGGTAATAGGTAATTTTACTTTTAAGGCAGGCATTCCTGCACCCGATCATCACAAACGCAGAGCTTAATTAATTAATTAATTAATTATTAGCCACTTAGAATTGCACATAAATGTGATCTAATATTGCCGCTAATAACGTAAATAGCTACAGACAATATATTGCCATGTGCGAACTAATTTATGCCAAATAAAAACAGCCACCGTATACCTCTCGTCAATAATAAAAAATGGCAATACAGTTACGAGCAGCCAATTTCGTATGCCCCTTTGGTGCAGTTAAAGAATAATAATTGGGTTGTTCCACAGCATTTTTTACGCTACCAACACACACTTGAAAGTGTTAATACAGTGCTTGAAAATATCGACTTTTCGGCGCACTTTAGAGTGGTTGCTGCCCAGCAAAATGAACAGCTTTACTTACAAGTGGCAGTGCTTAGCCCAGACAACTATTCAAATAATTCAAACTGCGAGAAAAATAGCGCAGCTAACAAAAATCACACTCGCGCAAAAAAATTATTATTTGGCAGGCGCTGGCTAGTAGAAAAAAACCTACCAACCTCAGAGCTTATTCAAACTGCGTTTTTAGCACTTAAAATAGCACGAGAGCACGAAGTGCGAGAGCTGCTGCAATTAACGCATAAAGGGGCAACAAGTACGCCGTTTAATAACCATCACGACTTGTCATTAATGGCGCAAAACCCTGAGTTGGTAAGTAATAGCACTGATCAAGCGAGCGCTCAATCGATAGCTAAACGGCTGATATTTGCCGGTATGAGCATAGTGATTAAAAACCATCAAGTAATAACCAGTAAACAGCACTTATATACGCTTGAGCTTAATTGTAGTGATTGCCAATTAAATGAGTTTAATAATAAAACCATGGCATTTTTAATAACCGATACGTCGGCAAATAGCTTTTTACATGGCTTTATTACAGCGCTTGTAGCCATTAGTAACGAGTATGTAAGCGAGCACTTTAAATATAAAAATTTTGCACGCTTTAGCAAACAGGTAATGGCCGAGCAAATAGGGGAGTTAAGTGTAGCTATACGTTCGCCAGACGCGCTAGGCTTGTGCTCTATGGGCAAGCAGCACGCTAATCAATTAAACTTTGAAATAGACAGCACCCGAGCACCACAGGGCTGTGGTCAGGTTATTGGTGGTTTTTTAGCTGCCCACGGTATTGAGCAGCCAGAAAACGCCCATTTATATGAAAATTATTTATAGTTTATTTATTTCTTGTTTTACGTCAAAGCTTGAATCGGTAACTATGGTTTCAAGGGTTTGCACACGCTCTTTTAATGCTTGAACTTGCGCACTTACTTCAGCAAGGTGCTTATTAGCATCGCTATTATTATTTTGCATACGGTGTTTAAATTCTAAATGTTTTTTGTACATATCGTATATAACTCCAGAGCCAACAGATATAAGTACAATTAATACAATCATGGTAGTGCCCGACATAACCGCTTCCTGTTAATTACTTTGGTTAAAGTATAACCGTAATACATTTACGATAAAGCGCCTAATTGTAACTTTATTTTTCTAAATGTTGATTGCCGGTGTGCTGGTAGTTTATACATTGGCTATATTGTGTAATGATTAAGCAAAGAGTTTGCCCCTTTTATTAACTAATTAAGTGAGCTGCTATGTTAAATAATAAAATTCCTCCACTTGTTGTTGTGCTTTTTTTTGCATTAATAATGGCCTTAATTGCACATTATAGTGTGATTGATTTTAGTGCCTTTATTTTATATTTAACGGTGAGTTTAGTAACTATAGGCTGCGTATTTTGTATTGCCGGATTGGTTAGTTTTCGTTTGGCTAACACCACAGTAAACCCAAGTAAACCAGAGCAAGCGACAAATTTAGTTACCAGTGGCGTTTATAGGTTTTCTCGTAACCCTATGTATGTGGGTTTTGTATTTATACTACTAGGGTGGGGTATTTGGTTAAGCTCGTTATGGGCACTTTTGTGTGTGGCGGGTTTTATTGCCTACTTAACACTGTTTCAAATTATTCCTGAAGAGCGGGCGCTTACTCAGCTCTTTGGTGAGGATTACATCCAATACAAAAACAAAGTAAAACGCTGGCTATAAACAAGCACCCATAAAAAAGGCTATCGATGATAGCCTTAATAAATTGTTTATTCGTATTCTAGCGGGTCGGTTAAGTTATTGACCTCAAATGCTTCTAAGCGCTCTTGGCATGCTCCACATTTACCACAGGCTTTTTCACGGCCGTTATAACAGGTCCATGTTTGGCTGTAATCTAAGCCCATTGCAATACCATCGGTTAAAATATCAATTTTTGTATTGTTTAAATACGGGCTAAAAATTTCTACGGCATCGTAGTTGGCAATGCGGCACACATCATCCATTTTTTGCACAAATTCAGGACGACAATCAGGGTAAATCGCATGATCCCCAGAGTGGGCACCATAATAAACCTGGCTCGCTTTAAGCGACACTGCATAACCTACCGCTAAAGACAGTAAAATCATATTACGGTTTGGCACTATTGTGCTTTTCATGCTGTCTTCTTCGTAATGGCCTTCTGGCACGTCAATATCATCAGTTAAAGATGAGCCGCCAATAATTTGATTAATAGCCGAAATATCAACAATTTTGTGTGGCACATTTAATTGCTTACATACCTGGGCTGCCACCTTAAGTTCTTTTACATGACGCTGACCATAGTCAAACGATAAGGCATAAACATCATGTCCTTGTTGCAGGGCCTTATTTAATACGGTAAATGAATCCATACCGCCGGAATAAATAACTACTACTTTTTGCGTCATATCTGGTTTTGCTCTTTAGTTTTAATAGAGGTTTATATCAGGGCACGATATACTACATGCCCACGGCATAAATAACAATTTTTGCGCTGCGCTATTTAGTCCTTAATGGTAGCAATTTTGCTGCTTGATCGTAAGTGAGTTCTCTTTTGTACAAAATAAATGAAGTGTTTGAAACCATCCAAGGTGAAGCTAGTTATACTGGTACACCGTCTATATTTTTGCGTTTGCAAGGTTGCCCAGTAGGGTGCTCTTGGTGCGATACAAAACAAACATGGGATGTTGATAATGTGTACAAAGTGTCGCTTGACGAAACAGTAGAAAAAAAGGCCGATTCAGATCATTGGGCACAAGCCAGCGCAGCAAACATATTAGCGTTATTTCAATCACGTGGTTATACCGCAACGCATGTGGTGATCACAGGTGGCGAGCCTTGCATGTACGACTTAAACCCAGTGTGTAATTTATTGCACGAAAACGGCTTCAGTACGCAAATAGAAACCAGCGGCACCTTTGAAATACTTGCCCCTGCGCAAACTTGGGTTACTGTATCGCCAAAAATTAATATGCGCGGTGGTTTTGAGGTACTTACAACCGCCATGCAGCGCGCCGATGAAATTAAACACCCCGTTGCCATGCAAAAGCATGTAGAGGAGCTAGAAGAGCTGTTTGTTAAAACGGGTGTTAATCCTAAATTGGTTTATTTACAGCCTATTAGCCAAAAAGAGTCAGCAACTAAACTGGCTATTAAAACCTGTATTGCTAAAAACTGGCGCTTATCAATTCAAGTGCATAAGTATTTAGGGATTAGCTAATAATTAAGCCGGGTTTTAAGTGATTAGCTGTGAGCTAATACCAGCTCGGCGTTAATTTATATTACGTAGGTCGGATAAGCGAAGCGCCATCCGACACCCTTAATTTATACCCTTAAATTACATCTAGCATAAAACTTATATCTGCTTCGTTAATGCTAACAACTAGTTTACTATGCGCCACCCAAATTACTTACCCTTTAATAACTAGGCTAATATGTCCGCAAATGCTTTATACACAGATCTCTCTGGTTACTATGACTTAATGTGCGCTGATATAGATTATCAAGCTCAAAGCCATTTTATTAAACGGTTACACCAAATTTTTGGTAATGGCGCAAATACACACCTAGATTTAGCGTGTGGCACAGGCCCGCATGTACGGCATTTTATTAATTTTGGCTATACAAGCAGTGGCCTCGACATTAATCAACCTATGCTAGATAGAGCCGCTATTCGCTGCCCAGAAGCACAATTTACATTGCAAAATATGAGCGAGTTTACCGTAGCGCAGCAGCAAAATTTAATTACCTGTTTTTTGTATTCAATTCACTACTGTGATGGCATTGAAAAATTAAAAGCATGTATCATCAGCGTACATAACGCACTAAAAGCCGGTGGCATGTTGTGTTTTAACGCAGTTGATAAAAATACTATAAATAACGATTCATTTGTAAAACATACAGCAACTAGTGAAAATAGTTTATTTACCTTCAGCTCTGGCTGGCATTACAGTGGCACGGGCGAAAAACAGTCGCTAAAACTGCGTATTGAAAAAACCACAAGCGATGAAACATTCATCTGGAATGATGAACACCCCATGGTGGCGCTTAGCTTCACCGAGCTAAAAGCAGTTTTACAGCCTTATTTCGAAATCCATATATTTGAGCATAACTATGAGCAAATAACCCCGTGGAATGGTAATTCGGGCAATGCTATTTTTGCTTGCGTAAAAATTTAAGACAAACGACGTAGGTTGGGTAGAGCGTAGCGAAACCCAACGAATACCCACCCCCTAATAAACCCGCATTATATATTTGAAAACGTAGGTCGGATAAGCGAAGCGCCATCCGACACAGCAAAATATCTTGCCAATTATTATCAGCATTTAGCGTTGTCGTACGATTGGAGATCAGTCGTTAATTAATCGTGATGTCTGAAGTCAAGATTTGACCCCTTTGTCTCTTTGTCTCCACAGGCGGCATTTTTTCACATGGCCCTTGCCGAGCAGTGGCAATTTGCGCCGGTATTTTATCTAATGACATAGTATTAACTTATCAATGGCTTTATCTTATAGTATAAAAATTCTACTCTACCGGCAGTAACACAGCTGGCGAAAAACAGTTGCCGCTAAAACACAAAAGCAGGAAAACTATGAAAACACTGTTAATTGTTGCCCATGCGCCCTCTAAAAATACCCAGTTAATGGTTAATGCTGTTTTGACAGGGGCACAGCATCCAGAAATTGAGCAAGTACAAGCACGCTGGGTATCACCATTAAACGCCACACCTGAAGATGTATTAGCTTGCGATGCGATAATTATGGGCACGACGGAAAACCTCGGTTATATGAGTGGCGCATTGAAAGATTTTTTTGACCGTTGTTATTACCCTTGCCTAGATGTAAAACAGGGTTTGCCTTGTGCATTATTTGTTCGTGCTGGTAACGATGGTACTGGTACTTGCCGAGCAGTTGAATCAATTTGTAGTGGCTTGCGTTGGCACTGGGCTCATCCACCATTAGTGTGTCGTGGCGACTGGCAACCAGCGTTTCTTGAGCAATGCGAAGCGTTAGGTATGACCATAGCAGCTGGGCTTGATGTGGGGATTTATTAACGAACCAAAACACAGGGTAAGCCGCGTGCTCTACCCAGGCTGAGTATACTTACCCGGGCCAATATGCTAAGGTTTAAATTAAAATAATTGTAGGAGAAACAAAATGTTAGCAGAATCAGAATATACGATGAATAACTTGTTTGCGCAATTAGGATTAGACAGTTCGGATGACGCCATTAATGAGTTTATCGAAAAAAATCAATTAGCAGCAGGCGAATCATTAAAAGAATCTAAGATTTGGAATGATAGCCAACGCACGTTTCTCCAAGAGGAATGGGATAAAAACAGCATGTGGACTCAAGTCATCGATGATTTAAATTTACTTTTGTCAAACGTCGCTGAGTAAATAAATTTGCAGTAATTATCAGATAATAGATATGTCGATCTTGGGCGTAGCGAATGTAGAACAAAAACCATAGAAAGCCGTAGGAAAAGCCGTAGGGGTCAAATCTTGACTTCAGACATTATCATCATTGAGCGTTTGATAGTCGCTGTGAGTTTACCTTTCGATGAAAAGTATAATTTAATCAACACCCACAAAAAAGCGTTGCCCTTGAGCAACGCTTTTTTATGTCTAATTTCTAACAGCGAGTAACTTACTCTGCCGCTAACTTATTCTGCTGCGAGATAATCCAACACTACCTGATGGTGATCTTTGGTTTTAAACTTATCGAACAGGTGTTTAATTTTGCCGTCTTGACCGATTAAGAACGTCAGGCGGTGTATGCCGTCGTATTCTTTGCCCATAAATTTTTTGTAGCCCCAAATTCCAAATGCATCTGCAATGGCGTGATCTTCATCTGAGAGTAAATCGAAGTTAAGTTCTTTTTTAGTTTCGAAGTTTTTAAGGCGTTTAATTGGATCTGGGCTTATGCCTACTACGCGGGTGTTAAATTTTGCCAGCTCTGCTTGCTGGTCGCGTAGGTTTTCGGCTTGTACGGTACAGCCAGGTGTTGACGCCTTAGGGTAAAAATAAACCAGTACTTGTTGCTGTTTTAACAACTCGCTTAAGGTGATTGTTTCGTCGTTTTGGTTTTGTAAGCTAAAAGCGGGGGCGTTGTCGCCGGCTTGTAATGGGCTGATTTTGTTCATGCTTGCTCCTTAATTTAACGAATACGTCTAAATATATAGTCTACGTTGAGAAGGTGAGAAAGTTTTTCAAAACTAATTTTAAATTGGTCTACATCTACTTCAACAGGAATATTAAACTCTAGTTCACAGCGCATTCTCATTACTGCTTCTTCGTCATCATAAGTGTCTGACTTTAGTGAGCAAATAATAATATTGTTGTCTGCAAAAAAGCGCGTAACTTTACTCAAAGTGCCGGGTGTGTCGGTGCCTGTGTACTCTAGTGTGTAACCGGCGCGAAACGCTCCTTGGTTATGACTTGCTGTGCGCTTCATCATAGTGAGCAAACCCAGTTCCATCGCTTTGGTAGGCAGGGTGTGTTCTATGCGGCTAATAGCCGACATGTCACCGCTAAGTAGCATGATAAATGTAAATTCGTTACCTAAAATAGCAATGCGGCTATCTATTATATTACAGTGGCAATCGCTTACTAGCTGAGTTAACTCACTAACTATGCCAGACCTGTCTTCGCCAATAGCTGTTAAAACAATTTGATGATTTGAGTGTGCAGTCATGGGTTTAAATACCTAAGTTACTTGAATTACAACAGCGCAGTTGGCAACACAAAAAGTAAACACATAAAGTTGCGTGGCGGCGAAGTTTAACACAAAAACGTGTTTAAACTACACAGGCTGCTAATTTAGCAGTTTAAAAGTACAGTGTTTCTTGTTTTTACAAGCATGGGAAAGTACCATAGCCCAAATGTGTCTATTTGTTGCTTACTTTTGTTAACAGAGGTGAGTATTAAGCAACCAGGCAACCAAATTATAACTGTAAAGTTAATATTGATTTTACACTGAACCAAATCGGCATTACCCACTCATATACTTGTTAAAACAATTAAAGGGTATGCTAAGGAGAAATATCTGTGCAGTATTGGATCCCAAAAGCACTAACAGTAAGTGTATTGGTAAGTTTATCAGGATGTAGTGTATTTACTAATGATGCACATGACGAGCGTAATTATCGCGCTCATGAAGCAGTAAAAGTGCCTGCATCGTTATCACAACCCGCTCAAGATCCAACATATAAAATGGATGTAGGCCAATATAGTAATAATCCAGATGCTACAAATTACCGTCCGCCTGCTCAAGTACTTACAGTAGCAAAGGGTAGTTGGGTTGAAGAAACAGATAAAAACGCCCGTGTTTATTTTGATAAAAACGATGGTATTGATGACCTAGATGAGTTTATTTGGGAGTCTATTAATGCGGTTTTAGCCGACAATAACACGCAAGCGACTAAAGCAGACAAGCTACTAGGCATTATAGAAACAGATTGGTACGCTATTATTAAGCCAGAAGAAAGCTGGTTATGGAATAGCGACGAAAGTGTTGATTTAGAACGCTTTAAATTTACAATTGAAGAAAAGTCGCATCAGCGTACGGCTTCATTAAGTGCTGAACTTATTGACTTTAAAGGTGATGAGCCTTTAAGTGATTTATTTAAGCAACAGTTAGAAGTGCGTGCACTTAACCAAGTTATTAGCGAGTTTGATTATCGTTATCGTCAACTTGAAGTTGATATGCGCAAACGCCAAGGTATTATTTCTTTAGAAATGGGCTTTGATAACAAAGGTAATGCAGCACTTGTAACTGAGCAGTCGTATGAAGCTGTATTTGACCGTTTTTCAGGGTTTTTAGAGCGCTTGTCGTTCACTATTGTTGAAATTAACCCAGATACAGGCTTAATTACGGCAGATTATAAAAAACCAGAGTCAAGTGTATGGGATTCTATTTGGGGTGACGAAGTAACCCAATTACCTATTGATGAAGGTCAATATCAAATATTAGTAAGTAAAACCAAACAAGGCGGCACTAGTCTGACCTGGATGGATGAACAAGGCGATACGCTTGAGCCAGGTACTATGAATGGTTTACAGCAAGCATTAGTGGCTGCACTCATTCAGCGCGGTATTAATATTTAATAATAATAAGTTTTTACCACAAAAAGAGCACTTTGCTCTTTTTGTGGTTTTTATAGGTTAAAAATATGTCTCAGTTACCCACTTCGTCGCAATATAATATGCGCACTTGGCTTACCTTTTTAGTTCCTTCGCTAATTGGTTTGTTTTTATTTATGACACCAATCCCTATTGCTGATGGTATGACCATTCCCATTGCATTAATGGCTAAAGCAATTAAAGAGGGAATTAGCTCTGTTATGATTGAGCTGCTTACATTCATTATTTGTGTAACGGGTGTGCTTTCGCTATTAGCTAAAGTTGTTAAGCCTAGCTTTATTAAAAAGTCTTTTATACTAAAACACTTATTTGATGTTAACTGGCTTTGGCTAGGTATTCGCTTACTGGGTATGCTGTTTATTGTTTTGACCTTTATTAGTCAAACCGGCGCAGACGTGAGCTCGGCGCTTCCTGCGTTTTTATTACCGGTATTTAATGCTATTACCTCGGCAGATACGGGCGGCTTGGTTTTAAACGATTTATTGCCTATTTTGTTTTCGGTATTTGTTTTAGCGGGTTTATTACTGCCGCTGTTATTAAATTTTGGTTTGTTAGAGCTAGTGGGCACCTTGTTTACTAAACTTATGCGTCCGTTATTTGGTGTGCCGGGGCGCAGTGCTGTTGACTGTGCGGCGTCGTGGTTAGGTGATGGCAGCGTAGGTATTTTAATGACTGCGCGTCAGTACGAAGAAAAACATTACACTGAGCGTGAAGCGGCCATAATTGGTACTACGTTTTCGGCAGTTTCGATTACCTTTAGCTTAGTGGTTATTGAACAAGTGGGCTTAGAGAGTCACTTTGCACCGTTTTATTTAACTGTGTGTTTAGCCGGTGTGGTTGCTGCGATTATTGTGCCGCGCTTACCGCCGTTACGCTTCAAAAAAGATAGCTTTATAGATGGCAGTAAACGCGATGAGCATGCTGAGTCTGTACCAAGTGGTAAAACCTTGTTTGGGCATTCTTTAGATGTTGCGTTAGCTAAAGCGCATAGATCGCCAGGGTTTAAAGGCACGTTAAAAGAAGGCTTACACAATGCATTTGATATGGTGTTTGCTGTATTACCTGTCGTAATGGCGGTAGGTACATTTGCGTTAATTATTGCCACATATACCCCTGTTTTTCAGTATTTAGGTATGCCGTTTATTCCATTTTTAGAGCTGCTACGAATACCAGAAGCTGAGCTTGCTTCACAAACGATTATGGTTGGTTTTGCTGATATGTTTATTCCTTCAATATTAGCAGCGGGCACAATTGAAAGCGACGTAACCCGTTTTATTATTGCGGCAATGAGTGTAACGCAACTTATTTATATGTCGGAAGTGGGTGCACTTTTACTAGGCAGTAAAATACCGGTTAATATTTTTGAATTGTTTATTATTTTTATTCTTAGAACCTTAATCACTTTACCAGTTATTGCCTTAATGGCGCACTGGTTAGTTGGTTAGTTGGTTATAAAGATTAAGCAGTAAAAAGCCCTGATATTCAGGGCTTTTTTGTATCTGTAGAGTTAGTTTTATCGGGCTTTGTTTTTTTAAAGGGTAAATTTGCCGAGTGCTTTAGCAGTGCAAGATTACCAATAATAATAGCAAATACAATGATAACAATAACAATCATGTGCCAAGTTTGCATAGCAACGTCCGTTAATTATAAGCAAAGTATAAGTGTGAGCGTTTTAGTTTAAAACAGCAATAAAGTGACTTAAAAAATGGTGCTAATGCAGTATTTAAAAGCGTTTTGCTACCGATAGAGTTAAAAAATTTAGCCCGGGGTTGGGATCTTTAAAGCCCGCATTAGAGTAATGAATAATTCTTAGCGCCACGTTGGTTTCGCCAAAATCAGCAACTAAGCCAATTCTGTCTTCAAACTGATAGTGAGTGCTAATGTTTTTACCCGCAAAATAGGTTTCATCAACCAATGAAATACCAATACCCGCTTCTACATATATGGGGGTATTGTTAATGCTAAATGCTGGGAACAACAGCACAGGCGACATGGCAAGCACTACATTAGACTGTGTTTTATCGCCATGGTTATATTGCCAAAGGTTTACACTGGTTTCGAAATAAAAGCGCGTATCGCCAAGTAAAGACTGCAACCCTGTAGGATAATATTGATGGGCTAGTTTAAAGCCATTTACGCCACCTTCTCCCTTGAGCAGATCAATTGCGTAGCCGTGCTGCGATTGTGCGAATGCGTGTTGACTCGTGAATAATAAAACAAATATAAATAATGATAAAAATGACGTTTTCATAGGTGTCAGTGCTGTGCCTGAGTTAAATAGTGACTAAATAGTAAGGGCGCAACATGGGTGTTTTCAATGGGACAAAAATACGCTTGTATATAGGGTGTTAACCGAGGTTGATTAACTAATTGAATTTATTTACTTTGTTTTATTGGTGCTAAATGGGCATTAATAAGTTGCTTATTTAAGTCTATTTAAAGGTGTAATTATCGCGTAAATTAGCGTCATCTTAATCACACAGACAATAATTTATTATGAAGTTTTTAAAACTGTTTCTCGTTGTAGCTGTATTCTTTAGCGGCTCACTTTTTGCTCAAACGCAACAATCTCCACAACAACTCCTTAAAAGCGTAGCCGATACTTTATTTGCCGATATAGCCCAAGTTAATGCCAAAGGCGATGCAAGTAAAGAAGACATGTTTAACATTGTTGAGCAGCGCTTAATGCCGCATATTGATATAAAATTTGTAGCATTTAAATTATTAGGCAAACATATAAAGGGCATTGAGCGCGAGCAAGCAGTTAATTTTATTGATGCAGTAGAGCATTATTTAACAGGCACTTATGCCGGTGCTTTAATGAAGTACACTGGTCAAAAAGTAGTTTTTGAGCAAGATAACGCTTTGAGCGACTCACAGTACGCTACGGTTAAAACCCAGATAATACAAGCAAATGCGCCTACTATAGATTTACATTTTAAATTGCGCTTAGGGAAAGATGAACAATGGAAAGTATACGACATAGTTGCAGAAGGCATTTCATTGCTCAGCGCCAAGCAAAAAGAAATTATACAACGTATTTCTGATGTAGGTATAGAGAGCGTTATTAGCGAATTAAAAAGCAACTAATAGTAGATTATGTGACCCTGATTAAGTCCAGCTCCAACCAAATAAGCAGCCAACTAGTTATGTAGTTGGCTGCTTTTTTATTTTATAAGTATTGCGTTACTTTGCGCTAGCGTGGCGATCAAGGT
>TARA_R110000772_G_scaffold148307_1_pt1 | contig 22665 bp, 30 predicted proteins | sample TARA_R110000772 | Tara Oceans TARA_R110000772 (sample SAMEA4397948) | marine metagenome | biome: Polar Biome; feature: [SRF] surface water layer (ENVO:00010504); material: water (ENVO:00002006), including particulate matter (ENVO:01000060) such as... | depth 5 m | reverse complement strand
GACTCATTAACAGAGGTAACTTTTTCAGATTGGAGAGTTTCAAACGTGAAGGAGTTAGAGTCTATTTTCGACTACTCTTTAAATGGTTTGTTTTTAAATTACACACCTTTTAATTATGCTTTAAGTACAGAAATGCAAACAGCTACTACAGCTTCAGTTGTAACTTCTTTTTATTGGTATGTTAAAACTAACGGAGTATCAAATGTAGTAGCAAAAACTGGTACTAGGTCTTATATGATATGTAGAAATCATTATTAAAAACAAAATTATGAAAGCAATAGGAATAATAGAAATAGAAAACGGATTAACTTTAAACAATCCAACTTTAGAAATAGAGCAAATCACTTACAAGCAAAACGAGAGTTTGGTTTTGGTTGAATGTATTTTTGTAGAAGAAAATGCGATTTACAAACATAGTAGAAACTTTACTTTTGTTGCTTCAAAAGATATGTTAAAAAGTGATGTGATAGCTTTAGTAAATAATCATAATATTTTAAAAGTATTCAAATGAGTTATATTAAAAATTTAAGATACATTGTTGATAATTTTAATGGTGAAAAAGCTATTGATAAACTAAAGGAAGAAACTGCTAAAGAATTAATCTTAGACGTTTTAGACGAAGAGGACTTAGGTATATCAATCGAGTCTTTAGGCTTAACCCTAGAAGATATTAACGATAATAAATATATGTACAATATCGACTCTAAAGATATTGAAGGATTTGCAAAGGATAAGATAATTGATTTATATAGATACGTTGCTTATCATACTAGCGGTTATGGTTCTGATAACATTGGTAAAAATTCAAGGGGTTTTTGTAAAAGAGTATCTAAAAGAACTAATACTAGTTTAATGAGGTATCAAGATATATTAAGACTGAATGGTTCTAACCCTGGATTCGGTCAAGGTGGTTCTAATTTATATAGTGTCTTCTTATATCGAGGTGGTGTTAACTGTAAACATATTTGGGTAAAGTATAGATTTAATCAAACTACTAACAAACTTGTTGAAGCACCGAAAGGAGACCAGCCTAAGCAAATAGATAAGGGAGATGTAGGAAATGCCTAAAGACTTATTAAAAAAAGCCCTTGAGGTGTTTGGTAAAGATTACATTGAGGCGCTTGGAAAAGAGTTAGATAGAGCTGGTAAAGATGCGACTGGCAACCTTAAACGTTCTTTAGATTATAAGGTTAAGGCAACTGGTTTCGGCACTTCTTACACGCTTCAAATATTAGCTGAAGATTATTTAAAGTATGTTGATGAAGGGCGTAGAGCTGGAGCAAAAGCACCTCCAATTCAAGCGATTAAAGATTGGGTACAAGTAAAAGGATTACCTGAAGGAATAGAGTTTGCAATTGCTAAGTCAATAAGTAAAAAAGGAATTAAGAAAACTGAAGTTATTGCTAAGGCTCTAAAGAAAGTTCAAACGGATGCTAGCTTTAGAAAATTAGAAGATGGAGTAAGTGATTGGGTTGACGATGTAATAACGGATAAATTAATTGGATTAAGTAAAAATAAAAACATAACATTTAAGTAATGGCAATATCAATATTATTAGAACCTCAAAACTTCCAACCAGTTTATAACGAAGTAATAACTGTTTTGGACTCAACTAACAAAGCTAAAACAAACTTTGAATATATTATTGACATTTCTGTTGATGGGGTTACAACCTCTCAAATGAAAGTAAATAGTAATCCTGAAGGGTTTGGAATTATAGATTTACATAGACACTTAGAAGGGTTTGTTAGTTCAGATATAGACATAGCTAATACAGACACTTTTCAATTAATACCTAATTCATTTATTAAATATTCTATTGCTTTAAGTGAAAGTTATTTAATCAACGTTGACTATACTGTTGTAAATGATAGCGGTGGTTTTGCTAGATATAATTGCTCAACGGCTCACGGTTTGCAAATAGGTGATAAAATAATTATTGCTAATTCAACAGATGCTTCTTACAATGGAGTACAAACGGTTACAGCTATTCCAACTACTTTAACAGTAACAACTGATAGAGCTTACAGTGCAACAGCTACTGGAGACATTCAACTTGCTGATGGTAGTAATACAATCGTTCCTAGTGCTACGGTTTTTAGTGCTGATAAGTTTGCAACAAGTTCTGTTTTAAGTTGGTTAGACGTTCCTAATTTCGATATTGATGATTATAAAATGTCTATTGTTTTAAGAGGTGATTTACTAACTTCGTCAACAGAAAACTACGTTAAACCAACTAACTCTTGTTTCTTAAACTTTTACAATGATACTACTGACGAAGCTAAATATTTAAAAGTTGCAACTGATAACGGTACATTTAGAATATTAAATTCATTTAGTACTTCAACAGATGTTAACAAATTCTTAACGGTTGCCTGCTCACCTACTCAATTAAACAATACAACAGATACGGTAATTGTTGATAGTGGGGCTTTGCCAATGTTTGATTCATCTTCAATATCTTACACTATTCAATTAACTGATAATGTTTTATTTAGTCAAACAAGTGATAGTTATACTTTCAACATAGATAACGAATGTAATTCAAATACAAATTATCAAATCATTTACCAAGATGCTTTAGGTTCTTTTATTCCTATCAACTTCGATATGGTTTCAAAGCGTACGGTATCAAATAGTAAAAAACAATACTCTAAAAATTATGGTTCTTATAATTCAGTTGCAGCTTCTTACGGTTGGGCTTCAAGTGAAAGAGGACGAACGGTTATTGATACTGATATAACTGAAAAGATTGACATTCAGACTAACTGGGTTGATGATGTTGTTAGTGAGAAGGTTAAAGATTTATTATTAAGTCCAGTAGTTTATCATTTAGACGGTGCTAATTTAAGAGCTATTAATATTAAAACTTCATCACTAGAAGTAAAGAACAAAAAAATAAATAAGACTTTTAATTATAAGATAGCGTTTGAATATGCTAACAAAGATACTAGACAAAGAGGGTAATGGCAAACTATAAAATAATTACTTCAGTAGGTGAATTAGAGTTGAACGATAACTTTGGTTTTGGTGTTAATATATCAATCTCAGACTTATCAGATATAGCAAAGAAGAATTCTAACTTTACTAAATCAATTGTACTTCCAGGAACTAAAGCAAACAATAAAATACTTGGAGACTTATTTGATATTAATTCAACCTTTACTTTCTTCAATCCTAATTTTAAGATAGATGCAAAGATAGTTATTAATTCAACTACTGTAATAGATGGTTTTATACAGTTGCTAGAGATAAAGAAATTAAATACTTCAGACTTACAAGGTAATTATATACAATATTCTGTTAACTTATCGGATAACGTTATTGATTTTTATACTTTGTTAAAGGATAAGGAGCTAGTTGATATTGATTTAAGTCGTTTTGACCACGTTTTGACACGTGCAAACATAGAAGCTAGTTGGTTGCATACAAATTCAACTGAAGGGTATGTATATCCTTTGTACTATAACGGTCAATCTATACACAATACACAAGATTTTAAACCCTCAATATTCCATAAGGCTTATTTAACATCTTTATTTGATGGTATTGGTTACAGTTTGGGCGGTTCGTTTCTTGATGACCCTATTTACAACAAAGAAATTATACCTTTTAACGGTGAAATTATTGAAATAGATGCTGCTGAAGTAACAAGGCGTAAATTTAGAGCAAGTTCAACGGCTTCTTCTACGGTGCAAACTATTAACTTTGATGGTAATAGTATATTGAATGGCGGTAATGTTAATTTAAACGTCTTAGATAACGATTCAACAGCCCCTAACTTTGATAACGGTGGCGTATTTAATGCAGCTACTTCAGAATGGACTGTTGACACTAATGGTAAATTTAATTTAAACTATAACTTTGATTTTAATTTAAGTTGGTCAGTTCCTTCAGCGGTTGAAACTTGGAAGAATGACGGTAATGTTTTTAACAATTTAAATTCACTAGATACTTATAGTATTACGGTTGCTTTGTATGTTAACAATGTAGCTATTACAACAGTTAGTCCAGTATATCAGATAGTTCCTACTGGTGTTGGTGTTGGTTCAACTTTTAACGCTGGTAATTCTTACACGGTTGACCAATCTTTTACAACAAGTGGTTTAATTAATTCTGTTCAATTAAATATCGGAGATGTTGCTGAATTTAAAATTAGAGTTAAGTCTAATAATATTGTTAATTATAGAGACACAGCAAACACTACTGGCGGCGCTTTTGTTCCTATTGATATTACAGTTACTAATCCTATCGGCTCAACATTTTATAACGACCCTTTAAGCGGTTTTGTTACTGATGGTGATACTGTTGAAATTGCAAACTATATTCCAAAAGATATTAAACAAAGTGATTTCTTAAATGATGTAATTACTAGATATAATTTAATAATTAGAACAGACCCAACAAATAATAAACGTATATTATTAGACTCTAAAGATTCTTATTATGCTGCTGGAACTTCTATTGATTGGACTGACAAAAAAGATTTTAGTAATGAGGATAATATTAAATTGCTTTCTGATTTACAAAGCAAAGAAATTATTTTTAGCTACAAAGAAGATGATGACGCTTTCAATGAAAATTATACTGAAGGGATTGACGGTTCAACTATCTACGGACAAAAGAAAATTACTTTTGATAATGAGTTTGTAAAAGGTACAAAGAAAATTGAAACAATATTTTCTCCAACTCCTTTAGTTTATAATTCAGCTTCTCAACAATATATCGTTTCATCTATTCCAACAAACAACCCAGCACAAAATATAAGGGTTTTATATTGGGGCGGTTTAATTACTGGAGCTTTCACAATCAACTCAGTAGATGCTGGAGTAGCAACAACAACAAATTATATTACTTACCCTTACGCTGGTCATTTTGACAATCCTACATTACCAACAATAGATATTAATTTCGGTTTAAATAACTTTTACTTTTATAGTGATATAACAAGCGTAACAAATAATAACGGTTACAATAGATACTGGAAGAACACAATACAACAAATTGCTGAAGGGCGTCTATTGTCTTCTAAATTCTATTTAAACGAAGTTGATATTAATTTTATAAAAGATAATCTAAATACTAAAGTATGGGTAAAAGATGCCTATTACTATGTTAATAAAATTATAGATTACAATCCTTTAAGTAATGATTTAACTAAGGTTGAATTAATTAAAATTGTTGAAGGTGTTGAGTTTGTTCCTGAAGATGAAGTAATTCCAATTGTTTTAACTGCTGGAGAAGCTAACGATATAGCAACAACTTTTAACACTTTACCGAACTATACAACTAATAATTATAATGGTTCTTATGGTAGTGGTGTTGTTGGTGATGATAACATTATTGGAGCTGGTTCTGATGGTAGCGAGATAGTTGGAAGTAATAATAGGATAGCAGAAAACAGCCCTAATACAAATGTAAACGGCAATAATAATCTTGTTGGTAATGGTTCAACTAATATAATAATTCAAGGTTCTAACAATACGGTAAGGTCAAACGTTGAAAATTCAGGAATAATTGGAGCTAACAATAAAACTATTACACAATCAAATGAGTTTTATATTGGTAATTTACATATTGTTGATGGGGTTGCTCTCGAAGGTGATACTCAATACGAAACTTCTAATTATAAAGTGTTATCAACTGATGCAATTATTTACGTTGATTCTAGCGGTGGGGCTTTCACTGTAACCTTAGAAGATAATCCAGCACTTAATAAAGAAGTTCAAATTGTTGATAGTGTTGGTAGTTGTGGAGCTTTTACCGTTACGGTTAGTGGTGGTTTGGTTAATATTATTGGACTTGCAACTTACTCAATGACACAAAATTACGAGTCAATAAGGTTAATTTTTAACGGTACTCAATGGAATTTAATATAATAATATGACTTACATACCTAGCGACTTAGCAAATAGAATAATAGTAACGCAAGATAATATTGCAACTACTTTAGGCGGTACAATAGACAGCACTAAAGAATATTTTTTAGATGGTATTATTGATTTGGGAACTACTCAAATAACTGTTCCAACTACTGGACTGACTTTAAAAGGTTTTAGCTTCGATGTAAGCGGCTTAACTTCAAGCGAGGACAATTACACAATGTTTATAAGTGAAACTATCTTAATCGGTAGCGGTAACGTTTTGGGTAGTGATTATTTAATTGATGTAAGCGGTACAAATAGTAAAGTTTATGAAATATATGATGCTACTGGATTTAATGCTTTTGAATTTCAAAGGGTTAATTATAATAATTGTACTTCTTTAGGTGATATTTATGATTATAGACAAGGCTTAGAGAGTGGCACTGGTCGCTTTGGTGGTTCGCCTTCATTAACTTTACACGGTCTCTGGTTAGGTGGTTATAGAATTACGACCTCAATAGTTAGGTCAATGAGTGACTTAACAACTGAGCCACTTTTTAAGGCTGGAACTTTATTTCAAATGAATAGTAGATTTTTAACAGATATGAATGTTGACTTAGGAGATTTACAGCCCTTGTTGGATTTCATACCAGCAGACTTTCCAAACCCTTCAACGCTACAATTAAAAGGGTGTTTAATTACGAGGGGCGGTGTTACGGATTCAAGTGATTCAAATATTACTCCAAATGTTTTAAGTTCTCATTTGTGTTCTAATTGGGATAATAATGTAGGTATTCCAAACACTTTTATCGGTGGTGCTGCTGAAATAACAACCGAAGTTTTGACTACAATTTCAGCTATAAACACAAAGACTTTATTATTAGGAACTTGGACACAAAGCGACTTACAACATTTTGACGCTAATAACAATTGGAGTTTGAGAAATTTAGGAACTGAGCCAATAGATTATAGAGTTACCTTTGATTTTGTTTTAGAGGGTACACAAGCAAAAGAGTATAGAATTTATTTACAAAAAGATTCAGGCGGTGTTGTAACTACTGAATTTACACAACTTAGAACTATTGACCGTTTAAGTGGTGGGCGTGACGTTTCTTATTTTACTGGGACTTTTGGAATTGTTTTAAATCAAAACGATTTTATTTATTGGGAAGTCGAAAATATTAGCGGCTCGCAAAATTGCACAATAGAATTAGATTCTCAATTTATAATCGAAGAGAGATAAAAAACAATATTTAATTAAATACTTTTAATAGTAATGGCAAAGACAATTGAAATAGAAGTAAAGGTTGATTCCAAACAAGCGGTTCAAGGGGTTGATAAATTAGACAAGTCAGTTGATGAGTTAGGAAAGTCAACTAAAAAAACCACTGAAAGTACTGGGGAACTATCTCAGGGAATGACTGGTTTAGGTGGCGCTTTTGGTGGCGCTATCAATGGAGCTAAGGCACTTGGCAAAGCGTTTCTTGCCCTTGCTTTAAATCCTATTGGTTTAGTAATTGCAGCTATTGCTGTTGCCGTGTTAGCTGTTAAAACTGCTTTTACATCTTCAGAAAAAGGACAAAACAAGTACAATAAATTAATGACTGTTTTAGGTTCAATCCTAAATAATTTATTAGATGTTTTGGCTAATGTTGGAGAAGCAATTATTGACGCTTTTGAAAATCCTAGAGCGGCTTTAGATTCTTTTGTTAAAGCAATTAAAGACAACTTAATTAATAGATTCGAGGGCTTACTTGAATTGATACCACAATTAGGTAAAGCAATTACGGCTTTGTTTAGTGGTGATTTTGCAAAGGCTGGAGAGATTGCGGTTAATGCTGTTGCTAAGGTTTCTTTAGGGGTTGAAGATTTAACTGGTAAAATTAAGGAAGCAACGGAAGCAACAAAAGAATTTATTGCTGAAGCTGAAAGGGAAGCAAAAATTGCGGCTGGTATTGCAGACCGTAGAGCGAGAGCTGATAAAATTGAAAGGGCTTTAATTACTGAGAGAGCTGAAGCTGATAGAAAAATAATTGAGCTTAGAGATAAGGCTGCAAGAAGAGATTTGTTTACGTCTGAAGAACGTAAGAAAGCCCTTGAAGATGCTTTGGCAATTAGTGAGGATATAATAGCAAAAGAAATTAAAGCTGCTAAGATTAGAGCTAACGCAATTACTTTAGAAAATACTTTATCAAAATCAAATAAAGAGGCTTTAGATGCTGAAGCAAATGCTAAGGCTTTAGTGATTCAATTAGAAACAAAAAGATTAAACTTACAAAAGAGATTAGGCACTGAATTAAGTACTATCAATCTAGAACTTGCAGCGGCTGAAAAAAAGAAAGCTACTGATAAAGCAAAAGAAGAAGAAGTTGCAGCTGCTAAACAATTAAAAGATGACGAGGCTGAGAAGGTCAGACTTGATAAGATAGCCGATGAAAATAAAACTAGATTAGAAAAAGAAGTTGCAGCTGAAAAAACTGTTGCAGATACTAAGGCAGCTATAAGAGGTGCTAACATAGATTCAATAGCTAACGGACTTGATTTAATAGCTTCTTTAGATGAAGAAAACAAAGGATTGCAAGCGGCTTCTTTAGTTGGTATTAATGCAGCAAATATTGCTAAGACTGTTATAACTACTCAGGCGGCAAATGCTACGGCTTTCGCTGAAGGTGCTGCTCTAGCTATTCCTTCTGGGGGTGCTTCAGTTCTTGCTGCAACTTCTTTAATTGCGGCTAACAATATTAGTGCTGGTCTTAGTATTGGTACTTCAATCGCTGCAACTGTTAAGGGGTTAGCTGGTTTAAATAAAGGCGGTTCAACTGGTAGTAAACCCTCATTGAGTGGTAACGCTCCAGCAAGTACAAACGGTTTAAGTGAGGACTTTATTAATAATGGAGATTTTCAAGCTCCAGATACTGAAACAATAGGCGGTGGGGCTGGACTTAATCAACAACCAGTTCAAGCAATAGTACTAGAAAGCGATATTACAAATACACAAAATAGAATTAACAATTATCAAGAACGTAGTGAAATAGGATAAATTATGGAAGAAAATAAAGATTTAGTATTAGAAATGTTAGTAAGTGAGGACGATGAAACTGGGGTGGATATAATTTCATTCGTTGATTCACCAGCTATTGAAGTGGACTTTATGTACTTCAAAGAAACACAAAAGAAATTTCAGTTTAAAGATGAAGATAAAAGATTGGTTACTGGAGCTGCTATGATTCCAAACCAAAAGATTATTAGAGAAGATTCTGAAGGTAATCAATTCTTTGTTTTCTTTAGTGAAGATACAATTAGGTTATGCAACGAAATGTATTTTAAACAGTCAAAAAATATAGGTGCTAATCTTGACCACGAAACTCCAGTAGATAATGTTACAGTTATTGAAAGTTGGATTATTGAAGATGAAACTAATGACAAGGCTGTCGCTTTAGGTTTTGAGGGTTTACCCAAAGGAACTTGGATGGTAACTTATAAAGTAGATAATGTTGATGTTTGGAATAAAATAAAGAGCGGAGAAGTTTTAGGGTTTTCTGTTGAGGGTATGTTTGGACAAAAGAAAGCTGAATTTAATAGTGAGGATTGGTTAAGAAAATTAATTGCTTCAGATGCTACTGATGATGAAAAAGTTTCTAAGTTAAGAGCGAAATGGAACAAAAAAAAGTAATATACTTTTTATAGTGTAAACTAATTAAATAATTATATATGAACGAAAACAAGACGATTATCGACAAGGTAAAGTTGTTATTGTCTGAAGAAGTTATTGTTAAAGAAGACGAAGTTGTAGAAGCTAAGTTTTTAACAGTATCAACTGAAGACGGTCAATCTATCGAAGTTGAAGGGGATGTTTTAGAAGTTGGAGCTGTTGTTGTCGGTATTACCGAAGACACTAGTTTGACTTTAGAAGACGGAACTGTTGTAGTAGTATCGGCTGAAGGGCTTATTACTGAAATTAATGAAGCGGTTGCTGAAGAAGAAGAAACTGTTGAAGAAGAAATGGCTGAAGAAGTGGTTGAAGAAGACCCTAACAACGCTAGGATTGACTCTTTAGAAACTAAACTAGATGAATTACTTTCTAAGTTTTCAGCGATAAAAGAAATTGTTAGCTTAATTGCTGATGAACCAGCTGAAGAAGAAATTAAGGTTGACAAAAAAGAATTTGCAAAAACTAAAAAGGATGATTTATTAAAGTCTTTTGGTTCTTACAAATCTAAAAATCTACAACCGTAATGGCAAAGAAGAAAAGAGAAACTAAGCCAACTGTTAAAAAGGTTGAAGTGATTGAAGTTGATTCGACTATTGAAGAAATTAAATTAGAATTAGAAAACGGTGTTGTAAATTTAAGATACCTTTCTAATAAGTACAATAAAACAATTAAAGAAATAATTAACATTAAAAAAAAATAAATTATGAGTTTAGACGTATCAGGCTTAAGTGCTTACACAGACCAAAACGCAATGGATTTGATAAGAGCTTCTCTTTTTGAATCAAAAACAATCGGAATGATTCAGGTTCAGCCTGGAATTAAATCGGCTGCAACTATCAACATCTTATCTTCAACACCTACTTGGGCTGCTGGAGCGTGTGGTTGGTCTGCTGCTGGAAGTACAATTCTAACACAAAAAACAATTACAGTTTCTGACATTAAAAAGAATGAAGCTATTTGTTTAAATACTTTAGAAGCGTATTACACGCAAAAAATGATGAATCCTGGAAGCTATAACGAAGCTATTCCATTCGAGCAAATGTACGCTGAAGAGTTAGCTGGTCAAACTGCTAAAATGTTAGAGGTATTAGCTTGGCAAGGGAATACTGCTGGAGCTGGTAACTTAGTTTTTGCTGATGGATTAGTTAAATTGATTGATGCTGACGGTGCTGTTGTTACTGGAACTGCTTTGGCAATGGATGCTGCTAATATAGTAGCCGCTGTTGATGAGATGGTTGCTGCTATTCCAGCTGATGTTGTTGCAAGTGATAACTTAGTTTTATTTATGGGTTACGCTGAATACAGAATTTATGCAGCAGCTTTAAGAGATGCAAACCTTTACCACTATGATGGTGCTGAAAACCAATTAGGACAATTTGAGCAATTCGTTCCAGGTACAAACGTAAAAGTTGTTGGAGTAGGTGGTTTAAATGGATTAGCTAGAATGTTCTTAGCTGAAACTTCAAACTTATTTGTTGGAACTGATTTATTAAATGATGCAGAATCTTTCAAAATCTTTTATTCTGAAGATAATGATGAAGTAAGAGTTATCCAAAAAATGAAAATTGGTTTTAACTTTGCTTTCCCAGAAAGAATTGTTTCTAACTAGTAAATAAATTAATAATCAAATTGAAGGGTAGTGGTTTATTCTGCTACCCTTTTTTTAAACTAAAAATATAAATTATGGCGAATTGCGTATTAACAAATGGAATACCTTTAGCGTGTCAGGATTCAATAGGTGGGGTTAAAAATGTTTATATCGGAGCGTATTCTGATGCAACAACTTTCACTTATGATGCTGATGACATTATTGACGTGGTAACAAGTACAGAAAGTTTTTACACTTTCAAATTCAGACCTCAGTCAGCTTCAAATAGTGAAGAAGGTAATCACTCTTTAGAGAATGGAACTAATTTCTATACTCAAACTTTAACAATGAACTTTCCAAAAGCTGATTCAGCTAAAAGAAACGTTCTCAAATTATTAGCTAAAACTTCAATGCACGTTATCGTAGAAGATAACAACGGTGTTTATTGGTGGTTAGGATTGGTTAACGGTGCTGACTTAAGTGCTTCAACTACTTCTAACGGTCAAGCGTTTGGAGATTTAAGCGGTTTAGCGTTGACTATCTTAGGAAACGAACCTCAACCAATGAATGAATTAAGTGCTACGGCTTTTGGAACGTTAACAATAGCAGTATAAAAAGGCTCTCTTTTCTGATTAACCCCCTTACTGATTATTATGTAAGGGGGTTTTTTTGTGTTTATTTTTCTACGTAAGTAATACCATTAACAACTATTTCTTTAGGTTCTTCTATTATTGTAGCCCAATTGCCTTTATCAAATATACAACAACAACCACCTTTAACAGTAACCCTTAAACAATCACCATCCCAGTTAAAATAAACAATACTGTCCGTAGGGTAAATGTCAGTGCATTCGTGTAAACATTTAACAACTCCTTTTTCTATCAACTTCTCAGCTTCTTTAATTAAAGCGTCTTCAACTTCTTTGTCGGTTGCTAAAGTCCAATTATAATCATTTACAGAACCATCGAAAACATCTTCCCATTCATTATCAGTAGTACAAACCCCATAACCAGTAAGTGAATTTCTTCTTACTGTTTCAACACAAATTAACCAGCCGTAAGTTCTTTGTCCTTTATACCACTCGCCAACCTCAAACTCTTCCTTTATTAATCCTTTTTCTTCTAGGAAGTTATTAAGTTCATTAGCTGTTGCACCATTAACCCATACTGTTTCTCTGTATTCTTTTAAAATATCTACTACTTCTTTTTCTGTGTATTTCATAATTTATTTATTTGTTTATTGTACAAACATACACAAAATTATTTATATAAAACAATAAATTATTTTATACTTTTATTAATGTATGAAGAAACTAAAGAAAAAATATATTGATATTGAAGTTAGCAATGGATATTTACCAAAGTTTAACACTTCAACAATCACAACTAAATTAATTCCTTTCTATATTGAAAAGGGGTTTGGGTTTTTATTTGAAGAAGAGAAAAAGAAAAAGAATGATTCTACTAAATAGAAGTTCAACTAATAAGTCTGTATTTACTTTGTTTGAGAAAACAACTTTAAGTCCAGTATATTATCTTTTTGAGTTTATAGATGGAGATACTAATACTAGCAAGTTATTTACTGGTGTTGATATATCTACAAATAAAGAGCGTTACAATGAATTTGTAATTGAACTTACTGAAGGGGTTGAAGATTTATTAAACAGCGTTATCAATTTACAAGTAAACGGATATTATACTTATAAGGTATATGAGCAATCTTCAGCAACTAATTTATTAGTAGCAAATGCTGGAGCAATTGTTGAACTTGGAAAGGTTAAAGTTGACGGTATTAAGTTACCAATTATAAAAGAATATACAGAACAACCAAATACAAAAACGGTTTATAATGGATAAGAAAACACTACCAGCAAACTTTTTTACTTTCTCAAAGAATAGAGAAGAAAACACACCTACCTTTTCAGAGGGTAAACAAGAATGGATTAACTACGGTTTAGATAATCAATATGGTGAATATTTAATTGAATTATTAAATACATCTTCAAAGCATAATTCATTGGTTCGTAAAAAGGTGAATATGACTGCTGGTAAAGGTTTTATTGAAACGCCTGAAAACGCTAATTTTATAGCTAATGATTTTGGTAAAGAAGATTGTAATGAAATAGCTGTTAAAAACGCTTGGGATTTAATGACTTATGGTGGTGGTTGTTTTGCGGTTACTTGGTCAAAGGATAAAAAAAGCATTGCTAGAAAATCTTATGTTGACTTTAGTAAAGTAAGAATAGCAAAGCAATTAGATGATGATTCTGAAATGGCAAAGCGACAAGCTGAAGGGGTTGAGTATTTCTATGTAAGTGCTGACTGGAGTCAATACCGTAAAGCTAAATATAAGCCTGAATTAATACAAGGTTTTGACGAAAGATATAAAGATGAATTAACTCAGTTAGTTTGGTTTACTGAATACAGACCAGGTGTTGACTATTACACTTACCCAGATTATATTAGTAGCGTTGATTGGATTGAATTAGATAAAGAAATTGCAAATTTTCATTTGTCAAGTGTTAAGAATGGATTTACTCCTTCAATGATAATTTCATTTACTGGTGGTATTCCAACTGATGAAGAAATGAAAGATATTAAAAAGAAACTTACAAAGCAATATGCTGGAACGGATAACGGTTCTGAAGTTTTTGTTACATTCTCAGAAAGTAAAGATAGAGCGCCTGAATTTATACCAGTTAATTTAAACGCTTCAGATGAACGTTTTTTACAATTAGAAGAACAAATACAACAAAACATTATTGTAGCACACGGTGCGTCCCCAGTTGTTGCTGGTGTTGCTGTAAGTGGTAAACTTGGAAGCTCAGACGAAATTATAGAAGCCGAAACTGTTTTTAATGTAAATGTTATCAAAGCAAAACAAACAACTATTGAAAGGGCTTTTAATAAGATAACTAAAATAAATGGAGTTCCAGCTTTAGAATTAGAAGGTATTCAATCTTTTGAACAACAAATTAAAACAGAAATAGATGCCGAATAACAACACTTTAATGTTAAGCGTAGAATTTCTACGAGATAACACAGTAATTAATAGCGATGTAGCAACTGAATTACTTGAACCTTTTATTATATCAAGTCAAAACGTACATATTGAAGCAATTTTAGGTACTGATTTATTCAATGATATTATTACTAATATTCAGGGAGATACTATTTCAGGTAATAACAAAATATTATTAGATGATTATATCCAACCTTGTTTAAAAGAATGGGCTGTTTATGAAAGTTTACCTTTTATTAACTACAAATTAACTAATAAATCAGTATCAACTCAATCTTCAGAAAATTCTGAAAGTAGTGAGTTAAACGAAATACATTATTTAAGGGGTTCAATAAGAGATTTAGCTGAGTATATGAGTCAAAGGGTTACGAACTACTTGAAGAGTAATGAGGATTTATTTCCTTTGTATTGCAACTTAACAGACTCTTGCGATACTATAAGACCAAACTCAAGTTCATACTTTAACGGTATTTATTTAGGATAATATGAAAAAGAATATTGAAAAGATTAAAATTTACTTAAAGAAAAAAAATAAATGATTACAATAGATGCTAGTTTTTGGAGTTCAGTCGGTGTTGAAAGTTTTGACGGTAACGCAAATGGAAACCAAAGGGACTTTTATAATAGTATGGTTGTTAATGGTGTTGCTGTTAATAATAAAAAAGACTTTTTTCAAAATAGTACTGTTAACGGTATTGTGTATTATAACCAATGGGATTGGTACAAAGCAATAGGAACTTTTTATAGTGAGCCTATTTACGACCAATATAGTTTTTACCAAAATGTTACCTTTGACGGTATTAATAAAGTTGGCAATCAAAAAGATTTTTTTAAAGGTATAACAGAAATTTGCAGATACCTCACTACTTTAGATGGTGCAGCAGATTATTATACTATACCAACCGTAAGCCTTTCGTCTGACTTTTTTATCTCTTTTAAAATTACAACTACAAATTTAGGTTTAATGTATGTTGTTGGAGATGGCGCAGGATGGAGTAACTATATACAGTTTAATAGTTTATTGAAGAAATTCATTTTAAGGTTTAATAATGATGCGGTAACTTTAGATTTTACAATTATAGAGGACTTAGCAGACGGTAATTTACACAATATTGAAGTTGTTAGGGTTTCAGGAGTTTGTACTGTTTCAATTGATGGGGTTGTATATTCAGAAGATTCAGCAAGAACGGATACTGATACATTTGCTTTTGATGTTATTGGTAAAACTCAATCAACTGGATTTTACAACGGTATTATATCAGACTTAAAAATAGATAATACAAGATATTATAAGTTAGATGAAGATTTAAGCACTACGAGTACGATTATAGATAGTGGAACGGATGGACTAAACGGAACTGCTGTTAATATTACAGCAAGCGAGTACTTTTGTAAGAATGGAAGTTATTGGGAGGGTATAGAATTAATTGATAATGGAGATTTTTCAAACGGTGCTACGAGTTGGAATGTTGGTGCAGGTTGGAATATAAGCGGAGGCACTGCAAACTTCCCTATTGTAAGTGGCTCTAATAGTTTTATATCTCAAGTCACAGCAATGAGTGCAGATAATTTTTATAAAACTAAATATAGTATTGTTTCGGTTGATTCTGGAGATTTTCAGATGTTTTTGGGTAATGGCGCTGCCATTGTAGCTAAAGGAATAGTAAAAAACTTTATAGAAAGCAGAGAGAGAGGAACGGATGGTATAGCTTATTTATTCGCTTTAACAGGATTTGTTGGTAGTGTAGATAATATTTCAATAAGAAGATTAATACAAGAAAATCCTAAAACTAATATACATACTTTAGGAGATAGCTTTGCAACAAATAGTTTTGATTATCAAAATTATATAAAAATAAATTCTAACCTTAGATATTCTGATTTTACTTTTGACGCAATAGGAGGGACAACTTTAGCACAACAAAAAATTAGATTTGATTCAACACCACAATATTATGACGATGTTTTAATTATTATGGACGGAGGGTTAGACGATACGGAGGCCGCAGCAATTTCGGCTATTGATGCAATGGTAGCACATTTAACGCATTCTAATTGGGTATATGTACAGCCTAGCCCAGCGGAAGAAATTGAAGGAAGTGCTGCTCGTATTGCTTGGAACACTAAGGTTAATAACATTATTGCTCACGTTGGCGTAGGTCATTATGTAGAATGTTTAACAGAGTTGCAAGCTGCAAATGATGGTAGTGCAAACGATTTGTTAGATGTTGCAAACAATATTGTCCCTAGAAGTTTAAGAGTTGATACGATACACGAAACGGAAAAGGGAACGAATATAAGAACAAAACAAATATATAATTTCATAAATAGTAAAGGTTGGTAAATAAAAAACAATAACATTAATAATATATTCAATAAAAAAAATATGGTAGTTTTAGCAATAACATCAAGCATAAAGATTGGAGCTGCTATTGTCGGCTCCAGTTTGTTTGGTAGTGTAATTACAATAGTCTTAGCTAAATGGTTAGGAAAGACAAAAGAAGAAGCTGAAATTGTTTTGAATTGGGAACAGATACACGAAAAAAGAGATAAAAAACTTCTATCAGAAATTAAAAGACTAGAGGAGAAGCTTGACGAGTTTATGAACCAAATGGAGAAAGAAAGGATAATACATAAAAGAGAGATTTTACTCTGGGAAGAAAGCGATAAAAAGAAAGATATCATCATTGCAAATAGAGAGGAAACAATATCAAGTCTAATAAGAGAAATAGAACTAAATCAATAAAAAGATGGGAGAGTATAAAGATAAGAAAGGAGTAACGAGAGTAGGTAATTTTTTAAGAACCTTAAAAGGTGTTGCTCCAGATGTTTTGGACTTCGCTGCTGATATAACTGGATTAAGTCAATTAAAACTTCTTAGCGATGCGATAGAAGGAACTGACACAATTACCCCCAAAGATAAAGATATTGCTTTAGCGTTGCTTGAAATGGATAAACAAGAAGCAATCGAAATAACTAAACGCTGGGAGTCTGATAATTTAACAGATTCTTTTTTAAGTAAGAATGTTAGACCAATGTCATTAATCTTTTTAACTTTTATAATTACCTTGTTAATGTTTACAGATTCCATTGAAAACTGGAACTTTGATGTTAAAGAAGACTACATTGATTTAATGAAAGCATTGTTAATTACTGTTTATTTTGCTTACTTCGGTGGGCGTTCTTATGAAAAATATACTAAAATAAAGCAATAGTTAAAAAGAATTTGTTATATTTGCACAAATTAAAAATATAACTTATGAAGAAAACAGAATTTAGACCACGACTAAGCCCTGAAGAAAACAATTTAATCTTAAACTTTAGGAACAAACAAATTGAAAACGTTTTAATAATTGGAGATTTACACGAACCATTTTGCCTTGATGGTTATTTAGAGTTTTGTAAAGAACAATACGTTAAACACAATTGTAATAGAGTTATTTTTATCGGTGATATTATTGACTCTCACTATTCAAGTTACCACGAAACCGATAGCGATGCAATGGGCGGTGGTGACGAATTAGAATATGCTATTGAAAAATTAAAAGGTTGGTATAAAGCATTCCCAAATGCTGAAGTTACTTTAGGTAATCACGACCGTATCATTATTCGTAAAGCTCAAACCTCTAATATTCCTACAAAATGGATTAAAGAATTTGCTGAAGTGCTTGAAACCCCAAATTGGAAGTATGTGACTGAAGTAATAAGTAACGAGGTTCGTTATGTACACGGTGACAAATCAAGTGCTGCTAAAACAGCTTATAAGAGAGATATGATAAGTACGGTTTCAGGACATTTTCATACTCAGTTTTATTGTGAATGGAACTTTGGAAAGTATGCAGCTATCTTTGCAATGCAAGTAGGGTGTGGAATTGATTCTAAAAGTTACGCAATGGGCTATATGCAAGGCGGTAAAAAAGAAGCTATCGGAGTTGGTGTTGTTTTAGACAATGGTAAAACTCCTTTCGTAATACCTATGGAATTGTGAAAGCAAACAAAGAATACTATTTAAAAATTAGAGGTTTATTTCTTAGAATGGGTTTTGTGGTTGAGGTTAACCAACTTGATATCCATTTTAAGATAAACTTTCTATACAATAAAAGAAACCAATTAATAAAAATGTTATGAGAGAAGATGATGAATGTGTTTGTGGATGTAAAGATTGTGTTTGCCGTGTAACTGTTAAGTATTCAGGCGTAAAGAAACCAATTAATAAAAATGTTATGACAGATTTTAAAGAAATACCCAATTACTACGTAGGAACTACTTATAAGTATGAAGCCAGGAAAGTAATAGAAGACTTCCAGCCTGATAATTATAATGTTGCTACGGCTTTAACTTACCTTTTAAGAGCTGGAAAGAAGCCTTATGTAAATGAAAGTTATGAAGACAGTAAATGTGCAGACATTCAGAAAGCAATTAATCACTTACAATTTGAGCTTGATAGATATGATTTATAAAAATAATTAATCTTTTTTTGCATATTGTTAAAAACTTTCTTTACATTTGTCATTCACTAATAAAAATTACAATGATGAATTATGAAAAAGAAGACAAACCAAACTATTATGATGATTCTTTTGGGGATTACTTTGAAAATGAAATTTGGAAACCAATAAGGGGTTTTGATAAATTCAATGTTAGCAACTTCGGAAGGGTTAAGCAAGTATCAACTGGTAGAGTATGCAAAGAGTTATATGACGACAACGACAACACTTGTTCTGTTGGATTGTATAATGAACATACAAGCTCTCTTTATAGGGTTCACACTTTAGTCTTTAATGCGTTTTCAAAACGAAAGGTTAACCATAGAAAATTAATGATTAAACATATTGATGGTAATAATAGCAATAATATGTTTAGAAATCTAAAACTTACCACAATAAGAGAAAATGTTATAAACTCCAGGACTGGACTAAATAAGTTTACTGGTGTTATTAAAAGCAAACATAAAACAAATGCTTTAGCTAGGATTCAACACGAAGGTAATATTGTCAAACTAGGAAGGTTTAATTGTGAAACAAGAGCTAGTTTAGCTTACGATAGAGAATGTAAAAAATATATTAACGAATTAATAAATAAATAATTATGATAACTAAAAGATTAAGAAAAGCATTAACAGAATTAGATTCTAACATTGATAGAGATAACGGAGATTCGTTTTTGTTTTTATCCTCAAAAAATGGATACTATCAAGCAAAAGCTAATTGCGATGAAGAAAGTTTAGCTGGGTTGTTTCTGGAGCTTACAACAACAAGCTCTCAAGACGATGCTGTGATTAGGGCAATGGCTACCGCATTAGTGGCTGGTGGCAATTTTGAAGTTGTAAAAAATATGCAGGAAATTAAAAATAAATTTATTGACAGAAATATAAAAATATGAGATATAATAGTACAAACAATTAAATAAATAATTATGATGAATAAAAACATTTACAGTATGGTTGACTATTTAACAGATAATAGAAAACCAAGAGTTAGGGCTAATTCTGAAGAGTTAGTTGAAAAGATAGTTAAAAGGGTTATAGTAAATTATAGAATTACTAAAGATGAACTATTAAGTAAAAAAAGAAATAGAGAGTTTGTTGAGAGTAGGCAAATTATTATGTATGCGATGCGTGAAAAGTTTGGTTATACATTTAGAGAAGCTGGAGCTTATTTTGGTAAAGACCACGCAACAGCACTTTATGGAATTAAAAACATTAGAAACATAATGGAAACCGACAAAGATTTTAACCAAAAAATAAAAGAATTAATATGATATACTTAATAATTTTACAAAGCATTTTATTTTTAACTTTGATTTGGTCAGAAATAAACTTCAGAATTAAAATAAATAAATTAAAAAAACAATTAAATAAATAAATAAATAATAACTATGGAATTAAAAGGAAAGATTGAAAGTAAATTAAAAGCTGAAAACGGAACGTCTAAAGCTGGTAAAGAATGGACTAAACAAACTGTTGTGATTAACAATGGTGACCAATACAATCCAAACGTTGCTATCTCATTTTTTGGAGATGATAAGGTTAAGATGTTAGAAAACTTTAAAGAAGGTCAAGATGTTGCTATTGGTGTTAATATCTCATCTAAAGAGTTTAATGGCAAATGGTATAATCAAATTGATGGATGGAAAATTAGTGTAGCAGACCAAACAAAAAACACTCCAATAGTGGAAGAAGAAGATGATTTACCTTTTTGATTATGGAAACAATGGATAAAAACACACTTGAATGGGCAATACAAATTTGCCTATTCAAAGCGTCCCAGGAGCAAAACAGTATGCTTATAGGAACTACAAAGCAGCAAAGCAAAGTAATCTTTAAACGGTTTAATCAGGAAGGTCTGAAGCTATTAAAAATAATAGAAGCTCAACCAAATACGGATTTACTAGAAGAGATTACAGAAATAATTGAAAACGCTGTTAACGAAATAAGAAAAAAGTATTGATTATTAAATAATAATTAGTATCTTGCAACCTTTAAGACAAGTTAAACGTCTTATAGGTAATAAAGTTATTTTCATCCACAATAGATAGCTTAAACAATATTAACTTAGAGCCTATTGGGTTTGTTTGGAGTGGATGCCGACAAATTTGATAGGCTTTTTTTATAAAATTTTTTACATATGATTTACAAGTTTAAAAGTTCGTGCGGCTCTAAGGAATTAGAAATTGAAAATGCTTCACCTAAAGAAATTACTATAACAGTTATAGATTTAAACGACCAGTTTAAAACAGTTGGTATTGATTTAACCCAAAATTCACTATACGACTTAATAGGCTCTTTACATTCTTTGCAAGCTAAAATAAAAAGGGAGGTTTCAAATGATTAAGCCAACTAAAAGGAAAGCATTTAATTTCTTGCGTAGTTACTTTGATGTTTTTAATGAACTTGAAACGGATGCTGATAAGTTAGATTTTTTAACTTCAATTATCAATAAACAGTTTTTAAATGAAGACCCTAAAGAATTAAACTTTATTGTAAATTTATGTTATGAAAGTCAAAGACATCAAATTGAATCAAGCGTAAAGGGCTGGGTTAGAGCTAATAAGGACACCCCTATAACAGACCCCCCGACCAACCCCCCCTTAGACCCCTCGACTAACCCCAAGGAAGAGGAAGAGAAAGAAGAAGAGAAAGAGAAAGAAAAAGAAGAATGTATATACCACACGCACGAAAGTTTTTTATTATGGTTTAAAGAATGTAGGGAGTATTTAGGATTAAAATATAATGTTAAGAGATTAACAACTTTAGAGAAACAATCTTTTAACGAACTAAAAAATGATTATACTAAAGAAGATTTTAAAATTGCATTTAAAAACTTTAGTGATGATAAATTTTGGAACGACCCTAAAAAAAATATGTTAATGCCTAAACACTTTTTAAATCCTGAACACTTCACTAAATACTTAAATGCTGAAGTTAAAAAGGAATTAACAGTAGGTCAAAAATTAATGGGAGGTATAGAATGATTTTAGACCAACAAGAAATAAACACCTATTTACAAGACTTTCACGCTGGACGTATTGCAATGGGTCAAGGAATAGGGTTAAAGCCCTTAGATGACGCCTTAAGGTACAAACAAGGGCAGCTAACAATTATCAACGGCTTAGATAATGTAGGTAAAACAATTGCAGAGCTTTGGTATATGCTTGCTTTATCAATGAAACACAACAATACCTGGATAATTTACTCAGGAGAAAACAAAGGTGGTCAGCTAGTTAGGCAACTTATTCAATTTATGGTAGGTAAGCCCTTAAAAGATTTAACACTAGCTGAAGTATTTCACGCTGAATTGAAAATTAAAGGATGGTTTACTTTCTTAGATAATAATAAACTTTATAAATCTACTGAGCTATTTAAAATATTTGCTGATGGTGATTACAACGGTGGTTTAATTGACCCTTTTACTGGAATGAATAGAGAATATACACACGCTGCAAACTATGACTTCTTAAATGAAAGTAGATTGTTTTGTAATTCTACTGGTAAAAGTCTTTCAGTTAATACCCACGTAGTAAGCGAAGCGGCTAGGAGAACTTATGGAGATGGACACGAGTACGCTGGTTATCCTTTCCCACCTAGTAAATCACAATCTGAAGGGGGTCAACCTTTCGGTAATAGATGCGATGATTTTAAAACTTATCATAGGTTAGTAGGTCACCCAACAATGGGAACAAAAACAATGTTATTTATTAGAAAAATTAAAGACACTGAAACTGGTGGAGCTGTATCTCCAATAGACAACCCTATACTTTTGGACTTTAACAACGGTTTAGGCTTTACAATAGACGGTATAAACCCCTTGACAAGTGTTGTTGCTAGTGAGAAAGTTCAAGCACCTATTGAACAAAATAAAGATTTTGATAATGAAGTCGCTCCGTTTTAAAAAATAATTATTATATTTACATAAATTAAAAAAAATAAAACAAATGAAAGTAACTGATAAAATAACAATAACGAATGAAGATAATATGGT
>TARA_R110000772_G_scaffold190703_2_pt1 | contig 22764 bp, 20 predicted proteins | sample TARA_R110000772 | Tara Oceans TARA_R110000772 (sample SAMEA4397948) | marine metagenome | biome: Polar Biome; feature: [SRF] surface water layer (ENVO:00010504); material: water (ENVO:00002006), including particulate matter (ENVO:01000060) such as... | depth 5 m | reverse complement strand
GATCGGCTTGAATAGTATTGACCGATCGGCTTCATGATATTACGCACCTACTGCACGGCAGTGAAGATTACTATGTAGCCCCCATAACTAAAGGCGATTATCGTGACTCGTCCATAGATGTCGTAAGAGAAGATCTATACGGTGACAGTGAAATCATATACAAAGCACCAGGTAATAATCGCATTGAGGTTGAACGGGAAATGGGGGCGTTTATACAGTGGTATAACAACGCCAATTGTTCAGGACCGATAAAAGCTGCAATTGCTCATTTATGGTTTGTTGCTATTCACCCGTTTCAAGACGGTAATGGCCGAGTAGGTAGAGCGATTGCTGAGCATGCCTTATTTCAAGATTTTTCGAAACCGCCGCTTTTTAGTATGTCTAGCATGATAAATGCTCATCGCATGGAGTATTACCAGCAACTTAGAAGCACCAATTCAAGCTTGCAAATTAATGAGTGGATAGCCTGGTTTGTTGAGCTAGTGAAAACTTCGCAAGATAAGTCACTTGAGTCTGTTGAATTTGTATTACAAAAATCAAAGTTTTGGGCGGAATATGGTGAGGTCAAGCTCAACCAACGCCAAGATAAGGTGATGAAAAAAATATTTACAGTAGGCGCTGACGGCTTTGTGCGTGATGGTTTAACCAATGAGAAATATCGAGCGATTACTGGTGCGCCACCAGCAACCGCTACAAGAGATTTAAAATCATTGGTTGATAATGGCTTACTTTATCCATCAGGTGAAGGTAAGCGTGGCTTACGTTACTTTGTTAACTTCCCACAAGATAACAATCTGTTTGTAGGTGAAGAAGACGCTCCATTGGTTGATGATGTTAGCTTAGGCAAAATTTTTAAGAAAATAGAGCGTAACCTTGAGTATTTTCGTGGTGAGAAAAACCCAGGATTAACAAAACTAATTGACGAATATAAAGCATTGTCATTAGATGATGAGTCATCGAAGAAAAAGCTTGAAAACCTCTTAAGGAAAAACAGCTAAAAGCGGTTTACATTTATGAGTTTGTGAATGTATTTTTGGAAATGGTTGGCACCTCACTAAAACCTAACTTTTGAGTGGGTTTCCAGTCATTAAATCCTTATCAAAAGTAAACCTATGCTCTTTAGGGTTGTTTAAACACTTACCTATGATACGCCGGTTAAGTAACGACTGGCTTTCTAGTTGAACTGAGTTCTTAAGATTGTATTTATGGAAACAAATAGGGCAAGTGCCATCAACAACGACTGATAAAATTTCTCGTTCAATATCTAAAAAGCTATCTGAGTCTTTTACGTTTTTTACTTTAGAGATACAAACAGCGCCAATTGGTTGAAAAACATGTTCTATTAAGGCAATTTTCTGTGTTGCCAGCTTAATAACATTCCAGACAGGGTTGAATAGTAAAAAGTAACCTAATACCAGAAGTCCCCAATAAGTTAACGGGATCAATTGCATCAAAAAGCCAAGTGCAATTGGTGCAGCGATGAAATATATCAATACTGCTAATAAAAATGCTTGTCGTTGTCTTGTTTTTGCAAAGAACTTCGCCGCGAGCTTTAAATACCAAGGTGTACGTTTTAGTGTCTTCGTTCTGTAGATTATATCGTGACTGATGGTTTCAGTTTTTTGGAGCCCAGTATTTTGATTAAATGAAGGGGGTGTTTCCCAGTCCTCAAAATCGATGTAGTAATAAGTTGGATTACCAGAGCCACCACCAATATGTGTTTTAATAATGGGTCTTTTGGGCAAAGCTAATTCAGCATTTCTACTTTGTATTTCTTCTTGAAACTTATCGAGCAGATGAATTAACTTATCCATGTAATTTCCGTAAGTCTTTTCCGACTTCTCTTTACCTGAATAAAAGTTTCTTAACTGAGGCTTTTCTAGTCGTTCATTTTTACTTAAGTGTGTGATACAGGCACGATAAAACGCTTCAACATCCTGGTTATTTATCTCGTCCTCTAAAAATTCAACTGCATTACTTAAATAAGAAATCTTATTGTTTTCCATAACTTACTAGTTCCATTTTCCGGTATTTCTGGAATTTCACGATTAATTTTTTGTTCTGGTTGATTATCCACTTCGAGCGGAGTAACCGCCACTATTATTTTAAAATATTGGAGATAAACTAATGAACAATCAATCTGTTGAATCACAAAATGTAGAACTACTATTTGGATTAAAAGACGAGAAAATCGTATCAGTTAATGATGTTGAACAAGGGCTCGATTGTGGTTGTTTCTGTCCACACTGTAATTCACGCCTAGTCGCTAAAAAAGGAAGTATACGTCAACATCATTTTGCACATTACGAAAGTGATGATTGTCAGCATGGTCCTGAAACGGCATTACACCTGCTCGCCAAGCAAGTTATAAAAGAGCATGAGAAGGTATTAATGCCATCACACTATGACAACTATGAACTAGAAGACTCACTAGGTATTAATCACCAACACTCTACTTACATAAAACAAAGTATCTCTCATTTAAACCAGGTTGAAATTGAGAAACCACTTGAAGGCTACCAACCTGATGTTTCCGCAATTACAGAAAATGGTGATCAATTGGATATTGAAATACTTGTAACTCATGCTGTAGATAAAGAAAAATCCGAATTACAGGCGCTATCTAACAGGAAAATGATAGAAATTGATTTATCGATGTTACCTCGCACAAGCAGTTACGATGAAATTGTCATAGCAACACTTTATGAAGCGCCGCGAAAATTTGTTAGTGGTGATGAAAAGCATTTAATAGCTGAGATAACTGACAAGGTGGATATCATCAACCAAAGTCACTCAAGTCATGAAAAAATAAAGGCTATGCATGGCACACCTGAAGGAAAAGTGCTTTTAATGGGGTATAAATTTGGAAAGGGATACTCACCAAGGTATAAATCCCAATTTGCGCTTGGCCATCTTTTCTTTATAAAACCAGTTCAAAGCACAAGTACTAAGAATTTTACTCTTAAAGCGAGCGGTGGCAATGAATTGGCTACACGAGATGTTCACGAAAATGTATTAGAACAACTAGAAGGTCTAGCGCTACCAGCGTTAGTCTCTTTAACCTTTGAAGCGAAACATTCAATCGGTCACAACACCAAATTTATTGTGACAGGCATTAAACCCGAAGATACGTCAAACTGATAAATAACACAGGTGAAAATAGAGAGTTTCAGAATATAGTGTCCTGAACTCTCGTTTAATTACTTTGTTTCAACTGTACTTTTAGAACGTAGCTGTATATATTTACAGTTGACGGTTGGTTGTACGTAAATGTTTAGTTTAATATTTGGAGAGCGACATGAATGAACAAAGTAAAGAAGGGATTGATGGTATACCTGATGATATCTATCAACATTTAATGAGCATGCTAAAACAGCATGATCACATAGTTACTTGGGTACACATACAGCGCCCATTTCTATTCGGAAAGTCAGCCATTGAGTTACTTGAATCAGGTGACGATGGAGATAGAATTAGAGAATTGTTAACTCGTTCAGATACAGGCGATTTTAGTTAGGTTTTAAAAACTGAAGCTTTTCATGTGTATCAAGTGTTTTAACCAAGTCAGGTTGCATGTATTGATAAACATCTTCAATTGTTAAATTCTCAACTTTGTCTAAATAATGCTTACCGGCATAGTCTTCAATCCTTTGTAAATGCATAGTCTCCATTGCGAACACCTTATCAGCCCAATCTAACAACTCTGTAGTACAAACCGTTGTTCTATGCTGCTTACAATACTTTTCACTGAGCCCCGCTGATTTATAGCTGTGCTCTGGGTAATTTTCACGAAAGTGGTCTTCAGCTGTTCTAGAGCGTTGAATGTTAGCAGTACACAGGAATAAAATTTTCATAAGGTGATTGCGTAAAAACGTAAGATTTATATCAATGATACTACCAACTTCAGCTAATAAAACCTATAACATCTGATAATCTCAGTACCGTATTTACAGCAATAAAATTTAGCCTTAAGATGACTCACGTTTAAAACCTATCAACTCAAATATGCTAACGAGAACAGTCAGTGGAAGAGCTCAGTAATAATAAAAACATCTCGTTTTATAGTGATAATGCAACCACATTATTTGACCAATACCAGTCACTTTCATTTGATGTCGTTCATCAATCTTGGCTCAGTTCTATAAACTTATCAAAATACAAAACAGCTTTAGATATCGGGGCTGGAAGTGGACGAGATGCTCTCGCATTACATGATTTCGGGTTATGCGTTACTGCAATCGAACCAGCAAAAACCCTTATGAATAAAGGTGTAGAGCTGACTGGAGATAAAGTAACATGGAAAAGTGATATTTTGCCCGAGTTATCATCGATAGATGATAATTCCTATGATGTTCTTCTGATAAGTGCTGTTTGGATGCACCTAACTAAAGAGCAACAAAGCAAAAGCTTAAAGCGATTAAGTACATTGTTGAATGATAACGGCATGCTCGTTATTACCTTAAGACACGGTGAGTTTAACGATGGAAGAAAAGCATTTGATGTAAATGCCGTACGTTTAATCGAAGAAGCTAAAGCGTTCAATTTAACCTTACTACACACAGATAACGACACAGACCAACTTAATCGTCCTGAAGTTTGTTGGGAAACTGTAGTTTTTACACGTAAGTCTTAGATTTTATTATTGTTCCTTGGTACTATTTCATCAATGAAGATGAAACAAGGATTGTGATGTACCGAGGTCAGTTAACGAAATGGGATAATGCCAAAGGCTTTGGCTTTATAAAGTCTGCTGAATTAAAACAAGATACCTTCATACATATCTCTGCGCTCAAGCATATGAGCCGAAAGCCTAAACAAGGCGACTTCATTCATTTTGATGTTGAGCAGCATAAAGGGAAGTCTAGAGCGACTAATGCTCGTATTGAAGGCGTAAAAGCGAATTCATCCTTTAAAGTTTCTAAAAGTTATAAACCTCGCTCAGGCAATAAATTTATTTATGCAGCTGTAATTGTCGCAATCGCAGCATTCACTTTTCAGCGCCTTGATTTGGGTAAAAGCAACCAAGCACCGCAAACACAATTTACACCAACGCCAATACCAACAAAGGTTATTCGAACACAACACTTTACCTGTGATGGACGACAGCATTGCAGCCAGATGACATCTCGTGCAGAAGCTGAGTTTTTTACTAAACATTGTCCTAATACAAAAATGGATGGAGATAATGATGGTATACCTTGTGAAAACGATTCAAGGTTTTAAGTAATGACCCTGGCATTTTATAACGACAAACTTCAGAGCATTAGACCTTATAAATCATCTGGCAGAGCCAAGCCTCATAAGGTTTGTATGATGTTTGCTGTTATGGACTTAATCGAACAAGGTCATATTCAAGATAACCGTATTTACTATGATGATACGTTGAAGAAACGTTTTAGCTGGCACTTCATGCGACTAAAGCAAGGTAATGACGCAGATAGTCCATTCTTACCGTTTTATCATTTAAAGTCCTCTGGGCTTTGGCACTTAGACGTATCAAATGAAAATAAACCTGCGTTTGAATCAATAAAAAAGAAATCAGCAACAGATGCCAATATGCGTAAGCTGGTGAACTTCGCATACCTAGATGAAGCATTATTTGATTACCTTAAAAGCCCAAATACTGCGCCAATACTTAGAAATGCGTTAACAGCAAATCTCGATACACTCGAAGACCAGTATGGTCGCTGGGCTAAATCCATTGGAAAGTCAGATAAAACCATTAAGAACTATGTGGGAGCACTTAAAAACTCCATCCCTAACTGGTTAAACGATGCAGGTGTTACTAAACAAAGCTTACTTAGCGTTGGCTCGTTTGTGGAATACGAAAATATCGTCAGTAAAACCTATGAAGTACGAGAGTTTGTAGAAAAAGATAAACGTGGCAATGGCATGTATAGCGCTGCTATTAAAAGCTACAGAGCCTTTTTATCAGACATCACACAAGCTGAAGTACAACATGATATTGATGAAATCATTCTAGATAAAACCATACCTGATACGCAAAAAGCGGTCATGGTAAATACTCGTGTTGGGCAAGGACGATTTAGAGAAGATTTGATTAACCATTGGCAAGGATGTGCGGTTACTAAATTTCAAAACTACTCGTTTTTAATCGCATCACATATCAAGCCATGGTCTAAATCGGATAATGAAGAGCGTTTAGATCCATTCAATGGATTATTGCTCCTGGCCAACATCGATAAAGCGTTTGATTTAGGTTATATCAGTTTCGATGATCGGGGTCGTATATTGATATCCGATCACCTAGAAGAATACCAAGCGCTTGGTATTAATACTGATATGAATGTATTGCTCGCTAAACAGCATCAGGATTATTTAGCATATCACCGTGAAAAACAATTTAGGCAGTAAAAAATTAATGAGCGTAGCAGAAAGTAAAGAGCTAAAACTAACTCCATCACAAAAATTGGAATATCCAACTGATGAGCTAAGAACACCAATAAATATGGCGACAAGTGACAAACGGAATCATTATTTCAATGTTACTTCACCTGAAGTTCTTTATGACGCTATAGCCCAATACTCACTTCACTCTAATGTTCCAGAACATATTGTTGCGCAATACGAGACAGCGAGAAATTTATACCTGTACGCTTTCAATGTGTATAGGTTTTATAACGTTGCTCAACAGCAGCTTTATTCAGTGTTAGAACTCGCTATTAAAGATGCTATTGGTGATGAAAAATTAAAAGAGTTCATATCTTCAAAAACTACTAAAAGAAGACGCCCACAACCTGGGTTACGTATATACATGCGCTACATAAAAGAGCATGAAGTTATTGTGAACTCGGACTTTCCGAGATGGCATCAAAGAAATAGAATGGCAGCAGAAAATGCATATCGTGAAAGAATCATCACACTCATGGATGAACAAGGGCTAGAAGAGTATACCTGGGATGACAGTGAAATTGACGAATCACAGTTTGATGAAGAATGGGATTACACTGAAATGCTTTGTGATGTGATACCAGAAATTAGAAATAGTTTTGCACACGGTTCTAAGAGTTTATATAACAATGTGTTAGGCTTTTTTGAAGATATTTCCATTATCATAAACAGCATTTATCAGGATGATATGAACAAAAAGGAAGTAAAGTGAAAAAGACTCTAACGGATATTGAATTTATTGCAGAGTACGACGGTAAGGTTGGTGAACTTTATAACAATGCTAAATCTGTTTATACGGATGCCCCAATTCAAACTTTAGTGGAAATTCGAAATATACTTGAGTACTTAACAGATCAAATCATTCAAGAGCATTCCTTAGAGCCGATTGAACTATCATTACATTCAAAAATTAATACTTTGAAGGAAAACCATGCCGTTGGACTTTATATTATAGATAGGCTTCATGAGTTACGGGCTGAATGCAATAAAGCCGCTCACAAGCATGAATATAATTTTAGCTATGATGAGTTTTCAGAGTTGGCCCTTAAGGTACTTAAGAGTTTTTGCGATTTAATCGAAGATATTCAAATATCTGCAAATCATAAAGTTAATCGATATAGCTTTATTAAAGAAGTTGATAGTCGATTTAGAGAATTATCCTACAAGGTAATGTTTGAAGAGGATAAAGAAGCAAAATACCTGGTTGGATTAGCGCTAATCCATAAATATAGTGACCAATTTAACGATAAAACAAGTTATTACGTTGATAATCGCCCCTTAACTAGGGGGCTAGATCTTCTAGAAGAGTCAGCCAAAGATAGACACCCAGAAGCAATGTTTGAATATGGGTATATTTTGATAAATGGTTATAATCGTGAAAAGGATATTAAAAAAGGTGTAGCTTACCTTCACGACGCTGGCTCTTGTGGGTTAAACAAAGGAAAATCCCATTATGCAGATTTTGAACTTAAATCTTCAGATACATCAACAGAAGATGCCGAATATGCTTTAGAGTTACTTCATAAGGCTGTTGAAGACAACGATTCTTATGGGCAATTTTTACTTAGCAAACTTCATAAAACCGGGAGATTTGTGCCCAGGGATGAAGAAAAATCAATTATCCTACTGGGTAACTCTGCAAATGGGGGATGTACAGAGGCTATGTATGAGTATGGTAAATATTTAATTGAGGTTAAAGAAGATGGAGTAAAAGGTGGTAAATATTTACAGGAAGCTGTACTCGATTCTTATAGCCCCGCCTGGTTATATGCTGCTCGTAATTCTGCCAAACATGATGAATTTGATAAAACAGTCGAGTGGTATGAAGGCTATTTAAAGATAAACCCGGCTGACTATGATGTATATATTGAACTTTCGGAATATATATACTCCAAAAGCAGTCTAAATGTAGAAAGGATCTATAAAGCTTTAGGTTTACTTGTTAATGTTTGTCGCTTGCCTCATTGCCCTGCGAAGATAAAGAGTAAAACGCAGAAATTAAGCCCTTCATGGTTAGATAATTACTCTGACCAATTAGCATTTTGTGGCTCGAACAAGGACTATGATTCCGTATTTTTTAATTTTGATCCAAATGGAAGAGTGATTGAAGACTTATTAGAAGTTGGAGAGAGACTTACTAAAGCTGCTAGTGATCCACGCTTAATGGAACGTTTAATTTACCTTCCAACCAATAAAAGAGAACTATTAGCAAAAGCAACAGGAAGCCTATCAAATAAGACCTCAGCAGTTGGCAGAAATGAGCCTTGTCCATGTAACTCAGGAAAGAAATACAAACAATGTTGCCGTTTAGTTTCCTAGTCTAGAACTCAAAGTTATGTAAGCACGTTTTTGTTCATTCTATTTATTATTACTTTGTTGTTTACTGTTTTATCTAGTGGTGTTGGTGTTGGCCTATGCACAATACAGTCATTAAAGTAATGATTAACAGCAAACGCATCAATAGTTTTAGTTAACTCATCTTCAATTTTAGGGATGCTAGAAAGCTCAATAGCCTTAGCTACTGGGTCTTCTATCGTTAGTATATGTTCAGCCCACAGCAGCCATTTTTCTTGGTCTTTTGATATTTCACCAGAGTTCTGAATCCGCTGTTTGATAGCTGCAACAAACTGTCTCGCTTTCTCAGCCTTTTGCAATTTTTCAAACTGCTCAAAGAGGAAGGCTATGTTGTCTTTTTCTTTTTGAACTTCCTTATTAAAGAAATCATTTAGCTCTTGTTGTTTGTGGCGTTCTTGTTCTTCTTCAGCTCTTTCGACATCTCGTTGCTTCATATAGTCAGAAGTAGTAACAAGAGAATCAACAAACTCATCTAATTTATCTTCTATTGGCTCTCCAGGCTTATCCATGAAGGCTGTTTTACAGTTCCCATCAACGTATTCTTCAATTGTTAAATGGAACATGCCGGTAGGCATGAGTACTTTCTCATAATAAACGTAACGACCAGCGGCTTTATCTTGTTGTTCTTTTTGATTTAAATATCTTGGAGTTTGTTTGGTTTTCTCTCTTAATTTGAATGTAATCGTTTTATCGTTAACAACGACAGCATTAACTTTACTGCGTCTTGAATAGTTATCTGTGATTTTGAAGGGCCAACCTTGCTTGTTAAAGTACTTAAGCAGCGAATCGAATATCTTTAATGCTCTATCAAACTTTTCTGGTGATACCGCAAATTGATAGGTTTCAATTTGCCAAGGGGATACCATCAGCTTGTCATACTCAAACGTTGGCTTTTTATAATTCTGCTTTGCTAGCTGAGTTAAAGGATGATATTTACCAATGCGTTTAGGGATGGTTACTTTTCTTTTTGTAGATTTAGCCTTTCTAGTAGATAGCTCTCTTTTTGGCTTGTTTATCCGTGGTTTTTGGCGTTGTCTAAAAGTAATTACCATTGTGCCGTTAATATCTTCAGGTAGTGTGGCAACATTTGGTGCTTTGCCCAATGATACTAATGTCCAGTGGCCAGAAGGAGGTCTTGGAACGCCATGTTTATCACACGCTTTAGTGATAGCTTGAGAGTTTATCTCCCAATCCTTGGCAATTGCAGATATAGGTTTCTCCCAAATGAGTTGGTGCAACGCTTTAACGGTTATTTTTACAAACGGCTTTGAATGACTATCACCGCCGTTAAGTCGATTTGATGCTTCAGTATTATCCATTTGAAATCCTCACCGTGTTTTTAGCCTAAGACCTGTCGTTTGTATCGCTCTAACAAAGGATAGAAGTCTTGAATCTTTGCCAGAGGCATATCCACTAAGAACTCAGGAAAGCCTGTTTCATCGTAGCCAAGAATCTGGATTTCTAAAAATTCATCACCAATAAGCCTGGCTCTTAACGTATTGATGAATGCATTTATGATGAAGATATATTTATCATCAACCGTAATGTTATCTAGCAACCTAACATTGAGATAACGCTCATGAATTCTTCGTGTAAGAGCCTCGTGTTGGGTATTAGGTTTCATCAAGGTTGTTTCGTTTGATGTAACTAAGAAAGCTGTCACCGTCAATAAACTCACCTCGGCGCTGATGTTTCCCCCAACGAAGTTCACCGTCATAGACTAGTGATTTAATGGCATCCTCATCAATGGCTAAGGCTAAAGCCGCACTGTTTATGGTTATCGCATAACGACATTGCTCTTCTTGGTGGTGACTAAGCCAGGAGAAAATCATAGCTTTATCTACATGAACTTCACTTAAATCAAACGCATCAATGAAATAACCCTGAACCTCTTTATTTAAAGCGGCATTTACAACATCTCCGTACTGACACAAATACCGGGGAAGAAGCTTGGACCCTGCGTTTAATTCAATATACGAAGTGTTCGTTTTAGGGCCTTTAGCGAAACGCTTTACCTTTTTCATGATGTCTTTGATATTAAATATCTTGGATTTCATCATTTTGTGATTACCCACAAAAGATTTGTTCACCATTGGAAACGTTTTAGATTCAAACAAAATGGTCGCATCACTAAGACTTAGGTTGATGGCTTTCGCTAATAAGAAAATATCAACATGATAGATCGGTTGGTCTTTGTCCTTATCCTTAACATATTGTACTCGTGCTTTTTGAATGAATTCAGGGCGCTCGGTAAAACCAAATGTCTGACAGTTTTCATCTGTGTTAAGTACGTCAACATTCTCTAAAAACAAATAAACAGGATTAATATATTCAGGATAGCTTTTCCAGTAGCGTTGACAGGCCTTAGCCCACTTATTTCGATAGTCTTCACTAGTGAGCAGGGCTAAACCATTAAGCACAAGCTGATAATGATTTTGACTATAAGGAATACGACCGTAACGCTGAATCATCACATCAAAGGGACGTGCAGCCATATACATCGCGTAGGTTAGCTTTTGCAGCTGTTTTTCAGTCACATTGATAGTGCCATCAATAGCTGGCCATAAATCCTTTTCTAATTGAGATAAAGGCTCAACTACTTCAGTATCCGTTATATCCCAAGGATTTTTACACTTTGGGCAAAACTCTAAAATATTGGCATCCCAGATAAGGGGCTTATCGCAATGAGGACAACTATCAATTAAAGGCGTTAAATGTTTTGGACACCTGGCTACCGTGCCAATCGCCCAGCGCCAGTCCATAGCTTTTTCTTCGCTGACGCAATGAACGCATATTCTCGGGAAATCGACAATCAGCTCAGCTAACGTTCTGTCATAACCAAACAACCATTTCTCGGTATCATTACGACTATGAAGCGCAATAACATCATCACAAGGCCTACCAAGTGCTTTAGTAAGCACTTTATTTAGGGCTTTGAGATGATGCTGAGCCCATTGGCCCATTTGTGCCTGCTTTATGGGGCGCATACCTAAAACACCTAAAAGCTCAGATACTTTATAAAAGCCATTTACATAGGAAAACCTTATGAGATATTCGTTAAGGCGTTCAGTGGGCTTTGGGTAAGGGCGTAGCGTTAGCATGTTAACTACCTTGTCGAGAGCCACGTTTATGTTTAGCCTGTCTTTCTTCACCTCTTTTTTGATACGCCATTCGTTTCACGTACTTTGAGACTTCTGCCTTTGTAGTAGTAAACAATGGAAAGCCATTCATTTGATTAAACCCAACAGAGTCAAACGCACTTTGCAGTATCTCAGGCGTAATATGCTTTTCATTTCGACAATATTTAGTGGCTCGTGTAAACAAAATACCTATATTTCGAAGAATACCGTCAGTAGCAATATGAATTCGTTTAACCATGTCTTCCTCTCCAATAGGAAAAATAGTGGGTCCGTAATGATTAAAGGTAGATTCAATGCTCGCTATATAATTACCAAACTCTTCAAAATTTCCTGGGCCATTAGCGCCCAAATGAAATGGTTGTAATTTAACTTTGATGTAACTAACTCGTTGCTTAAGTTCAGGGTGTTCATCAAGTAATTGCTGTGCTTCAGGTAAGCCAGCAAAAACAACGGTCAGTCCGTGCTCATCCATTAATAGCTTTATTAAAGCCAGTACATCTGCTGTTGATATCAATGCTTCTTTTCGAAGAAGGTGTTGAAACTCATCAAAAATAATCATCTTGACTTGCAAGGCGTCTAGCATCCGGCTGACTCTTGTGTAAGGAGAGTGACTACTTTTGGACGCAGGTGTGTAAATCCCCTGAGTGCGTCTTAATATTTGCTCACATAACTTGGGGATTGTTGGCTTGCCTGGCACTGGAACATAGATTACTGGAACAGGAGTGAATTCATCTGTGGCTTGGTACTCTGTGCGAGAATATATTTCACAAAGAAAGTAACGTAACAGACGACTTTTTCCTACACCCGGAGGACCGAATAGGCAGCAACCAGATGGTTCAATACCATAATTATCGAATGTATCTAATATGCCATTAAATGCCTTCTTAAATGAAGGATGTTTATGTGTACTAAACCTAATTGCCTGAATGTTCGGCTGTATATGGGCCAATGTTTCTTTCTGGCGTAATTCTGTACGAGAATCAACAGGTGTTGTATTTAAAATTTTGAACATAACACTCTCCTTAGTCAGATTCATAGGCTGTAAAACCGCGTGAGGAGTTGTTATCAATGTCGTATGGGCACTCATCAGTTATTTGTGGTTCTTTCGTATTCATTTCATCCATGAGGCGCTGAGTTTCTTCAGGAGATGCAGCTCTGGTTTTAGATGATTTACGGGTGTTAATGGTGCTATTCACTGCTTGTTGACCGGCCTGAACTTCAGGATGTTTAGCCATTGAGTTCACTTTTTTAGCCCCCTTATTTTTGTATAACGAAGGGTTTTTAACTGCAAACTCCTTAGTAGACATACCGGGCGTAACACTGTCACTTATCGCTTCAACTCTAAATTCATCTCCATTAATTGGGCAAACAACGGTAATAGCTGACAAATCATCGTCAGAGTAAAGGCAGGTGACTTTGGCTTTTTTTCTGCGGCTTTTGAGCCAAAGTCCAATTTCTTTCAATCTTCCTTCATCATCGTTGTAGCGTACTCGGTTTACGGTCACACCAAGATGAAAAACATCTCCTGAAATCGTTGCTTCTTTTCTATTCCCTCCAGGAAGCTTGACGTTATCCATATCAACCGGCACTGTTGGGGCCCAGCCATTATCGAGTGCTTTTTGCCACTTTTGTGCTGGTGTTAGACCATTCAATCCGCTATGTGGCGTGTGGTGATAATCATCAACAATCCACATTTCAATGAACCGTCTCACTTCCTCTATGGTATGCGTTGCTCTGTCTTTAATTTTATATTCGAGCTTCTTTTGATCTTTTTGTTTACCAACATGCCCGCCAATCATTGATGCGCATTGTCCACGAAACGTACCAATAAACCTTTCGACAAAGGGTTTAAGCCATGGGCTGTATGATGAAAGTACTTCAATTTCTGAGCCGGTTGTTTTTAACACATAAGAGTGTGTTTCTCTTGAAATGAATCCTGAGCCACCATCAACGACTAGCAATTCTGGTACGCCATAGCAAAACCAAATATTACAAAACTGACTGTAATAGCTTCCTTGAGTTTTAGGGCATATTGAATGACGGTAAGCACTGATAACAGTTGAAGCAGGCTCGCCACTGCCTATGTGTAACTCATATCCAAGTATGCAACGAGTATGAACATCAAGCATGAAAATGATGGTAAAGCTACCAAGGTAATTTCCTTCATCATCGATTAAGCCTATCGAAATACTGGCTCCATCTGCTTCAACTCTCTCTAGTGGACGAGAGACTTTAAACTTTTGTAATGCATTGCGCTGTAGCTTTTTACGTTCACTTTGAGATAAACCTTTTTTTAGCATTTCTGGATCAATAAGGTCATCCATCCAGTCACTATAAGTTTGCCGGCAAGGTAATTCATCGAACTCATCTTTGTATTCTTCGATAAAGTCATTGTATAAGCTCTGAAGACTTACTGATTTACCTAAATAATGTTGCATGGTAAATTCAATAGCTAAAAGTCTTATTTCAACTGAAAACTTGCTTTCACGTTTAAGTTTAAAAGCTCCAGCGATATGAGCTCTTAAACCACCCACGTGCAATTCATCTAATTTGACCCAATCGCTAAGCGTTTTAGGACAAGGAGGCTTTTCATCCCCGAGAAGTTTAGCTGCTATATCAATTGCCTTAATTCTAGCTTTTAAACCACCAACAAAATATTTCTTACCGCCAATTTCATATAGGGTTTTTAGGTAGGTTTCTTTTCGCTTTATTTCAAGGTTTTTTTTAGGTGTTAAATTAAAGTGTGCCTTTGAAGACTCTTTACCAGAAGTAATAAATAAAGAGGTATTAAAAGACTGCTCTAACTCTTCATTTGTCATTGTTAAAGGATCGAGAGCATCGCTTTTGAAAACGAGTGTTACATAGTTTTGGCCAGCTAAATGAACGGTTGCAGGTAAGCTCTCATAAACGACTGATAAGTTATCTTTTCTCAGCGCTGTAACGTTTGTATAAATTCCCATAATATTTCCTCAAATTACCAGGTAAAAACCAACTCCTTCCACGCTTTAGTTAGATCTGTTTTTAAAAGTTTGTGTGCCACTGCATTTTTAATCACACTTCGATTAATTCGTTTGTTATCTGCTAAGGTGTAAAGCTCCCAAAGAGAGAGCTGTGGCTGTTTCACTTTACTAAGCAGCGCTTCCATTACTTTTACAGGCGCAGGGTGATGAAGGCAGGGTTTTAACATCTTGTAGTTTTCAGCCCGTTCACCGATGCGAATGTCTCGCTCAGTTAGCACTCGGAATGTTGTCTTCTTCTTTTCATCTTCTTCCAAAAGACCTTTCAACACTTGGTGCTTGTGTAAAACCGCTGGTTCAATTGATTCTTCGTAATATTTAACTTCATCAATCCAAATTTTCTCGCAAGGAAAGGTTATGTGGCCATCTGATGTGTAATGGGTTGGTTTACCATTTAGCTCGTAATAGAATTTGTCTGGTTGCATGATAAAAACAGCATCATGCGGCAGTGTGAACAACATCCAGTTGTAGTAATCGCGCTCTAAAGTGCTTTCTTTCACGGTCACGTTGTCAAATTGTTTGGTGTATCCGATAAACGTACTTCTTACACCACTTTGTTTTGCTAATAATCGTCTTGTCATTTCTTTATTGCTCATTAATCATTCAAATTTGTGCGAATTATAGGTACAGGAAATCAGGTGTCAAATTTATTAAGCCATTGAATTTATGGGACTTATTTATTGATATACTATGTCTGCACTTTGTTTCTTAACAGTCTGAATCTATATAGATTATTGAGATTAAGCATGAGGAAAAAACACGAAAAAAAGCGAATAAAGCTACTAGGTGAGAAATCGATATATTTCTATTATTCAGTGAGTTAAAAAGTCGATATTTTTTGAAAAAAGTTCGCTGTCAATAGAATGAAAAACTTAAAATAGAAAAATGAAATCATAATATTTCTTATGGCATTTCACTTACTTATTGACATAGTAAGTACTGCTAGAAGAAAGCAGGGCAGTCATAACCTGATATAAATCAAACAAGTGTGTTTAATTATCAGACAAATAACCAATATTGACATTTTATCTATTGAGGTGTGTTTCATTATGAGACATACTGACTTTGACTATTTGAATAATAAAAAGAAATTTCTACGATATGGACAATCAATTGGAAAAGTTAAGCTACGCTCAACAGCAGCGCCTCGCCTACATTGACTTTAAGTTGTATTTTACCGGTAGCGTTACACGCTCCGAAATTGTCCAGCACTTCAAGCTTGGTGTTTCTGCCGCGACTCGCGATATCAACCTATATAAAGAACACGCGCCAAAGAACATGGCGTATGACAACACCCAAAAGAAATACTTTCTAACCAACAGCTTCAAACCATTATTTACACATGATGCTACGCGCACGCTAGTTAAGCTTGCACATCAAATTTCTGATGGTTTTGATGCCATTGGTGATGTGGAATTTCCGGTAGAGCAACCAAGCCAGCTTAACGTACCTGATATCAATGTTATTGCCAAATTGACTCAAGCAATGATTAACGGCAAAGCGGTCAGTGTAATCTACACCTCACTTTCAAGTGGCTCTGGTGCTCGCGAATTAGTGCCGCATACTATTGTTGATAATGGCCTGCGTTGGCATGTACGTGCCTATGACAGAAAGAGCAATGCGTTTAGAGACTTTGTATTAACACGCCTTGCAAAAGTAACGGTTATTAATAACGAGCCTGAAGTAAATGAAATCAAGGTTCAAGATGAACAGTGGAATACAATCATGCCACTAGAAATCGTTCCACATCCTAAGAACGTTGAGTACCCAACCGCCATTAAGATGGATTACGGTATGGAAAATGGCGTGCTCAAATTAGATGTTAGAGCAGCGATGGCAGGTTATTTACTAAGACGTTGGAATGTGGATTGTTCTGAAAGTGGTTCACTTTCAGGTCCCGAATATCAATTGTATTTACAAAACAAACAAACATTACATAGTAAAGACAACTTAAATAACGAGAGTGCGGAAAATCTCGCTATTGCACCAGGTTGTAAGGGTTCCGAACGATGAGCGATATTAAACTATTCCAAGTAGGCAAAGATAAAGCGAGTGTCACTGAACTCTTCAGTCAAGCAGCCAAACTTGAAAAAGACTTACAGCAACTAGTAGAAAAACACATGGAGTCATTCCTTGGCGTTCGCTTTCTAGCGTCAGAATTTACAACTTCAAATGGTGGCCGTATTGACTCTCTTGGGTTAGATGAAAATGGCTGTCCTGTCATAATTGAATACAAGCGTCACACAAATGAAAACGTCATTAATCAAGGCTTATTTTATTATGATTGGTTATTGGACCATAAGGCCGAATTTCAACTACTTGTCATGAATGGACTTGGTAACGAGGTATCAGATGATATTGAATGGGATGGAGCTCGTTTGATTTGTATAGCTAGTGATTTTAACAGGTATGATGAACATGCTATTAAACAAATTGATAAAAACATAGAGTTAATGAGGTATAAGCATTTCGGTAGCGATCTATTGATGCTTGAGCTTGTAAATACTCAATCGACAAAAGCTAATCAAAATACCAAATCTGGAAAAGTGTCGAGCAATCAAAGCACTTTACCAAATGATAAAAGTCATAAACATAGGTTAAGCATATCAAGTAAAAGTTTACTGTCACTTTATGATGATATATGTGATTTCTGCGAGTCTTTAGGAGATGACTCTCAGCGAAAAGAATTAAAACTTTACACAGCTTTCAAGCGGATAAAAAACTTTGCTAGTTTCCATGTATTACCGCAAAAGAAAGATGAACGCATTGTTATGTATTTAAAGCTTAACCCTACTGATATTGAGCTTGTGGATAAATTTACTCATGATGTTACCAATAAAGGGCACTGGGGAACCGGCAACTTAGAAGTTGTCATTCGTAATGAGCAAGATATTGAAAAAGCAAAGCCATTAATTTTAATGAGCTTTGAAAATAATTAATTAGGACTACAAACCAAATGGTTGAACAACACAATAAAAACTTAAAAAAACAACTCTGGACTATCGCTAATACCTTGCGAGGTAACATGAGTGCTGATGATTTCCGAGATTACATCCTTGGTTTTATCTTTTATAAATACTTATCAGAGAAAATGGATATGTATGGGGATGAATTGTTAAGTCAGTCCCCAGAAATATCTGAAAAAGAATATGCGAAATTAGATGAAGAGCTAGAAGTTGAAATTGAAGGTGAAAGTGAGCTTGTTATTGATCTTTTTAAAGAAGAAGCTATTGAAAACCTAGGTTACTTCCTTAAGCCAAGTGAATTATTTAATGCTCTATCTGACAAAGGAAGTAACGGCGGCTTCATTCTAGAAGATTTAACCGAAGTACTATCTCATATAGAGCAAAGTACAATGGGCACAGAGTCAGAAGACGACTTTAATGGTTTATTTGACGATTTAGACTTAACATCCAACAGACTTGGTAGAACCGAGGCTGCTAAAAATGAGCTTATATCTAAAGTACTTACCCATCTAAGTGACATTGATTTTCTGCATCATGAAACGGACATTGATGTACTGGGTGACGCATATGAATATCTAATAGGTAAATTTGCATCTGGTGCAGGAAAAGGCGCTGGAGAATTCTATACACCACCGGCAGTATCAACATTACTTGCAAAGATCGTAACCCTTGATAAAGACAAGATTAAAAGTGTTTATGATCCTACGTGTGGTTCTGGATCATTGTTATTAAAAGTGACAAATGAGTTTACAGGTAAAGAATCTCATAAAGATATAAAAGTCTATGGGCAAGAATCAAACCCAACAACATATAATTTAGCCCGCATGAATATGATTTTACATGGGATTCATTACCGTAATTTTGATATTCAGCAAGATGATACTCTTGAGGAACCTCATCATGTAGAAAAGCGCTTTGAAGCGGTAGTCGCAAACCCGCCATTTTCTGCAAACTGGAGTGCATCAGCAGGATTTTTAACAGATGAGCGTTTTCAAGACTACGGTAAATTAGCGCCAAAAAGTAAAGCTGATTTTGCTTTCGTTCAGCATATGATTCATCAGTTAGATGAAAACGGCACTATGGCAGTGGTATTGCCGCATGGAGCGTTATTTCGTGGCGCTGCGGAAGGCCATATACGCAAGCATCTAATTAAAGATAAAAACTACCTCGATGCGGTAATTGGTTTACCAGCGAACATTTTCTATGGTACATCTATCCCAACTTGTATTTTGGTGTTGAAGAAGAACCGACAACATAGCAACAATATTTTATTTATTGATGCTAGTCAAAAATGCGGTAAAGCAACTAATCAAAATTATCTGCGTGATGAAGATTTGAAAGCTATTTTAAAAGCAGTTGATAAAAGGGAGTTTGCAGATAAGTTCGCTTATGTGGCTTCGATAAAAGAAATATCTGAAGAGAATGAATTTAACCTTAATATTCCAAGGTATGTTGATACTTTTGAAGAAGAGCAACCAGTTCTTCTTGACGAGGTTATTAGTAAAGCTAATAGCTTGGAAATTGAAGTTGAAAATATTGATAGAGAATTAAATAGATTCGCTGAGCAACTTAGCATTGTATTACCTTTTGGAGTTAAAGATGAATAAAGCAGCTCCTAAACTAAGGTTCAATGAATTTTCTAATAACTGGAATAAAGCTCCATTTGGTGAACTTGTGACAGTTTCAAAAGGAAAGTTTGTCCCCGAAAAAGAAGATAATATGCCCTGTATTGAACTTGAGCATATAGAAAAAAACACAGGCAGAGTTCTTGGTTCAATTGATTCAAAATTTCAAAAAAGTACTAAAAATAAATTTAATAAAGACCAGGTTTTATTTGGAAAACTAAGACCTAATTTACGAAAGTATGCTCAAGCCCCATTTGATGGTGTATGCTCAACAGAAATACTGCCCTTAGAGTCTGCTCAACTTACCAATAGCTTTTTATTAAATCTTTTACAAACTGAAAAGTTTTTTAAGGTTTCAACTATTAGTTCTGGTTCTAAAATGCCAAGGGCTGATATGGATTTTATTAATGCCTATCCGTTTTCATTTCCTGACTCACAAACAGAACAACAAAAAATCGCCGATTTCCTTTCTTCAGTAGATAAAAAGATCAGTCTACTTAAAGAAAAGCATGCCTTGCTTGCCCAATATAAAAAAGGCGTGATGCAAAAGCTATTCAAGCAAGAAGTTCGCTTAAAAGATGAAAATGGCAATGCTTTCCCTGATTGGCAAGAAACCAGATTTGATAAAGTGTTTGAGCGTGTTACTCGTAAAAACAAAGAAGATAATCAAAATGTATTAACCATTTCAGCGCAACGAGGTTTGATCAACCAAGAGAAGTACTTCAACAAGTCGGTTTCTGCAAAAAACGTGACTGGTTATTACTTGCTTGAAAGAGGTGAGTTTGCATATAACAAAAGTTATTCGAAAGGCTACCCAATGGGTGCAATTAAGCGCTTAAATAATTATAACAAAGGCGTGGTATCTACTTTATATATTTGTTTTAAAATTCATGGTGAACAACATGATGAATTTTGGGAACAATATTTTGAAGCGGGTAATTTAAATCGTGAAATTAATAAAATTGCCCAAGAAGGAGCAAGAAATCACGGTTTACTCAATGTAAGTGTTACTGAGTTCTTTCAAGATATTAAAGTTCAAATGCCAAGTAAAAAAGAGCAAAAAAGAATTGCGGAGTTTTTAGGTGCATTAGATGCAAAAATTAATGCAGTAAATGAACAAGTTGAGCTAACCCAAATCTTCAAGAAAGGTTTGTTACAGCAAATGTTCGTTTAATTAAATTGCTTATGCCTAAAAGAAAAGGAAGTTAATGTGGCCTATCAGTCAGAACAAGAATTAGAAGATAATTTAGTTGCCCAACTTGCTAAAAAAGTTGCCGGTAAACAGCAGTTTGAAAAGGTCAATATCACCGATGTTGACTCACTTAGAGCTAATTTAAAGAAGCAGCTTTCAAAACTGAATGGTTTTGAAATAAGTGATAATGAACTCAAGCAAATTCGAAATGCCTTGGGAAAAGGTAACGTATTTGATAAAGCAAAAATACTGCGTGATAGGCTACAAATTAATAAGGATAATGGTACCGCTGGTTATATTCGCTTTATTGATAGCGATGTTAATAAAAACCATTTTCAGGTAACGCAACAAGTTACCGTAGAAGGCCGTTATAAAAACCGGTATGACGTAACCATTTTAGTTAATGGTTTACCGCTTGTTCAAATTGAATTAAAGCGCCGTGGCTTAGAGCTTAAAGAAGCGTTTAATCAAATTAATCGGTATCAGCGTCATTCTTACTGGGCAGAAGATGGCTTATTCCAATATGTGCAGGTGTTTGTTATCTCCAATGGCGTAAATACCAAATATTACGCCAATAACCGCAAGCAAAGCTTTAAACAAACCTTCTTTTGGGCAAAAGAAAATAACGACCGTTATACCGAATTAGACCAATTCGCCAAGGTATTTTTAACGCCTCAACACTTAACCGATATGATCACTAAATACGTGGTTTTAAATGAAACAGACCGCATATTAATGGTGATGCGTCCTTATCAAATCTATGCCACCGAAGCGATTATTGACCGAGTAGCGGAGCGTGAAAACTTAAAAACTAATAACCAATCAATAGAAAAGCAAAATGGTTATATTTGGCATACTACTGGCTCTGGTAAAACACTTACCTCATTTAAAACCGCCCAGCTACTTACGGGTGATAGCGCCGTTCATAAAGTAGTGTTTGTAGTTGACCGTAAAGATTTGGATTATCAAACAGCCAAAGAATTTAATAGCTTTATAAAAGGCTGTGTAGACGGTACAGACAAAACCAAAGTCTTAGTTGACCAGTTTACCGGTAAAGATGTTTATTACCTTGAGAAAGACGGTGAACAGCAGTCCTCAACTAAAACTAAAGGTGGTAAGGTTAATACACGCCGCAATGAAAAGCTGATTGTGACTACTATTCAAAAGCTAAATAACGCCATTAGCAATAAGCGTTATTCAAGCCGTATGGAGTCGGTAAAAGATAAAAACGTGGTATTTATTTTTGATGAATGTCACCGCAGTCAGTTTGGTGATACTCATCAGCGTATTAGCCAATTTTTTACTAATCATCAAATGTTTGGATTTACTGGTACGCCAATACTTGAAAAAAATGCAGTGTCTAAATTTTCTCGCAAATACACCACCAGTGATTTATTCCATAAACCACTTCACAAATACACCATTGTTGATGCGATTAAAGACGAAAACGTACTTAAGTTTAATGTTGAGTATGTAGGCCGTTATAAGAAAAAAGATAGCGCCAATGAAGTCGATATTGACGTTGAAGGTATTGACACTAAAGAGTTAATGGAATCTGACGTTCGGTTAGAAAAAATTACCGATTACATTATTGCTCAGCATAATCGTAAAACCCATAGCAAAGCCTTTACCGGCATGTTTTGTGTTTCAAGTGTGCCTGCACTAATCAAGTATTACGAGTTATTTGCCCAGAAAAAAGCGGAAGGTAAACATAACCTTAAAATCGCTACTATTTTCTCGTATGCCGCGAACGAAGAAGACCCAGATGCAGATGGCTTAGACGAAGTTGTACTAGATAAAGTTGCTGAGCCTCAAGCCCAGTACGAAGGTATAGCCAGCCATAGCAGAGATAGGCTTGAAGAGTTTATTGGCGACTACAACAAAATGTTTGGCAGTAGTTATACCACTAAAGATAGTGAGTCTTACTACAACTACTACAACGATATTTCTAAAAAAGTACGTGAGCGAAAAGTTGATATTTTGCTTGTAGTAAATATGTTTTTGACAGGGTTTGATAGTAAAACCTTAAATACCCTTTATGTTGATAAGAACCTTAAA
>TARA_R110000772_G_scaffold89304_2_pt1 | contig 22801 bp, 47 predicted proteins | sample TARA_R110000772 | Tara Oceans TARA_R110000772 (sample SAMEA4397948) | marine metagenome | biome: Polar Biome; feature: [SRF] surface water layer (ENVO:00010504); material: water (ENVO:00002006), including particulate matter (ENVO:01000060) such as... | depth 5 m | reverse complement strand
GTCGCCGTAGCCGTCGCCGTCGCCGCAGCCGTCGCCGTCGCCGCAGCCGCAGCCGTAGCCTTCCATCACCTTATCAACCATTGTGGATTACCTGCGCCTTGATGCTCTGAATGGCGTTCACCGTGCACTGGATAATCTCGCAATTTTCAGTCAGGTGGATGCGTTCAACAGGGGCCGATAATTTGCTGTCAGCATGGACGCCAGAAAGGGCAAGCGCGTTTAAGAAATCGCCGCTCCCGTTCACCTTCCAATACCAGAGGCGGCGAGAATCAATCAGCACGCATTCGCGCCCGTTTGTGCTTTCCAAATAGCCAGCGTGAACGCCAGCATCCTTGCATCGGACAATGACGTATTTGCCAATCATGCCGTTATCAAGTGGCGGCGTGGATTCTGAAAACATCCCGGCGATCTGCTTGAGTTCGCCGTATGTCAGGTCATCAATGTTCATTGTGGTTTCCTTTGCTTTGATCTGGGCGGGTGTCATGTCACTCGCTGTTCAACGCCACCAGCAGCCATCCAATCGCCCACGCGCGCGGTTGAACCCTTACATGCAGATGGGACGTGGTTTGTAAGAAATAACGCCCAATTAAAAAGGGCGCTGCGGTTTTCGCTATCAGCGCGGGCAGCTGCCCCCATGAAGTCGTTTTCCAATATGCAGGTAAGAAACGACCCCGGTGGGGTGCCGTTTAATACATATCTTTCCACAGCATCACGCATGTGAGCAGGAATCAAATGATATCCAATCTCCATCTCACTTTTTACATATTCTGTGTTTGTCATATCAATCTCCCTTGTTTCGTTACCCCCTTCTAGCAAGCGTCTGCCCATCGGTCAAGCCTCTTGCCAATATCCTACACGTTTATTTTGTGCGTGGTGGGTCCAGGCCATACTCAAGCCCGCAACGTTATGGTCTTTCGGTAAAATCGTCACAACCGCGCCGCCTTCGATCACCACAACATGACCGGACCCAAGTTTGACAAATGGCGCGCCAATGCTGGCCGCTAGGCGAATGGTCGGCGTCTGCATTGCAGCCAGCGCCTTAGCATGGCTTACAGCCGCCACTCGCTCGATGTAGCGCTCAACGGCGTGGTTTGAAACTGCAATCATGTTCCGTCTCCAAACATTTCTGCGCTCACAGGCTTTGTCGCTGGCGCTTGCTCGATGAACATGTCACCCTGTTTTTGGGCTTCCTCGATGCGCTTGCAGGCGATGGCGAAATACTTTGGCTCGCGCTCTATGCCGATGAAGTCGCGGCCCATTTGGACCGCTGCCACTCCGGTTGTGCCGCTGCCGAGAAAAGGGTCTAGGACTGTCACTGCATCAGGCAGGAAGCCAAGGCACCACTTCATAAGTTGGATGGGCTTTTGCGTGGGATGCTCGCGGCCTTTTTCCTTGGCCATCAACCCGTTATTATTGTATATGAACTTCTTTGGTGCAACGCCGTTGAGGTTAGTCCATGCAAGTTCACCGTCACCAAATGTTGGCATGGTTTGGCACTTATCCCACCACAGCCATTTACCTTGCGGCGGGAGTATATCAGCAAAATATTGACCTCCCCAAATGATAGCTTTGGGTGCAACAGAAACACAAAGCTGCAACGTTTCTTGATCTGGCCTCGCGGAATCCCAATCACCCTCATATTGGCGGCGCGCAATAGGTGGGCCAAAGCCGCCAAAGCCGTCAAAGCCGTCAAAGCCCTTGTCCTGCTTAATCCCATAAGGCGGGTCAGTCACCACGGCATCAACCTTGCCCAGCGTCGGCAATATGTCGCGGCAATCGCCAAGGTAGAGGGTGGCGCGGCCTATGGTGACAAGGTCAGTCATGTTCCTAACCCCTCCGCCACTTCCCGCTTGATGCGGTCCAGCTCGCCCGGTTCGGGCTTCCATCCGTGGTGTTCAATCCGGTGGGATTTGGGCAAGGGCTGGCGGGCTTCAATCGTCCTGCTCCGCAATGCCAAACGCTCGCTGGCCTCCTTGGCCACGGCTGGCACTATCTGGCCGGGGAATTGGCAAACAAGACGGGCTGCCGCGCAAGCATCTGCCAGCAGATCGGCGGGGAATTTAGCCAGATCGGTAGCGGCAACCATCAGCCATTCGGTGCGTTCAGCCTCGCTCATGTTGACGGGTGCCACAAGCCGCAGGTTTGCAGCAAGGTGGTTTATTGCCGCGTCAGTCCCGGCTGGCTGCAAGTCGCAGGCGGGCATTGTTTGCTGCGCTTGCCATGTCGGTAGGTTTTCCATTTCCGTTATCCTTTACCCATCCTGCGTTAAATCCCTGCCAGCTATTGCCAGCCGCTTCCTTGATCGCATCGCTCAACGTCCAACCTATTTTTGCCGCCTCGTTTTCAATGCGCGTTAAAACTGTTTTCGTCACTGGCCGCTTGCGAACCCGTTTCCAATCATCCCACGTTTCGTCATCCAGATCGGCAGGCTTCAAATCCACGGCAAGGGGGGCTTTAGGGGGTTTCTTCTTACTTCTTAATTGTTCCTTTGTTCTTCTTTGTCCCGCGCTTGTCCCACTTTCCGCATCATCACTGTCCCACGGCCTGTCTTGCCTGTCCTGATATTTGTCGTAATTACAGATAGTTATGATGCTCTGGCCCTGTCCCGCTTTGTGTCCCGCGCTTGTCCCGCTTTTTGAACGCGTTTTAATCATGCTTTCAGTCCGTAAATCGGCAATAAAGCGGTCAACCTTGGATTTGGACCATCCCCATTTCTCGGCCAGGAAACGCACCGAAAACGACAATTCGCCGCGTTCCAGATTGACGGTCTGGCCCTTAACGCGAACCCGTGTGGGTTTCCATGCAGCGTTGAGCAGAAGCCAAAACCATGCACGGAATCGTTCCGCATCCTGCAACAGGTGGTGGTCTAGCGCAGCGCGTTGCATGGCAATGAATCCGCTCATGTTGAATTCACTTCAGAAAACATCCCACCGTCGTTTTGCAGCCGCCTTTCTGCGAGCGCTGCATATTCTGGATTTAGCTCGATACCAATGCAATCGCGGCCCAATCTGTCGGCAACCATTCCGGTCGTGCCTGCGCCAAAGAACGGGTCTAAGACGGTCCCGCCAACGGGGCAGCCAGCGAGAATGCACGGCTCGATTAGCTTTGGTGGGTAGGTGGCGAAATGGGCCTCGCTAAAGGGCTTTGTGGTGACTTCCCAAACGCTGCGCTTGTTGCGTGTGCCGGAGCATTGTTCTGCCTTACTCATCGCGTCCCAGCGGTCGTTAAATCCGGCGTGGCGGCGGCCGTGACCGCGTTGCTTGTCAGCTTTCTTGTGCTTGCCGTTGTATGCTTGCGCGTCTTTATAGCCGCTCTTGTCTTGCCCCGGCAGTCCGGCATAAATGGCAGGCTCCGCTATCGCGTCCGCGTCATAATGATACTTCGCGCTCTTGCTCAGCATAAAAATGTATTCGTGCGCCTTTGTGCACCGATCCTTAACGCTTTCCGGCATCGGGTTTGGCTTTGCCCAGATTATGTCCTGCCGTAGATACCAGCCATCGGCTTGCAGCGCGAAGGCAACGCGCCACGGTATGCCTATTATATCTTTGGGTTTGAGGCCGTAACCAGAGGCGCGTTGCGGCCTCCCACCGGCGGCTTGCGCAGGGCCGTGCTTTGGCCCCCCCTTGGTCTGTTCGACTTGATACCCGCGATTAGCAGCGTAGCTATCCCCTAAATTGAGCCAAAGCGTGCCATCATCGCGCAACACGCGGCGCACCTCGCTAAACAGCGCGACCATGCCAGCGACGAACTCGTCTGGCGTCGGCTCCAGCCCCATCTGTAGGTCTGTGCGTGTTGCACCACATTTGCGGCAGGTTTCTCTGTATTGTTTTAATCTTCCGACATTCGCAGCGTTGGTTTGTGGTAGTTTACCGAGAGGACCAAGCGTGTTCTTAGAACTCATCCCACTAGATGTTTCAGTGTGGTCGCAACCAACGTTGCCGCCAGCCCATTCGGCAGTCCCATAATCACGCAGCCCGAAATAGGGCGGTGATGTAACGCAGCAATGCACACTGGCGTCTGGCAATTCTTGCAGCCGTTCGCGGGCGTCCCCTGTTATGATGCGAACGGTCATAGCCGCGCCCTCACAGCGGTGCGCTTGGCCAGCAAATCCAGCCAATAGCGATATTTGACCGACGCCCATTCGGCCTCGGCAACGTCCCCGCGGTCAAGCGCGTCGATGATTTGGGTTTGATAACTATCGCAGAAAAACGCAGCCCGCACAGCCTTGCGCTTGCTTTCCGGTCGAATTCTTCGTATGCTGTCCATGTTAGTTGGCCCTCCTTCATTGGCCACGAAAGTGCTCCACGCGGTTCATGTTCCGCGTCAGCAGCTACACACTGCCTTATATGGTGGGTGGTTGCAAGTGGTCATAGCACCGATTCCATTCTGCCCACAAACTCCGCGCCGCCAGAAGGGCGCTGCCCGTCAAACAAATGCCAGCAGCAATTGTCCTTGCCTGTATGCGGCGAGTCTTCAATCCACTTCAAGCGGCCAACGCTCACCACCTTTTGTAAGAGTGGCATAAACGGGCCGGATTGTTTTGTGTGTATCCAATCGGCGTCAAATAGCAGCCACGTTGGCGCTTGCGGTGCAAGGTGGGAAATGATCCCATGCAGGATCGGGCGCGACCACGGCGGGTTGGTTATGAAGCAATCTACATCGCTGGTAATGCCCTGCGTTGCGTCATTCTTGTCAATGTCCGCGCGGCCCGGTTCAATATCCCACGCAGCGGCGCAAGTATGGCCTTCAGCGGTGAGATAGTCGATCAGCCGCCCATCGCCAGCGCACGGCTCGCAAAACCTTGTCCCCGGCTTCAGGTGGGCCAACAGCGGAATAACTGCCGCCTCGGGAGTCCTGTAGAAATCCCTTTCGATCCTTGCGAAGTTTGATCTTTTACCCAAGGTGTGCCTCCGCCCAGCCCCATTCTACCAATGTCTCGTCAACATCTGCCACAGACCTGCAAACAGCGTAGGAGTGGCCCATATCGGTCAACCAGCCTTCGACTAGCAGTTGATTGTCTGCCTGTTTCTCGCCTTCGCATTTCACCTCGATGTGGCCGATCCTGCGCCCGCTGCCGTAAACAATCAAATCAGGGAAGCCAACGCATAGACCGTCGCTCTTGAGGCTGTTCATCTGGATTGCCTTGCGCTTTCGGCTACCCGCCAGCACAGCCCCATTCGGGACGTGGACGACCTTGAAGCCCTTGCCGATGAGGTGCTTGCGTATCTTGCGTTGCAGTTCGGTTTCGGGCCTCATTTGCGCAGCGCCTCATATATCTCGGCAACGTGCGGGTGTTGTTTTGCATAGTTATCGTATTGACCTGCCGCGTTGATAATCGTGGAATGATCGCGGCCACCCATAATGCGGCCAATCCAGGGGTATGAAAATCTGGGCTGGCCATACCCGTCCACAATGTCACGAATCAGCTTGACAGCGACACACCGCGCACAAAGCAGATGGCGCTGACGACCCTTGCCGAGCATGTCTGCGGTGCTAAGTTTAAATGCGGCAGCTACAGCATCGATGATAGGGCCGGTTTGGACGCCGGGGCTAACCTGAACTGGCTTGATATATTTGGGCCTGACGTGTGGCATGGCAGGTTTATTGAGCCTCTTGGGCAAGTCGTCATTCACCAGTCCACGCGGTCGCCAAGGTTCGCCCGTGTCTGTGTCTGGATTATAGTTCAAGCCTTTGTCGCTGATTTTGGAATAGTGCCACTTTACACGCGGCTGCCGATCGACAATCATTTGCTTGATGGCGTCAATCTGCGGCGGCTTGCCGGAGAAGCTATTTATGCAGGCGGCGCGAATGGTCGAGGGGTCTGTGATATACCCAGCAAGCTGCCACGCTAAACTACGCGGCGTTGATGGCTCGCCGTCCTTATATCTCATATCGGGTTTCATTAAGCTATCCCTCCAAATTGCTTGCGGCACAGATCGCCGCGCTTTTTCCATTCCGTGTTGACGCCCCTGCGGGCGGCATCGCTGCGGGCCTGCCTGACAATGCGGCGGTTGCGCAAATTGCGGTTGGTGCGGTGCGTGAATATGAGGCGGCGAATGATGTTCATGTTGCCTCTGCCTTCATTGCGTTTACGTCAACGCCCGTCCAAGTCGACCACAAACCAAGAGCGTTGGTTGTAAATTCAGCCCTTTCATGTTCGGCCATAGCGCGGTTGCTGGTGGATCTTAGCTTGTAATAATTGTCGCCGCTCGGCAGGATTACCAAATTGTATAGACCCAGTTTCCTACGTGTTATGTCATGCAGGTCTTGCTCGTTCAACGTCATCCTGTTGGCCTCGTTTAGCAGCGGCACGACAAGGCTTGCCACAGCCCAATACAGACTACGTCTGCGCTGGTTGGCCACACCGCCTTTGATCTCGACCCGAACGCGGCCAGTGATGGCCTGCATGGCTTGCTCTGCCGTTTTGTTGGCCGGGAACAAGCCGCCAAGGCGCGCTTCAAAATAGAGGGGCGCTTTGTCAGTCATGCCAATATTCCCACCCACATAAGCGCCGCTACCGCTGCCATATTAAATGAGGCCCAAACCAAGCTAGCAGAATCCCACCCACCTTTCGGCATAACCCTCCACATTAGAAGTGTGCATGAAAATAGCCGGGCGCTCAACATTAATCCGAAAACTATTCCGATTGTAATCATAACATGCCCGCCGCTATCCCTCGTTGGCGTAACCATGCAGCATCCGCAGCCAACGTGTCACTGCCCTTGGCATGAACCTTATTGTGACAATGTGCAGTCATCGGCGTAACAAATTCATGGTCGCGCCGCCACCGCTGTTCGGGATGGCGCTGCAACGGGTGATGAACCACGGTGGCCTGACCGCCGCATCCACACACGCAGGGGAGATTCGTCAGCCAGATGTGGTAAGCCTTCTCGCGCTTTGTCGGCGTGGGGTTATATTTGGGTTTGATGCGTCCTGTGAGATTCATTGGCTTTGTCCCTGTGGTTGATCAAAACGGAATATCATCATCCAATTCATCGGTGGCAAACTTGGAATTGCCGCCAGCCGGTGCGCCTTGGCTTTCGCCAGATGAACCGCCCTGCGGAATACCCTGAATTGTCACTTGATCGGCGCGGCATTGCAGATAGGTCTTGCCGTTGTGTTCGCGGGTGGTCAGTTCGCCGCACACGGTCACGGCTGAACCCTTGCGGAGTATGCCAGCAAGGCCCTGCGCACCCTTTCCCCACCGGGTGACGTCCACCCAATAGGTTTGCTTCTTGTCGCCAAAACCAACATCGGCGGCGACGGGGAAGCTACATAAATCAGTGCCGCTTTGTGTGGTCTTGTGTTCTGCATCGCGGCCCAATCGGCCCGCTATTGTTACCTGTAGCATTTTGTGGTTTCCTTATCCTGCTTGCAGTAAGTCGGCTTTAAATTGCAGCCGCTGGTTTTCGATCAGACCCGAAAGGCCGGGGTTATCTTTGCCGTCACCCTCCCAAAGCTCGCGCCGATGGCCGGGGTTTTCCAGTGCATCAAGCTGCGCCATAAGTGCTTGGCTTTCCTTTGCTTCCAGCAGGGTGACGAGCATGTCGTCATCACCGCAGGCGGCAACGTCCCGCCAAAGACCGCGTGTCATGCTCTTTAGGCTAGTTATGTTCGCCGCTGGCCCGTCTGGAAATTCATAGGTGGGAGGCGGGGAATCGGCTGCTGCATTGCCGTCATCATCTTCGGTTGCTAGTCCGAATGCTGTTGTCAGTCCGTAGCGCCGCGCATAGGTCATGGCCGAGCCATAGCCTTGCGCGTTGGCCTTATCGACCGGGACCACCACCACGCCAGCAGACAATTCGCCGCTTGCGTGTAAGTAAAATGTTTCCATGCCGACGCCGCCTGACGCTTCCACAGGAATTTGCCGCCACCACAGCCCATGCGCTGCAATCGGGCGGATGGCCTCGATCACAGCAAGTAGGTCAGCGTAGTTGCTTTTGAAGTGCGGGTTGATAGCGGTCTTCTTTGCGCCGCCCAATTCGGGCAGTGCCTTGGCCAATGCGGCAAGCAGGCTTGTGGGTTTGTCAGTCATCAGAAAATACTCCAAATCAGTGAAAGCAAAAGTGCGGTGCTGGCCAGCCCGAACACCAAAACGGCGGCATAGGCTGGGCCAACATAACGAGGGTCAATGGGGCGTGTCACGCCACTCGCCCAGGATTAACAGGCAGCTTGCCAAAGTCATCGAGCGACACGGCAATGCCGCGCTGCATCAATTCGCGGGCAATGTCGATCTGCCACTTTGGGGGAACGCCTCGCCCTGGCCTGCGCCACTTTTTGCGGGCTGGTTTTTTCGCGCCTAGATCGGCGGCGATCTGATCGACTAGCGACCATGTGAGATGGTTTGTCATGCCCTTACTTAGGGGGCAATCAGTCCCTATGTCAAGTCACTTAATGCGCGGATTAGGGACAATTAGGCTTGACGCGGGTTTATTGCTTAGGCATAAGGGGGTGGAGAGAAACACAGACAGGAAAATACCATGACCACCCGCGAAACCGAACTTGCCGCCCTGCTCAAAAGCGCGTCGATGGATGAGCAGCTCACCGTGCTTGGGAGCATCCTTAACTGCGTGGGTATGGATCAGTCTAACGCATTCGCAGACGCGATGTTTCCGGTCGCGGATGCGTTTGCGTGCGTCTTTGATATAGCAGACGCAGCCGCCAATCCCGAACCGCCAGCGTCGTTTGACCCCGGCAGCGTTCACCCTGATAACCCATGCAAGGGAAATTGAAATGACTGATCCAATTGAATACACAGTGAAGGTTTACCCCAATGGCACTAAGCGTTGGTATCTCAACGACAAGCAACTAACCGAAGCCGAGTTTAACCGTCGGATGAACCCAGTCAAGGAAATGACTGTTGCAGAGATTGCAGCAGCCCTTGGCTATGATGTGAAGGTGGTGAAATGACTGATATAAAACCGGGAACGGAGCTGCCTTGGTTCGCAAGCCCATATCGCGGGCAAATAGGCTCGCAAGTTTGGGCTGGGACGCCCGGCCCTGCGGCCACGCTAATCTTGGAAGAAGGTGACGCAAGCGATCAAGACGCCCGCTACATCGCCACCGCCTGCAACGCATTCCCTGAATTGCTGGAGGCGCTAAAGCGGGCGCTCCCATATATTCAAGACGCGAGCAATGATCGCTACGCAGCGCCCAGCGAGGTTGGGGCGGTTTACCACAGTATGACCACAGCCATCGCCAAAGCAAAGGGGGCAGCATAATGGTCCGCCCTTGCCGAGTATCCGACCGACACAAGATCGACTGCGGCAATTGCTACGGCAACGGCTGCGCGGATTGCTGCCATCGCGGCTGGTTTGAAACCGCTGAAGGCAGGGAGGAGCGCGAGGAGGCAGAGGATTACCGCGCCGACTCCATTCGCAAGGGAGAGTATAATGAATAAGCCAGACCCATTCGACGACGCACTCAAAGGCTTGCGCGCCTGGGACCGTGATTGCCGAGAGCTACACGCCAAGCACATGGCGGAAATACGTAAATTGCAGGAGATTATAAAATGACCAAGATAACAGACGAAGCCTACCAGCGCGCGTGTGATTTGGTGAACGCGGAGAATCCCACTTGGCGTCTCACCGTGGCCCGCGTTCGCAAAGACTTGCGGAATTTTCCAACAGTCACAGTCCTCGCCAGATACATCCAAGACGCGTCGGACAAGGTGAAATTGACGAGGAATGTGAGACTGCCACTGCACGGATTTGATGTGTTCGTCCTGCCCAAACCCATTGACCCGCTGGTGGCGGAACAAGCTAGGCTGTGTCTGGCGTATGGCGTGACAGAAGACATGAGAAAGCAAGCCATTATGGCGGCGATCAAGCGCGGCATTGAAATTGAACGGGAGCGCAGCAAATGAGTAGTTTTATTCGCAGCATCGAACGGCAAGTAGTGCCATCGCAGAAAGTGCACCGTCTCTCTCGCCGCCGAGGTGGGTTTCGCCTCTATGCTAATCCGCCGAGACAGGTCTTTTTCAACGGGCGAGGGTCACAGCTCGGCGTGAAAAACCCTAACGACGCCTGCCTTATTGCCCGCCAGCGCCGAGATAAAAAGTGGGGGCGTAGCAAATGAGTGGCGATACACAGCAGACCAAGCGCGCCCGTGGCTGGCAGCCGATTGGGACCGCCCCTGCCGGGCAGTCGCATCCTTACTCAGGTGGCCTTGGCTGCGCTGGCTTCGTGCTTGTTTACAACGGCCACCACATGGGAGCCGCATATTGTCTCGAAGACCAAGAAGAAGGCGAGCGCGAATGGTTGGCTGATGATGGCCTGTTCCGGCCAGCGCCGACGCACTGGATGCATCTCCCACCACCACCACCAACCGAAGGACAACAGCCATGACTGACCACCAACTAGACCAGATCGTCCGCCGAGGCACCACCGCCCTGCGCTTTGCAGGCGAGGTAGCCATCATGTCCGCTGTGCTCGGCATTGTGCTGGTGGCATTGCCCTATGCGCTCATGGTGCTTGATCGGGCAATGCTGCGATGACACACCAACGCATCCACCAAACAGGTGCCAACAACTGGCACCGCCCCGCACCACGCCATGACTGGCAGCGCCGCATGACGCACGGGCCAATACGGCCAATGGAACGCCCCGGCCTGTTGGCGCGGCTGTTCGGAGCAATGAAAGGCAGCAGCCATGAGTGACGAACCCAATGATCTGGTGGAGCGGCGAACGGCTGCTGATATTCTGAGCGAATTGGCCCATGCTGCACTTTACATGCGAACAGAAGCAGCCACCATCACCACCCTGCAAGCCGAGAACGAACATCTTCAAAACCTATTGAATGGCCGCGACAGGTGGCTGGTAGATAATGGTTGCTGGGAAGCCTTTGTGGCCCAACTTCCTCAAAAGCAATGAAAGGACAACCCAATGTATAACAAAGCAAGCTTCGATCAAGGCCATTTGGCAGGGCTGGAAGACGCCGCTCAGTTGCTTGATGCGTATGCCTGCGCAATCGAACCCTTCTCTAAAGTCATGGCGGCGGCTCTCCAAATTGTTGAACAAGACATTCGCGCTCGCGTTGAGCTGGGGCAAGAGGATAAGCGGCATGGTGCGGGATTGTTTGGCTACATCGGGGCTTGGCCGAGGATCAAATGAAAGGCGAGGTAGAACGCGACTTCGCAAGCCAAATGGTGAAAATTGATAATTTACCTACGAAATGGCAGCTCATCGCTGGCGGTGCGTCGGCTATTATTGTGACCGTTGGCTTGCTCTTTTCTGTCTTGTCGTACTTTGGTGATAGGCAAGACACATCTGTGGAAAGATCGGCTACACTTACCGAGGCAGTCACAGAAATTCGGACTGAGATAAAAGATATGCGGGAGGCGCAAGATGGCAGATGGCAAGATTAAGCTATACGACGACGACGAGTGCGATTGCGACGAAGGCCGCATCTGGAACAACGCAGACCCATCAAGCGGCCAATGGGTGGCCTGCGATCAATGTGATGAGGGAGATGAACAATGACCGACTTGACTAATATAAACGCGCCGAATGAGCGGCTGCTGCGGGAGATAGCAATCACCGACAGCCTAGCTGCGCAGCTTGGCGAGGCGCAAGCCGAGAACAAACGGCTGCGGGATGCACTGCAAAAAATTGCTGTTAGCGACTATAATGATTTGGCGGCAAACCCTGAGTTGTGGGCGTGTATAATCGCCCTCACAGCATTGAAAGGGCAACGGCCATGAGTGAGCAAGTGAAAGTGACGCCAAAGCGTTAACCCGGTTCAACCGCCCACCTGATTCTGTCAAGTCTCGCTTGACGGTCCCGCAATTCCCGGCACAGTTCGACCACAAGCAAGCGGTCTGCGCTTTCTAGCCGCGTGGCCAGTTCATCTGCGCGGGCTTGCAGTGCGATGAAACTACTCATCATCCTGTATCTCTGAAAAGTCTGGCAGCATATTGCTCAAATCCTCATCAAGCAGCCGCTTGACCTCGCGGGCCATGAGAACGTCCGGGTCGTAGTCCATGAGGTGGCCCAGATATGCGTAGGTAAAAGGGTCCATTGTTAAGCCTCCAGCATTCCAATGCCGCACCTGATGCGGGTGACTTCGCCATGCTCGCGGTGGTAGATTATGGCCTTCATATCGCGGCCTGACCGATAGCCTGAATGTCTGTGCCACGCATCGCCAGCTGCAAGGGTGCGGTGGGTTTCTACGGTGCAACCTGGATGCTCTTTCGTCTGGTCATGGTGGACATGCCCGCAATGCCAGACGCGGTATTTGGACGCCGCCCACATTTCAGGCTCATCGGTTGCCATAATCAGCGGCAGGTCTGCCATTTTCGCACCGTCGCCATGCGTTGAACCGATTAGTGTTTTGCCGAACCTGTAGTAATAGAAGCTGCTCGGCGTTGTCTCTATTTGAACGCGCGGCTCATTGTGGAACCAGCCCTGCAAGGCCAGGGTCAGCATGGATGCTTGATGCGGATCGTGGTTGCCCCGGTTGTTCCTGACGATTACCCGCTCATGCTTTTCCAGCAATCGCCTGACGCAGCGCACCATCGCTGCAATGCCCACGGCTGCAATCTTGTCAAACCTGCCGTCTACGTCCAGCGTTGCGCCAGATCGAGGCGTTCGGTTGGTGGCGTTATCGGCATGGAAATAATCACCAAGGTTTAGCAGCATGGCGGTGGCAGTCGATGGCCCGCTTGTGGCAAGTCTATCGACCGCTTGGATTGTCAGTCTTTCGGCAATCTTTAGATCGAAGTTTTCGCCAACCTCGGCGGCCCACGCTAGGAGGCCGAAATGCGGGTCGCCCATAGGGATAACCGTGAGCAAGTCTTTATCGTGTGATGTTGGTGATGGGACTGGCGGCAGACAGCCTTTGGAATCCTCTAGGATAACCTCCACGGCGGCTTGCAGTGCTTCCTGCATGGCCTCATCGCCGGGTGCCTGTCGTTCCCATGTGCGCTCTACTTGGCCAGCCGAGCCGCGCTGGATTGTGACTTTGCCCATGTGGAAGCCGGGAGCCGTCCCGCTGTCGAAATGGCCGGGGGCAATACCGCGCCTGGCTGCTTCCTTTAATTGGCTGTCGTATGTGTTGCGGCTAAGCCCTAAAGCTGCTGCCGCTGCCTTGGTTGTTTCATAGCCCTGCCGATGTTCTACCCTGCCACGGTAAAAATCGTCCGGCTTTTTGGGAGTTGGCATAGCCTAACCCCCGCACTCATAATCTGCGCCTTGTTCGACCATCCACCGGCAAACCCGCAGGCCAGCCGCTTGCAGGGTTTCGCCCCACGTCTCGACCTCTGCGGAGTATAGAGCCGCAATCTCCGCATCGGTGACAATCTCAACCGGCGGGGCGGGCTTGGCTGTTGTCAGGGCCTCAACGTCAGCAGGAGGCGGGTATAGGGGCAATGCCTGCTTGGCGCAGGCGCTCGCACCCAAGAGCATGATTGGCAGCGTCAGGGGCGCTATTAGGCGCTTGTTCAATCGCATCATTTCGTGCCTCACTCTCGTTTCTGATAGTTTCGGTATCGATTGCGCGTTGGTCTGCCGCGACCGCATCGCTTTCGCGGGCATGTTCTGTGGCCAAGAGCCGCGCTTGTGCATACTCGTTTTCAACCGCAGCGCGCCCGTCTGAACAGCCGCGAAGATAGCCCAGCGCAATACACGCGGCGCAGATGGCGAGCCATTTCCAAGAACCTGACAGGAAGGCAATGGCGGCAGTCATAGTGGATGGTCCCCCGGCCAGCCGTTCAGGTGGCCTTTTTCGTGGCAGGCAAGGCGCGCGAATAATTCTGTTTTGGCAAGGACGCAGGGGTTTGGCAGGACGATTATAGACAGCCCGTCGCGTTCGTAATGACAGCCAAGCAAGACCGCGCCGGGGCGGACTGCAACCGGGCAAAATTCATTTACGTCATTGGCATATACCGTGAAAGCCGCGCCCTGCCCCCAATACTGCACTGGTGGGGTTCCCGAATAGACGACCCCCGCAACCGGCGACGCCGACACAAGCACCAAAGGCAAAAGGGCTGCTAGAGCTTTCATAAGTCCGTCATACACAGCCTATACTCCGCGTTGCGCCGGTTAACAAGGCCGGGGACTACGCGCCCACCCGCCTTGTTCCACATTGTCAGGGCGCGGCAACCGCCAGCCATGTCGCCAGCGCCGAAGCGCCGCGCTGCGGTTGAACGGGCATAGGCGCTCTTGCCGATGTTGTATGAAAGCGATGTTGCTGCCGCCAATTGGTATGGGTGGCCAGCAAGGTTAGGATTGCGTTCCAGCACCGCGCCGCCAAAGTCGCCCACCGCATCTGCCAGCATCTCCTCACATTCCGCATCGCTGTAGCGCCGCATCTCTACGCGGGTTTCGCCGTAACAAACGGTCGTCACGCCAACAATGTCAACGTATGGGTCGTTCCGCTTACCCTCCCATGGTGCGATGATGGCTAGGGATGCAGCGGCAGCCGTCGCCCCCAATGTAGCAATCAGCTTTGCGCGCCCTGTCGTTGCTGGCTGTGTCATGGGTTGAATGCCTCTAGGCGGAAGGGGCATTGTCTATCTCATCTTGCTTGATAACCGCGCCCAGCGCCACCGTGCCGAACAGCACAGCTGCGCTGCCCATACTCACCCAAAACGGGAAGCCATAGGCTGTGAAAATCGCGGGGATAACGGCAAGCAGAAAGCTCGCCTGCACAGACATAAAGCGCAGCACCGCATGTGCGTCATGCGTCAATTTCCAATCCTTGCGAAACCATGTGAGAACCTTCATGGTCTTGTCCTCTCGCGTTCAACCAGCCAGCCGACATTTGCGTCGATGCGTTCTAGGCGCAGCGCAATCTCATCCACTTTAGGTTCAACCAGTTCGATGCGGGTGGTGTTGTTGGCCACCTGCCCCCACATAAAGCCGCCGGTAAATACGACCGAGCCGACCGATAGAACCAGCGCGATGATGGCGACCCATTCGGTTACTGTCAGGGCTATGCGTGTTACGTCGAGTTCTTGTGCCATCAGCTTACCACCGCCCTGTCTGAATATCTGCGCCAGTTCGTCGCATCGCTGAATGCGTTTGTTGCGCCGCCGGTTTCGTCGCTTACATGGATGACAAAGCCCGCGCCAGCCAAGCCAGCATCGGGAACCGTCGCAACAGTGAACACGTCACCCGATTCCAAGTCCGGCAATACATTATATTCCGCGATATTCTGGTTTGTTGGTAGCGTGCCTGTATATTGGGCCGCTACGGCAGCGGTGGTGACAAGGTCGCGGACAAAGAAATTCGTATGCGCAGATGTGCCAAATTCAGCAACCCGTGTGCCGCCGCGATATTCGCCGCCTACGATTCGGATGCTTGCACTGGTCCCTGCGTTCTCGCATTGCACGAAATTCTTTAGGTTGATGCCGACGCAATTTTTGAGTGTTAGCGTCCTGGCTGATGTGCTTGCGCCCACGTTCACCAGTTCGCCCTCTGTCGCTGAAACGCTCTCAAACCGCACGTCTACCATCGCTGTGTCGTCGGCGTCGCTATCCCAATCAAGTAAGCTCATTTCGCCCGTGGCGGTGGATGAAATAGTCCACTTGCCTTTGATGGTGAACCCGCTTGAACCGTTCGGCGCGAACATCTTTTTAGCGGCTGTGGTGTCAACGATCTCCGCATCGAGCGCGTGGATTGTGAAGTTATTGGCGTATATCGCGTAGGTTGTTCGCCATTCGCCGTAGTAGGTAATGCCCGATATTTCAATATCTGTGGGCCGAAATCCATCGCTGCCATAAGCTGTTGCCGTCGCGGCTTGCGCACCGATGTGCAGTTCGTCCAGATATATATCCCATGTGCCGATGAATTGCGGATTGGTTATCTTGATGCGGCGCTGCCCGTAATTGGAGCAAGCGATGTAATTAGCCGCCGCGTCGCTTACAAATGTGCAGTCGATCAGCTCAATATCTGACACGCACGATGCGTCGAAGCGGTCCTCTGTGGGCAAATCCTTGTTGCCGATGCCCGTTCCCGTGTCTGCATAGTCGAAATTGCCCGTTGTCGTTAGCGCAGTGCAATTGACAAAGGTGCAGCCGATGACCTTAAGCCGTTTATTAAGTCCGGTTCCCGCCGTGACAACCGCTTGCTCCTCTACTGCGGTGTCATACGATGCCTTAATATCTAGCGCCTCATCATCGCTTATTTCCATATAGGTGTTTGTCACCGTCCAATCGAGGCAGCCGCCGGTTGTATCCAATGCGTTGCGCTTCGTTTTGATCACGCAATCAATCAGCCGCCCGCCGATGGGACCATTGTCGGAACTAAGCGCGGTCTTGCAAAAGTCGCCTTGCAGGCTGTCGCGGTATCCGCCGACGGCCTCGCACCGAATAAAGCGCGGGTAATGCGAAACCCCGGCAAATCGGTTCATCCATTGCCCGCCCTCAAAATAACAATCCTGGGCAAGGAAATTAGGGCTGTCGTTGATTTGGTTGATATATCCGCGCCCGCGAAAATCACAGTGGTAAAGCTCCGGCGCTTTGGCTAGCGATGTTGCGGAACCAAAGGAGCAAGTGAAGCCGTTTGTATCGGCTGTTGACGCCCACCCGGCCCATGACGCTGGCGCGCATTTGATACCAAAAAACTTGCTACTTTCCCCATAAATCAAAAGGGCCGATGTGCCGTGGCCCGAACGGGTGAAGCCGCCCACCTTGTATTTGCGGGCGTGCATTTCAAAGTTATCGGGCAGGGCAAGGCTGTCCAGTGACGTTACATAATTGCCTGATATTTCCAACTTATCGCCCGCCACAAGGAAGGCAACCAATGCGGTTAATTCGGTGTCAACCGTTGCCCCGTCCGTCCAGTCCAGCTGTGCCGTGGAGTAGAACCCAAGACTATCCCGAACCGGGTTCAGCGATACGCTGGCGGCGGTTGTCAGAAGCCCGCCGGATGCGACTTCGATATAGGTGTATGACCCGGCCCGCCAGATTGACCCCGTGCCAGCCGATGCAAGGCTTGATGCAACCAGCGCGGCGGGTGTGGCAAATGACAGCCTGGACGAAACCGCAGCCGCGTCATCGTCAAACGGGTCTTCGTCTGAAACCGTGTCGCCGCCGTCATTTACAACCTTCACGCGAATATCGCCTGTGTAGCTGTAATAAAGGATCGGAACCGCCGCGCCAGAGGCCACTACATAGGGATTGGCCACAGCCACAGCATAAGCGTCGTCAGAAAAGATCGAAATGGGCGTAGTGCCGCCCGATTGGTAAACATAGATAGAAGCGCCGTCGGCTATGCCGTTGCTGTCGATCACGCGGTTGCTTGTGTATTTGATACGGGCCATGATTGCGCCTTAATAAAAGGCGACCGCAGGGCCGCCGTGTGCTAGGGGTTGTTCGTGAAAGTCTGGCAAGCAGTCTTGCTGCTCATTCTTGTGGTGCGTTACGTCCACCCGCTTTGGTTGAAGCGGGCCATTCTCGTTGTGCTATTGTTCTTCACCCTTACCGGCTGCTGCTGGAACGCCGACGTTATCATTTAGCCCGCGCAGTAGCGTAGTCTCTAGGCGGGAAATTTGCGCCGCTAGTATAGGTTCAGCACGGGCGATGTCTGATAGTTGGCCTATATATTTTGTCCGTGCCGCTGGATTTGAAACGCGGGTGGAACCTGCCAGCCATCTAGCAAAGCGCGGGGATGCAAGAAGCGCCCCCGTCGAGAATTGCGCGCCGACAAAGCCCGCAGCGGTAAGAGGGTGAAAAACCCAAAAAGGCGCGCCGGAAATGATAGCTTGCGCGGTCACAGCGCCAGCTGTGTTGGATGTGTTTGCAGCGGCACCGCCGCGCTTCGCACCTACTGCGACGGTTGCTAAATCATCCAACGCAGCCATTGATTCTTTCGGGAACATGATCGAACGCGCTCTGGACGTCATATTGTTCCATGATGTAAGGAACCGCTCTAGGGAGAAGCTGGCCTCACTCGCCTTTTCCGCTGCGCCCGGAGTGGGCCTGCCCATCCGGTTTATGACTGTGGCACGAACGCTTGCAGCTTCTTCTGTTGGCATTGCCCGCATAAGTCGGCGCAGGCGGGCAGTGTTCCCACTTTGCGGATTCCCAAGCCGTTCTAGGGCGCTGATGATTTGTTCGCCGCTCCTCGGTGCGTTTTTACCAAGGACCGGCTCTAGCACCTCGTCTATTGTTTGAACGCGGCGCTTCCAGAAAGCCGATGCTGTCTGGTATGCTCTGGCTGCATCCACACGGCCCATCGCGTTCAACGACGTTATCATTTCGTTTTCAGCTACATCGGCAACCTTGCCTAAAATTCGGTCACTGTTGGACCCGCGCAAGCCGCGCTGCTGCACCTGTTCCCTTAGCGTTGTTCTCATTTGGCGGACGCCTTTAGGGGTAAATGCTTTGCTCCCTATTTGACGCAACAGCGATTCCAAATCCGTATAGAGACTTGTTTCCTTGCCGCCGACGCCCTCCGCAATTTCATCCATAAAGCCTCGAATACGCTGAGACGTTTCCGGGAGTGCAACCCGCGCATCGCCGGCGCGGTTCGCTGCGCGGGTATAGAGCGCTTCCCCGGTTTGGCCTGTTTTTTCAGAAAAGACATTCGCCGCGCGGCGCACTGCTTCCCCAGCATCTTCGCCATTAACAACCCTGCCAACAGATTGCGCTGCGCCAGCACGGACTGTCGCTGCTTGACCTTGGATGCGCGTTATAGCGCGTTCGATTGGAATGTCTGAAACGAAACCTTGTCGTGCGCCAGCAGTGAGGCGGCGCGTTCCCGTGCCGCCTGTCATTGCCGGGATTGTATCCACGCCGATGCGGTTGGCTGCTTGCTGCACATCTGCGCCCGAAACTGGCGCTGTGCGTGGTGCTTGCACGCGCGGGGCCTGCCGGATGCCCGCAACACGCAGACCGGCAGGGACAAGGCCAGCGCCTTTAGGTGCGAAAGGAACAATCGCCGCGCCAATAAATTCCGAAACGCCCCGGGCAGCGCCCATCCCTTCTTGTTCGGGCAATACCCCGCCCACGATATCGGCGGCACGAGGCTCGGTGTCTATCATCTCGCGGGCTGATTGTGCATTTCGGCGCAGTGATTGCGCTGTGCCGTCCATCCCCACAAGGTCAAGAGCGCCAGCAGCGGCCCCGGTGAAGGCACTATCGATCCCGCGCCTAATGGGCCTTGCTATATCCCTCGGAAAATCCAAAGCGGCTGCCGCTGCGCCCTCTGCTAAACCGCCCACCATATTGGTGGTTGCATCCCAAAGAGTGCCGCCCACGGTTGACGCTGGCTGCGCTGGTTCTGGCGCGGGTGGTGCATCCAACTGGCGCAAGTGTGCCGATAGCGCACGAACAGCATCGCCATCGCCCGCAGCATCGGCAGCGCGCATGGCTGTGTAAATCTGTTCGCGGGTGTATGTTGGCGCTGCGTTTGTGCGCTCAAATGCTACAGGCATTTATTGGACTCCGTAACGGCTCATAATGTCGGCAATATCTGCGGGCTGCTGCTGGCTCGGGCTGGCCTGCTGGCGCGCACCCACTCCGAATTGTTCACCATATTCTAGTGTTAATGCTTCCCACGCAGCCTCAGACGCTTCTGCGGAATAACCTAACCTCTCCGCCTGTCCGGGGTCGACCAATGCCAGTTTGCCGAGGTATGCCTGCCGCACAATATCCAAGTTCCGCATGAAATTCTCATGGGTTTGGCCTTCCGGGTTCACATTGGCCGTCGCGCTTTCGAGTAGTTGCAATTCTATCTCTGAAACCTGCCCCAATGCGCCGCCTGTTTGGGATGCGTCGCGCATTGCCTGTAGTGCGTCGAAGGCAAGGTTTGCGCGAAGCGTGTTTGTATTGGCTACAAGGTCATCCGCAGCAGTGGTGCCGGGAACAAAATTACGCATAAACGCGCCCGTTGTTCCTGTCTCAAACCACCCACCGTTGTCGTTCGCGTCAACACCAATTTCAGAAGCCCTGCCAATAAAACGGATCAACTTGCCACGCGCCTCTGAGTCGGCTTGCCGCGCTCGTTCTGCCTGTTGCGCTTGTTCCTGCGCGTCCTGTTCTACTTCGCGCGCTTCACCCCTAGCGCCCCGCGCTTCGGCGGATTGGCTGATGTTAAGTCTGCCGCGCGCTATATCGGCAGATGCGTCAGGAGCGCCCCGGATAATTCCGGGAAACTGGTTTCCTTGCACGGGCGGCGCAGGCGGCTGCTCGGGCTGTTGGCTCCGCTGGTTCAATACCTGCTGCGATTGTGGATCAAGTGGCGGCATTATTGGCCCTCCGGGTTGTCATACCAAACACCATTGACGAGATAGGCAACCTGACCATTGAGAACATCGGTTTGCACACTAACGCCTTGTGAGTTTGTGAGCGCAGGGCGGTTTTGTTCCACCCATTGCGCAAATTGTTCTGGTGTGTGAGCGTCTTGGTTCACCTGCCACTGTCCGGCAGTGAATGCATCGCCGCCCTGCTGCGAACCGTCTTGGAACTCCTGGACGGCTTGCGGGCTGCGTGTGTTGACCAATGTGCCGCCCTGCGGGATTGCCGTGTAACGAGGGTCGCGGCGGGTTATTAACTGCTGTGTCTGCCCAGCCCTTGCCACAACGCCTTGCAGTGCTTGTTCGCTGTATTGTCCGCTGTATTGCGCCAACTGGTCGTAACCTTGCTGCACGCCCTGCGCTATCGTATCGTCCCACGCTGCTGCGCGCTGGTCTTCTGGCAGGCTGTCAATCCACAAAGCGCCCTGCGCGATGAACTCAAAGCCGCGCGTGGCGGCCTCTACCTGCCTGTCGTCAAGTCGCATGGCCGTTTCCGGGTCAACGCCCCACAATTCCAGTAAGGCCGCGCTATCGCCCTGCCCAGCCGCCGATGTTAATTGCCGAGTTTCGTTTTCGCGCTCCGTCTCGGCTGCCTGCTGCGCTCGCTGCTGTTCGTGTTGGGTTAGCTGCATCCCAAGGCGCGGGTCATGCCGTGCCACCGCAGCCGCATTTTCGGCGCTAGGGTCTTGCGCATAGGCCGAGAACGAATTGCGTAGCTCGCCCTGCCTGCGTTGCTCATGGCCTTGCTGGAAAGCGTTTTGGACCTGTTGCCCGATTTGGGCCGGGTTCATTAGACCCGCTAAAGCGTTCATTATTTGCCCCCTTTGTATGACAAGCTGCCAAGGATGCCGCTGGCCGCGCCGCCTATACCGCCCCACATCGCATTGCTGTTGTTTGCCGATGCTACAGCCGAATTGGAGATATTTTGCGCGTTCTGGTTGTTCAGGCTGGTTATATTGCTTGCGAAGTTCTGGCCAACGCCAGCCAAAGCCGACGCGCCGGAAAGGCCCACGCCCTGCTGGTTGGCAAGGAGTCCAGCATAATTGCCGAATTCGTTGCTGGCGAAATTCTGACCATATTCCTGCGCCGCGCGTTGTGCCGCGCCGCTTTGTAATGTGCCAGCGCCCGCCCATCCTGAATTGAGCGCGTTCATCCCCTCGCCCAGCCGGAATTGGTAGCCCGTCGAATTGCGGAAGTTCTCGAAGGCGTTGTTTTGTGCGCCTTGTGCCGTTTGGGCTGGTTGCGCCTGCTGTGCTGGCTGGCCGAATTGCTGATCGGTTCGCTGTTGCTGCGCCCAATCCTGCCATGCCGGGTATTGCCCGCTGAATGAACCGAGGCCGCCGAATGAACCGATGCCGCTGAATGCGCTCTGCCCGCCACGAGGGTTTGCGCCGGGGTTCGCGCCGCTAAAGTAATTTGTAAGGTTGGGCTGCTGCTGCTGTTGCGCGGGTTGCCCGCCCAAGCCAAGCAAGTCGTTGAGTTGGTCGCCAGCGGCATTGCCCCGGCTCATAAACGGCGAAAGCGCCGCCTCGTTGTTGCCGTAGACTTCGCGCTGCAAGGCAACGCTTGCAGCATTGGAATCAGACTGCGCTTGCGTGGATGCTTTGATCGCTTTGCTGTTTTTGCTTGCGCCAACCACGCTTGCGCCAGCGCCTAGAACGCCCACGCCAATTGCTGCTCCTATCGGCATTTCAGTATCTCCATTCCATCGGCACCAATGCCTAAAATTGCGTCGCCAGCGTCAACCGTGACGGGGTTAAGGGAAATCAGGGCGATGGGTTGGTAGCCCGCTATATTCGCCCATAAATTGTAAAACGCAGCCGCCTTTTGCGGTTGCCCCCGCTCAAACATCAATAAAGCCGCGCCAACAGCCCGTTCATGGGCCGCATCGTGCGGGTGTTCGGGCAAGACAGAACCGGCAGCGGCTTTGGCGGCGACCAGTAGTGCGTGGAATCGCTCGCCTTGTTTTTCCAAATCACCGCATTGCATCGCCCACCGCAAAAGCGGCAATTCGACAAATTCAGTCGGCCCGAATCGCTCGTCGTCTCGTTCAAAAACTGTTGTGAGTTTCCCGGCAATGGCGAACCCCTTTGCCGCTTTGTTGGATGCCGGGACTCTCGACCATATAGAAACGCAATCAGTCCTTGTAAAAATCCAATCTTGCGCCGCCCGCATCGCCCTAATCGGGGCAGTGCCGTTGCCTGGGAGAAACATTGAATGAACTTCATAGTGGCCAGCGGCTTGCGGTATTAAAACAAAGCCGCCGCAATCGCTTACAAGTGCAAAGTTTGCCGGGTCCTCAATAATTGGTTGCAGGTCAACAGACTGCCCTGGATTGGCCAGCCCAAGCATCGGACGGACTGCGCTATTGTTTGCCACAGCGTTGAGGAACGCGGCGTCTAATGTTCTGTTAATTACAGCATCCCTAATAGCCACTGTAATATTCCGAAACCGCCGCCGCATATGTATCTGGCGTATAGCCCGGTGCGGTTACGCCAGTGCCAGCAGATGCCGGAGCGCCTGACGCGGGAATCGTGGCAGCGCCAACAACATGCGTATTGCCC